>Ga0315281_10000136_pt1 | contig 92564 bp, 78 predicted proteins | sample YL17G07_0_MG_FD_204540 | JGI IMG/M metagenome (GOLD analysis project Ga0315281, IMG submission 204540) | Sediment microbial communities from Yellowstone Lake, YNP, Wyoming, USA - YL17G07_0 | ecosystem: Environmental > Aquatic > Freshwater > Lake > Sediment | place: USA: Wyoming | collected... | reverse complement strand
ATGGCGGCGAGCCGGAGGCGCCGGACGCCCGGGGCGCGGAGGGCGTCCTTCGAAACGAACTTGAGCAGTCGGGCCGCGCCGATGGCCAGGTCGGCCAGGACGACGGTCAGGACGAGGTACATGAACAGGGGCAGGGCGTCGTATCCGGCGATCATGACGACTTTCAGCCAGCCTTCGGCTCCCCGGTGGGATAGGGTCTCCGCGGCCGGGAACCCGCCGACGAGGAGCATGAAAAGCGCCCCGAAGAGGACCCGCAGGGCCTTGCCCCTGACCAGCCACAAAATCCGGAGAAAGGCGTAGACGATGAGCGGAGAGAGGAGAAGCAACTCATTCAGAAGGAACATCTGGTGACTCTCGCGCGAGCGACGGAGCACGCGAGGCGTGCCCGGCCCGCGAAGGCTGTCATTATACGCGCGGCGGGCGGGGCTTAAAAGGAGGACGCCGTGGAGCGGGCCGGAGCCCCTCGGGAGGCCGGGCGGCCCGGATCGACGTCTTCATTTGGTATGGTATGATAGATGCGTTAAATGCATCACGGGGGAGGAGATTGGGTCATGCCCGTCAGCCCGCTGGCCGGGACACCAGCCGATCCCTCGCGCCTTGTCGACGTGGACAGCCTCGTCCGGGACTACTACACGAAAGTTCCCGACCCCTCCCTGCCCGAGCAGAGGGTCGCCTTCGGGACCTCGGGGCACCGGGGATCATCCCTGAGGACCTCCTTCAACGAAGCCCATATCCTGGCCATGGCCCAGGCGATCTGCTCGTATCGCAAGCAGGAGGGGATCGATGGCCCTCTTTTCCTGGGGTTCGACACCCACGCCCTCTCCGCGCCCGCCTTCCGGAGCGCGCTCGAGGTGCTGGCCGCGAACGGCGTGGAGGTCATGATCGCCGAAGGGGACGAATTCACGCCGACGCCGGCCATTTCCCATGCGATCCTCACGCATAACCGCGGCCGCAAGACGGGGTTGGCCGACGGGATCGTGATCACGCCCTCGCATAATCCTCCCGAGGACGGCGGCCTCAAGTACAATCCGCCCGACGGCGGGCCGGCGGAAAGTTCCGTGACCGGGCGGATCGAACTCGAAGCCAATATCTTCCTCCGGAACGGACTCCGGGGCGTCGCCAAAACGCCCCTGGACCAGGCCCTCCGGGCCGGGACGACCCATCGGCACGACTTTGTCTCCCGGTACGTGGAGGACCTCGGCCGGGTCATCGACATGGAAGCCGTCCGGGCGGCCCGTATCACGCTCGGAGTGGACCCCCTCGGCGGCGCGAGCGTTCACTACTGGCAGGCGATCGCGGAACGTTACGGGCTGGACCTCACCGTGGTGAACGACGCCGTGGACCCGACCTTCCGATTCATGACGGTGGACTGGGACGGCCGCATCCGCATGGATCCGTCCTCCCCGTACGCTATGCGCGGGCTGATCGGCCTGAGGGACCGCTTCGACGTCGCCTTCGCCTGCGACACCGACGCCGACCGGCACGGCATCGTGACCAGGAGCGGCGGGCTTCTTCCCCCGAATCATTACCTCTCGGCGGCGGTCGACTATCTCTTCCGCCACCGGCCGGCTTGGGGACCCGGCGCCGCCGTCGGCAAGACGCTCGTCAGCAGCCGGATGATCGACCGGGTCGCGGCGAAGCTGGGCCGCCGGCTTTTCGAAACGCCGGTCGGCTTCAAGTGGTTCGTGGCCGGCCTCCTCGACGGGTCGCTGGGGTTCGGCGGCGAGGAGAGCGCCGGCGCGTCCTTCCTCAGGATGGACGGGACCGTATGGACCACGGACAAGGACGGCATCGCCCCGGCCCTCCTGTCCGCGGAGATCACGGCCCGTCTGGGACGCGATCCCGGCGAGGTTTATATGGGTCTCACGCGGGAGTTCGGCGCATCCGTTTACGACCGCATGGATGCGCCGGCCACCGCGGAACAGAAGAAGATCCTGGCCGGGCTGACCCCGGACCGGGTGCGTTTCACCGAACTCGCCGGCGAAAAAATCGAGTCCGTGCTGACGAAGGCCCCCGGAAACGGGGCCGCCATCGGAGGCGTCAAAGTGACGGCGGCGAGCGGCTGGTTCGCGGCCCGGCCGTCGGGGACGGAGAACATCTATAAGATTTATGCCGAGAGTTTCCGCGGGGAGGACCATCTCCGCCGGATCATCCGGGAGGCGCAGGCCATCGTCGGCGAGGCCTTGGCGGCCCCGGCCTGACCGGCGGCCTACGACACGCGAGAGGGGGAGACCATGAAGATGACGCGGCGCGTCGCGAGTCCGATCTACACGCTCTTTCCCACCGAGGTCGAGGGCTTCGACAAGCTCGCCGAGCTCGCCCTGGACATGCACTGGTATTGGAACCATTCCGCCGATGAGATCTGGAAGCGGCTCGACCCGGGGCTTTGGGAGATGACGGACAGCCCGTGGGTCGTCCTGCAAACGGTATCGCGCCGCCGGCTCCGCCGGGTACTGGCCGACCCCGCCTTCCATAAGAAGGTGACCGACCTCCTTCGGAACCGGCGACGGGAGATGGAGGCGCCCGCCTGGTTTCAGCGTGAACACCCCCGCTCGCCCCTGACCTCGGTGGCCTACTTCAGCATGGAGTTCATGCTGAGCGAGTCCCTCCCGATCTACTCGGGCGGCTTGGGCAACGTAGCCGGCGACCAGCTCAAGACCGCGAGCGAACTCGGCCTGCCGGTCGTCGCCGTCGGGCTCCTGTACCAGCAGGGCTATTTCCGCCAGGTGATCAACAAAGAGGGAGCCCAGCAGGCTTTCTTCCCCTACAACGACCCCGGGCAGCTGCCGGTGACGCCCGTGCGCGAAGCGAACGGGGAATGGCTGCGCATCGAGCTCGAGCTCCCGGGATACTCCGTCTGGCTGCGCGTCTGGCAGGTTCAAGTCGGACGGGTCAAGCTCTATCTCCTGGACAGCAACGACCCGGCGAACCTTCCGGCACGCCGCGGGATCACGAGCGAGCTCTACGGGGGCGAAGCCGAATTGCGGCTGAACCAGGAGCTGGTCCTGGGGATCGGGGGTTGGCGGCTCCTCGGGGCGCTCGGCATCAAGCCGGAAGTCTGCCACCTGAACGAAGGACACGCCGCTTTCGCCGCCCTGGACAGGGCCCGCGTCTTTATGGACGCGACCGGTCGTCCCTTCGACGCCGCCCTGGCGGCGACGCGGGCCGGCAACATTTTCACGACGCACACGCCGGTGGCGGCCGGCTTTGACCGCTTTTCCCCGGCCCTCATCACTCAATACCTCGGGCGTTACGCCACGGACGTTCTCGGCATCCCGGCCGGCGACCTGCTCGGGCTGGGCCGCCAAAACCCCGACGACCCCGATGAGGCCTTCAACATGGCCTACCTGGCCATCCGGGCCAGCGGGGCCGTGAACGGGGTGAGCCGCCTCCACGGCAAGGTGAGCCGGAGCCTCTTCCAGGTCCTTTTCCCGCGCTGGCCGGGGGACGACGTTCCCGTGGGCCACGTGACCAACGGGGTTCACATGGCGACCTGGGACTCGCCGGAGGCCGACGAACTTTGGACGAAAAAATGCTCGAAAAACCGCTGGCTCGAGACGACGGAAGTCCTCGAATCGAAAATTGCCCAGGTCTCCGACGCCGACCTCTGGCGGCTGCGCTCCGCCTGCCGCAAATCCCTGGTGGCCTATGTCCGCGAACGGCTGTCGCGCCAGGTCGAGATGTCCGGCGGCCTGCCCGGCGAGGTCGAGGAGGCCAAGTCGGCTCTCAATCCCGACGCCCTGACCCTGGGTTTCGCGCGGCGTTTCGCCGCCTACAAGCGACCCAACCTCCTGCTCCACGATCCCGGGAGGCTGCTGCGCCTCCTTGGCGACCCCGCCCGACCGGCCCAGCTCATCATCGCCGGCAAGGCCCACCCGGCCGACCTCGAGGGGCAGGCCATGATTCAGGAGTGGACGAATTTCATCCGCGCTAACCGTGAGCAACGGAACGTGATTTTCCTCAGCGACTACGACATGCTTCTGACCGGGCACCTCGTCCAGGGCGTGGACGTCTGGATCAATACGCCCCGGAGGCCGTGGGAGGCCTGTGGGACAAGCGGGATGAAGGTGCTCGTCAACGGCGGCCTCAATCTCTCGGAGCTGGACGGCTGGTGGGCGGAAGCCTATGAGCCGGACGTCGGCTGGGCCTTGGGGGATGGCGCGGAGCACGGCGAAGACCCCGGCTGGGATGAGGCCGAAGCCGGGGCCCTCTACGCCCTGCTCGAAAACGAAGTGATCCCCGAGTTCTATACCAGGGATGCCTCCGGCATCGCCGCGGCCTGGGTCGCCCGGATCCGCAACAGCATGGCCCGATTGACGCCCCGATTTTCCGCGAACCGCACGGTCCGCCAATACGCGGAGGAATATTATCTCCCGGCCGCGGCCGAATTCCGGAAGCGCGCGGCCCGCAAGGGCGCTTTGGGCGCCGCGATCGCGGCGTGGCGGGACGCCCTCGACCGTGGCTGGCCGAACGTGTGGCTCGGCGAGGTCCAGACGACACAAGACGGAGGGACCCGCCTCGTCGAAGCCCAGGTCCACCTCGGCGGCCTGGACCCCGAATGGGTGGACGTCGAACTTTACGCAGACCGGGGAGATGGAGGGGATCCGGCGCGCCAGGCGATGCAACGCGGGGCCCCGCTGGCGGCCGAAAGCGGCTTCTCCTTCAGCGCCCGCGTGCCCGCGACGCGTCCGGCCTCAGACTACACGATCCGGCTTTTCCCCCGTTTCCCCGGGGTCCGCGTGCCTCTCGAGGCCCGCCACATCTTGTGGCAGCGCTGACGGCGCGAGCCGGGCCCGCCCCGGAGGCGGACACACCGCCCGTCTCCCGCCAGGTTTCTTGACCCCGCCCGGCCGGGGGCCTATAATGCGTCCTTCGAATCCGACGGATGGAACGTGTGAAACATGAGCAAGATGTGCAGTCCGGAGGAGCTTCAGGAAATGGCCAAGTCCGGAGACGGCGTCTTCGCGCTTTTTTACGCTTCCTGGTGCCCGTTCTCCATGGCCTTCCTCCCGGTTTATGAGAAGCACGCGGCCGGCCGGGACGGGGAATTCGTTCGCGTCGTCCTCGACGGCAACGAAGACCTCTTCGACGAACACGGGGTCAGCGTCTACCCGACGGTGCTGTTTTTCAAGAACGGCGCGGTCGTCCGTCGTCTCGACGGAAAGCATCTGTCCGGGCTCAAGGAAAAACAGCTGATCGCGCTGATGGCGTCTTGCGGATTCCCCTCCGGCAGCTGATTCCCCTGTGACCCGCCGGCCGCCGCGCGCCGGCGGCCCCGGGGTGCGCCCGGGACTCAGGTCTCTTCGACGACCTTCCAGCCGATGGCCTCGGCCAGGGCGTAGACCGGCTCCTTGAGGTCGCCGTAGAACGTGACCCGGTGCCAGCCCCATTTGTCCCACATGGTGAACAGTTTCTCGAAATCCCCGACCGGCTCGGCCACGAGCTTTGAACGGCAGGCCCGGTCGTTGGGATCGTTGCCGACGGCCTTGCCCCGGTGGAAAAGGATTTCTTTGCGGTCCTCGGAAATCTCGACCGTCGTCGTCATGTAGCCCGCCGGCATGAGCGAGCGGACCGAGGCTCCCTGCCGGTCTTCGGAATGGGTCAGGATCTCGAACGGGTTGGCGGGGCCGCTCGGTCCGAAGACGCGGTTCGAGGCCACGCAATGGGCGTAGATGATATGACGCTCCGAGGAGTCCATGACGGGGTCGGAGATCATGCCCGGTCGGCCCTTGGTCATGATCCCGAACACGGTCATGGCCGCCGCTGACGGAACGTCGCATTCGCAGCCGCCCACGAGGCCCTCGTTGTTCAGCTCGTGGAAGCCCAGGCAGGGGTAGGCATGGATGTGGTTGCCGTAGAAGCCGCCCAGGCAATTGACCGTGATCCCATGGGCCCCGTGCTTCCTGAGGACGGCCTTCATGCCGATGTACATGGCCGCCGAGTTGACCAGCTCGTCGCGGCTCACGTCCTGGACCACCACCGCGGTCTTCGCCCAGCGGTCGGCGATGGCCCGCGCTTCGTCCTTGTCGGCGGCGGCCCAGGCCTGGTTGACGTCCGCGAAGGGAATCTGGATGACGGGAACGCCCATGACGCTGACCGTCGGGCCCGCCTTGTCGTCCCGGACGGCCAGGAGCTTCGCCTCCTTTATAAGCCGGACCGTTTCGGCCGTCGGCAGGGTCTCCAGCCGGTCGGCCTTGCAGGCGAGGTCCCAAGGGCCGGGCGTCCTCCACTTGCGCACCTGGGCCGTCGCGGCGGCGAAATCGAATCCCGGGTCCCGGGCCCCGGCCTGTTCGAAGCAGCGGACGGCATCGACCAGGTCGTCGCTCTTCGAGGACGAGACGAAGCCCACGTTGCGCGCGCTCGCACGAAGGAAGGCCGCCGTGTACACGAGGAACCCTCCGCTCCCGGCATACGGAAAATCGGCGTAGAGCACAGGTTTGCCCGTTCCGGCCACGGTCTGGACGACCTGGTTCCAGCAGTTCATCTGAAAAACGAGGTATCCGTCGACCGGCGACGCCTTGTCCTCTTCCAGAATCTTTTGGGCTTGGGCCGGCCCCGTGGCCAGGGTCGGAATGAACGTGATGCCGGGGAAGCGCCCGGCCAGCTCGGTGTTGTATTTTTCCATGACGGGCCGGAAATCGAATCCCTTGTTCGGCCAATCCGGCCTGTCCTGGACGGGAGCGTGAAGCGAATAAAGGGTTCGAACCCTGAGCTTGCCGTTCGCGACCGGGGCGGGACGGGCGGCCTTCAGCCAGGACGGGGACGCCATCAGGCCGGCCGCTCCGGCGCAGGCCGCGCAATTTCCCAGGAACCGACGCCGTGTCATCCCGTGGGCGGCGCAGCCGGTTAACGGGGTTATCTGCCCGTGATCGGGTCTTCGCACATGTCCTCCTTCGGGCGGCCCGCGGCCGCTCTCATAGCCCTGAACATATCGCCCGCGGGGGCCGGTTGTCAAGATGGACGACGTCCCAAGCGGCCGGAGCCGGCCCCCCCGGCCGCCGGACGTAGGAGATCGCCGGAAAAAAGTGTAAAGTGACGGGATGACCCCCTTGATGAACGGAGAGGTGATATGAAAAGAACCGGCACCGTGATCCTCGTTATTATCGGCCTGGGCGCGGCGGCCTTCGGCCAGGCCCCCCCGGCCGCGGAGCGCGATATCAGGGCCGTCCTCGACCTTCAACAGGCCGCTTGGAACAGGGGCGACATCGATGGCTTCATGGCTTCCTACTGGAATTCCGAGGACCTGACCTTTCAGTCGGCCAACAAGCGGACGCGCGGTTGGAGCGAAGTGCTGGCCCGCTACAAGAAGACGTACCCGGCCGGAAAGATGGGCCGGCTCGAATTCGCCGACCTGGCGGTCCACGTGCTGTCCCCGGATTCGGCCTTCGTCCTGGGCCGGTTCAAGCTCGACCTCGACGGATCTCTGAAAGAAGGGGTTTTCACTCTGATTTTCAGGCGCACGGCCGAAGGCTGGCGGATCGTCCACGACCATACCTCTTGATAATCCGGGACAATTGAGGAATAATCAGGGCCGGCCATGCGGCCCGACACCTGCCCGTTTTACAAGAGAGGTTTGATGTGAAGACGTCCGCTTTCCGCGCTTTTTTGCCCCTGTTTGCCGCGGCCATCCTGATCGGCCAGGCCTGCGCCCCGGCGCCCTCCACGGTGCCCGCGGCGCGCCGCCCGCTGTGGTTCGGCTTCCATGCGATGGTCGAGAGCAAGGCCGACGCGGTGGGGCTCATCTCCGAGATCCCCGCCCTGGCCAAGCTCGGCGTCAACCTGATCGTGGCCGAGGTCGATTACAATTGCGAATACGTTTCCCACCCGGAGCTCCGGACGGAAGATCCCATCTCGCGGGAGACGGTCAAACAGATCGTCGGCCTCTGCCGGCAGTACAAGATCCGGCTCGTCCCGGAGTTCCAAAGCCTGGGGCACCAGTCGTGGTCGTCCAAGACATATCCTTTGCTCGTCAAATATCCACAGTTCGATGAATCCCCCGGGAAATACCCGGGGAACAAGGGTAAGGACGAGTCGGGCTTCGACCTCTACTGCCGGAGCTGGTGCCCCCTTCATCCGGACCTCGATCCCATCATCTTCGCCCTCTACGACGAGCTCATCGACGTCTTCGAGGCCGACGCCCTCCACGTGGGGATGGACGAAGTGTTCATCATCGGCGACGACGCCTGCCCCAGGTGCCGGGGCCAGGCCCCGGCCCGGCTCTTCGCCAAAGCGGTCAACGACGCTTACGGACACATCGTGAAAACCCGCGGCAAGGAAATGATGATGTGGGGCGACCGGTTCCTGGACGGGGCGGAAACCGGGTATGGCGAGTGGGAAGCGTCGAAGAACGCGACCTATCCCGCGATCGACCTCGTCCCGAAGGACATCATCATCTGCGATTGGCATTATGAGCGGGCCTACGAGGACATGCGGACGTACGGCTTTCCCTCCGTGCCCCTCTTCCTGGAGAAGGGTTTCCGGGTCCTGCCGACGAGCTACCGGGACCCCAAGGCGGTCAAGAGCCTGATCGATTATTCTATGACCTATAAGTCGGACCGGATGCTCGGGCACCTCTGCACGATCTGGCGGGGCCTCAAGCCCGGCCAGAGCGCAAAGCTTCCGGCCCTCAAGGCCGCGTCCAAGCGGCTCACCCGGCTCACGCTCCCGGCCCGATAGAAAGGACGCGTGGACGACGTGACCACGGCCTCCGGCCCCGAACCGCCCCGAAACGCGGAAACGGCGTTTCCGGACGGTGGGGGGGCGCCCTCTTGCGCGCCTGATGAAAGCGGCCTTCGGGGCCTGGGGATCGACGGCCCGTCATCCCCGCGCCGGCGCCTCCGGACGATGGTCCTCATCGTCGAAGCCCTCTTCGTCCTTGCCCTTCTCGCCGTATGGGTCACTTCGGCGGCCGTGCGGCACAGCAAGAGCCTCTGGGTTCTTTTCTTTTACTGTTTTCCGTCGCAGTTCGTGCTGGCCGCCGTTCCTCACGAGCCCGTGATCCTCTACTTCGGCAAGTTCTATCAGGCCTGGACCGTAGCCCTCGTGGCGACGGCCGGGACCCTGATCACGGAAGTCATCAACTACTCCATTTTCAAGTACCTGGCCGATTTCAAGGCCTTCCAGCGGATCTGCGCGAGCCGGCTCATCGTCCGGCTGGTCGCGCTCTTCCGGAAAGCGCCCTTCCCAACGCTCTGGATCGCGGGCCTGACGCCCGTGCCATTCTATCCGTTCCGGTTCCTGGTCGTGCTGGCCCGCTACCCCCTGCCCCTCTATGCCCTGGCCGTCCTTCTCTCCCGCTTTCCCAGGTTTTATATCCTGGCCCTCATCGGCAATAGATTCCGTCTTCCGGACGGACTGATCGTCGGCCTGTTCCTGGTGTTGCTGGCGCTGGCCGTCATCCCCCTGCTTCACGATTCCCTGAAACCCAAATCCCGATCTGTGTTAGAATCGGGTCGGGCAAAATGGAGGCTTCCGTTATGGCCACAGAAGAAAAAGCGGAACGCGTCATCCAGACCCTGACGGGTCCGTGGGAAAAACGCGTCCTGCCCAGGATGGCCCGGGCCTTGCCGAGCTGGGTCAATTCGGACCATCTCACGGTGCTCGGCATCATCGCCGGCTTCATCATCTTCGCCGGGTTCATGCTCCTCCGGGCCTCGCGATGGTGGATCATGCTGAGCAACGCCGGGTTCGTCCTCCACTGGTGGGCCGACAGCCTCGACGGGACGCTGGCCCGGGTCCGTCACCGCGAGCGCGAAAGGTTCGGCTATTTCGTCGACCACGTCTGCGATGCGTTCACGGTCGCGCTCATCTCGGTCGGCCTGGCGCTCTCGCCGCTCGTCCACCTGGGGGTCGGCCTGTCTGTCGCCATGGGCTACCTCCTGATGAACGTCTACGCCCACATCGAGGCCTACGTCGACCACGTCTTCAAAATCTCCTACGGGCGCCTCGGTCCGACCGAGCTGCGCATCGTCTACATGGCCATCACCACGGTGGGGGCCTTCTGGAACCCCGTCCTCTTCCGAGCCTTCGGATACGGGTTTACGGTCGCCGACGTCCTGGCGTTCGCCGCCGGCGCCGGGCTGATGACCGTTTTCATCGTGCTGTCCATCCGGACGGCGATCCGGCTCGACCGCCAGGACCGGGCGAACTGGGCGGCCTGAATTCTCCTCGGAGGTACCATCATGCGTCGCACCGCCTTGACTTGCGCTTTCGTTATGTTGTTCATCGGGGGACTATGGCCGGGGCCTGTGACCCATCCCTTTTCCATCCACGACATGCTCGCCATGGACAGGGTTTCGGACTCCCGGGTCTCGCCCGACGGCCGCCGGGTGATTTTCAACCTCCGGACGACCGACCTCGAGGCGAACCGGGGCCGGACGGACATCTGGCTCGTCGGCACGGACGGCCAGAATCTCCGGCGTCTGACTTCGCACCCGGCCGCCGATGTCAACGCCCGCTGGACGCCCGATGGAAAGAGCATCGTCTTCCTTTCGACGCGCTCCGGGTCTTCCCAGGTCTGGCGCATCCGTCTCGACGGGGGAGAGGCCCAGCAGATCACCGATTTCCCGCTGGACATCGGGGCGCTCGTCGTCTCGCCCGACGGAAAGAGCCTGGCCGTCGCCATGGAGGTGTTCCCCGGCCAGACCGTCGAAGAGACCGCCGGGAAGCTCGCGGCCGCGGAGAAACGGAAGGCCACGGGCCGCCTGTATGACAAACTCTTCATCCGGCACTGGGATACGTGGAGCGACGGGCGGCGTTCTCATCTCTTCGTGCTGCCGTCGGCCGGCGGGCAGGCGAAGGACCTGATGCCCGGCATGGACGCCGATACGCCGGGAAAGCCCTTCGGCGGCCCGGAAGACATGGCCTTCTCGCCCGATGGAAAGGGCCTGGTGTTCACGGCCCGGGACGCCGGGCGGGGGGAGGCCTGGTCGACGAACTACGATCTTTTCTACGTGCCGGTTGACGGGTCCCGGCCGCCGCGAAACCTGACGGCCGACAACAAGGCCTGGGACGCGGCCCCGGCCTTTTCCCCCGACGGAAAAATGCTGGCCTACCTGGCCATGTCCCGTCCGGGCTATGAAGCCGACCGTTTCCGGATCGTGCTGATGCCCTGGCCGGCGGGACAGGATAAGGGACGGGTCCTGACGGAAGCCTGGGATTATTCGGTCGCGTCCATGGCCTGGACGCGCGACGGGGCCGATATCCTCGTCACCGCCCCGGACAAGGGCCAGACGTCTCTATTCACGATCGACCTCGCGACCGGCAAGGCCGGGACGATCGTCGGCCAGGGGACCGTGGCCGGGTTCGAATCCGCGGGGGGGCGGATCATCTTCGAAAGAAACACGTTGAAGTCGCCGACGGAGATCTTCTCCGTCGCGAACGACGGGAGCGACGAGAAGGCGGTCACCCGGATCAACGCCTCGAAGGTGGCCGCCGCCCGCCTGGGTGACTTCGAGCCCTTCAGCTTCGCCGGCTGGAACAACGGAACCGTTTACGGCATCGTCGTCAAACCCGTGGACTTCGACCCGGCCCGGAAATACCCCGTGGCGTTCCTGATCCACGGCGGGCCGCAGGGCTCTTTCGGCAACGATTTCCATTACCGCTGGAACCCCCAGGCCTATGCCGGGGCGGGGTACGCCGCGGTCATGGTGGACTTTCACGGCTCCACCGGTTATGGCCAGGCGTTCTGCGATTCCATCCGCGGCGACTGGGGCGGGAAGCCGCTCGAGGACCTGAAGAAGGGGCTGGCCGCCGCGTTGAAGAAATATCCCTGGATGGACGCGGAGAAGGTGGGGGCCCTGGGCGCCTCCTATGGCGGCTACATGATCAACTGGATCGCCGGCAACTGGCCCGACCGCTTCAAGTGCCTGGTGAGCCACGACGGCAACCTGGACGAACGGGCGGCCTACTTCGATACCGAGGAGTTATGGTTCCCGGAATGGGACCACATGGGGACACCCTGGGACAACCCGCAGGGCTACGAAAAGCACAATCCGGCGAATTATGTCAAGAACTGGAAAACCCCCATGCTCATCGTCCACGGCGGCCAGGATTTCCGGGTCGTGGACACCCAGGGCATCTCGAGCTTCAACGCCCTGCAGAGACGCGGCATCCCCAGCAAGTTCCTGTATTTTCCGGACGAGAGTCACTGGGTGGTCAAGCCGGCGAACTCCATCCTCTGGCACGAAACGGTGATCGCCTGGCTCGACCAGTGGCTCAAATAAGAGGTTGTGCAGGCCCGTGGAGCCTCAGTCCCGGGGCACGCCGAGCGTCGTGACGGAGGTGGGGATCTCCGCGCCGGCGCTGTAGAGGTGCCGGATGAGGGTCAGGATCGTCTGGGAAATGTCGTGGAGGAACTCCACGCCGATCTCGTGCACGCCGTCCGCCTGATCTTCCTTCGCCCATTTGACCTCGCCATCCACCTGGATGGACTGGCAGGTCCTGGCCAGCTCGATGACGATCCGGATGACGGTCCCTACGCGGAAAGGCCTGTCGGTGAACAATCTCGTTCCGCCGAGCGACAGGTCATAGGTATAGGCGTTGGCGCCCAGGCTGGACGTCGGGCCGTTTCCGTCGCCGAAGGACCTGATGACGACGGTGTTCCGTTCCTCGATCCGCTTTTCCTTGCGCATGTTCATGACCATGGACTCCCAAGGCTATTCTTGTCAGGCTTCCATTTTCCCAGAGGGGGCGACCCCCGTCAATCGCCTCTAAGGGTGATTCGACGGATGATGTGGCCCGCCCCCCGGGATCGCCGTTCCCGGGGCGGGCCTCGTTAATCTATTGCATCATAAACAAATAGCCGATTCTCCGTCACAGCACGACTTTCTTTTTCCCCCATCTGAGTTTCATGGTCAGGACCCGGTCCGTGGAGAAGATCCTGGCCGCGATGAAGACCAGGACGAAAAAGACGACGGCCATGTACAGGATTCCGTAGAGGACCGCCGAATAATGGCCCAGCATGATATTCGGCGTGGCCAGGAAGGGATGGGAGAACGGGATGGCCAGAATCAGGATCTTGACCGGAAGCGGCAGCGATTGGACGTCCGCAAAGAACGAGAGGAGATAGGGGATAAGGATCATGAGCATGAGGGGGAGGATCAGAGTCTGGGCGCTCCGGAAATCCTCGGCCAGGACACCGAGGATCATGGCCATGGCCAGGCCGCAGAGGATGGCGAAGAACAAGGAGATCCCAAGCAGCACGTAGCCCCGGCCGGCCAGGGTCAGTCCAAGCTGCTTGATGACCCCGCTCACGGCGGCGCCGGCGCCGATGCCCCCCGTCATCCCGCCCATGAACGACTTCATGCCGATCATGTAAATGGCTGCCGACAACAGACCCACGATACCGGCCGCCAGCATCTTGGTCGTCACGATGGACATCCGCGGGATGGGGACCGTCAGCAGGGTTTCCAGGGTCTTGTTCTGCTTCTCCATGGCCACGGCCGAGATGACCATTTGTGAGGAGTACATGATGATCATGAACAGGATGATCGGAATGATGAAGGACTGGGACCAGACGAATCCCGAGATCGCCGAGGCCGAGCCTTCGGCCATCCTGTCCTTGACGATGACGAAGTCCTTGGTCTTGATCGGGCTTTTCAGGATGTCGGGCGGGACGTCGGGAACCTTTTTCTTGAGGATGTCGTTACTGAGATAGTTGTTGGTCGCCGTGATGACGGCCCTGAGAATCTCGGACTTCCTGATGCCGCCGACCGAAAAGCTCCGGAGGAACGTGTAGGTCGAGATCTCCTTGGGTTCGAGGCGGACGATGGACTCTCCGAACCCCGCGGGGATGACGAGGAGAAGGTAGGTCTCTCCTTGCTTGGCCGCCTGGACGGCCGCCTCGGGGTCTTTCCCCGGGATGCTTTCAATCTCGAAATTGGCCGACTTCAGACCGGCCGTGAGGCCCCGCGAGACCTCGGACTCGTCCAAGTCCATGACGGAAATCTTCTGCGTTGCGGCGGCCTTCTTCATCTCCGTCTTGGCCAGGTCGCCGACGAAATAAAAGATGGCCATGGTCATGACCAGGGAAACGATAAGCTGCTTGTTGACGAGCTCCCGGATTTCCTTGACGAGGAGGTTGGTGAACTTTTTCATCTGACGGCACTCCTGAAAACAACCTCGAGGTTCGGCGCCTGATACTTATCCTTGAGCCCTCCGGAGGTCCCCGCGTCGAGGATCACACCCTTGTCGATGAGGGCCACCCGGTCGGACAGGAACTCGATCTCCAGCATGTTGTGGGAGGACAGGAGGACGGAGATCCCCTCCTTGGCGAATTTCTTGATGATTTCCCGGATCTCGAGCGAGTTGATGACGTCAAGGCCCGAGGTCGGCTCGTCCAGGATGGCCATCTTGGGCTTGGTCATCAGGGCGCGGGCGAGCAGCAGTTTCCGGACCATGCCCTTACTGTAGGTCCCGACCTTGTCGCCCAGGGCCGTCCCCAGCTCCGCGATGTCCCGGGCCCTTCTCACCATCTCTTCGGTGCCCTCCTGCGTATCCGCGTAGAAGTTGGCCATGAATTTAAGGTAGTCCGTCCCCTTGAGGTTCCGGTAGGCCCCGGCCTCTTCCGGCAGATAGCTGATGTTCTCCCTGATCTTTTCGGGCTCCTTTTTCAGGTCGTACCCGAGGAGGGTCACCTTCCCGCCCGAGGGCGAGAGGAGCGTCGAGACGATCCGGAGCGTCGTCGTCTTGCCCGCCCCATTGGGGCCGATCAAGGCGAAGATCTCCCCCGCCTGGACCTCGAAATCGATCCCCCGGAGGGCTTCTTTCGTTCCGTACGATTTCTTCAGTCCTTCAACCTTAAGAACAGTGGTCATTCGGGCCTCCTTGTTCGGAACATCTTATCATACAGTCCGCGGTCCGTCATCCCCCTGAAGCGGCTGAGCGCCGCCCCCCCGGAGGACCTCGTCGCGTCTTCTTCGGACGCGGCGATCCGGCCCCTGCTCAGAGTCGCGTCACAGGAGAGGCCTACTTCGTCTGCCTGGTCGCCAGCGGCTTCCCCGCCTTCTCGAAAAACTGCTTCTGCAGCTCGGGCCCGACCTTGTCGGCCTTGACGGAGCGGATCATTTCGACGAGGAGCCCGGACTCGAGATTGAGGGCCAATTCGCCCAGCTCCTTGTTTCCGAAGCTCCCGTCCCCCCGGTAATGGTTGGGCTGGCCGGCGTACCACCAGATCCCCGTGTAGGCGTGTTTCAAGCCGGCCAGGCGCATCATGTCCTCGCCGCTTTCGAGGTTGGCCCGGTCGAGATGGACGAGGTCCGGCCGGTGGGCCAGCATCGTGGACGTCTCCTCCTCGCCGGCGTGGCCGTCGATCTTCGTTTTGCGGAGCTTATGGAGCTGCTCCTCCATGGCCTGGTCGTCGGACGGGTTGAAAAGATAGACGATGTAATCCTTCTTGCCGGCCAGCTGGCACTGGCAGAAATACTGGAGGAATTGATCATTCCCGCCATGGCCGTTGACGAGGATGATCTTCTTGATGCCGTTCCGGGCGAGCTCGTCGCACGTCTCCTGGAGCAGGTCGAACATAATCCGCTGGCTGTAGGCGATCGTCCCGGGCTGGTGCTGAGCCTCGAAGATCTGTCCGAAGTAATATTCCGGGAAGACGACGGTGTATTCCTTCTTTGCCGCCCTCAGCGAAACTTCGCGGCAGTCGAGGAGATCCGTCCCCAGGGGAAGGTGCGGGCCGTGCTTTTCCAGGATGCCGATGGGGATGACGCACGTCGACTGGGACCGGGCCACGGCCTGGATGAAGTCCGGAGCCGTGAGCTCCTCGTAGCGGACCGGCAGTTCCCCGGCCGGCTTCGCGGCGGCCTGGGCCAGAAGCATGCCGGCGAGGACGAGAAAAACGCCTCCGAGGGCCAAGGCCAAGATCATCCATCTTGGGATTTTCATGATATCCTCCTCCTTGGGGGTTGCCGGGTCTCCGATTCCGGCGCCCGGCGCGGGGTTCTCATGATATATATCCCTGGAAAACGGCGGAGTCAACTCCGTTCGAAGCGCACGGGGCCGAGGTCAGAAGACCAGCCGGGCCTGATAAAAGAAACTCAGCTCCCGGTAATGCTCGCTGACGCCCGGGAGACGGCCCGCGCGGCTGATGCCCTCCGCCGCCAGGCCCAGTTCGAGCGGCGTGCCGCTCAGGCGGTACCCGAACGTGAATCGCCAGGCCAGGCGGGTATCGTTGAGCTTGAAGTCGTCGGTCACAACCCCCGCGTATTGATATCGGTCCTGGCCCTGAATCGAATAATAGGACTGCCAGCTCGCCTCCCCCCGGAACCGCCATTGGCGCCAGTCCACGGCCGCGTCGGTAGCGAGCGTCATCCCCAAAGCACAATAATATCCCCAGTCGAGGAGGGTCGTTTTGACGCCGCTCGGGTCGTGACTTTCCGTGAACCTGTTATAGGCCAGGGCGTTGACCATGGCGAAACCCTCATAGGCCGCCGACGTCCAGCGCAGGTGGAAGCGCGTCCCGAACCGGCTGAGCGTGAGCACGGCGCCGATCGGACTGATCACCGCCAGCTTGTCCGTGAACGCGGTCGGCGTGGGCCGGTCGAGACGGGCATCGCCCGTGGTGGCCAAGCCCCCCTCCGGAACTTCGTTGTTGCTGTCATACCAGGCCGCGGACCGCTTCTTGATCACCTCAAAAACCGTGCCGTATCCCAGGGAGACGCTGCTGCCCCGGAGGCCTCCACCAGCGTCCGGCGCCACGGAAGTCGAGCATCCGCCGAAGAGGACGGCCGAAGTCCGGATCCGGATTTCCTCCAGGCCGGCCGAGCTGAAGCTCAAGTCCATCGCGGCTCGGCTGGACAGTGTGTCCCCCAGGAAGCGTCGATCAGGGCCGGCGCCCGGAGACGTATCGGTCTCCATGTCAAACCCCAGGTTGAGCTGGCGGTACCGGGCCCCGGACTGGTCCACCGCGGTCGTCCTCGCCGGGGAGACCTTGTCCTCCTTCAACCCGGCGTAGAAGTTAAAGCGGTGCCAGCCGGCGTCCGGGGCGCTGTTCGCGGCCGGGCCGCGGCCGCGGTCGAACCAGTTGTTGACGGCGAGGACGGGATTGAAGAGAAAGCCGGCCACACGGTTGACCAGGCCCTCCCGATGGCTGAAGTACGAGCTGACCTGATAAAGGGGTTCGGCGATGGCCGGCCCGCCGAACGTGGTGAATATCATGTCGTTGATGGCGATCAGTTCCCGCCACTCGGTCACGGTTTCCCAAACGCCCGAGGTCGCAAATGAAAAAAGAGTGGAGACCCGGTTATCGAGCCCGTTGCACCGGGCCATGGCGTAATAGCCGGCGCCGGCCCCCGCGTGGGACCAGTTGTACCAGAACGCGTTGGAGTCCATTTTGGGGGATTGCGCGGTGAAAAACTTCCGGCCGAAGGTGGCCCACGTGAATTGCCAATCGACGGTGAACCTGCCGTACGCCCCCCAGTAGTCGATGGTGGAGGCGGTCAGGAGAACGGCCTCCTCGATCAGGGCCCGCCAGGTTTTGGGGGAGTGGCGGACCGCCTGCACGGCGGGTGGGTCCGTCCCGGGACAATCCTCTAACGGGCCGGTCGACCCGGCGGCTGGAGCTGAGCCCAGAGCAAAAGAGGTCAGAATCCACCCCAGGATGAACCGTTGCAGTGGCTGGCCGGCCCGGTTATCCATTCGAAGGCGCGAAACGTCCGGGAGGGCTATTTCCTCATAGCCAGGGGAAACGCGTAACCCAAGGAAACGACGACGGCCCCGGTCCGGCTTTTCCCGCTCGTCAGGACGTCCCGCTGAATGACCGTCAAGCCCAGCTGAAAATGGGCTTCGAAAATGAGCTCGCCCGGTCCAAGAGGATATTTCACGCCGCCGCCCCCGGACAGGCCGACGTTCGTGTCCTTGAGGCTGTTCGAGACGTCCGTATTGGCGCCCAGGTCGACCTCCAGGGGCTGCGTATCGGGCGGGATGATGACGGGCACGGTCCCGGCCTCATCGAGATAGAGGGCGCTCGTTCCCGCGGTCACGGCCCTGGCCCGCACGAGCAAGCCGATATAGGGACCGGCATTGACGAAGAACTGCACCCTGTCGCCGAAGGTCAGCCGTGCCAGGACCGGGATCTCGATGTAATCCAAAATGGTTTCGTTGCGGAAATTGGCGTAGAGGATCGTCCCCGGCGGAATAGGCAGCCCGGGCGGAAGGTCCATCGTGATCGGCTGGAGGCCCTTCCGAAGCCCGCCCTGGGACGTGTAATTGAGTTCCGCGACCAGCGAAAAATTCGAGGTCAGCCCGATACTCGCGAAAACACCGAAGAACGGTCCCTGGCGCGATTTGAAATCCCGGCTGTAAATGTCGGTTTGATTCCCCCGGATGTTCGGAATGCTGAGCCCGCCGTGCGCGCCCAAGCTGACGTCCAAACCGTAGCCCGCCCCTCCGGCTACCAGGAAAAGGCCCAGGAAACCGGCCAGCGCGTTGGTTCGCCTTCGCCTCATGTCGACCCCCTTCGTCCAGATTTGCCAGGCTCCTTCCAAGATATCAAGATCGCCGGTGTTGTCAAGCGGCGCGGGCCGCCGGCTCAATCCTGCTCGCCGGATTCCACTGACTCGCGTCCGTGGAGCTTCAGTCGCCCCCCAGGGAGACGGCGAAAAGGTACCAGGCGGCGTGGGGCAGCCATTGCTCCGCCCACCGCCAGTCGTCGTCTTTGCCCGTCACGGCGAAATGGAGGCCGAAATCGATGCCCTCCGCGTCCACGTATCCGGCCGTGACGCCGTTGCAGATCCCGCCGGGCGCGTTCGTGTATTCGTAGGAGTCGAAGAACATATAGGGGATGTTGTTGCGGCCCTTGCCGTGAAGCATGCAGGCGTCGAAGGGATTGAGCCCCAGGATCCAGTTCAGTTGGTTCCTGCCGAAAGCCTGAAGTCCGGCCTGGAACGCCGCGTCCCCGGCGAAGTGCCGTGCCGCCAGCCTGGCCGCGGCGGCCAAAGAGCCCAGCCGGGCGTTCTCGCCCTGCCACCAGGGAGCGGTCTCGGTGTCGTGGGGAAAAAAGAAGCTCGTCCGCCGGGCCCCCGTCTTGCTCTGGACGAGCTGACGGCCGTAGCCGAACGGATTCGTGACCTCTCCGGTCACTCCGAGTTCGAAGGACATCGATCTTCTCACGGCGAGGAGGACCTTGGCCTGGGCCGCGGGGTCGGCGATCCCCCGGTACTCGAGCAGGCTGACCACGGGCAGACCGGCGTCCACGGGGTGGAAAAACGGGCGGTCGCCGTCGTCCGCCCTCCAATAGTCCTTCATGGCGCCGCCGGACATGAGCCTGGCCATCAGGTTCCCGGCGCGTTTGTCGGCCGCGGCCTTGTACTTGGGATCTTTTGTCGCCCGGAAGAGCTCGGTCGCCGCGGTCAGGGCGCAATAATCGTCGATGATATTTTCCCGGCCGTCATTCGTATACCGGACGTTGTTTGCCTCGAGGACAGCGAAGGCGTCCTCGGCGGCCTTGAGGTAGTCGGCGCTCGAGAAATCGCCCGAAACGCCGGCCGTCGAAGCCATGGCCAGGGCGGCGATACAAAGGCCGGCCCCCTCTCTGTAGGCCGCTTCGTAGGCGGCGTCGCCCTTGATCTTTTCCTTGCCGTAATCGCGGAATTTGTCCTTGGTCTCGGTCGTCAGGATGATGTGCCGTTCAGCCTTGGGGGCGATGAGGCGGTCCTCGGGTTTCTTTTCCGGCCCGCGGCCCGAGACCGTGATGTAGAACGAGCCGGACGGGTTTTTGATCCGGACCAGGTAGTCGGCGCCGAAAAGGGCTTCGTCGAGGAGTCTCTTCCGGTACTGCTTGAAGTTCGGCTCCCCCCGCCGCTCGAGTTCCCCGAGGGACTTGAACAGGCTCCAGGCGGTAAGCGGGATCTGCTGGGGATTGAAGAAGGTGGAGAAGGAAAGGTGCGAGAGGTGTTTTCCGTAATCGCCGGTCGCGTCGAACCACCCGCCGTGGACGTCGACCGTTCCTGGCTTGCCTTCGAATTTGATGGCCCTGTCCGCCTTGTCCCAGGGGCCTGACGACCGCTGGCCCTTGAAATAGTAGATGACGTCGGACAGTGTGCTTCTTTCGAGGACGTTCTTCAGGACGGAAACGGGGTGGGAGCGGATCGTCCCTTTGGAGGAGACGCATTCGATGACGTACGATCCCTCCCGGCCGACGGCGCTCCAGTCGATCGTCCAGAAGTCCCAATCCTTCCACTTCCGGACCGGGCCGGCGTGGGCCGGGACGTCGGACAGGACTTTTTCTCCGGTCGAGGCGTTGACGACCGTGAACCGGCTGAAGGCCTCGCCCCCATGGCCCTGAATCACGGCCAGCTTGGGCCCCGCGGGTTCGTACCCGACATGGTTGGTCAGGATCTTCGCGGCGGCCGGTTCCAAGGCCTCTTTAGCGGAGCCCGAGGCCGCGAACAGAATAACAGACAGGAAAACACAGAGGATAACGAAACGAAATCCGCTCTTCTTCATTTTGTCCACTTTTCTTCCCCTCTCTCCGGCACGGTCATGACCGGCACTAATGTACTTTCAATTGGGGAGAGAAGGCAAGTTTTCGCGGCGGGCGGCCTCGGGGAACCCTCAGTCCCAAATGTGCGAGTACTTGGCGCCGTTCCCCGTATTGAAAAGGACGATATTTTCGTTTTCGCCGAGCCAACCCTGCCTGCGCAACGCGAGGAGGGCGGCCAGGGTCGCCCCGCCTTCCGGGGCGGGCCAGATCCCCTGGGCTTTTCCCATGAGCCAGGTCGCATTCAGGATTTCGGCGTCAGGGACGGCGACGGCCGTTCCGTGACTTTCCCTGAGGGCCCTCAGGATGAGGAAATCCCCGACCGCGGCCGGGACCCGGATACCGTCCGCGATCGTCCGGGCGTTCGGCCAAGGGTCAGCGAATTCCTTGCCCTCGCGGAAAGCCTTGACCATCGGCGCGCAACCGTCGGACTGCACGGTGACCATCCGGGGCCGCCGGCCGCCCATCCAGCCCAGCTTTTCCATCTCGTCGAAGGCCTTCCACATCCCGACCAGCCCCGTGCCGCCGCCGGTCGGGTAGATGATGACGTCGGGCAGGGTCCAGCCCATCTGCTCGGCCAGCTCGTAGCCCATCGTTTTTTTTCCTTCGATCCGGTAGGGCTCCTTGAGCGTGGAGACATCGAAGCGGCCGTGTTTTTCGACGCCCTCCCGGGCCGCCTTCCCGCAGTCCGTGATCAGTCCGTTGATCAGGGTCACCTCGGCGCCCAACACGCGGCATTCGTTGATGAAGGGCCGGGGGACATCGGCCGGCATGAAGACGTGGGCTTCGAGTCCCGCCAAGGCGGCATAGGCGCTCATGGCGCAACCGGCGTTCCCGGCCGTCGGAATGGACACCGCCTTGACGCCGAGTTCGAAGGCCCGCGAGACGGCCACGGACAGGCCGCGGGCCTTGAACGAGCCCGTGGGGTTCAGTCCCTCGTCCTTGACGAAAAGGTTTTCGAATCCGGTTTCCTGACCCAGTCGCCGGGCAGGAAAGAGAGGCGTGAATCCTTCGCCCAGGCAGAGCTTGAACCTGAGGTCCCTGACCGGCAGAAGCTCCCGGTACCGCCACAGGTTCGGCTCGCGGCAGGAGATCGCCGCGCGATCGAGCGCGGCCCGAGCGGCCGGGAGATCGTAGCGGGCGAGGAGGGGCTTCCCGCACTTGGGGCAGAGGTTCCAGAGGCGGTCGGCCTCGAGCCGTTCGCCGCACAGCCCGCATTCGAGGTGGGACAGGTAGCTAACGTCTTTCATCGGGACGTCCAGTGATATGCTCAGCGGGAGATTTCACAGGTCCTACCTTAATGCAATCCCTGCGGAAAAAGCAAATCGGGTCCCCGAAAAGCCCTGGCCGACCTTGTCAGCGACCCGGACCGCGTATTTTCGACTTGATCAGTCGGATGAGCTCGGCGGCCCTTTCCGAAAACGCCGGGTGGCCGGCCGAGAGCTCCGCCAACCCCAAGGCCAGCTCCGGGCTGCCGGCGTTGAAGAACCCGGCCGCGCCATTGTACTGGCAGGTCGCCTTCGTGGCCTGGACCGATAGAATTTGACGCTTTTTCTTGAGGAGCAGCCGCTCCTTCCGTGCCGGGGTCAGGGTTGATTCCTCGATTTCCCGCATCTTTTTTTCGAGACCGAGCTCCTTTTTCCAGAAGCTGTCCGCGGCGCCCGAGAAATAAGCCCCGGAGTTCCGCCAATCCTTCCGGTCTGCGCAGAGCTTGCCGAGGTAATACGCGGCGTCGGCGTCGGAGGGATCGCTGTTGAGGGACGCTCGAAGGTCCCGCTCGGCATCGTCCAGCCGGCCCTGCTTGTACCCGATGAGACCGGAAAGGGTGGTCACGTCGGATTGGCCGAACAGGAGCGTTTTGGCGGAATCGATGCTCCTTCGCGCCCCGTCGAGCCGCCCGAGTTCATTCAGGTTCCAGGCCGTCCAGTAATGGGCCTCTCCCTGATAATAAGTCCCGAGATCGAGCATTTTCTGGAGGGCGACCAGGGCTTCCTGGAACCTGCCGAGATACCCCAGGCACATGCCCTTTCCGAGGAGAGCGTCTCTATAAGCGGGTGCGAGGGCCAGGGCCTCCTCATTGTATTCCAGGCAAGTCTCGAGCTCCTCCATTTGGAAAGCGATATTGGCCAGGGAGATCAGGACCGACGGCGATTCGGGGATGCGCTCGTAGACCTTCAGGTAGTGCTCCTCGGCTGTGACGAGCCGGCCGTCCGCGAGCGCCAGATTGCCCAGGTAATAATGGACCTCCACGAATTCCGGGTCCCGGTCAATAAGAGCATTCAGGCGGTCCCGGTCCGGGCGCGGGGAAACCGCGTCCTGAAACTCCGCCAGCCGTGATTCCGGGTGCAGTGCGGAACAGTATCCCGCCTTGAGCTTGTCGGCGAACTTGAAGGAGAATGCTTCCCGGAGGGCGGCCCTGAGACACGCCATGAGTTCATCCGATTCCGCCCGGACCTTGAGGTCCTGGTCGATAGCCGGGACACGGGCATTGATCCAGTCGAAATACGCGTCCGGGGTCGTGCCGGCGGGCAGGTTTTCGCCGGCGATCCCCTTGATCATGCTCGGCAGGAAGGCGAGGAGCTCGATGTAGGGACCGTACGCGGCGACCGATGGTTCGGCCGAGGCCAAACTGGACGTCAGGCAGGAAGCCCGCCCGCCCGGCATCCCGAGCTCCTTTTCGCGGAGCCCCAACGCCAGGGCCGTTCTTACGTATCTCTCCGCGGCGGCTCCCCTCCATTCGGGGACGGCCAGGACGTTTTGGAGAACGACGAGCGCTCGGCCGAGGGCGAGGTAGCTCGCTTTGGCGTAGAGGGAATCGGCCTCCTGCAATTTCGATGCCCAATCCGTGGCGGGGACCGGGGCCGCCGCCGGAGCTTTCCTGGTTGGGGCGCACGAAACCGTCCCCAGAAGGACAAGAACCATGACAGCCGGCATTCCCCGGTTGGACATCGGCTCGCCTCCTCTCGAATCGCCAGGTCGTCTGGCCACGCGGAAAACTCCCTCTATTTGAATTCGCCCCGGAGCGGCAGGACGTTTATAACCGCATATCTGATCCGATAAAAGAAGTTTACGGCGTGGCAACCTCTTTTATATCCCTTCCTTGGGTCTTATCGCCTCGCCGGGACCTCTTCTGATAATAAGAGATTGGCATAATTTATGCACCCTAAAATCGCGGAGGCGACGATGGAAGTTGAGCTTCTGCGAGGTCGGGGAGGACGATTCGGCTTCCGAGCTCTTTTGAGGGACGGTACGAGCCCGGCCGGACCCGTGCGCCGAAACCTTTGCGGCCGCCGGGCCGTATTTAAAGAGGGGTTCCCCTGCCAGGAGTTTGCATGAGACAAATCGCGCGCCGGATTCAAATCCCGGCCTTGACCCTGTTTCTGATGGCCGCCGCGGTCCCGGCCCTTCCTCAGGCGGCGGCCGCCCCCCAGACCGAGAAGCAAAAAGTCGAGGCGCCCAGGTACGCGGTGACCAGGGCGACATCCAACATCAAGATCGACGGCAACCTTGACGAGGAAGCCTGGGCCTCCGCGGTCGTCATCCCCCTCCTGTTCGAATGGTCGCCCGGCGACAATATCCCCGCCCCGGTCAAGACTGAATGCCTCGTGACCTACGACACCCACAACCTCTATCTGGCCTTCCGCTGTTACGACCCCGAGCCGCGGAAGATCCGGGCTCACCTCATGGACCGGGACGACTCCGACAGGCTGATCCTGGACGACCACGTCAACTTCATGATCGATGCCTTCAATGACGAGCGCCGCGGTTTCGAGTTCCGGGTGAATCCTCTCGGGGTGCAGGCCGACGCCAATTTCAGCGAGTCCGAGGGCTACGAGGACTTTTCGTGGGACGCCATTTGGGACGCGGCCGGCAAGATCACGGACTGGGGCTATGCCATCGAAATCGCCATCCCCTTCAACCAGCTCCGTTTCAAAAGAACCGACGGCCCCCAGACCTGGGGCTTCAGCGCCGAGCGGGCCTGGCCGCGCGACGCCCGGCACCGGATCACCTCCCACGTCCGTTCGAGGAACGTCGGCTGTGTCATTTGCCAGTTCAACAAGCTGACCGGCTTCGAGGGCATCACTCCCAGCCGGAACGTCGAGCTCAATCCCACGCTGACGGGCAGCCGGACCGACGCCATGGACATGGCCGAGTATCCGGCCGGCGCCCTGCAGAGAGGAAAAGCCAAGGTCGACCCCGGCCTGACGGCCAAATGGGGCATCACGCCCAACCTCATTTTGAACGCCACCGCTAACCCCGACTTCTCCCAGGTCGAAGCCGACGTCGCCCAGCTCCAGGTCAACCGCCGCTTCGCCCTGTTTTATCCAGAAAAACGGCCCTTCTTCCTCGAGGGCGCGGACTTTTTCCTGACCCCCGTCCAGGCCGTCTTCACCCGGACCGTCGCCGACCCCGCCGGGGGCGCCAAGATGACCGGAAAAATCGGCGGGACGGCCATGGGGTTCTTCACCGCCGAAGACGAGATCACCAACCTCCTTTTCCCCTCGAACCAGGGCTCGGGGCAGGGCTCTCTCGACCAGCGCGTTTACGGAGGCGTTTTCCGGGCCCGCCAGGACGTGGGCCGCATGTCGACCATCGGAGTCCTATACACGGGCCGGATGGGGGACGGCTATTATAACCATGTCGCGGGAGTGGACGCTTTCCTCCGCCTCAACCAAATGAACTCCCTGACCTTCCAATTCCTGCACTCCGAAACCGATTATCCTGTCCAGACGGCGCAAGACTTCGGGCAGAGCGAGACGCCGTTCGGCGGGAACGCTTTCAGCACCAGCTACCAGCTCTGGACGCGCAATTGGCTCGTCAACGCCGGGTACCAGGACATGACGCCGGGCTTCCGGGCCGATTACGGATTCGTCCCGCGCGTGGACATCCGCGATATTACGGCCAATGTCTTCCGGCAGTTCTGGGGAAAACCGGGCGGCTGGTTCAACCTCATCCGCGTCGGCGTCATGGCGGAAGCGATTTATGACCACAAGGGGAACCTGACCGACCGGAACCTCATCCTCGGACTCACGTACCAGGGGCAACTCGAGTCCCAGGTCAACGTCCACGGCATCCTTGCGAAGACGCTCTTCGGCGGGCAAGCCTTCGATACGGCCAGCGTGAACCTCGACTCCCACATCCGCCCCTTCAGCGGCTCGGAATTCGGCCTGCAAGGAATGGCCGGACAGGCGGTCGATTTCGAGAACGTGCGGCCGGCCGAGGTATTTTCCCTCGGCCCCCGGGCTTCGCTCAATCTGGGCCGGCATTTCAACATCACGGCCTCCCACGACTATGAGCGCTTGTTCGCCGGCGGCCGGACGATCTATACGGCGAACCTGAGCCAGGGACGGTTCATTTACGATTTCAGCGTCCGGGCCTTCGTCCGGGCCATCGTCCAGTACCAGGACCTCGCGCGCGATCCGGCGATGTATGTTTTCCCCGTCGATTCCCGCAGCCGGAGGGTGTTCACGCAGTTTCTCTTTTCCTACAAGCTCAACGCGCGGACCGTGCTTTTCCTGGGCTATTCCGACAATTCCCTGGGTGGGAATTTCGATTTTTCGGGGCTCGGGCGCGTGGCTATCACCAGGATCGACCGGACGTTCTTCATGAAAATCTCGTATGCTCTCCAGCTCTGAAGACGGCCGGCGCCGGACCCCGCCGCCGGGGGCCGTTTCCGCAGGCGGCGCTTGCGTGGAACTCCGGAGGGGCGGGATGCGTATAATGAGGAGAAGGGAAACGACTGTATCCCCGGCCCCCGAGCTCATCGGGAGCTCCGGTGGCGGATATGGCGCAGTTCCGCGGAAAGGAGAAAAACCATGAGAAAACCCATCCTGATTCTGACCCTGGCGGTCCTGGTCCTGGCTGCGGCCGCGCCCGTTTTCGCGCAGAAGGCGGGAAAAGTGGACCTGGCCGGAAAGTGGACTGGCTTCACCATCCTCGGGGACGGCAACCGGGCCGATATGAACCTGATCCTCGAAAAGGCGGGCGAAACGTACACGGGTAAGATCAATGATGACGTGGGCATGATACCGGAAATGGTCATCAAGAACGTCAGCTTCAAAGACCCGACCCTGTCCTTCGAAATCGAGCTTCTCGAGACGGGCGGGACCCGGCTGATCAAGATCGAGCTGAAGCTCGAGGCCGACACCCTCAAAGGGAGCTGGGTCGACCCGGACGACAACTCCAACGTCATCGACCTCACCCGGAAAAAATAGCCGCCCCGGCCTCTTTGACTTTCGCCGGAGGCCTGTGCTAGATTGTCGGCTTCCGGTGATGAATCAGCGAACAGACCAGCCCGCGGCGGCGCCGTCCGGCTCCGCCGCCCTTTTATCTATCAGGAGGACCAGCCATGCGAAAAACCCTTCTTGTCCTGACCGTCATCCTCGTCGCGGCCGCGGGCTGCGCTAAGAAGTCCGTGGAACCCGCCGCTCCCGCGAACCCCTTCTTCACGGAATTCCAGACCCCCTTCGGCGTCCCGCCGTTCGACCAAATCAAGCCCGAGCACTTCATGCCCGCCTTTGACAAGGGCATCGCCGACCAGAAACAGGAGGTCGAGGCCATCGTGAAAAACGGCGACCCGGCGACGTTCGCCAACACATTGGAGGTCCTGGACAGGAGCGGCGCGCTCCTCAAGAGGGTCGGCGCCGTCTTCAACAACCTGAATTCCTCCAACACGAGCGACGCGCTGCAGCGGATCGCCAAGGACGTCGCGCCCAAGCTGGCCAAGCTCGGCGACGATATCGCCCTCGACGCCGGGCTGTTCGCCCGCGTCAAGGCGGTCTACGAAACCCGTGACAAGCTGGCCCTGACGCCCGAGCAGAGCCGGCTTCTCGACAAAACCTACAAGGGCTTCGTCCGCGGCGGCGCGAACCTGCCGGCCGACAAGCAGGCCCGGCTGCGCAAGATCAACGAGGAGCTCTCCGTCCTGACCGTGAAGTTCGGCGAGAATATCCTCAAGGAGAATAACGCCTTCGAGCTGGTCATCGACGATAACGCTCACCTGGCCGGCCTGCCCGCCGCCGTCGTCGCCGGCGCCTTGGAGGCCGGGAAGGAGAGAGGAAAGGCCGGAATGTGGGTCTTCACGCTGGCCAAGCCGAGCCTCATCCCGTTCCTCCAGTATTCCGAGCGCCGCGACCTCCGGGAAAAGATGTTCCAGGCCTATATCATGCGCGGGAACAATGGCAACGAGCTCGACAACAAGGCCAACGCCGTCAGGATCGCCAATCTCCGCGTGGAGAGGGCCAACCTCCTGGGCTACAAGACGCACGCCGCCTACGTTCTCGAAGAGAACATGGCCAAAACACCCGAAGCCGTATACGCCTTTCTCGAGAAGATCTGGACGCCGGCCCTGGGCCGGGCCCGGGGCGAGGCCTCCGAAATGCAGGCCCTGATCCGGAAGGACGGCAAGGACTTCAAGCTTCAGCCCTGGGACTGGTGGTTCTACGCCGAGAAACTCCGGAAAGCCAAGTACGACCTTGACGACAGCGCCCTCAGGCCGTATTTCCAGCTCGAGAACGTCCGGAACGGCGCCTACGAGGTGGCCCACAAGCTCTACGGGATCACCTTCACCGAGCGCACGGACATCCCCAAGTACCAGGACGACGTCCGGGTTTTCGAGGTCAAGGATGCCGACGGCTCCCACCTGGGCATCCTCTATGTCGATTACTACCCTCGGCCGAACAAGGAAGGCGGGGCCTGGATGAGCAATTACCGGGAGCAGTCCGTCCAGAACGGCGTGGACATCCGTCCCGTGATCGTCAACAACGGGAATTTCTCCAAGCCGACGGCGGGGGAGCCGGCCCTGATCAGCTTCGAGGAGGCCACGACGCTCTTCCACGAATTCGGACACGCGCTTCACGGGCTCCTCACGAAATGCACGTACGAGGGCGTATCCGGCACCAACGTCCCGCGCGACTTCGTCGAGCTCTGCTCGCAGGTCATGGAAAACTGGGCCACCGACCCCGAGGTCCTCAAATCCTACGCCCGGCATTACAAAACCGGCGAGCCCATACCCGACGCCCTGATCGAGAAGATCAAGAAGAGCCAGTTCTTCAACCAGGGATTCGAAACCGTGGAATACGTCGCCGCCTCCTTCCTGGACATGGATTGGCACTCGATCACGGAGCCCAGGGACGTCGACCCGCTCAAGTTCGAGGCGGACTCCATGGCTCGCATCGCCCTCATCCCGGAGATCGTCAGCCGTTACCGGACGACCTATTTCAACCACATCTTCAGCGGGGGCTATTCGGCCGGATACTACAGCTACCTCTGGGCCGCCGTCCTCGATTCGGACGCCTTCGAGGCCTTCAAGGAGACGAGCCTCTTCGATCAGGCCACGGCCGGGTCTTTCCGGACGAACATCCTGGAGAAGGGCGACAGCGAGGACCCCATGGTCCTCTACAAGCGCTTCCGCGGCCGCGAGCCCCGGATCGAGCCGTTGCTGAAGAAGCGCGGATTACAGTAATAAGCGCGCGCGGCTCGGTGGGTCCGCCTCCCGGCAGACGGGTCTTGGACAGGGCTTATGACGGAGGTGTGCTCCTCAAGGCTTTTCGGCGGCGCCGGCGTTCCCCTGGTCGAGTTTGGGGGACGTGGAATTGTCTCGCGGGGCGGCCCTGTGCTATAAAGGAAAGGATCGGGAGACCCGTATGAGGGTGTCCCGCGATAAAGGAGCTTCGGGAGCATGAGCGGCAACGTGTACGACGAACTCAAGGAGCGCGGCTTTGTCGCCCAGGTGTCCGACGAGGGCGCCGTGCGCACGATGCTCGGCGGCAAGCCCATCACGTTTTATATCGGCTTCGACAGCACGGCCACGAGCCTCCACGCCGGAAGCCTCGTCCCCATCATGGCCATGGTCCACCTCCGCCGGGCCGGGCACCGGGCCATCGCCGTTGTCGGCAGCGGGACGACCATGGTCGGCGATCCGAGCGGCAAGACCGAGATGCGCCAGATGCTCGACGAACGGACCATCCGGACTCAGGGCCAGGCCATCCTCATCCAGCTCTCCCGATACCTCCACTTCGACGGGGCGAACGCCATCGCCGTCGACAACGCCGACTGGCTGGTGCCCCTGAATTACATCCAATTCCTCCGCGACATCGGCCGGCATTTCAGCGTCAACAGGATGCTGGCCGCCGAGGCCTACAAGCTGCGGCTCGAGAAAGGCCTGTCCTTCATCGAATTCAACTACCAACTCCTCCAGGCCTACGATTACCTGACTCTTTTCCGGAAATACGGCTGCGCCCTTCAGATGGGAGGCGACGACCAGTGGGGGAACATCCTGGCCGGCATCGACCTCGTCCGCAGGATCGAAGGCGCGACGGTCGAGGCCCTGACCTTTCCCCTCCTGATTACGGCCTCGGGCGCCAAGATGGGCAAGACCGCCCAGGGCGCAGTGTGGCTGGACCCTCTGCAATATAGCTATTTTGAGTTCTATCAATACTGGATCAATATCGACGACCGCGACGTGGGCCGTTTCCTCCGGCTCTTCACCCTGCTTCCGCTCGAAGAGATCGGGCGCCTGGAGACTCTCAAGGACAGCGGCATCAACGAAGCCAAGCGCGTCCTCGCCTTCGAGGCGACGAAGATCACCCACGGCGAAAAGGCGGCGGAGGAGGCCAAGGCGGCGTCTGGCGCGGCTTTCCTGAAAGTTGCCGATGCGAGTCACAGTCTGACAAGTGACCACGTCACATTGCTCCCGACGACCGCCATCGCGCGCGCCCGCCTCGAAACGGGAATCAGCCCGGCCGAGCTCTTCACGGAGGTCGGCCTGACGCCCTCCCGCCGCGAGGCGAAACGGCTGATCGAACAGGGCGGCCTCTACGTCAATGAGAAAAGGATCGACAGCCTTGAACGCCTCCTGACCGTCAAGGACGTCGGGCCCGACGGCCTGCTGCTCAAGGCCGGGAAGAAGAAGATCCACCGCGTCGTCATCGCGTGATACGGCGTCCAGGCCATGAATTTCCAGCTCACCCGGATTGTTGATCTCTCCGTCTTCGCCATCGCGAACGCCATCAATCTCCTGCTCATCGTGATGTTCCTGGCCCGGGCCCGCAAATCCCAGGCGGTCGAAAAGGCCGCCGGCCTGGCCGTGGTGGTCATGGCTTTTCCCCTCGCCGCGGCCGCGGTGCTCAACGCCCTCCGTCACCGCGCCTGGTGGACCTGGGGGCTGCCGCTGTTCATGGTCGTCTTCTGCGTCGTCGAATACCTCGTGGACTACGCCATGAAAATCAAGTTCCGGGATACCCGGGCCATGAAACCGTACCTCATCCTGTACTATCTGGCGCTCATGTCCCTTATCGGCTACTCATTCCTCTTCGGAAAGACCTACGGCTACATAACCCTGGCCACGTACTTCGTGCATATGGGCGCGACCGCCTATTCCTACGGCCGCGTCAAGCACGGCGGCTGAGGCGCGCCGTCCCGGCATTCCGGCCGGGGGGCCTCCCGTCGCCGGTTCTTTTGACAGCCTGTTGCTCCTGTGCTATAAGCCTTTTGATTCCGGTTTTCATAGGGGCGGTCCGGATGGGACGGCCCGAGGTTCAGGGACATGACGCTGGCCGAAAAGCTCAAGAGCAACCCCCGCGTGCGGGGCTTTCTGCTCTTCCTGGCTGTCCTCGGCCCCGGGATCATCACCGGGAGTGTGGACAACGACGCGGGCGGCATCACCACCTATTCCGTGGCCGGGGCCTCGTATGGCTACCACCTTCTCTGGACCCTCATCCCGTCCTTCGTCCTTCTGCTCGTCGTCCAGGAAATGAACGCCCGCATGGGTGTGGTCACGGGCAAGGGGCTGGCTGACCTCATCCGGGAAAATTCCGGCATCAAGGTCACCTTTGTCATTTTCCTCGGACTGGTCATCGCCGACATCGGGAATACGGCCACCGAGTTCGCGGGAGTCGCCGGGAGCCTGATGGTTTTCGGAGTCAGCAAATACGTGTCCGTTCCGCTCGTGGCCGTCGCCGTCTGGCTTCTCGTATCCAAGGGCAACTACCGCACCGCGGAGCGGATCTTCCTGTTCTTCAGCTTCTGCCTGTTGTCCTACATCGTATCGGCCGTCCTGGCCAAGCCGGACTGGGGGAGGATCGGCGCGTCGCTCGCCCGGCCCCAGATGCAGTTCGACGTCAGATATCTGAGCATGGTCCTGGGCATCGTCGGGACCACGATCGCGCCCTGGATGCAGTTTTACATGCAGTCGGCGGTCATCGAGAAGGGCATCAAGGTCGGGGATTATAAGTATGCCTTGTGGGACGTCATCATCGGTTGCACCGCGACGGTCGTCGTGGCCTTCTTCATCATGGTCGCCTGTGCCGCCACGCTGAACGTCAACGGCATCGTCATCAACGAGGCCAAGGACGCCGCCATGGCCCTCAAACCGCTGGCCGGCCATCTCGCGGCCCAGCTCTTTGCGTTCGGGCTGTTCGTGGCCTCGGTCTTTTCGGCCGTGATCCTGCCTCTGGCCACGGCCTTTTACGTCTGCGAAGCGTTCGGCTTCGAAGCCGGCATCAACAAGAGGATCCGCGAGGCGCCGCAATTTTATGCGCTGTTCGGGTTCATCATGGGCGTCGCCGTCCTGATCATCCTTATCCCCGGCGCCCCGCTCATCAGGATCACGATCTGGTCCCAGGTCCTCAATGGCGTGATGCTTCCGGTCGTCCTCGTTTCCATGATCAAGCTGGTCAACAACCGGAAGATCATGGGCTCGCACGTGAACAACACGTTCCAGAACGCCGTGGGCTGGTCCAGCACCGTCATCCTCATTGCCCTGACGGCCGCCCTCTTCATCTCCGAACTCGTCAAAGTTCTGGGAAAATGACCTTTCCCCGCCGGAGCCCGGCCCCCCCGGCGAATTTTTGACACCTGATATGTCCTGTGCTATAAGCACTGTCGGCGGACATCCCGGGAAATCCCATGAGCAGCGTTGGAGAAATGGACAGGCCCAAGGAGCTTTCCGGCTTTGCGGCCAACGGCCAGGCCAACGGGGCGAAGAGCTTTGTCTATATTTCCGAGATGCTCGGCCGCCCGGTCGTCAATTCCGACGGCCGGCGGCTCGGGAAGCTCTGGGACCTCAAGTTCCAGCTCGCGGAGAGTTTTCCCAAGATGTGCGCCATCATCGTCCGATCAGGGAGAAAAACGGACTTCGCCCTGGCCTGGTCCGAGGTGGCGAGTTTCGTGGGCCAAGCCATCGTGCTGAAACCGGGCGCGGAAGAGAAATTCGGCCCGCCGGACGCCAAGAGCGAGGAGATGCTCCTCCGGGAGGAACTCCTGGACAAGCAGGTCGTGGACACTTCGGGCGCCAAGATCGAGCGGGTCAACGATATCCACCTTCTGATCCTCAACCATGACCTGAGAATCGTCCACGTCGATATCGGCCGGAAAGGGATCCTGAGACGCCTGGGGCTGCTGAAGCCCGTCGAAGCTCTGACCCGGTGGTTTTTTGAATACACGTTCCCCGAGGTCCTGGTGTCCTGGAAATACATCCAGCCTTTGGCCAGCGACCTTCACAAGAAAGACCTGAAGCTGAACGTTGCGGCGGGCGGGCTCCACGAACTCCACCCCTCTGAACTGGCGGACATCCTGGAAGATCTCGATAGGGAAAACCAGAACAGGGTGTTCAAGGCCCTCGACCTCGAGACGGCCGCCGATACCCTCCAGGAGGTCGAGCCCAAGCTCCAGCTGTCCCTCATCGAGGCCGCCTCGGAGGAAAAGGCCTCGGACCTCCTCGAGGAAATGGAGCCCGACGAGGCCACCGACCTTTTGGCCGAGATGACCGAGGACCGACAGCGGAAGCTCATCCAGACCATGGAAAAACCCAGCCGGGAATTGCTCCAGGAGCTCCTGACGTACAAGGAGGGGACGGCGGGCCGCATCATGACGACCGACTTCCTGTCCGTGCGGGAAGACCAGACGGTCGGCGACGCCGTCCGGGAATTCAAGAACACGACCCACCCGCTGGAGTCGGTGGCCTACATCTATGTCCTGGACGCTGACGGCCGGCTGCGGGGCATCATCACCCTCCGCCACCTGTTGCTCGTCGACAAAGATACCCCCGTCCGGGAGCTCATGAACTCGCATATCGTCCGGGTCTGGACCGATGACGACGTGAGGTCTGTCGCCGAAGTGTTCGGGAAATACAAGTTCCTGATGGTGCCCGTGGTCGACGAGGACAATTTCCTGGTGGGCGTCATCACCTTCCAGGACATCATGGAAGAGCGCTGCCAGCTGTGACGTCCGCGGCCGTCCGCGAATGGTTTCATCCCCCTTCCTGATATATAATACCGGCCCAATGAATATCGCCGTGGGGATGAGCGGCGGGGTCGATTCTTCGGTCGCCGCACTCCTTCTGAAAAACTCCGGGCACGACGTCTCGGGCATCATGATGAAGCTCTGGCGGGAGCCCGCGTCGACGGCGGCCGCCGGGAGCGCCTGCTACGGCCCCGACGAAGAGAAGGACATCGAGGCCGCCCGCGGGGTCTGCGCGGAACTGCGCATCCCGTTCTATCTTTTCGACTGTTCGGCGAAATATGAGGACCTGATCGTCCGCGACTTCCGCGAAGAATACCTCGCCGGCCGGACCCCCAACCCCTGCGTCCGCTGTAATCCGCTGATCAAGTTCGGCCTCCTGCCCGAGGCGGCCCGGCGGTCCGGCCTCGCCTTCGATCACTTCGCGACCGGACACTACGCCCGGGTGGCTTTCGATGAGGCCTCGGGACGCTATCTCCTCAAAACGGCCGTCGATCCGCGGAAAGACCAATCCTATTTTCTCTATCGCCTGTCCCAGGACCAACTCTCACAAGCCCTGTTTCCCCTGGGCGAACTCTTGAAGAGCCAGGTGCGCAAGATCGCCCGCGAGGCCGGCCTTCCCGTTCATGATCATCCGGAGAGCCAGGATTTCTACAGCGGCGAGTTGAGCGATCTCATCTCCGGCCCTGTGAAGGAGGGCGATATCGTCGACAGCCGGGGAACGGTCCTCGGAAAGCACAGGGGGATCTGGAACTATACCGTCGGCCAGCGGAAGGGCCTGGGCCTGTCCTCGCCGGTTCCGCTTTACGTGATCGCCATTGACGCCGGGGGAAACAGGCTGGTGGTCGGGCCGGAAAGCGAAACCTATCGCCGGTCCTGTTTCGTCAAAGACGCCGTCTGGATCGCTTTTGATAAACTCGCCGGTCCTCTGGACGTCCTGGTCAAAATCCGCTCGACGAGCAAACCGGCCAAGGCCCGGATCTCCCCCGCCGGCGCCGGCCGCGCCATGGTCGAGTTCGCCGAACCTCTGTCCGCCGTCACCCCGGGGCAGTCCGCCGTTTTTTACCAGGACGACGTGGTTGCCGGCGGCGGCACCATTGAAAAACCGGAATGACGTCGGGGCCACCCCCGCGCCCGAGGCCAACGGCGCCTCGGGAACCGTCCGGGACCGCGGTGATCAGTCCACGATGAAGGCCTTGGCCCCCTTCCCCGACGAGCCGCAATGGGGGCTGGCGGCGTCGTCCGCGGACTGGAAGCTCATCCCGGCCTGGAGGGTGAAATTCCGGCCGTCCTTGAACGTGACGACGAATTCCCCTTCGAGAACCAGGAAGACGTGCCCCTTGGGGCACCAGTGGTCGGATCGGAACCCCGGCGAATATTCGGCCATCCGGACCCGAAGGTTTCCGGCCTCGAAAACCCGCCAGAACGATGTCCCTGTTTCTCCCCTTTGCTCCGTGGGGGGAACGTCCTGCCAGTCGGTCACCGTGAAGGGAATGTCATGAAGGTCCATATCCCTGATTATTCACGGCCGGCCGGAAATGTCAAAAGCCATCGTCCGGATAAAAATTAACTTCGGCCCGTTCAGCGGACATACACGTAAATGGTGTGGTCCGTGCCGTACTGGTCCTTGACCGTGACCGTTTGGGTCTGCTTCTGTTCCCAGCCGGGGATCATGTAGTTGTGGGACACGACCCTCGTCCCCGGCCGGAGCTGCTTGGCGAATATGGGCCGGAGGAGGGCGTTGGATTCGGGGAGGAGATACAGCGTGACCACGGTGGCCGCAGAAACATCCGCTTTGGTCGCGTCCATGCAGATGAACTTGACGAACCGTTCGACGCCGGCAACCTTGGCGTTTTTCCTGGAGGTTTCGACCATGCCTTTGTCAATGTCGATGCCCACCCCGGCGGCTCCGTACTTACGGGCGGCGGCGATCACGATCCGCCCGTCGCCGCAGCCGATGTCATAGAGCACGTCCTGCCGGGTGACCTGGGCGAGCTCGAGCATCTTGTCGACGACGGTCGAGGGCGAAGGGACATAGGGCGCCAGGTCCACGGCGTCGGCCCGTCCGTGGGCGCCGATGTAGAGGTCGATGGCCGATCCCGTGTCATAGCGGAAAGAGTAGGGTTTCCCGGGGTCGAGTGAATAAATAACGTCCTTCTCCCCGGTGTTGAACTCGACCGCCATCGTCTCGTCGGTCCTGTAGCGGTCGATGGCGTTGGGAACGATCTCCTTGGTTTGCAGGGCTTCCGGGCGGCGCACAGGATAAATCTTGTAGGTGATCGTCCGGTCCGTGACGTTCCGGAGCGTGATTTCCTGCGCCGCGGCGTTAACGGCCTCGCGGGCCGCGTGGGGGCCGGCGGGCGCGTGAGTTGGTCTCGAGAGAAGGACGAATCCCGTGGCGGCGATCACCAGGGCGATGATCAGGCCGATTTCGATCTTCTTTTTCATGCCCGTCCTCCCGGCTTTTCCCATTCTAGCGCAAGTCTCCCGGCGGGGCAATCGCCTCCGGACGGGACGCCGCGCTTTTCACGGCCGGATTTATGGATATAATACCCGAGGGACGGTCGTCCGGGCCGCCGAGGGAGTCGTGCCACGAAAGAGCTTCTCGTCATCTTCACCTGCCTCGTGACGTTTCTTCTCTACCTTGCCCGGGAGAGCCGGAGGCTGCGGCGGGACCTGCGCCGCGTCCCGCTCCGGGTGGCGGTCACGGGCACGCGCGGCAAATCCGGCGTGACCCGGCTCATCGCGGCCGGGCTGCGCGATTCGGGCGCCAGGGTCCTGGCCAAAACGACGGGATCACGTCCCGTCCTCATCCTCCCCGACGGCACCGAACGGGAAATCCCGAGGCGCGGCGGGCCGCCCTCGGTCCGTGAACAGGTCAGGCTGGCAGGGCTGGCCGCCGGGGTCCAGGCCGACGTTCTTGTCGCCGAGATGATGAGCGTCGGCGGGGAATGCCTCTTCACGGAATCCCGGCGGATCCTCCGTCCCGGCGTCCTGGCCCTGACAAACGTCCGCCTCGACCATCTGGACGCCATGGGACGGAGCAGGGAGGAGATCGCCCGGACGCTTTGCGCCGCTTTCCCGGAACGCGCCCCCGTCTATTTCCCCGCCGAGGAATTCCATCCTGCCTTTGGGGAAGCGGCCGGCCGGCTGGGCGCGCGGCTCGAGCCCGTGGCCGAAAGGGTCGTCGACGCCGCGGCCGTCCCGTTTGGGGAATTTGAACCAAATGTCCGCCTGGCTCTGGCCGTCCTCGAGTCCCTGGGGATCGACCGCGGCCGGGCGCTACGCGCGATGGGCCGGGCCCTCCCGGACATCGGCCGCCTGCGGCTGTGGACGGTGGTTTTCGGAACGCCGCCCCGGACGGCGGTCTGCGCGAGCGCGTTCGCCGCCAACGACCCTGAATCCTCGGCCGCGGCCCTCGAGCGGATCAAAACCATGCTCCCGGCGGCGCCGAGGCCGCTCATCGGCCTCCTCTGCCTGCGCGAAGACCGGGGAGACCGGACGCTCCAATGGGTCCAGGCCGCGGGGGACGGGTTTTTCGGGGAGTTCAAGCGGGTCGCCGTCGTGGGCGGCCCCGTTTGGGCCGCGGCCCGGAAGCTCCGCGCGGTCCTCGGCCCCGGGATGGCGAAATTTTCGTTCTTCTCAAACCCGCGCCCGGAGGAGCTGATGGATAAGATCATCGGCCCGGAGGACCGCAAGGGCCTCGTCGTCGGCCTCGGAAACATCGTCGGTCCGGGCGAAAGGATCGTCCGTTACTGGGAGAACGCGGGGAGGCCCCATGGTCGTTGAAACCCTTCTTATCGGGCTTCTCCTCGCCCTCCTCTGGGCTGAAACGACGGACATTTCGCCCGGCGGGATCATCGTTCCCGGCTACATCGCCCTTTACCTCGGCCAGCCCCTGAGGGTCCTGGCCACCCTGGCGGCCGCGCTGCTGACCGTGCTGGCTTACCGGTTTCTCGCCGGCCGACTCATCCTGTTCGGCCGGAGGCGGTTCGTCCTGATGATCCTGGCCGGGGCGCTTCTTTCCCAGGCCTGGTTCCTCGTGCTGCCGCGCCTGTTCGAGGCGCCGCTCGAGTTCCGGGTCATCGGCTGGGTCATCCCGGGGATCCTGGCCTCGAATCTCGTCCGCCAGAAACTTTGGCCGACGCTGGCTTCGACCGTCACGGTTTCCGCCTTGACCTTCGCCGTTATCCGCCTGATCTCTCTGCTGTAGCTCATGAAGAGATATCGCCCGAAAACCCCTTTCACGTCCGTTTACGCCGCGGCCGCCGTCAGCCTGGCCTATATCATCCTTGTCCTTTTCGGACCCTGGCGGCAACTCTCCAGCCGGAGGGAGTTGATCGAGGCGGCCCGGCTGATGGCCCGGGCCGAGGCCGCCATCCGGGAGTGCCGCGTGGGGAGCGGGTTCCCGGTCGACGAAAAATCCGACCCGAACCGGACCGGGCTCATCGGTCTCGAAACCTCACCCATCACGACGTCCCTCGGGAACCTCGCGGCCAAGAGGACCTCGACCAACCCGAATTTCGCGGGCCTGATGGTCCGTCTCTTTTATGAGGCCGGCGTCCGCAACGGCGACGTGGTCGCGGTCGGCGCGTCGAGTTCGTTCCCGGCGCTCGTCATCGCCACCCTTTGCGCCGCCGACGTGATGGGCGTCAAACCTCTCGTGATTTCCTCGCTGGGGGCCTCGGAGTGGGGAGCCAATATCCCCGTCTTCAATTGGCTGGACATGGAAAAATGCCTGCGGTCGTCCGGGGTGCTGGATGTCCGCCCCATCGCTCTCGCCATGGGCGGGGACGAGGACATAGGGCGGGACTTGAGCCCGGAAGGCCGGGAGCTTCTGCGCACGAGAATTAGAGGGAGTGGCGTGCCGTTCCTCGAAAAACCCGGCCTGCGGGCCAATGTCGATGAACGGCTGAGACTCTACAACGAGGCGGCCGGCGGCCGGCCGGTCAGGGCCTTCGTCAACATCGGGGGCAGCTGGGCCAACATCGGCACGAATTCGGAGGTCCTGAAGCTCAAGCCGGGGCTCGTGCGGAACGTCTTCGTGCCGCCTCCCGACCAGCGGGGCGTTCTTCAGGCGATGGCGGCCAGAAACGTCCCCGTGATCCACCTGCTGAATATCAGAGGGCTGGCCGAGCGCTATGGCCTCCCCTGGGACCCCCGTCCTCTCCCGGCAGCCGGCGCGGCAGGCTTCAACAGCCGGACCACAGACTGGGGACGGGCCGTGACTTGGCTCTCGGCGGTCTATGTCCTTTTCGTCGCGGCGGTTCTGGCCTCCCGGAAGCGCGCCTTCTGAGAGAGGAAGACCCTTGACAGGAGGGGAACAGGTCGCAGATAATTTGGCCAAGAGCTTTTCCGTCCTCCCGGTAGCGTCCACGATCTCTCGACTATATAACTTGGGAAAGGGAGGAATCATGACCAACAAACGGCTCGCTCTCCTCGTCCTCGGGCTCATGGCCCTCGTCCTGTTGACCACGGCCGGTTGCGTGTCCAAGAAACAGCACCTGGCGCTGATGGCCGAGCAGAAAGCCCAGATCGACCAGGCCCAGACCCGCATCCACGAGCTCGAGAAGACGAACGACGCACTGACCAAGGGCTCAGCGGATGCGAAGGCGGCCCTCGCCGCGGCCCAGAACGAGATCGGCCAGCTCAAGGACTCCGCCGGCTCGTTGAAACAGCAGATCGCGGCCCTCGAAAACGAGAAGGCTGAGCTCGACAAGGCCGTCGCCGCCGGCAAGGTCAGCGAGGAATCCTACAAGAAAAAAACGCGAAGCCTCAACGGCATGATCGCCGGGCTCAAGAAGGACCTGGCCGAGAAAGAGGCCCTGATCGCCTCCAAGGACACCGAGATCTCCCGGCTCCAGGCGAACGAAGCCGCGCTCAAGGCCGCCGCCGCGGAGCAGAACAAGAAAATGACGGCCCTGCAAAAGGAAAGGGACGACCTCCAGGCCTTGATGGACAAGACCATTTCGGGGAAGAACACGCTCATTTACATCCTGGCCGCTCTCCTGGCGGTGGCCGTGATCCTTGCGATCGTCGGTTTCGCCCGGAAGCGCAGGACCGGCGAGGCCGGCTGAGTCCTCCCGGCTCCTTCCAGTCGTTTTAGTGAACGATCCGGGTGGCGCCGGCCGTCCGAGGTCTCTCGAGACAGCCCCGGCGCCGCTCGCGATCACATCCGCGCATCTCGGGCGCCCCAGGCGTCCGCCCAGGCAGGCCCAGCCTCGAGCCAAGTCTCCCGAACGCCCACCGCCTTGACATCCGGGCCTTCCCGACCCATATTGACATCGGTCGGACAAAGGACGCCGGGCGGGTCCCCGGCCTGATCCAGGCATAAAAAGGAGGGGTGGATGTCCAAAATCAACTTTATTTCAGGCCGCAGGCGGTTCCTGGTGAGTGCGGTGCCCGCGGGTGTGATCGCCTGCCTGGGATGCCCGCGTCTCTTGGCCCTGTCGGGACAGGCTAACAAGTTCTCGGAGAACCCGGGGATGACGACGGAGGAGACTTTCCGGTTCTTCTACGGCTTGTTCGTCCCAACCCTCGTCAACCTGGCGAAGAGCATCGGCAGAGAGAAGCTGGTCAGGGAGCTCACCAAGGTTTCGGCCGAGAACGCGGCCCAGATGATCGCCGCGGCGGCCAAGGACATGCCGAAGAGAGACATGAAGGCCTTCGGGGCCATGATGGACGGCATGATGGCGACGGCTCCCTACAACAAGGCCATCACCTATGAGGTGGTCGAAAGCTCGGACAAAGCATATGAGATGAAGGTCACGCAGTGCCTGCCGGCCAAAATGTGGCGCGAGATGAAGGCCGCCGACCTTGGCTACGCCCTGGAATGTTCTTCCGGGGACGCCATGGTCAAGGCCTTCAATCCGAGGATGAAGGGCACCGAGCTCAATAATATTCTGAAGGGCGACAGCGTCTGCGTCGGGCGCTACGAGCTGGTTTAGGGCGATTTTCCTCCGGCCGGGACGCGAGGCTTATTCGTAGATAACCTTCCCGACCGCGGCCGTCTTCGGGTCCTTAAGGTAAGCGCCGGTCCCGTTCTTGATGACCTCGGCGTATTTCGGGACACCGCTCACCACGACCGCCTTGCCCGGGTTGTCTCCCGACCAGACGTCCAGGATTTCGAGGATGGTCGTGCAGTGCCGGCCGACGCGGACGTCGATGGGCCAGCCCTTCTCGTCGATTTTTTCGAAGAGGAGCCCGCGCTTGCCCGCCCGGACGATGAACTCGTCTTTTCCCGTGAGGAGAAGCTCGCGGTCCGTCCGGCCGCGGGTGGCGTCGAGGAAGGGCTCCGGCGCTTCGAGGAGGAGCGAAATCGCGTCGCTATGATCGCCGACCTCGCGATGGGAGAGTCCGCGGAGGGCCGGCGGCGAGGACTCGACCCCGATCGGGAAGCCCTCGTTGCTGCTGATCATCATGGAAACCATGGCGGCCAAGTCCGCCCCCTTCTGGTGGGCGACGATGGTGCTGATGACCGGGTACTGGAGCTCGGCCTCGTGGAGGTCGATCTCGATGTCGATCTTCTCCTTCCGGATCAGCTCCATGATAGCGAAGCAGGTTCTCTCGGTCAGCGTCCCGTTCGGCCTTCCGGGGAAGGCCCGGTTGAGGTTCCGGATGTCCATGTAGGCCAGTTGCTGCCGCGTTGGGAAGTGGATGTAGACCTCGGGGTCCGGCCACTGGTCCAGAGGATTTGACCACCGGTCGCCCATCCGGAATCTCTGCCCCCCCCACGCCGTCGGGATGGTGAAATCCGGGGGATAGGCGCCGCCCAGCCGCGTGGCCGTCGAGGCGCTGCGGTTGGCCGAGAGGATGACGAAGAGCCGGCCCTTCGCCAGGACGGCGTTCTCGGCCAGGATCCAGGCCGCGAGGCGGCCCGCCGGCTCCTCGGGATGCGTGCCGCCCAGAATGAGAACCGACCCGCCCGCTTCCCGGCCTTCGAGGACGTAGACGTTGAGGTCGTTGACGCTCCCCCGGAGGCCGGTGAAATAATCGCTGAGCTTGACCACCTTGGCCACGCTCGGTCCGGGCACCACCGGCTCCGCGAGGTGGCGGCTTTGGTAAAAGCTCAGGCCGGCCAGAGCGGCCAGGACGGCCCCGAGGGCCGCGATCGCGATTTTACGGATCCTCATCTTTTCAGTCCTCGATCTTCATTTCAAGCGGAGAAGCCTCAGGAGAAACGGGATGAGGACGATAATGTAGAGGGCCTCCTCCTGCCATTTTTTTCCTTTGACGAAATTCCAGACCAGCAGGACGGCGACATAGGCCGTCAGCAAATAATAGAGAACGGTGATCATCATTGTCTCTCGCCTCGCGAGGCTTTATCTCCAGTCCAACCCTCGGTCCGCCGCGCTACCCCAGCCCGGCGGACCGAGGGTACGGCTAAAAGAGCGTTAAAAACGCCAGCTTCTTGCTGAAAACGACCATCAGGGTCCCGACGACGGCGATGAGGACGGCCGGAACCAGGCAGTGCTTGAGGAACTTGGTGTAAGGTTCCTTCATCCCCACGGTGGCCACCGTCAGCCGGCCGATGATGGCGGTCGGGGGGATGGCGTCACCGAGAGGCCAGATGATGGTCATCCCGGCCAGGGCCACGATGGGATTGAGCCCGATCGTATTGAAGAAAAGGACGAGCGGGACGCCCAGGACGGGCGCCGAGCCCCACATCAGGACGGTTTCGGAGACGGGCAGAGTCAGCCAGAGCGTCAGGAAGACGACCACCACCGGAAGGGTCACGGTTGTGATGGCGATGAGCCCGCGCACCCCGGTCAGGGTCATGATCTGGACGAGGATTCCGGCGCACGTGAGCGTCCCGATGAGGGGCAGGAGCTGGTGGACGGTCTCCCGCGAGATGCGGAGAACGTCGAGCCGCACCGGTGACAGCAGGAGGGCCAGCAGGGCCGAGGCCATGAACATGAGCGGCAGGCCGAGGATCGGAAAGGAGAAGGGGAAGATCCGGCCGGCGATGAGCAGGACGATGAAGGCCAGGAACGGCAGTCCGACCCTGGCCCAGTTCATCCGGGGCGGGGCCTCGGGCAATTCCCGCATGGCCCTCTCGAGGTTGACGGGCCTGGCCTTCCCGCCGAGAATGAATATGGTCATCAGGGCGAGGATGACGCATGGGACGAGGAGAGGCAGGAAGAATCCGACGTAGGGCATGTTGACCCCGGCGGCCGTGAGCATGGCCCAGAGGTTGATGGGCGGGGCCGCCGCGCTCAGGCCGGCGATGACGAAGATGATGGCCGCCACCTTCGGCTTGGGAATATCCATGGTGCCCAGGACGGTGGCCACCATGCCGCCCAGGATGAGGACGGTCACGCTGCCGGCTCCCGTCAGGGCGCCGGGGATAAGGAGCAGAATGGCCAGCAGGGCCAGGAGGAGGCCCCTCCTGCGATGGAAGCGCCGGAGGATGGCCCGCACGGCGAACACCGCCGCGCCCGATTCCTTGAGCAGGTTCATGAACAGGGTAGCGGCGACGAAGATCAGGATGATGTCGAAATAGGTGAAGGCCCCCTCCACGATGTGGCGGGCGGGAATCCCGTTTCCCCCGGCCAGGGAGCCGGCCAGGGCCGAGGCCAAGAGCGAGAGCTCGGTCGAAACTTTCAGAACCCGGGCGAGGATATAGGCCGCGACCATGACGGCCAGGATGATGACGGCGGATGTCGTGACGTTCAAGTCCTCTTCCCAGGCCCGCGGTCAGCGCTTGATGATCGTGATGATATCCACGCAAGGATACGTGCTGGTCGTCGCGACATTGCGGCAGATCCCCCGTTCGACGATGAGGGTCCCCAAGTCGTAGTCCTCCCACCGGTACTTGTCCGTGTCGAGGCTCGAGCCGGTGATGGTGGACAGCTCCGGGGCGCCCGTTTTGATCGGAGGGAGTCCCAGGTATTGCAGGAGGCGGTTGAGCGGCTCGATGTCCGTGACGGACAGATTTTTTCCCCCTTCTTCCATGCTCAGCGTGAGCTCGGGGCCGGGCTCGGCGAAAGAGTAAATCGTCCGTTCCACCCCGTTGATATAGGCCGTGCGTTTTTCGTACCGGGCGTTGATGGGCTTGGGAGGAAACAGGTCCTGTTTGATGCTTTTGACGCTCAGTGTCTGGAGCTTGGTCTGGTTGAGGTAATAGAACGCCACCCCGAACAGGACGGTGACGATCAGGGCGCGGACGATGGTCGCCGTATCGTTCCTGACGACGCAGACGACGACCCAAAAGACCGACAGGCCCAACAAGACCAGGATGACCGTCCGTGCGGTTTCGGTTGCGACCATGGCTGACCTCCCTCGGGAGTTTTGACGGTATCTCGTCCGACCCCGATTCTATCACAGAACAGCGGCCGCGGAAATGCGCCTGTCCGGGCCGGCCCGCATTTTTCGTTTTGAAATGCATTCGCTTGGGAATACAATACGCCATCATGCCCCGGAAGGAGGCCCCATGAAACGACCTGCCATCATCCTGATGATCGCCATGCTCGCCGCCGGCCTGCTGCCGACCCGCGCCCAGGAGGGACCGCCCCGGACCCTGCTCGCGCCCGATGTCCTCCGGGTCATCGTCAACGAGGCGTCGGGGGAACTCGCCCTTCAAAACGAGATTTATCTCGCCGGCGTCAACCGGAACCGCAAGGCCGAGGAATACCAGAAAGGCTACTTCGAGACCGCCTTCATCCTGGACAGGCTCCGCGAGTACGGGATCGACGACGCCGCCATCCTCGACCTCCCGGTGAGCGGGAAAACGACCTGGGACGCCGAGGCGGCCGAGCTCTGGGTCGTCCAGCCCGAGCTTCGCAAGATCGCCGATCTCAAGGATGTCCCGGCCTGTCTGTGCTCGGGAAGCGCCACGGGGGACACAACGGCGGAACTCGTCTACGTCGGGCCCGGGAACCGGGAAGAGTTCTACAAGGACAAGAAGGTCGAGGGCAAGATTCTCCTCGTTAACGGCTCGCCCGCCATGGCCCGCCGGCTGGGGGTCGAAAAATTCGGCGCCGCCGGGCTCATCGGGTGGTCCTCGAGCCATCCCGAGTTCGACCGGGACGAGGTCGGCTGGAGCGGCCTTCGCCTCGAAGAGAAGGACAAGCCCACCTTCGGTTTCATGGTCTCCCAGCGGCAGGGTCAGGACTTGCGCGACATCCTCGAGCGCGGCCAGAAGATCGTCGTCCGGGCCGTGGTCAAGACCCAGCAAGTCCCGAACTATAAGGACCAGATGACCGTCGGCCTCATCAAGGGGACGCAATACCCGGACGAGGAGCTCGTGTTCACGGCTCATCTTTTCGAGGGTTGGGCCAAGCAGGGCGCCAACGACAATATTTCCGGCTGCACGGCCATCCTGGAGACGGCCCGCGTCCTCCGCAAGCTGGTGAACGACGGCAAGATCCCGCCGCTCAAACGCTCCGTCCGCTTTCTATTCGTCCCCGAGATTTCCGGGACGGCGGCCTACCTCGAGAAGTATCCGGACATCACCCGGAAGATGTTCGCCGATATCAACCTCGACATGGTCGGGGAGGGGCTCATCAAGAACCTGAGCTACATGCGGCTCCACCAGACGCCCTGGTCGCTGCCGACCTATCTCAACGACGTCATGGCCTCTTCCTATGAGTGGATGGGGGATTCACAGAAGGCCGCCCAGGAAGCGAACTGGAGGACGGGCGGGGTCCTCGCCCCGACCGGCTCCCGCGATCCCTTTTATTACCAGATCGAGGATTATTCGGGCGGGAGCGACCACGACGTTTTCATCGACGGCAGTATCCGCATCCCGGCGGTCCTTATGATCGTCTGGCCCGACCAGTGGTATCACACGAGCGGCGACACGGTCGATAAATCCGACGCGACCCAGTTCAAGCGGGTCGTGGCGATTTCCACGGCCGCGGCCGTTTTCCTGGCCAACGCCGGTCCCGCCGAGGCGGAGCGGATCATGGGAGAGGTGGCCTCTCGCCAAATGGGCCGGCTGGGCCGGGACAAGGCGAAAGCCGAGCGGCTCCTGGCCGCCGGGGACGCAAAAACCATCCATGTCCAAGCCAAGGAGGCGAGGGTCGTGATCAACCAGGCCTTTCTCAGGGAAAAAGCCGCGCTGGCCTCCGCCCGGTTCTTCGTCAAGGGCGACCGAGGCGCCGAGGCCGGGCTCCAAAACCGCCTGGCGGCTCTCGACGGGCTGCGGGCGATTCACGCCAAGGGGATCGAGGACGTCTATGTTTCACGCTGCCTGGGATTGAACGTTAAGCCCGAGAGGGCGGCCCTCACGGCGGACGAAACCCGTTGCGCCCAGCTCCTTCCCGTCCGGACAAAAAAGATGGGCGGGATGATCCAGATGTGGGAGATGCGCGGGGAGTTCCAGAAACTCAAGTACGAGCCGCCCATGCCCATCATGACGGCCGAGATGGAGCTCCGCAACTTCATCGACAACAAGCGCTCGATCCTGGACATCCGGGACGCGGCCTCCGCCGAATTCGAGCCGCTCAGTCTCAAGGACGTCGAGGAGTGGGTTAACGTTCAGGCCAAGCTCGGCCTGGTCGAAATCAAGAAGAGGTGAGACGGCGGCCGCCGGTCTTATTTGCCGTACAGCTTCTCCAGCACGGGCACCAGGTCCAACAGCTTCTCGGCCTCGATCAGGGGGATGGCCTTGCCCTTGGAAATCGTCGTGAACCGGCCGTCGGAGTTGCCTTCCTTGTAGACGAGCAGGATATTCGAATTCGGGCCGACGGCGTCGATGCTTTGTTCGTCGGTGGTATCGCCGGCCGCGGCCCCCTGGGCCCGGTTCTTCAGGCCGCCGACATGGGCGCCGATAATCGTCACCCCTTCCTTGCGGGCTTCGGCGATCAGGGCCGCGGCGCGCTTGAGTTCGTCGTCGATCGAAATCCCGGCCGCGCCCATGCCCTTGAGGCTGGCCCCCATGACGATGATCATGGACTTGTACGGAGTGCCGGCCCTGGCTTTGGCCTGCAAGGTTTCCGGCGTCGCGAGGGGGTCGAGATCGTAGGTCAGCTTCACCTTCTGCAGGATGACCTTGATGGTCGTCGCGCCCATGCTCTGTCCGCAGGACGTGACGAGAATGGGGGTTTCGGCCTTGGGGGGTTGAGCCTGCCCGGCGCCCAGCGCCGACCCGAAGCTCAGGATAAGGCCCGTGGCGAGAATGGCGGCCGGGAATTTATGGGATATAGACATAACGGGCTCCTTTCGTCGGGGCTTTACCCCGTCTTCATATCGTAGGCCAAAGCGGCGCCGCCGGTCAATCCCCTCCGCGGGATTCCACGGGCGCCCTCACGAGGCCTCCGAGAGAGATTGCCACATCGCTTCGGGCCTCGTGATGAATGCGGGGGTTCAAGCCAACAGGAGACCCCCCCGGCTGCCATCAAGAGGCCGCCCTCGGCAGCCTCGTGATGACTGCGGGGGTTCAAGCCAACAGGAGACCCCCCCGGCTGTCAGTCCGTGGAGCTTCAGCTTCCCGGGTCCGGTTTCAGGAGGTCCCGGAGCCGGAGGGCGTTCCGGACGGCGGCGGCCTGGTAATCGTTATTGAAATAGGCGAACGTTTCGCCGGCGCCCGTGGCCCGGACGACCCCCGCCCATTCGCGGAGCTCGGCCTCCGAGTAGTCGTGCCGGTAGCCCCCCGTCAGCCCATGAAAGCGGAAATAGGCCGTGTCCGAGGTCCGGACCGCGTCGGGGGGGACCTTGGCCGAGGAAACGATGCAGAAAATCGCTCCGCTGGACTTCAGGATTTCATAGACCTCCGGCGCGTGCCAGCTCGGGTCGCGGAACTCGACGACGTTCTTGAACTCCGGGGAAAGGACGGCCAGGAAATCGCGCAGGAGCTGGTCGTTCCTGACAATGGCGGGCGGGAATTGGTAGAGGATGCAGCCCAATTTCGCGCCCAGGTTTCGGGCCAGGTGATAGAAAAAGCTTACCTCGTGACCGACGTCCCGCAGTTTCTTGAGGTGCGTGATTTGACGGTTGGCCTTGAGGGTGAACGTGAAATCCGGAGGCGTCAGGTCGGACCATTTTTTTAAATCCTCCGGCTTCGGCAGCCGGTAGAAGGTCATGTTGATCTCGACGGTGTCGAAGGTCTTGGAATAAAAAGGGAGCCAGGCCCTGGAAGGAAGTCCGGGCGGGTAAAAACTTCCCCGCCAACCCGGATAGCTCCACCCCGACGTTCCCACATGGAGGTTAGCCACGCTGGCGCTCCAAAGCGTGCAAAGTCGGATCCCACGGCTGCCATCAAGAGGCCCCCCCCAGCAGCCTCTTGATGACTGCGGGGGTCCAAGCCAACAGGACCCCCGCTGCCCGTCCGCGGAGCTTCAGTGTATCCAAACGCCTCCCCAAAAGCAATTTTCAGGACACGGCCCTTGTGCTATCATGAGGTCCGCGCATGAATATCTTCGCCGGCGGGCCCGCAAATTCCGGGCCGGCCCGCCTTAGCCCAGGAGGGAGCATGAAATTCCGCCGAGCCGCATTGGCCCTCATTCCCGCCGCCGCCCTCGCCCTCTGGTCCTGCCAGGGGTCGAAGAAGGAGGTCGTGCCGGTCACGGTCCAGGAGATCGCGACCCATATCCGCAATCTCTCCGACGACCGGCTCGAAGGTCGGGGCCTGGGAAGCCCGGGCATCGAGCTCGCGGCCCGTTACCAGGAGGATTACTTCAGGACCTTCGGCCTCGAGCCGGCCTTCGGCTCGAGCTACCGGCAGACGTTCCCGATTCGCGGGGCCAAGCACGATCCCCAGGCGTCGCTCGAGGTCGGCTCTCCGGCGGCCAAGATCGCGCCCGTCCTCCTTGACGATTTCCTCGTCAGGTCGGAACGGGAAGACTCGCCGGCCGAGGTTACCGGAGAGCTCGTCTACTGCGGCTTCATGATCCAGGCGCCCGAGCGGAACTGGGACGATATCAAAGGCCTCGACCTCAAGGGCAAGGTCCTTCTCGCCGAAATCAACGAACCGGGCAACAGGCCGGGCGGAATTTTCGACGGCGAGGACCTGACCTATTACGGGCGGTGGACCTACAAATTCGAGAAGGCCGCCGAGCTCGGCGCCGCCGGTGTCCTCATCATCCACAACACGAAAGGCGCCGCGTACGGCTGGGACGTTCTCCGGAACTCCTGGGGCAAGGAGAGTTTCTTCCTGCCCGATAAGAAGCAGGCGCTTTTCTTCGAGGGATGGGTCAGCGGCGAGACGGCCGACAAGGTCTTCGCGGCCGCCAAGGCGGACCGCCGGGCGCTCCTGGCCAAGGCCGAAACCCCGGAATTCGCGCCCGTGCCGCTCGGCCTGTCAGCCACCGTCCGCCAGAAGCCGGTCTATCGCACGGTCGAGGGCACGAATGTGGCGGGCATCGTCCGGGCCAAGGGCCCGGGCGCCAGGAAACGGATGATCATCATCTCGGCCCATTATGACCACTTCGGCAAGGATGACACCCTTCAAGGCGACCAAATTTACAACGGCGCCGTCGACAATTGTTCCGCCTCGGCGTCCATGCTGGCCCTGGCGGGGTACTATGCCCAGCGGCCGGAGCTTCTCAAGGACGACCTCTGCTTCGTCGGAGTCACGGGCGAGGAAAAACTCTTTCTCGGATCCGACTATTTCTCCCGCCACCTCCCGTTCCCGGCCGAGACGGCGGTCGCCGACCTCAACTTCGAGATGACCAACGTCTGGGGCGAGACCGAGGACGTCTTCGCCATCGGGGCCAGGCACTCCGATCTCGACGCGGTCTGTCGGGAGGCCGCGGAAAAAATGGGGCTCCGCTATATCCCCGAGCGGAACGGCGAGCTCGGCTTCTTCTACCGGTCGGACCAGTTGAGCTTCGTCAAGGTCGGCATCCCGGGAGTGTGGCTCAGCCAAGGGATCGTCTCCAAGGGGCCGGACAAGGGACTTGTCGAGCGGAAGTTCGAGGACTACCGGAAGACGAAATATCACAAGGTGACCGACGAGATCCAGCCCGATTGGGACCTCCGGGGGGCCCTGCAGATCATCCGTTGGGCCGAGGGAATTATCACGATCCTCGAGGAGCGCGAGGCCCTGCCCCAATTCCTTCCCACGAGTTCGTTCAAGCGATAGGCCGTCCCCATTTTTCCGGTCCCATTTTCCCCGGCCGTCCCGGAGAAATTCGATTTGCATTTGGGCGACGCTGTGCTAGAATGACTTCAAAATGGAGATTAAAAGTCTTCCCAAAAGTTCCTTTTTTTCCGATTATCTCAAACCCTCCCAGGTCACCTTCGACCTCAAGAGCAAGGACAAGGTCGAGGCCATCGAGGAGCTCCTGGACGTCCTGGCCAAGCAGAAGCTCATCGACAACAAGAAGCTCATCCTGACCCGGATCATCGACCGGGAGAACCTGGTGTCCACGGCCATCGGCTCCGGCGTCGCGCTTCCCCACGCCCGCGTTGATACGGGCGGCGAGATCGCCGTCGCTGTCGGACGCTCGGAGAAAGGGATCGACTTCGAGGCCCACGACGGCCAGAAGGTCCATCTCATCATCCTGGTCGTTTGGAACCCGTCCATTCCGGGCCTCTTCAACCACCTTTTCGCCGGGCTGGCCCGGTTCCTGATCCGGTCCGACAACCGTCACCGGATCTTCGAGGCCAAGGACAAGGCGGAGCTCTACGGGATTCTCTCGCAGATCGAATTCAAATTCGTTCACGAAGAGAAGATCGTCAGCCGGGCCGGCCTCCTGCGCAAGCTTCAGGAGATCGAGATCAAGAGGAAGAGGGCCACCAAGGAGCAGCAGAAGGAGCTCGGCAAGCATGCGGCCATGATCCGGGACGAGCTCGACCGCGATCTCGTCGGGCGATTCGACCGCCTGATGGAGCGTTACGGCTTCGCCGTCGCCGACGCCGTCGAGGGCGTCTGCCAGGGCTGCAACATCAACATCTCGACGCAGATGTCCTCGGCCATCGAGGGCTCGAACGACATCTACGTCTGCGAGAACTGCGGCAAGTTCCTGGCCTCGGCCAAGAAGAAAAAAAAGTAATCAGTCGATCCCGTCGGCGGCCAGATTCTGAGGGGTGTACAGCTTGTAAACCGGATAGGTCTGGAATCCCCGTCCCCACTGGTTCGCGATGTGCTTGTCGAAGACGTTCCAGACGAGCAGGCCGTCGTCGCTTTCCGGCTCGAGGAGATAAGCCGCGAGATTCCCCAGCGGCTGGGCCATCCGCACGACGAGCGTCCCCTTGGGGAATTCCCTCTTTTCGATGGCGTATTCGCCCTTGACCTGGTTCGTCCTGTGGCCCTGGTACAGGCGGTCGGCCGCCTTGACCTCCTTCACGCGGAAGGCCTCGACCTCGAGGGTCGCGGGCTCGGTCAGTTTTTCGACGGCCAGCCCGTGGCCCCGGAGCTTGGCCAGGACCTCCTCGTCGAAGAGTGGGACGAGGTAAGCGTACGGCCGCCGGACCGTCCGTTTCGCGACGAAGTCGGCGAAATAGGGCATGACGTAGGTCTTCTTGCGGTCCGTTCTTTTGATCTCGGGGAAGGGGCTGCCCTCGCGCGGCGTGACCTCCATCTCGTAGCCCCGGACCGTGACTTTTTCCGGCAGGGCCTGGACGTCGATGTCCAGCCCGAAGGTGTCGGTCTCGCGCGGGGCCAGGCCCCTCTGGACCGTGTTCTTATCGGCCTCGGCCACGAGGCGGGTCAGTTCGTCCGGGCGCGTCTGGCAGTAATCGAGAATGGACTTGAGCAGGTTGTAGCAGCCGAGGACCCGGGTCTTGAAATCGGCATAGTTGTAATTCTCGTCGAGGATGGACAGGCGGTTCCGCAGGCCCATGTAGTTCGTCACGTAACGCGGCTGGTGGCCGAAGGTCTGCCAGCCCTTGGTCATGTCCCGGAAATCGCGCGGGTCGCCGTAAGGGACGGAGAGCGTGCGGTATGTCTTGTCGAGGGTCGCAGCCACGGCGGGCAGCATCTTGTCCCGCATGTACTTGATGATGGACGGGTCGCCGTTCGGGCAGAGTGGCCAGGAGTAGGTCACCGGCTCCTCGTGGTAGGAGCCGTCGGTCGTGTGGCAGTCGACGAGGAGGATCGGGTCCCAGCGGACGAGGACGTTTTGGACGAGGCCTTGCATCTCCGGGCTCTCGAGCTTCATGGCGTCGCGGTTGAGGTCGAGGTTCATGCCGTTGTGGCGGACCCCGGCCTTCTCCGGCCCGTTCTGGCCCCGGCGGTTGTCCGGGCTCATCTTGTCGTTCCCGTCGGCGTTGAAGATGGGCGCGATGAGCAGGACGAGCTTATCGAGGTACGGAAGCTTGGGGTCGAGGAGGATGTCGCGGGCGAGCATCAGAGAGGCCTCCTTGCCTTCGACCTCGCCGGCGTGGATGTTGGCCTGGATATAGACCACGATCTTCTTGTCGGCGCGGAGGGCCAGCGGCTCGAGGGGCGCCGGCTTTCCGATGACGAGGAGAGGCACGGGCTTTCCTTCGGCGGACGTGCAGATCCATTCGACGTGGATGAGCGGGCTGAGCTTCTGCAGCTCGCGGACGAAGGACATCACCTCGGCGTAGGTGGATGTCGCCGCGTACTCGGTCGATTCGGCGACCGTCTTGGGGCCGGCGGGAGGAGCTGACGGCGCCGGCGCCGCGGGTGGGGCCGCTTGGGGCTTGGCCTGGGCCGCGAAGGACGGCGCGGCGAAGGCCAGGAACGAGATGATGAGAACGGCGAAGGCCGGAAGGCGGCGTGGTGTGGGCCTCATGGGAGCCTCCTTGGTGATGACGCTCGGAATCCCATATTCAGATGAAGGAGTTTAGTCCTTCCACCCCCTTCCGTCAAATTCCCATTATTCGGGGACACAATACTCATTTCCGAATTTCATTGCTTGCTTGAGGAGTCCTTAAGCATGAAGACATCAGGCTGGGTGCCATCCGGGGTCAGGCCTCGGTAACTGACTGAAGGTCCGCGGACTTATGACCGTGGAATCCCGCGAAGGGGATTGAAATACAAATGAATGACCGACTTTGACTTTTTCGCGCGCCGCCTTTAAGATGAGATTAGCCCAAGGGAGTGACAATGGCGACATTCGGTGTAAGCCCCGATAAAGAACAAGCCCTCGCGGAGCGCATGGAGAAGCTCGGCATCCGCGAGGCGGACATTCTCGAGAAGTTCATCCGCTCGGGCGGGCACGGCGGACAGAACGTCAATAAGGTCGCGACCTGCGTCTACCTCAAGCACCTGCCGTCGGGAATGGAAGTCAAGTGCCAGCAGGAGCGCTCCCAGGCCCTCAATCGCTTTCTGGGCCGCCGCATCCTGGCTGACAAGATCGAAACCGCGATCCTGGGCAAGCAGAGCGAGGAAGAACAGAGGATCGCCAAGATCCGGCGCCAGAAAAGGAAACGGTCCAAGCGGGCCAAAGATAAGATGCTCGCCGACAAACGCCACGTTGCCGTGAAAAAGAAAGGCCGGACGTTCAAGCCGGACCTCTCGGAGGGATAAGCCTCCTGCGGCCCCATTCCGCGGCGTTCCCCCCATTCGCGTTCAAAGACCTTGGGATCTTCTTTGAGCGATGGATTCTGCCGGGTTCCGGGAACGCCGTAACGGGTTCAGGACGGATGCAGGGTGCCCTATCCCTTCTTATGAAGCGTCCCGCACTCCACGGCCGCCCCCTTCAGGATTTCGACTCCGTGAGGCAGGGCCTCCATGACGGCCTCCAGGCTTTCCCGGACACCCTTTTCGCTTCCCGGGAGGTTGATGATGAGCGTGGCCTTCCGGATCCCCGCCGCGGCCCGGCTGAGCATGGCCGTCGGTGTCTTCTCCATCCCGGCGCGGCGCATGGCTTCCGGGATGCCCGGCGTCTCGCGCTCGATCACGGACTTGGTGGCCTCGGGCGTCCAGTCTCTCGGGCTGAACCCCGTCCCGCCCGTCGTCAGGATGAGGTCGATTCCCTCGTCGGACCATTCGACAAGGGCCGCCCGGATGAGGTCGGGTTCATCGGGGACGATCCGGGTCCGGACAATCTCCGCGCCCTCCGCCTCCATCATCTCGCGGATGGCCGGCCCGCTCTTGTCCTCGCGCTCGCCCCGGGCCCCTTTATCGCTGACTGTAAGAATTGCGACCTTCATGATTACCCTCCGATCTTGAACATCTCGCTCGAAAGGGCGGAGAGACTGCCGCGCTCCCATTTCTCCTTGTCCCGGAGGGCGGCTCGGATGAGCGCCTCGATTTCGCGGACAGCGGCGCGCCGCGCCCGGAGGGCCGCCTTCATATCGATCCCCGCCTTGTCGAAGAGACAGAGCTTTAGCCGGCCGTCCGCGCTCAACCGGAGCCGTTCACACCCCCGGCAAAAGGGCTCCGATATGGGGGTGATGAACCCGACCCTGGCGCCGGACTTCAGATGATACACCCTGGCCACACCGTGCGCCCCGGGAGAGGCTTCCAGGGCGCCGAAGGTCTCGACGATTTTCTCGCGGATTTCCTCGCCCTTGACGAAGAGCGCCGGCCGCCAGGCCCCGAGCTCCTTGCATTCCGGGCTGAGCCCGCTCGTGGGCATCAGCTCGATGAACCGGACCTCGAGCCCATGCCGTTCGCCGAAGCGGACAAAATCCGCGACCTCGTCGTCGTTGACGCCCCGGATGACGACCGTGTTGATTTTGACGGGAGCCAGGCCGGCGCGCCGGGCCGCCTCGATCCCCTCTAAGATCACGTCGAACCCCGTCCTTCTCGTGATCGTCTCGAACCTGTCCCTCCGGAGCGTGTCCAGGCTGACCGTGACCCTCCGGAGCCCTGCCGCTTTGAGGGCGGCCGCCTTTTCGGCGAGGTGGAGCCCGTTGGTCGTCAACGCCAGGTCGTCGGGGTTCAGGCGGGCCAGCTGTTCGACCAGGGTCTCGATCCCGCGGCGGACGAGCGGTTCTCCGCCCGTGACTCTGATCCGTCTGACGCCGGCGGTCATGGCCGCCCGGGCCACGGTCTCGATCTCCTCGTAGGTCAGGAGGTCGGACGGCCGGACGAGCGTGACGCCGGATTCCGGCATGCAGTAGATGCAGCGCAGGTCGCAGCGGTCCGTGACTGAGATCCGCAGAACCTTAGAATCTTTCAATCCGGTCTCCGACCCTGACCGTTCCGCCCTCGAGGACCTCGCAGAAGATCCCGAACCCGGGCATGATGCAATCGCCCGCGAGCTTGTAGATCGCGCACTTTGTATGGCACTCTTTTCCGATCTGGCTGACCCTCAGGCGGACCATCCCGCTTTCCCCCCTGATGAGAAGTCCGGCGCCGACTTCAAGTCCCGTGAGGTCAATGTCGCGGGTGGTCAGGTTTTCAGCGTACGCGCCCGGGCCGATCCCCATTTCCGGCCCGCCCGGAAGCCGGGCCCGCTGCTCCTCGATGCTCTCGATCATCAGCAGCGAAACCTGCCTGTGGCCGAAGCCGCGGTGGGCATCGGCCAAGATCCCTTCGCCGGCGATGATCCGCGCTTCGGGGACGGGAGTTTTGGCCTGGCCTTTTTTCCGGCTGATATTGATGGAGACGATCGTGCCCGTCCGGCCGGATCCTGCGGCCGTCCCCGGCCGCGCGGTCATCGCCCTCTCCGGAAAACCCCGCTCTTGCCGCCGCTCTTGAAGTCGAGCCGGAGCCGCGTGATCTGGGCCCCCCTTTCCACGGCCTTGACCATGTCGTAGATCGTCAGGGCGGCGACGGCCGCCCCGGTTAGCGCTTCCATCTCCGCGCCCGTCCGGGCTTCGGCCTTGACACGGCAGCGGATCTTGATCCCCGTTTTCAGGAATTCGGTTTCCACGTCGACCCGGTCGATAGGGATGGGGTGGGCGAGCGGGATCAGCTCGAAGGTCCGCTTGGCCGCCTGGATTCCGGCCAGCCGGGCCGCGTTCAGGACCTCGCCCTTGGCGATCTTATGGGCCCGGACCAGACGGAGCGTCGCCGGGCCGAGCCTGATCAGGCAGGAGGCCGCGGCTTCCCGGCGTGTAACCAGCTTCTCGCCGACGTCCACCATCCGGGCTTTGCCTTCGGGGTCGATGTGGCTGAGCTTGGGCATTGTCACTCCAGGAAAAGGATGTCCACGACGCTTTCTTTTTCGACCCGCGAGACGTCCGCAGGCACGACGATGAGGACCCCGCACCCGACCATGGACCTCAGCACGCCGCTTCTCTGATCGGGGGAGGGGTCGACGCGGAGCCCGGGCCCGTCCCCGGCGAGGACGGCCCGGAGAAATTGGGTCCGTCCGGGCCTGAGTGTGATTTCCTTTTCGAGGACGGCCTTGCCGGCGCGCAATCCCCGGGCCCTCCGCCCCAACATCTTATCGATGGCCGGCCTGACGAAAAGGTGGAACGTCACCATGGCGCTCGTCGGGTTCCCCGGCAGGCCGAAAACGAGCCGGCGTCCGCGGAGGCCGAAAAAAACCGGCTTTCCCGGCTTGATACGGGCCCGCCAGAAGACGGTCCGGACCCCGAGTCCGCGGAGTTCGTCCTTGACCAGGTCATAATCGCCGACGGACACGCCGCCGGACAGAACCAGAATATCGGCCTTTCGCGCCTTGCCGATCTTGAGCCTTAGGGAGGCGTTCCGGTCGCGGGCGATGCCGAGGTATTCGCCTTTCGCGCCGGCCTCGAGGGCCATGGCCCGGAGCGCTTGCCCGTTCGAATTCCGGATCTGCCCGGGCCGCGTTTTCCGGCCGGGTTCGACGATCTCGTCGCCCGTGGCGATGATGGCGACCTCGGGTCGGCGCGCGACCGGCACCGAGGCGTATCCCAGGGCGGCCAGCATGCCGACTTCCGCGGGGCCTATGTCGGCGCCCTTTTCCAGGACGAGATCCCCCTTCCGGACATCTTCTCCGGCGAGGCCGATGTTATCACCCGGCTTCACGCCCGCGAGGATGCGCACGCCGCCGTCAATTTTCTCCGTGTCCTCGACCATGACGACCGCGTCGGCGCCCTTCGGCAGCGGCGCGCCGGTCATGATCCGGACGGCAAGCCCCGGGCCGACGGCGCTGCGGCTGACACGGCCGGCGGGGAGGTCCTCGATGACCTCGAGCCTGACGGCGCCCTTCGCCTGTCGGGTGTCCTGGGCCCTGACGGCGTAGCCGTCCATCGTCGCCTTGGAGAAGGGGGGGACGGGTTCGCGGGCCCGGATGTCGCGGGCCAGAGTTCTACCCAACGAGCCCGAGAGGGGGATGGATTCAGACCCCAGCGGTTTCGCTCTGGCGATGACCTCGCGAACGGCCTTCCGGTAGTCGATCATGACGTTTTCCCGGGCGGCTCGGAACCGATGATCTCGACCGCTTCGGGCTTGAATCTTATCAGAACGGGTCGGGAAAGCGAAATCCCGCGGGACTCGACCTCCCGCAGCGGAAGGGTGACCCTGAACGTCAGGTTGCCGCTGACCCTGACCAGGGCGGACTCCGCCTCGGTCGTTTCCAGGCGGGTGACACGGCCGCCGAAAACGTTCGGCCCGGCCGCGGCGGCCCGGGGGTCGTCGGCGCCGAAAAGCTCGATATCCGCCGGGTTGATGACGCAGGTGACGTGGCCGGACACCCGGCCCGGGAAAACGATCCGGGTCCCGGGCCTCGGCTCAATCCAGCCTTGCCGGCCGTCGGACTCCGCCGTGCCGCTGAAGCAATTCTCGTGGCTGAAGGGGACGCGCCGGCCCTCGGAAAGGTAGAGGATTCCATCGGCCAGCCGGGAGGCCTGGGAGAAATTGTGGCTGGAAAAAACGACCGTCGCCCCGGTTTCGCGGCTGATCTCCCGGATGGCGGCTTCGATCCGCAGGGCCAGGCCGGCTTCGATATTGGCTGTCGGTTCATCGAGGAGAAGCGCCCTGGGCTCGAGGGCGATGGCCCGGGCCAGGGCCACCCTTTGCGCCTGGCCGGCGCTCAGCCCGCCCGTGGTTTTCGCGTCCCAGCCGCCGAGCTCGACGAGATCCAGGGCGCGTCGCGCGCGGCCGCGCCATTCAGCTTCAGGAATGCCGCGGACCTTGAGCCCGAAGGCGATATTGTCGAAGACTGTGCCTTTAAAGAGATAAGGGTGATGCGTCACAAGGACCGATTCACGGCGGGCGAGGAGGGCTCGGCGCGCGTCGGCCCAGGGATTTTCTCCGAAGAACTCGAGTCCGCCGAGGGCCGGCCTGAGGAGAAAGGCCAGCATCATCAGGAGCGTCGTTTTGCCAGCGCCGTTGGGCCCGACGAGGGCCAGGATGTCCCCCGACTCGACCCGGAGGGCAGCCAGGTCGAGGGCGAAGGCTCCCGGGGAATTTGGGTAGACGTACCGGATATCGCGCAGGGCGTAGGCGACTTGACGCATGCTAATCCCTGCTCCTGAGCCCGACCTGCACCAGGACGTTGATCCCCAGGGTGATGATGAGTAGGATCCCTCCGAGGAAGACGCCGTTCCTGAACTCCCCCTTGGCCGTTTCGAGGGCGATGGCGGTCGTGATGTTCCGGGTGGCGTTACGGATGTTGCCGCCGAGCATCATGGCGATCCCGACCTCGGATACGGCCCGGGCGAACCCTGCCAGGACCGCGACGAGGAGGGCGAACTTGGCCTCCCGAAGCACGACCCAGGACGCCTGACGGCGGCTGGCGCCGAGCGTGAGCGCGGTCAGGCGGGCCCGGCGGTCGACCTGGCGGAGGGCCGTGTAAGAGAACCCGGTGATGAGTGGCAGGATGAGGAAAACCTGGCCGATGGTCATGGCCGCCTGGCTGTAGAGGAGGCCGAACCGGCCGAGGGGACCGCTGCGGCTGAGAAGGAAGTAGAAAAAGAGGCCGATGACCACGGTGGGCGCGGCCATCCAGGTCTGATTCACGAGGAGGAGGGCGCGCTTGCCGCGGAAATCCCGGCCCGCCAGGAAGAGGGCGGCGGGGACGGCGAGGAGGCTCGCGACAAGGGCGGCCAGGCCGCTCGTCTTGAGCGAAACCCCGATCGCGAGGAGGAGCTCCCGGATGATCATTTAATGAGGTCGACTCCCGGCTGGCCGGCCATGGGCTCGAAAAGCGGCCGGCCGGCCTGGCCACGGAATTCGCCGATCAATTTCTGGCCGCGGGGAGAGGTAAGGAAGGCGATAAAAGCCATGGCCTCGTCGTAGCGCGCCGATGGCACCCGGGCCGGGTTGACGGCGATGACGGCATAGATATTCTCGAGTTCCGGGGAGTTTTGATAAAGAGGGACAAGGCCTTTGAGGCCGGCCAGGCCGTAGAATGTGGCCGTATCGGTGAGCGTGTAACCTTGCTTCTCAGCGGCGATTTGGAGCGTCTGGGCCATGCCCTGGCCGGTTTCGAGATAGTTCTTGCCTGGCGTGCCACCGGCGGTAGTCCAGAGATCGAGCTCCCGGGTATGTGTCCCGGACTTGTCGCCGCGGCTGATGAAGGAGGCGCCCGAAGCCTTGATCCTTTCCAGCGCCTCGCGCGTGTAACGCGCGCCGGCGACGCCGGCCGGGTCGGCGGGCGGGCCGACGATCATGAAGTAATTTCGGGCGATAACGCGCCGGTTGACGCCGAAGCCCTCTTTCAGGAAATCCTCTTCGACCTTCCGGGCGTGGACGATGACGACGTCGGCGTTCCCGTCCCGGGCCTGCTTGATGGCCGCTCCGGTCCCAACCGCGATCCACTTGAGGACGATGCCGGACTCTTTCTTGAACTCGTCGGCCAGGACGTTGAGGAGCCCGGTGGCGTCGACGCTGGTCGTCGTGGCCAGCATGAGGGTGCTTTCCGGGCGGCTCAGGGGGCCGGTCGCCGGGCCCGCGGACGGCCAGCCGCATTCTCCCCCGGCGGCGAAGAGGATGGCCGAGCCGAAGACGACGCAGCAAATGGCGAACGCGGGGGAAAGAACACTCGGGAAGGGCCGGGAAAGACGGCGCACGGTGTCTCCTTTTCAATCACGGAAGGAGGAGCCGTTTCCCGCTCCTCCCTGTCGGTCGAAGGGCCTGGCCGGCCGGGCGGTAGCGCCTTCGACTCGGAGCGTTCCATTGAATATCATACCGGACGCGACCTGTAAAGGTCTTTGAGCTTTTGGCTAATCATCCCAGGCGGAAGAGTACCTGGAACGAAATATCCAGCTGGACCGCATCCACATGGTAATCAGATTTCCTGCCAAATAAAGCTTTAAGAGCTAGAACGTCAATTCGCTATATAACCTGCACGGTGCGTGATTGTGTAATTTCGGTTTTTAATCTTGACCTTTATTTCCTTAAATGTGCCGTCCTTCTTATAATCTGAGGGATGATAGCAAAGCAGATAATAGTTTTCTGAAGCATCCGCAGCTTTTTTGAAGGCGGAGGCCGCGTTTGCCGAACTCTCCGTCAGACCTCCTGTCGTCTTTGCCAAGAGCGTAAAGGCCTTGAAAATCGAGTTGGAATTATCTTGCATATACATTTCGGAAATCGATAGATTTTTAATGTTGTCTTCATTCGACGGCTTGTTCGTTAGAAAAATAAAATGAATTGTGATCGAGGCATCAGAAAACGCTCTTTTTATGGGTTCAACGTCAATAAGCTTAACGCTTCTTAATTCGATCTCCGCCTCCTGATCCCTCAAGAATGGAGGAATGGGCAAGGCCTCTTTTTGATAAAACAAAAATATAATTTTTTGTCCTTCAAATTGTTTCAATCTATCCGAGATCTCCAGAAGTCTTGCTTCGTCAACACAACTCGACTCCTTCATTTTCCTTAGAAGTTCCAGACACATGGAATGTTTAAGGTCTCCTTCTATTCCCTCGTCATTTGCGATGGTTTCAATTCGCTCATAAAAAGACCTATATTCTGAGCCCGCCAGGATAATGTCCTTCCTTAATATTCTCTTTAATCTATTTTTGATTTCTTGCTTGGGCGCCCTGTCGAGAGCAACTTTGTTAAGGTTATAGGTTTTCACGGGCGTAACAACTTTGAGAGTATCGCCTGGCAGCAGAACGTTGCCGAAGAAGTAGTCCAAAGCATCATCTATTTTCTTAAGGTAATCAGTCACCTTAAAGATAAGAATAAAGTTCCTGGACACGTTTGGAACAATTGTTTCCGCTGTTTCCTTCGCTTTTTCCATTTTTCTCTCCGACGTTGTCTTTTTTACGAGATAGACAGCCAGAATATTTTGGAGCTTGCCGTTTTCATAGAGTTCAAAATCGTTAATTGTTAAGCGATCTACGAACTTCCCCCCATCAAACACTCTAACTGGCACTTCAATATTGATCACAGTTGCTTCGTGGGAGATTTGCTGGGCAGCTGCAAACAAACAAATCGTTAGAGCTATGAAAAAGATAATAGATTTCTTCATTCCTTATGGCCCCCTAAACCTTACGAAAATATTAAAGCCGGAATCCAAGAAAATCAAGCAACTATTACTGGGGATGCGCTCGTATTTGGGGGGTTATTAATTTGGCCCGGCCCCATAAAAACCGTCGATCACGGCCCGCCATTGCGCTTCGGTCCTGACGGCCACCAGGGCGTTCCGGAGATCCGTTCGACGGGGGTGCATCTTGGCGTACTGGAGGCAGAAATGGCGGAGGACCTTGAGGCCGCGCCTGGGGTCGTAGGCCTCAGAGGCCAGCCGGAAGTGGCGGAGGATGAGATCGCGCTGCTCAACGAGGCCCGGCAGGCGCGCGGGACGCCGGGCGGCCAGGTCCCGCGCCTGCTCGAAGAACCAGGGGTTGCCGATCACGCCGCGGGCCGCCGCGACGCCGTCGATGCCCGTCTCTTCGAGCATCCTCAGGGCGTCGGCCGGGGCATGGACATCGCCCGAGCCGATGATGGATTGGCCCGGAAATTCGCGCTTCACGTCGGCCAGGAATTGCCAGTCCGCCCGACCCCGGTACTTCTGCTCGACGGACCGGCCGTGGACACAGATCGCCGCCACTCCGGCATCGAACGCCCCGCGGGCGATGGCCCAAAAGGCGTCGTGGCTCTTATCAGCTTCGGGAAAGGCCCGGCGGAGCTTGAGCGTGACCGGCCTGCCGGGGACGGCCTCGAGCACGGCCCGAACGATGTCCAGGGCCAGCCGCGGGTCCTTCATCAGCGCGCCGCCGCGGTTCCGGCTGACGACCTTCCTGACGGGGCAGGCGAAATTGAGGTCGACGACGTCGAAGCCCATCCCGTCGAGGGCGGCGGCCGCGCGGGCCATGGTCTCCGGGTCATTTCCCATGATCTGTCCGGCCACGGGATGATCGGCCGGGTCTAGACGGATGAGCCTCTTCCGGAGCTTCCCCTCGAGAAGCACCTGCTTGTCCAGCATGGCTTCGGTCGCCGTGTACGGGGCGGAACAGGAGCGGCAGATGAGCCGGTAGGGAAGGTCGGTGTATCCGGCGAGAGCCGCCAGGACCACGGGAAAGTCGACGGAAACCGTCCCGATCCTGAGCGGCTTGAGCATCGTCGTCATGGATTTCAGTATAGCGGGTCTTTCCGGTTTTTGGTATCGGCCATTTTGGTTCAGGCATTTCGGCAAGGTTTCGGACATAGCACCGACGAGCGTACTTAGAGTTTGCATGAACGACGAAATTCTCTTAGGATGGCCTTCCCATATATTCTCGACAGAGGGCGTTATGCAAAAAATGGCCATCGTCTTTGTGGCCCTCATCGCGGCGGCGGCCCTTGGCCTCACGCTCGTCGCCGAGGTTCCCCAGCGGGCGGTCTCGTCGCGGGCCTACGTCGGCCACGAGAACGACCTGGACATCGGAAACTTCATCCGGGCCTATCCAAAGGCGGCCGGGACGCGGCTGGACGACTGCCAGACCTGCCACCGGGGCGGCGTCGAAGGGACGGACACGGAGCGGGAATTCAGCGCCTGCACTTACTGTCATCTGCTCCAGTATCCGAATCCTAGATATCAAACCGGCGTCCCGCGGGACTTCGAGGCGACCCTGAACGCCTATGGCCTGGCCTACGAATACGCCGGCCGGACCGTCGAGGCCCTGACCGGGATTGCGAGGCTCGACTCCGATGGGGACGGTTTCACAAACGATACCGAAATCGCCGCCCTCCGCTACCCGGGCCTCGCGGCCAGCCGCCCGGGTCAACCGCTGGCCCCGCTCGTGGCGCTCTCATGGGATGATGTCCATAAGCTTTCGGCGGTGAAGCAGTTCATGCTGATGAACGCGACCAAGGAACCGACCGACGATTATGTCATCTACACGGGCGTCAAGGTCGCCGACCTTCTGGCCGCGGCGCGTGTCGACCTCACAGGCGTCGAGGGGATCACCGTGTTCGCGCCGGACGGCTACAGCATCGACTACTCGATCGATGACGTGACGCGCCCGTTTCCGAAGGGAGTCTTCTACGCCGGGCCGGCGGCCATCAAGGACAAGGAAAAAGGCTTCGTCAAGTACCCCGAAACGAAACCGCCGGGGTTGGCCGACGGCAAGGAAATCCCGGCTTCCCCATGGCTCCTGCTGGGGTTCGAGCGCGAAGGAATGCCGTTGGATCCTTCATTTTATGAAAAGAGGACGGGCCGGTTGTCCGGCGAAGGCCCATTCCGGCTGGTCAAGCCCCAGCGCGACCTCATGGGAGATCCGTCAAAGCCCGGCCGTCCGGATCGCTCTTCGAAGGCGAAAACCTCCGGCGACGGCTGGGATTTCAATCCCAAAATCGACCACAACGCGGGAGCGTGCGTCCGAGGCGCCTGCATCATCCGCGTCAACCCGCTGCCGAACGGATTCGAGGAATATGACTGGAAGAACGGATGGCCGCTCATCACGGAACGCCGCGTCGTGATTTACGGCCGCGGTGTCCGTTAAAACAGGGTTAAATCTTCATTCCGCCACCGACGGACCCTTGCTCCACTTTTTTAATCCCCTCCGCGGGATCCCACCGACGGTGGCCCGTGGAGCTTCAGTCCTCGTCCTTCAGAAAAGGTGTCAGGATGAAGATTTGCCCCGCCTTACGAAGCGAGGCGGACGATCGTCCGCAGGAGCAGGTTCGCGCCTTTCTCGAGGTCGCCCCAATCGATCCGCTCCGCCGGGGAGTGGCTGACCCCGTCGGCGCACGGGATGAAGATCATGCCCGAGTCGCAGGCCGCGGCCAGGATCTGGGCGTCGTGGCCGGCGCCGCTCGTCATCCGCATCGAGGGAAAGCCGAGGTCCCGGCACTCCTTTTCCAAGAGCCCGACGAGGCGCGGTGCGACGTTTACGGGCATCGTCTTGTCGACGATCCGGGACGCGAAGCCGAGCCCCCGCGTCGAGGCCACCTCTCCGGCGATCGCAAATAGTTCTCTCTCGAGCGTCTCGAGGGTCGCGGGGTCTGGGCTCCGGAATTCGAAGGTGAAATCGGCCCGGGCCGGGACGACGCTGAAGACACCTGGATGCAGGGTGACCCGTCCGACCGTCACCACGCTTCCGTAATGGCGGGTGGCCACGTGCTGGGTCGCCTTCAGGGCGAAATCGGAAAGGCCCAGGAACGCGTCCTGCCTCAGCTCGAGCGGCGTCGTCCCCGCGTGGGCGGCCCGGCCTACGAATGAGCAGAGCCGGTAGTGCTTGCCGGCGATCGTCTCGACGACCCCGATGGGCAGGCCCTCGTCCTCGAGGACCGGGCCCTGCTCGATGTGAAGCTCGACGTAGGCCGCGAGTTCGGGCCGCGTCTTGTGGGCGTCGAGTATCGATTCGACGGAGAATTCCGTGCCCTTGAGAAGGTCCTTGAGCGAGATCCCGAACGCCATCCGGCCGTTCGTGACCTCGTCCTTGTCGAGGAGGCCGAGGAAAGCCCGGCTTCCCAGGAAATCGCCGACGAGGTTCCCTTCCTCGTCCGTGAACGACGCGACTTCGATGGGCTTCCCGGTTGCGATTTTTTCCTCCCGGATCCTTCTCAGGCATTCGAGAGCGGCCAGAACGCCCGCCGCCCCGTCGAACATCCCGCCGTTGAGGACGGTATCGATGTGAGAGCCGGCCATGACGGTCTTCCCCGCCCCCTCGATCCGGCCGAACTGGTTTCCGGCGCCGTCCTGCCTGTAGAGAAGCCCGGCCGCGTCGAATTTCTTCTTGAGCCAGATTCTGGCTTCAAGGTCCCCCGGGCTGAACGACGGACGGCTCACTCCGCCGCCCGAATCGCGGCCGATCCGGCCGAGTTCCTCGAGGTCGTTCTTCAAACGTTCGATATTGACGCTCATATTCATGGCCGTTCCCCTTAATCCATAGGGGGACACAATACTCTGTCCCTCTTTGGCGCGGGAGGTTCTCCGCCTTCAGGATCGGGGACACAGTATTGTGTCCCCCTACTCTAATTTATCAGGGCGATCATGTCCTTGACCGCCCTTTCGACGCCGACGATGGCCGCGCGGGCGACGATGGAAAACCCGATGGAAAGCTCCGTCATCTGGGGGATGGCCACGATCGGCCCGACGTTCCGGTAATCGAGGCCGTGCCCGCCGTGGATCTCGAGGCCCTTCGATGCCCCGAACTCCGCCGCTCTCTGGACAGCCGCAAGTGCCTGGCTCTGGGCCGTGCCCGGCCTGAGGTCCGCGTATTTCCCCGTGTTGATCTCGATGAGGTCGACGCCGAGGTCCGCGGCCGCCCCGATCTCGCGGAGGTCCGGGTCGATGAAGATGCTGACCCTGATCCCCGCTGTCCGGAGGTCCCTGATGTGCAGGCCGAGGCGCTTGGCGTTTCCCGTCACCTTCAGACCGCCTTCCGTGGTCAGTTCTTCGGGCCGCTCCGGGACGAGCGAGACGACGTCCGGCCTGATATCCAGAGCGATCTTTTTCATTTCCTCCGTCGCCGCCATCTCGACGTTGAGTTTCGTCTTGACGGCGTCCCGCAGGAGCCGCAGGTCCCTCTCCTTGATGTGCCGCCGGTCGCTCCGGATATGGCAGACGATGCCGTGCGCGCCGGCCTGCTCCGCGAGCAAGGCGACGAGGACGGGCTCAGGCTCCGTGCCCTTCCGGGCCTCCCGCAGGGTCGCGAAATGGTCGATGTTGAGGGCGAGTCTCATGCCTTCCTCCACGTTTGCCAAATCGGGACGGTCCCCATTTTGTTCACTTGATTCCGTCTGTTTATCCCTTGCTCAGATTCTTCCGGACGGCCTCGGCCACCATTCCGGCGCACGATTCGACGAGGCCCAGCTCGCGACCCTCGACCATGATCCGGGCCAGGGGCTCCGTGCCCGAATAGCGGAGGTCCAGGCGGCCTTCCTCCCCGAGACTTTCCCTGACCGTCGCGACCGCCGCCGTGATCTCCGGGAAGTCCGCGAAGTCCGGCTTCCGGGACACGTGAACGTTGATCAGGACTTGGGGATACTCGTCCATGTCGCAGACGAGGGCCGAAAGCGGCCGGCCGCGACGGAGCATGGTTTCCAGCATTTTGAGCGACGTGAGGATGCCGTCCCCGGTCGGAAAATCGTCGAGGAAGATCGTGTGCCCGGACTGCTCCCCGCCGAGGTTCGCCCCCCGGGCCACCATCTCTTCATAGACATACTTGTCGCCGACGCGCGTCCGGACGAGCCCGATCCCGGCCTTCTCAAAGGCCCTCTCGAGCCCCATGTTGCTCATGGTCGTGGCCACCACCGTGCCCGACCGGAGCCGGCCGGCCCCCTTCATGTCGAGCGCCTGGACGAAGAGCGTATGGTCGCCGTTGAGGACGCGGCCGCCCTCATCGACCCAGACGGCCCGGTCCGCGTCGCCGTCGTACGCGACGCCGATGGCCGCCCGCTCGTCCAGGACCGCGCGCGCCAGGCCCTCGGGATGGAGCGAGCCACAGCCCTTGTTGATGTTCGTCCCGTCCGGCGAGGCGTTGATCCGGACGACGTCGAAGCCCAGATCTCCGAACACGCGCGGCGCGACGGTCGAGCTGGCGCCGTTGGCGCAGTCGAGGACGACCCGCAGTTTCGACCCGGCGGGCCCGCGAAAGAGCCCCTCGAGATAGTCCGCGTATTCCTCCGCGAGCCGCGGCTCGGCCTCGACCGACGCCGGTCCTGGCTCTTTCACTTCCCGTGTTCCGAGGATGGAGGCCTCGAGCTCGGCCTCCCATTCCTCGGGGATCTTGACGCCTCGGGGCGAAAAGACTTTGATCCCGTTGTCGCGGAACGGATTGTGGGAGGCCGAGATGACGATGCCCGCGGAAAACGCGTCCCTCCGCGTCAGGTAGGACACGGCCGACGTGGGGATGACGCCGGCGGAGGCCGGCTTTCCTCCCGCTTCGAGGATCCCCTGGACCAGGGCCTGTTCCATCCAGGGACCCGACTCCCGGGTGTCCCGGCCGATGATGACCCTGGGCTCGAGCCCCTTGCCGCGGAGCAGGCCGACCAGGGCCCCGCCCAGCACGCAGATCGACGAATAATCCAGGGGGTAGTGGCCGGCCACGGCCCGGATACCGTCGGTCCCGAAGAGCTTGTTGGCCATGCTTCGCGGAGGGCTACTTTTTTCTGGGAGTTTCGGCTTTCCCGTTCGTCTTGTCGGACTCGACGGTCACGGTGACCAGAACCGTGGACCGCGGGGACACGAGCCGCAGCTCGGGCTTGGGGAGGATGACGTCGACCTCGAACTCGCCCGTCTGGGAAAGGTCGGTGACGTCGACGGGCCCCGTCGTGGCCGCGTCCTTGGTCTTGACCTTGCTCTCCGGACCGCGGACGACGACCTCCTTGGGGTCGGATTCGATCTTCGAGATCCGGAAGCCGGCCGCGACCTTGCCCCGGACCGAAGGGTGGACGGCGAGCGTGGCCTCCTTGGTCCATTCCAGCTTGATCTGGACCTTGTTCGGCCTGACCTCGATGACGTCGGCGCCGGGGGGAAGCGAGATCATGGACGTGTTCAGCGGATAGTCCTGCTGGTAGACCGAGGCCCGCTCGAGATCGAGCCCGGCCGTGACCGTGGACGGGCTGACCTGGTTGAGAATCCGGCTGGGGGCGCGGACCGTGACGTCGACCGTGGACGCCGATTTCTCCACGATCTCCATGTTATCGGGCGTGTTCCGCGTTTCGAGCGGGACAGTCAGGCTTTTTTCCGACAGGACCTTGTCCTGAGGCACGAGGACGAGCCAGAGCGCCAGGGCCAGGAGCAGGGAGACGGCCTTCAGGCCCCAGTTCTGGACGACCAGCCTTTTCAGGTAGCGCCTCATTCGTCCCTCAGGTAATCGATCAGGCGGCTTTGCATGGCATCGCTGTCCTCGAATCTCTCGAGGATGCCCTTGATGGCCAGGGACACGCCCCCCGTCTCCTCGGAGATGACGATCACGGGGGCGTCGGTTTCCTCGGACAGGCCGATCGCGGCCAGGTGCCGCGTCCTCGTCTGGAACGGGCTGCTCAGCCGGTGGGCCGCCGGCAGGGGCAGAAGGCACCCCGCCGAAACGATGTGATTCCCCTTGATGACCGCCGCGCCGTCGTGGAGCGGCGAATGCGGGAAGAAGATGCTGACCAGGAGGTCCTTCGAGAGGAGGGCGTCGACCTTGACGCCGCGGTCGGCGTAGGTCGAGAGCGAGATCTCCTTCTCGATCGCGATCAAGGCCCCGATTTTCTTCTGGGACAGGTAGTCGATGGCGAAGAAGAGGTCATCGAGCTTCTCCTGGAAGGACCGGAGCGCGAAGGGCTTCCGGAAGGTGCGGGAGCCGATCCCGGCCAGGAACCTGCGGATCTCCCCCTGGAACAGGACGATGACGGCGATGATCAGGTAATTGACGAAGGACCGGATGATGCGGTTGGAGACGCTCAGCTTTCCCCATACCGTCAGAAGATACAAGACGGCGATGAGGAGGAGGCCGATAGTCGCCTGGTAGGCCCGCGTGTCTTTGATGAGGAGGAGGACATAATAGATGATGACGGCGATGAAGCAGATGTCGAGAATGTCCAGCACCGTGGCGTGGCGGAGGATCGTCCAGATATTAGCCAGCATCGGCCGCCCTCTCGTCTTTCCCGTCTGTTCCGTCGGCGGCGACGTCTCCCGGCGCCGCGAGGATGGCCTCCGCCACCCGGACGGCCTTGGCCACGGCTCCGACGTCATGGACCCTGAGGATGTGGGCGCCGCGGCACACGCTAATGACGGCGGCGGCGATCGACCCTTCAAGCCGCTCTCCGGGGGGAAGTCCCAGAATCCGGCCGATGAAGGCCTTGCGCGACGAGCCCACGCAGATCGGGCGGCCGAGGTCGCGAAGTGTGTCGAGCCGGTTGAGGACGACCAGGTTGTGCCCGGCCGTTTTGCCGAAGCCGATCCCCGGATCGACGATGGTCCGTTCGACGGGGATGCCAGCCGCCTCAGCCTCGCGGATCCGGCCGCTCAGAAAGGCCTTGATTTCGCCCAGGAGGTCGTCGTACCGGGGCGATTCCTGCATGGTGCGCGGAATGCCCTTCATGTGCATGAGGATGACGGCCGCCCCGGTCCGGGCGATAAGAGGTCCCATGTCCGCGTCGGCCCGGAGGCCGCTTATGTCGTTGACGATGTCGGCGCCGGCGTCGAGCGCCGCCCGGGCCACGGCCGACTTGGTCGTGTCCACGGAGATGAGGACGCCGGTCTCCGGGCGCAACCTCCGGATGACCGGCACGACTCGCCGCAGTTCCTCCTCTTCCGGGACCGGCAGGGACCCCGGTCGCGAGCTCTCCCCGCCGACGTCGAGGACGTCCGCGCCCGCGCAGGCCAGCTCGAGGCCGTGATCGACGGCCCGGTCCTCGTCGAGAAAAACCCCTCCGTCGGAGAAGGAATCAGGGGTCACGTTGACGATGCCCATGAGCCAGGCCCGCGGGCCGAGAGAAAAGCGCCGCCCTCGGATGTCCAGGGTAGCCGCTTGTCTCTCCATGGTCCTCACGCGAGCTCGGCTTTTTTCTCCTGGGGGGGTTCCGGGACCGGTCCGGCGGGGGTGGGCGGAGCCGCGGGCTTGGCCTTGCCGTCGACGATATTGTTGATCTCGTCGGAGGTCAGGACTTCCTTTTCGAGGAGGGCTTCGGCGATCTTGACGAGCTTGTCCTTGTTCTTTTCGATGAGCTCCTGGGTCCGCCCGTAATTCCGCAGGACGATCTTCTTGACCTCGTCGTCGATCCGCTCCGAGGTCCGCTCGCTGTAGTTTTTGTTGACGGCCAGGTCGCGGCCGAGGAAGATCAGGTCGTCCCGCTCCCCGAATGTCAGGGGCCCCAGGTCGGACATACCCCACAGGCAGACCATCTTCCGGGCGATTTCCGTCGACTTCTCGAAATCGTTGGCCGCGCCGGTCGTCGTCTTTCCCAAAAAGATGATTTCCGCGATCCGCCCGGCCATAAGCACGGACAGCTGGGCCTCGAGATAATCCTTTGTATACGTGTAGCGGTCGTCGAGGGGGAGCTGTTGCGTCAGCCCCAGCGCGAGGCCGCGCGGGATGATCGATACCTTATGGATGGGGTCGGCTTCCGGGATCAGCGTGGCCATGAGGGCGTGGCCGGCCTCGTGGTAAGCGGTGTTCTTTTTTTCCTCGTCGCTGATGATCATGCTCTTGCGCTCGACGCCCATCAGGACCTTGTCCTTGGCGAACTCCAGGTCCTTCATGTTGACCTTGTCCTGGCCCTTGCGGGCGCCGAGGAGGGCCGCCTCGTTGACCAGGTTGGCCAGGTCGGCCCCGCAGAAGCCGGGGGTCGAGCGGGCCAGGACCTTGAGGTCCACATCGTCGCCCAGAGGGATCTTGCGAACGTGGACGCGGAGGATCTCCTCGCGCCCCTTGGCGTCGGGCATGGCGACGACGATCCGCCGGTCGAAGCGGCCGGGGCGGAGGAGGGCGCTGTCCAGGATGTCCGGACGGTTGGTGGCCGCGATGAGGATGACGCCCTCGTTCGAATCGAACCCGTCCATCTCGACCAGGAGCTGGTTGAGGGTCTGCTCGCGCTCGTCGTGGCCGCCGCCGAGGCCGGCGCCGCGCTGGCGGCCGACGGCGTCGATCTCGTCGATGAAGATCAGGCAGGGAGCGTGCTTCTTGCCCTGGTCGAAGAGGTCCCGGACGCGCGAGGCGCCGACGCCGACGAACATCTCGACGAAATCGGAGCCGCTGATCGAGAAGAAGGGGACGTCCGCCTCGCCGGCCACGGCCCGGGCCAGGAGGGTCTTGCCCGTCCCCGGCGCGCCCACGAGGAGGACGCCCTTCGGGATGCGGCCGCCGAGCCGCTGGAACCTGCGCGGGTCCTTGAGGAACTCGATGATCTCCTGGAGTTCGTCCTCAGCCTCCTCGACGCCGGCAACGTCTTTGAAGGTGACTTTTTTCTGCTGGGCCGAGAAGAGCTTGGCCCGGCTCTTGCCGAACGACATGGCCTTGTTCCCGCCGGCCTGCATCTGGCGCATGAAAAAGACCCAGAAGAGGATGATGAGGAGGATCGGAAACCAGCTGAGGAGGATGGAGAACAGCGGACTCCGGGAGGTGTCCTTGACGACGATGTCGACCTTATTCTCGCGGAGGATCTTGATCAGGTCCGCGTAGCCCCCGGGAAGAATGGTCTTGAACGTCTGGCCGTCCTTGAACACGCCGTTGAGTTCGGACTCCTGAATGGTGACTTTTTCGACGCGCCCCTGTTCGACCTCGGTCATGAACTGGGAGAAGGTGACGTCCTTCTTGGCGGCCGCCGGGGACTGGAGAAGGCTCCACAAGAGGATGATGATAACCCCGGCGGAAATCCAGAAGAGGAGGTTTTTCATGGATTTATTCTTAGGTTTGGGCATATTCTTTAGTCCTTTAACGCAGTTATTCTAGCACGTTTTTTGCCGTTAAAGAAGGGGATACGCCTCCGGAGAGGCCCTCTTTCCGCGCCGAACGGGATTGACGGACGCGAAGGGGCGATGATATATCAATGGGCATGACCGGGAAGATCGGACGGGACCCGCGCCTCGAGGGCCGGTCCCCCGGGAAAAAGGGGCTGTCATGAGTCTTCATCCCATCGACCTCGCCATCATCGTCGTTTACCTCATCGCGGTCGCCATGGTCGGGGTGGTTGTCCGCAAGCAGGCCACGAAGAAGCTCGACTCGTTCTACCTCGCCGACCGGAACATCCCCTGGTGGATGCTGGGGCTGTCGGGCTGTTCGAGCTATATCGACATCGGCGGGACCATGTCCATGATCGGGTTGATTTTTTATCTTGGGCTCAAGTCCCTCTGGGCGACCCACATCTTCTGGGGCTGGTTCATCATCTGCTTCTACATGGCCTTTCAAGCCAAGTACATCCGGCGGTCGGGGGTTATGACCTTCGCCGAGTGGAACGAAACGCGTTTCGGAGCGACGAAGGACGCGGAAGCCGCCCGGCTGGCGGCCGCCCTCTTCCTCCTGGTGCTCATGATCTGCAACCTCATGTTCATTTCGGTCGGGACCGGGAAGTTCGCCGAAGAATTCCTGCCCCTGCCGAGGTGGGAGGCGACGCTCATCGTCCTCGCGGTCGTGGGGATCTACGTGACCCTGGGCGGCTTCTTCGGCGTCATCCTCACGGACGTATTCCAGACCATCCTCATCGGGATCGGCGCGGTGATCATGGCCTTCATGGTGTTCGCCAAGCCCGCGGCGACGGCGTTCATCCACAAAGATCCGGGCTGGTTCTCGCTCGCCCCGACCTGGAAGCTCTGGTCGGGGTTCACGGGGGAGACGCCGCCGGCCTATCAGCATTTCGGAATGTTCGGCCCGATCCTGGCCGCGGGCTTTTTCTGGATGATCTTCCGCATCCTGGCAGGGCCGAATGTCTGGGATTTCCAGTTCTTCCTCACCGTCCGGACGCCGCGAGACGCCCAGCTCGCCGCCGGGATGTGGACCGTCGGGTATAACCTGCGCTGGATCCTCGGCTGCGCGTTCACGGTCCTGGGTATTTACTACCTGGGGTCCCAGGCCGGCTTCGACGCCGAGAAGATCATGCCGCTCGTCCTCAAGAAAATGCCTGTCGGGATGCAGGGCCTGTTCATGGCCGTGCTCCTGGCGGCCCTGATGTCCACGATCAGCGCCATGATCAATGTCACGAGCTCCGTCGTCATCAACGATTTCATCAAACGCTATTTCGCCAAAAACCTGACCCAGAAGAAGCTCGTCCGGCTCGGCCAGCTGGCCTCCGTCGTGGCGGTCCTCATCGGGTTCGTGTTTTCGCTATCGTTCACCAACATCGTCACGGCCTGGGAGACCATGGTCTTCGTCGTCGTCACGGTCATCCTCGTCCCGGCGACGCTGCGGTGGCACTACTGGCGGTTCGGGGCGAAGGCCTTTGTCTGGAGCATGGGAGTTTCGGCCGTCCTGATCAGCGCGCGCCTCATCTTCTTCGGAAAGATGCACGCGGCCGCGTCGCTCGCGACCGACATGGGCCTGAGCCTGCTCACGACGCTCATCGCGGCGTCCCTGGCCAAGCCCGCGGACATGGAGGTCCTGGTTAAGTTTTATTCCAAGGTCCGGCCGTTCGGTTTCTGGGGACCCGTCCGGCGGGAGTGCGTGCGGCGCGGGCTCGTCCCGGCGAACGACAAGATGCCCAGGATGGACGTCCTCAACGGTTTCATCACGGCCGGGTTCCAGTTCTCGCTGGCCGTGCTGCCGTTTTATCTTTTCCTCCGCAATTGGAAGCAGCTCGGTCTTTGGGCGGGGGCGGCGGCGGCCATCGCCGTCGTCCTGTATTTCACCTGGTACAAGAACCTCCCCAGCAAAGACGAAGTTTAGCCAAAAATGGGGACACAATACTCAATTCCGGATTTAATTGGGGACACAATACTAATTTCCGAATTTCGAGTCCGTGAGCGCCGCTCAGAATGAATAGAAATAATTCGGAAATTAGTATTGTGTCCCCAAATTCGAAGCCCACAGTCCATCTCATCTGCAACGCCCATCTCGACCCGGTCTGGCAGTGGCGGTGGGAGGAAGGGGCGTCCGAGGCGCTGGCGACTTTCCGTAATGCCGTCGAGATCCTGGACGAACACCCGCATCTCATCTTCTGCCACAACGAGGCCGTGCTCTACCAGTGGGTGGAACGATACGACCCCGGCCTGTTCGCGGATATTCGGCGCCTCGCGCGCGCCGGGCGCTGGGCGATCTCCGGGGGCTGGTTCATCCAGCCCGACCTCAACCTCCCCGGCACGGAATCCCTGGTCCGTCACATCGCCGAAGGCCGGCGGTATTTCCACGACGCGTTCGGCGTCGCCCCGCGCGTTGCCTACAACTTCGACTCCTTCGGCCACACCGGCGGGCTTCCCCAGATTCTGCGCCTCGCCGGCTATGAAATGTATATCCACATGCGCCCGCAGAGCCACGAGCTGGCCCTGCCCGCGGACCTCTACCGGTGGCGCGGCGCGGACGGCACGGTTATCCCCGCCTACCGTATTTCCGTGGGGCTGTATCACACCGAAAGAGACAATATCGAGGACCGGCTGCGGGCCGGCGTCGACCTCGCCCTCCGGCTCGGCCGGGACGTCCCAGTCTTCTGGGGGCTGGGAAACCACGGGGGAGGCGCCACCCGCGAGGCCCTTCGCCGGATCGACGCGTTTATTCGTGAAGAAAGGCGCGTCGGGATCATCCACGGCACGCCGGACGGGTTCGCGAACGCCGTCCGTGAAGCGGCGAAAACCGCCCCCGTTTTTGCCGGCGACCTCCAACGGAGCTTTACGGGGTGCTATACATCGCTGTCCCGGCTCAAGCGCCGGGCGGTGCATAGTCTGGGCGGGCTGGTCCAAACCGAGGCCCTGGCCGCGGCCGCCTGGTGGCTCGCGGGTCAAGAGGTCCCCGGCCGAAACCTTCGTGATGCGTGGCACGCCCACCTCTTCAACGATTTCCACGACATCATCACGGGATCCTGCGTCGAGCCGGCCGAACGCGACGCGCTCGACCAGTACGGGACGGCAGATGACATCTCGCGCGGCGTCCGCCTTGGCGCAGTTGCGGCGCTCAACCGGAGCGGAACGCAAAGTCCGCCGCTTCCCGTGACCGTGGCCAACGCCAATCCTTCGGCCGTCCGGGTTCCGGTCGAATTCGAATGCATGGCCGACTACAGGCCGTTTTGGAAAGGGGAGTGGCACCTCCGCCTCTTCCGGCCGGACGGGCGCGATATCCCGTGCCAGGAGGAACAGCCGGAGGCCCTCCTTCCGTTCAACAGCTGGCGCCGCCGGATCAGCTTCGTGGACGATCTGCCCGGCGTCGGCGTTTCGAGGTACGAGGTCCGGGCGTTCGAAGGTCCTGCCGGCGGAAAAAGGGGAAAAAAGAGGAAGACGGAGCTTTCCCGGCGCAGCGACGGCCGGACGGGCCTCGTAACGTCGCTGAAGACCCGGGAGGGTGTTGAGTGCCTCGCCGGGCCGCTCTTCGAGCCCCTCGTCATCGAGGACACGGCGGATTCCTGGGGCACGGGGATCGGGAGCTACCGGAAGATCGTCGGACGGTTCAAGCCCGAAGGTCCGCCCCGCGTTCTCAAGAACGGAGGGGTGAGAACGATCATGCAGTCAGCCCTGTCCTTCAACAAGAGCCGGATCGTCATGGACCTCTATGCTTACCCGGAGTGGCCGGTCCTCGACTTCCGCTTCAGGATCACCTGGAATGAGGAGCAGCGGCGGCTCAAGCTGCGCATCCCCACGAATCTGGCCGCCGCCTCCGTGCTCTGCGAAGTCCCCGGCGCCGCGGTCCGACGGCCCCCGGACGGCCGGGAATATGTCCACGGCCGTTGGCTCCTTATCGAAGGCCGGGCCGCGGGCCGCTCGGCCGCCTTGGGCATAGCGAGTAGCGGCCAGCACGGCTTCGACTTCAAGGACGGAGAGGCCCGGCTCTCGGTGCTCAGGAGCGCCGCCTATTGCCATGAGAGGGGGTTCGACCTCCACGCCGCGGGCGGAGATGTAAAGCCACGAGCCGGAGGTCCGCGGTCCCCACGGTGGAAGTTCTCCGACATCGGGATCCACGACGTCAGGCTTCTCGTGGCGGCCGGCGATATTGCCAAGGTCAGGGCGACGCTCCCCGGACTGGCGGATTATCTGAGCGCGCCCCCCGCCGCCTATGCCCATCTTCCGGCCGGGGCGGACGGCAATTCGACGGAGCTCCTGTCTTTGAGCCCAATCAATATCCGCCTTCTCGCATGCAAGCCGTCATGGGACGGCGAGGCCCTGGTCCTGAGGCTTCAGGAGACGGGGGGCAAAAGGACCCGGGCGCGGCTGAGCGTCGCCGCGCACGGCGTCATCGCGCCCGCACCGGCGGCGGAGGATATGATGGTGGAGATGGCCTTCAAGCCCTTTGAGATCAAAACAGTCCGCGTCGGCCGCGACGGGGGCTGGAGCGAAGTCCGGATGATCGAGGAGGACCGGCCGTGACGCGGCGTGAGCGCGTTCTCGCCGCTATCGCCCACCGTGAACCCGACAGGATTCCGGTCGATCTCGGCGGCATGCGGTCTACGGGCATCACGGCGATCGCCTACGGCCGGCTGAAGCGGCATCTCGGCATCCGGACGGGTCATACTTTCGTCTACGACGTCGTCCAGCAGCTCGCCCAACCCGAGCCCGAGATCCTGGCCTTCGCCGGCTCCGACGTCATCGACCTGGGACGCGCCTGGCTCCGCGAACCGGCGGACTGGAAGGACTGGATTCTTCCAGACGGTTCGCCGGCGAAAATTCCCTCCTATGTGAATTTCGAGCCCCACCAGGGCGGCTGGCTGGTTCGCGCCCCGGACGGTCAGACCGTCGGCGCCATGCCGGCCGGCGCGTTTTATCTCAGTCAGAAGATATTCCCGCTCCAGGATTGGGACGGAGACCCGGCGGTTCTCGATAAACTCCCCGACCTTATGTCAAAGGTCACCTGGTCGGCCCTGCCGACGGCGCCGTTCCACAAGCCCCTCGCCGGCGAGCACCTTGCCGACATCAGGCGCAAGGCCCGGGAGCTTTATGAGACGACGGATTACGCGATCATGGCCGGCTTCGGCGGCAACCTCCTCGAATGGGGCGAGTACCTCTGCCGTTTCGACCAGTTCCTCGTCGACCTGGCCGAGAACCGGCGGAAAGCGGAGACGCTCCTCGACAAGCTCGTCGGGATGCACCTTGAAAACCTGGAAAAATTCCTGGACGCGGTCGAAGGCTATGTTCAGATCATCCAGATGGGCGATGACTTGGGCAGCCAGCTGGCCACGATCATCTCCCCCAAGCTCTACCGGGAGGTCTTCAAGCCGCGCCAGAAGATCATCTTCGAGAGGATCCGGCGCCGCCCGGGCCTTCACCTTTTCCTCCACTCCTGCGGCGCGATCTCCGGCATCCTGCCCGACCTCATCGAGGCCGGGGTCGAGATCATCAATCCCGTGCAGACGAGCGCTCGGGGGATGGACCCGGCGGCCCTGAAACGGCAATTCGGAAAGGACTTGACGTTCTGGGGCGGGGGATGCGATACCCAGCAGGTTTTGCCGGAAGCGGCTCCGGACGAGGTCCGCCGTCATGTCAAGGAAAGGGTCGAAATTTTCGCCCCGGGCGGAGGGTTCGTTTTCTGCCAGATCCACAACATCCTGCCCAACGTCCCGCCGGAAAATATCGCGGAGATGTACGCCGCCGTCAATCCTTAAAAGGGAAGGCTCCTCCCGGCTTACTTTATGGCCACCCCCATCGTGTCCCGGTGCATGTCGATGAGGGTCCTCATGTAGGGCCCGATCGCGTCGGCGTCGGCGAAACCGGCCCGGCGCGCGACCACGTCACGCTTGTCCTTGGGGAGAGAAGAGCTTTCGGCCCAGTGCTGAAGATCGCGGTAGCACCCGAGCGAGAACATGTCCCACACGGCGCCCTGATCGCGCACGAAGATCATGTTCTCCGGCCGCCCGTTGCCGACCGCGTACATATTTTCCATTTCGCGCTCCCTGAAGAGTTCTTCCTGTTTTCCCGGGAGCGAGATGAAAATCTCGATATGGTAGTACGCCGTGCCCTCGAACGCTTTTTTCACGGCCTCGAGCGGCGGGCCCATCACGAAAACGTCTTCCCGCCAGGATATGCAGGCGTTGAGTTTCCGGGCGAACTCCCCTGAAGAAAGCCCGGAGGTCGAGGCGGCCTTCTCGCGCCGGGCGAGTTTGGCTTTCGAATAATACTCCGTGTAGCTCTCCATGGGGAAGAGGAGCATGAGGTCCCACTGGTCGCCCTGCGTGTGCCGCCACCAGAAAGGAGGCGCGTCTCCCGACGCGTCCTCGACGGGCCTGCGGCTTTTGTAGAGGGCGATGAGGTCGAGGAGCTTTCCCGGCGCCGCCCGTACGAATGTCGTTTTATATAAATAGGCCGGTCCTGAAGATTGTGGACCCGCCGCCGACATCGGCGTGACGGAAACAGCGGCCAGGAGCGTGATCGATAACACGGCCATGGACAGTTTCATAAAACGATTCTTCATGAGGCCTCCTTTTCATAGCGCGCGGCCCGCCGCGCGTTGCCATATTATGCAATGGGAATGGGGGATTTTGGAAGAGAAAAGTCCCCGCCCCCCTTTGTTTCGCGTTCTTGACAGCCATCGGCGGGCGGCGATATAGTCCCTTCCGCATGGCCCCGAACGATCGAGCCGCCGACGTCATGACCAGCCGCGAACTCCTGAAAGGCATCATCGCCCTCAGGCCGGGCCCGCGCTGCGGGTTCTGGCTGGGCAACCCCCACCCCGACACCTGGCCGGTCCTCCATCGCTTTTTCGGCACCCGCGAAGAAGAAGAGCTCCGGCGCAAGCTCGGCGATGATTACCGCTGGATCTCGCCGAGTTTCATCGAGTCGACCTTTCAGGACCCGTCATGCAAGCGACTGTTCGACCTGGGGAAGGCGAAAAAGTCCCACGGCCAGGCCGGCCCGCTGGCCGATGTCGAAGACCCGGCCGAGCTCGACCGCTTCGCCTGGCCGGACCCCAAGGCCCTCGATTTCAAGGACGCCATCAAGGTCCTCGCGGCCGCCGGCCCATTCTACCGGGCCAGCGGCTTCTGGGCCCCCTTCTACCATGACATCATGGACCTCTTCGGGATGGAGGACTACTTCGTCAAGATGCACACCAACCCCGCCGTCGTCCGGGCCGTGACCGACCGCGTCTGCGGCTTTTACTACGAAGGGAATGAGCGGTTTTTCGCGGCCGCCGGCGATCTCGTCGACGGCTACTTCTTCGGCAACGATTTCGGAACCCAGCTCGACCTGATGATCAGCCCGGCCCTCTTCGACGAATTCGTCATGCCCTGGTTCAGGCGGCTCACGGACCAGGCCCTCCGCCGGAGCTACCAGGTCATCCTCCACTCCTGCGGCTCGATCTACCGGGTCATCCCGCGGCTCATCGCCGCCGGCGTTAACTGCCTTCACCCGATCCAGGCCAAGGCCGCCAACATGGACGCTGAAACCCTGGCCCGCGATTTCAAGGGGAAAATCGCTTTCCTGGGCGGGCTCGATACCCAGCGGGTCCTTAATCAGGGGACACCCGCCGAGGTCAAGGCCGAGGTCCGCCGGATCAAGAAGGTTCTCGGCCCCTGCCTGATCGTCAGCCCCAGCCACGAGGCCATCCTGCCGGACGTCCCGCCCCGGAACGTCGCGGCCATGGCCGAGGCCGCGCTCGAATAGGGGACGCGTTCCCCGCCACCCCGGAGCGCGCTCGTCGTTCCCCCTCGTCGGCGATGAGAAGGGGAAGCGAAAAGTCACCCTATGAATCATCCCTGTGGGGGATTTGCGAATTAGTTCGTACAGTGATATATTCGTGCCATGAACTATATGGCGCGCCTGTCCCGGGTTTCATCCCACATGATGACGCTGACGGGCTTTTTCCACGGCATCTTCCGCATGAGCCGGGCCTTACCTGCGGAGATCCGGACCAACGTCGTCCGCCACCGCATCCTCAAATGCCTCGAGCGGGCCGGACCGCACCACCTGACGGAGGTTTCGGCCACGCTGGCCGTCAAGAAGAACACCCTGTCCGAGCTCATGGACCGGATGGTCCGGGACGGCCTGGTGGTCCGGGAGTTCTCCCCGGACGACCGGAGGGTGGTCCGGCTCCGGATCACGCCGGCGGGAAAGTCCGCCATCGTGGAATTCGAAAGGTTCCTGATGGACAACATCGCCCAATACCTGAAGGGCCTCGACGCCGAGGACCGCCGGGACCTGGTCACGGCCATGGAGTCCCTGACCCGGATCCTCGAGCGGCACGAGAGGACCACCGGAGCCCAATTCCCCCTTTGAACAGGCCGTCCCAAGGAGCGCACCCATGACACATTTCCGCAAGCTCACAGCCACGGTGTTCCTGCTGTCGTCGGTATGGACGGCGGGGCTCCTGGCCCAGGAGAAAATGACGTTGCAGCAGTTCATCAACGAGGCCGTCCGGAACAGCGCCGCCGTCCAGATCGCCGGCGAGTCCGTATCCGGCGCCGAGTACAGGATCCAGGAGGTCCGGAGCCAGTACCTGCCGCAGGTCGGCTTCGGCTCAAGCTACACCCGCATCAGCCTTCTCAGCGAATTCGACATCCCGGGGCTTGGGCATTTCAAGTTCGGCACGCCGGACAACCTGAGCTTCCGGCTGGGCGCGTCGGCGCCGGTCTTCACCTGGGGGCGGCTCGGCAAGGCGGTGGAGATGAGCCGGATCGGGAAGGGCATCGCCGAGGACAACCTCGCCCTGACGTCCCAAATGCTCGCCTACCAAGTTGTCCCGATATTCTACGGCGTCCTGTTCACCGGGGAAGCGGTCAAGGTCATCGACGCGGCGCTGGCCAGCCTGGACGGCAAGCTGGCCATCCTCGAAGAACGCTTCCGGGCCGGGCTGGTCTCCGACCTCGACATCTCCCTGCTCAAGGTCCAGACGAGCGGCCTCAAGTCCCAGCGGCTGGATTTCCTCAACAGCCTCAACGACATGATGATGGCCTATAACCGCATCGCCGGACGCCCCTTGGATAGCGCGTTCATTCCCGACGCATCCCTGGGCTTTGAGCCTTTCCGGGCCGAGGCCGCAGCTCTCCTCGCCGAGGCCGCCGCCAACCGTCCCGAAGCCAGGCTCGTCAGGAGCCAGCGGGAACTCGTCCAGACGCAGATCGCCCTGGCCCGGACCGCCAATAAGCCCAACCTGGTCGCCTCCTTCAATTATGAGTTCCGGAACGGCTTCCTGCCGAGCGTCGACCGGATCAAGGGGAACTGGAACGCGGTCCTGGCCGTCTCCTACCCGGTTTTCGACGGCAGCCGGACTTCCGCTCAGGTCGCCCAGGCCCAGGTGTCGCTGAGGACCGTGGAAGAGCAGGCCTCGGACATGGAGAAGGGCTTCGGACTCGAGATCGCCCAGGGCCTGGCCGACATCCAGTCGACCGAGGACAAGATCGCCATCGAGACAACCAAGATCGAGTACGCCGAGAAGGCCCTGAAGATCGCCGACGAGCGGTACCGGAACGGGCTCCTGAGCATGACGGAACTCGTCGACGCCCAGAATTCCCTCGACACGGCCCGCCTGAACTACCTCCAGCTCGTCTATAACCACATCCTCGGCCGGTTCAGCGTGCTGCGGGCCGCCGGACGGAAAATCGCGAACTGAGGAGAGAACCCATGATCAAAAAAATCATCGTCGTGGTCATCGCCCTCGCCGTCGTCGGGGTGATCGGCTACCGGGCTTCCGTGAACCTCAAGGCCAAGAAAGCCGCCCAGAACCAGCCCGTCCCCGAGAAGATCGTGCCGGTCCGGACGACGACCGCCCAGCCCCGCGAGTTCACGGACAGGATCAAGGCCTCCGGGAACGTCCAGGCCGAGTCCGAAGTCGTTCTGTTCTCCAAGGTCCCCGGCAAGATCGTCCGGAACAACGTCAAGATGGGCAGCGTCGTGACGCCGGGCATGACCGTGGCCGTCGTCAGCCGGGACGAGATCGGTTACCAGTACAACGCCTTTGAAGTCAAGAGCGACGTGAAGGGCGTCGTCGTCCGGGTCCTCCAGAACCCCGGCGCCCTCGTTAGCCCGGCGACGCCGCTCATCAGCATGGTCGATATCGACACGGTCAAGGCCGTCGCCGCCGTCGACGAGTTGAAGATCCGCTTCGTCCGGCTCGGACAGGCGGTCAAGGTCCATCTCCAGGCCTACCCGAACGAGCTCTTCAATGCCGTCGTTTCGAATATCAGCCCCGTCGCGAACCCGTTGACCCGGACGATCGACGTCGAGGTCAGCATCCCGAACGGCAACCACAGGATCAAGCCGGGGATGTACGCCGAGGCGGAGTTCGAGGAGGGTCGTCACCGCGGCCTCGTCCTGCCCATCGTCGCCGTCGTGGACCGGTCGGGCCGGAAGTACGTGTTCGCCGTCGCCGGCGGCAAGGCCGTGATGAAGGAAGTCACGACCGGCGCGGTGGCCGGCGACATGATCGAGATCGTCTCCGGCATCGACGGGAGCGAAACCATCGTCTCGACGGGAGCCGACAGGCTCGAGAACGACGACAAGGTCGCCGTGGTCAAGTCCTGACGCGTCCGGACTCCGCGTCCGCCAAGGAGCGCACATGAGGATCGCAGATATTTCCATCAAGCAGCCCGTCTTCATCACGATGGTCATCGCCATGATCGTCGTGCTCGGCCTGGTGTCCTACACCCGGCTGGGCGTCGACCTGATGCCCGACGTCACGCTGCCGATCGTCGCCGTCTCCACCCCCTATCCCGGCGTCGGGCCGGAGGAGGTCGAGCAGCAGGTCACCAAGCCCATCGAGGACGTCCTGAGCTCGATCAACGGGCTCGACAAGCTGAGCTCGACGTCGTCGGAAGGCGTCTCGGTCATCGTCGCCCAGTTCAAGCTCGAAAAGGACGCCGAGCAGGCGGCCAACGAGTGCCGCGATAAGATCTCGACGATCCGGGGGACCCTGCCCCGGGACATCCTCGAGCCGATCATCGACAAGTTCGACGCCTCGGCCGCGCCCATCCTGTCCTATGGCATCGTCAGCCGCGGCGGGAGGCTGAACACGGTCGACCTCCGGCTGCTCGTCGACGACGAGATCAAGCCCCTCGTCGAGCGGGTGGACGGCGTCGGGCAGGTCAGCATCGTGGGCGGCCTCGAACGCGAGATCAAGGTCAAGGTCGACAACGACAAGCTGACGCTCTTCAACCTGTCGCTGGCCCAGGTCGGCCAGGCCATCCGGTCCGAGAACCTGAACCTGCCGGCCGGCCGCATCACCCAGCAGAACTACGATTTCCTCATCCGGACCAAGGCGGAGTTCCGGGAGGTCGACGAGATCAACCGGGTCATCGTGGCCAACCCCGGCGGCAATCCGATCTATCTCCGGGACATCGCGGCGGTCAGCGACAGCAACAAAACGCGGCAGACGATCTCCCGCGTCAACGGCGTCGAAAACGTGACCATCGTCGTCCAGAAGCGGTCCGGGACGAACACCGTCAAGGTGGCCGAGGACGTCAAGAAGGCCGTGGTCCGGATCGGCCGGGCCTATCCCGACCTCGACATCAAGCAATCCACGGACGAGTCCCTTTTCATCAAGGAGTCGCGCGACGACGTCCTGAAGAGCCTCATCGAGGGCGCCATCCTGGCCGGCCTGGTCGTCCTCCTGTCCTTCGGCGACCTGCGCAACACCCTGATCACCATCGCCGGCCTGCCCGTCTGCGTCATCGGGACCTATGCCGTCATGTCCGCCCTGGGCTTCACCATCAACGTCATCACCCTTCTCGCCCTCAGCCTCTCCATCGGCCTGCTCATCGACGACGCGATCGTCGTCCGGGAGAACATCTTCCGCCACATGGAGAAGCTCGGCAAGCACCCCATGCAGGCGGCCAGCGAGGGGACGGCGGAAGTGGGCCTGGCCGTCCTGGCCACGACCCTGACCCTGGTCTCCGTGTTCCTGCCCGTGGGCTTCGCGACCGGGATCGCCGGCAAGTTCTTCAAGCAGTTCGGCATCACGATTGCGGCCGCGGTCCTCATCTCGCTTTTCGAGGCCTTCACGTTCGCCCCGATGCTGTCCGCGTATTTCTTCAAGGAGGGGCGGCGAAACGGCCGGTCCTCTCTTTCCGCCAGGCTCATGGCCTCCGTGACCCGGGTTTACGAAAGCCTCGGGCGGGGTTATCGTCCGATCCTCAAGTGGGCCGTCGACCACCGGAAGAGCGTCATCGTCATCACCCTGGCGATCTTCGCCCTGAGCGGCTGGCTTTTCACTCTGGTCGGGATCGGCGGGACGCCCCGCGGCAACCGCCCCGAGTTCAACATCAAGGTCCAGGTGGCGCCGGGAAGCTCCCTCGAGAGCACCGAGCGGACCGTCCGCGGGATCGAGGACATCCTCCGGAGCGAACCGGAGATCAAGGACGTCTTCTCGGTCATCGGCACGACGGACGGCGCCTCCGACGAGGCCACCGTCAACGTCAAAATGAAAGCGGAGGGGACGACGGACGAATTTCAGGACCGCCTGAGGCCCAAACTTGCCGGCATCCCCGGGGCCAAGTTGACGTTCCAGGAATCGATGTCCATCGCCGGCAGCGCGGCCCAGAGTTTCGCCCAGCTCCCGATCCAGATCAATATCAAGAGCACGAACCTGGATAGCCTGACGACGGCGGCCGACATGATCCGGACCTCGCTCGCCCAAATCCCCCAACTCGTCGACCTGAATTCGGACTACAAGCCCCCCAAGCCCGAGATCCAGATCCAGATCGACAGGGAGCGGGCCTCGCAGCTCGGCGTCAGCACCCTGCAGGTGGCCTCGGTCATGCGCAGCCTCGTCGACGGGGACATCGCCTCCCGCTTCCGGCAGGGCGAGAAACTCTTCGACATCCGGGTCCTGGCCGCGGACGAAACGCGCCTGGACCTCGACCGGCTGTCCCGGGTATATATCCCCACGACGAGAAGCGGCATGATCACCCTGGACCAGGTGGCCCGGTTCAAGGTCGTCAACGGCCCGACCCAGATCAAGAGGAAGGACCGCGTCCGGCAGGTGACGGTCGTCTCGAACATGCTGAAGGGGGCGGCTATGAACGTGCTCACGCGGGACGTCCAGGGCCGGCTGAGCGCGCTCAACCTTCCCAAGGACGTAACGTACGACTTCGGCGGCCAGGTCGAGACGAACACCGAGATGTTCCAGACCCTGACCCTCTCGCTCGCGCTGGCCGTCGTGTTCGTCTACATGATCCTGGCCTCCCAGTTCGCCTCGTTCCTGCAGCCTTTCGCCCTGATGCTGACCCTGCCCCTGTCGATCATCGGGGCCGTCCTCGGGCTTCTCCTCGCCAACAAGCTTTTCGACATGGTCGCCTTCATCGGGCTGATCATGCTCATGGGACTCGTGACCAAGAACTCGATCCTGCTCATCGATTACACGAACGTGCTGAGGCGGCGGGGGATGGAACGCACGCAGGCCATCCTCGAGGCCGGCGCGACCCGGCTGCGGCCCATCCTCATGACGTCCCTGGCCATGATCCTCGGCATGATCCCCGTCGCCTTCGGCCTCGGCGCGAGCTCGAACTTCCGGTCGGCCATCGGGTTTACGATCATCGGCGGCCTTGTTTCGTCGACCATCCTGACCTTGGTCATCGTCCCGGTGTTCTACATCATCCTCGACAACATCGAGGGCCGGTTCAAAAAGGGAAAATCCGCATAAGGGACTGCCTTCACCTATATTGAGTTTGAGCTCGGGGGATTCCCTCCTCCGGGAACACCCCCTTCGCTCTCTTCCCGATCGCCTCGGCCGCTCTGCCCGTCTTGGCCGTAGTTCCCTTATGACCCGCTTATTGGTACAATAGAACCGCCGGCTCGAATTCGCCGTAAGAGGTGGACATGAGACGCAAGTTTGCCCCGGCCATCCGGGGAAGGCGTGCCGGCCGGGCGTCAGGCCTCCTGCTGCTCCTGCCGGCCCTTTTCGCGGGCCTTCTGGCCCAGGCGACATCCGACCAGCAGAAACCCCTCGAGTACACGGTCAACGTGTCCTTCAAGCTTGTCCAGGTGTACGTGTCCGGAAAGGGCGGACAGCCCGTGGCCGACCTCGCGCCCGCCGAATTCGAGGTCATCGACAACGGCCGGACCGTCCCCATTACGCATTTCGAGAAACATTTTCTCGGGACACCCGAGGAGGCGCCGGCTGTTTCTTCGACCGGTCCGAGGATGAGCCGGAAGTTCTTCCTGCTCTTCGATTTCGGCTTCATCGACGCCCGCGGCGTCCTCAAGGCCAAGCAGGCCGGGCTCCACTTCATCGACGCAGAGCTCCAGCCCACCGACGAGGTGGGCCTACTGACATACACGGCGTTCCGGGGACTCATCCTCCATGAGTATTTGACGGCCGACCATCCGAGGATCCGCCGGATCGTGGACAACTTCGGCCTGCGACAGTTCACCGGCCGGGCCGAAAACCTGTCCGATTTCGTCTACACCACGGACCTTGACGAACGCGCACCGGCGACGGGAAGTCCGCTGACGCCGGTCGAGGATTTCTTCCAGAGGCAGGCCCGCCTTCAGACCGGGCAGCGGGTAGATGATGTGGCCCGGCTTGGCTACGTCGAGCGGGCCAAACATCTCGTCGAGAGCCTCGACAACTTCGCCCGGGTGCTCCGCTACATCCCCGGCTACAAAAACATCATTCTCTTTTCGGGAGGGGTCGCCCGCCAGGTCCTCTACGGGAAAAAGGGCGGCGCGAGCGTCGACTCCTGGTCGACGCCGGAGGATCTGGCCGCCCAGATGGCCGCCTACGACGCCGCCCAGGCCGACACGGGCCTGCGGGGCGATTTCACGAGCATGCTCGACCAGTTCAAGGCCTCCAATTCTCCCGTCTACGCCCTGGACGTGTCCCGCAGCCAGAAGGAGGCGGACGTTACCTATAACGAGGGTGGGGCCGCGACGGCCCGCGAGCTCGAGGGCGCCGATTCCCTCCGCCAGTTCGCTTCCGGCACGGGCGGCAAGTTCTACGCCAACACCGTCGACTACAAGAAGATCATGGACAACATCCAGAACATCACGGGCGCCTACTACGTCCTGGGCTATTCCGTGAACGAAAAATGGGACGGCAAGTTCCACAAGATCAAGGTCCGGGTGAGTCGCAAGGGATGCGATGTCATGGCCCAGGGCGGCTATTTCAGCCCCAAGCCGTTCAAGGACTACACGAGCGCCGAGAAGCTGATCCATGTCACCGACCTGGCCCTGAGCGATTCTCCCCAGCTCCAGATCCCCGGTGAGATTCCCGTGGCCGCGATGGCCGTGACCGTCGACGGCTGGCCCCAGCTCGTGGCCTTTACCCGGGCCACGACGTCGGCCCAGGCCGAGGTCCTCGGCAAAAAGTCCGAGGCCTATCTCCTCGTGCTCGATGAGACCGGGGAGGTCGCCCTGATCAAGAGGTTCAAGCTGGCCCTTCCCGACGAAAAGTCCAATAAGAAAACACTGTTCCCTTCTTTCCTTCTCACCGTCAAGCCGGGCCGCTATACGTGCCGGATGGTCCTCCGCAACATGGAGACGGGGCTGGGCGCCAGGGGCGCCGCTTCCGTCGTGGTGCCCGGCGCGCCGACCGCGACCGTTATCCTCGACCCGCCGCTTCTCCTGACCGCCGACACCCGTTCCCTGGACCTTGCGGCGTCCGAGGCGCTTTCGAGCCTCTTCGGTTATGACAAGGATGCCTTCGCCCCCTTGGCCGGCGCCGTCCCCGCCGGAACGGCCAAGCTCGTCGCGGCGCTCCGCTGTTCGACGGCGGGGCAGAGCCCGGAGTTCGACATCTCGGCGGCCCTCCAGGAAGCCTCCGCTCCGGCTTCCGCAAACGTTCCGGTCACCGTGGTCAAGAAGACGCAATCCGATAAGACGACTCTGATCCTCGCGGAGCTCGCGACGGGCGAACTTCGCCCCGGCCGCTATACGCTCCAGGTCGTCGCCAAAGAGAAGGGAGGGCCGGGCGCCGGCACGTCGACCTTGGTTTTCGCGGTCAAATAAAAATCGCGAGGCCCGGCGGGCATCCCTCAGGCGCGCGGGCTTTCGAGGAGCCCGTAGATTTCGTCCAGGTCGGTTTCCGGCCAGCGGTCATCCACGAGGCCGTTGGTGATATCCACGTGCACGAAGAGCCCCCGGGGCGTGCGGGCGGCCCGGAGAATTTTCCGGACGTAGTCCGCCATCCCCGCGAACCTGATGTCCCGGTGGAGGCCGACCCGGCAGGCCAGGACCGTCTTCCCGCCGAACCGCTCCAGGACCGCTGGGTAAGGCGCTTCGCTCCCGCCGAATTCGAGCCCCCGGAGGTTCCGGATCTTCTCCAGGCTGGGGAACAGTCGCGTCCAGTCGCCGCAGGAATGGAGGTAGATGCCTCCGAAGGCCTCCGAGATCCTGTTGAGATAGGGGACGCTGAATTCGTCGTGGAGTTCCGGCGAGAGCATCACGCCCACATCGTTGGCGACCGAGAGCCCCGTGCCGTCCGCGAGCCAGGGCTGGAAGCCGCTCGGCACGAACTCGACACCGAGGTCCGTGACCATTTTGCGCTGGGCCCCGGCGAACTCGATCATCAGGTCCGTGATCAGCCCGAGCAGGTGATGGACCTCGCGGGGGTTGGTGATCAGGGCCTCGAGGAAGGGCGTGTGCCCGAAGATCAGGGCCGCGTTGTCGATCGGCCCCTGGATGTCCCCCAGACGGATGGGGAGGCGCCCGTCGGTATTTTCGATGAAATACCGCGTGGTGGCCAGGATCCGGCCGAGCTCGCTGTCCGTCACCTTCGGCCGTGGGAGTTCGTAGACCCTCTCCGGGCGGTCGCCGATGACCGGCCGGACGGCAGGGAAGGCGTTCTCCCACCAGACCACCTCGGCGCCGAACGCCGACGGGACGGCGATCACCCCGAGCGTCGGGCAGAGGGCCGGGACGAGATCTCCCCGGAGCTTGGCCTGTTCATTGATTTCCTCGAGCTGGGCGGCCAGGTAGCGGGCCGGATCGAGAAGCCTTTCCCGGACGGTGTCCTTCCCTTCGGTTGAAAAGAGGGCGCTCCGGATCGGCCGGCCCCCCCTGACTTTCGGGCCCGCGTAGCCGATGAGGAATCCCGGACGTTCATCGTTCTCGAGGTTCCAGAGCCTCGTCAGAAATCGCTTCGTGTCCGCCGCGGTGTCCGGATTCATGAGTACGCGCACCGTCGGGCTTCGTCGGCGTAAGCGCGGATGAGCTCGAGGTCGGCGTCGAAAAAGTGGTCGGAAGGCGAGAGGATGAGCCCACCGGAAGCCCCGGCCTCTGCGAAGCACCGCCGGACCTCCCGGCGCGTGTCTTCCGGCGTGCAGCCCGTGAAAAAGTGGTACTGGTCGAAGCCGCCGATCATGCACACCCGGTCCCCGACCCGCCGCTTGGCCTCCCGGAGGTCGGTGTCGCCGCCCATGGACGGCGGCGTGAAGGTCTCCATCGCGTCGGGCTTCATGTCCGCGATCCGCTCGAGCAGGGGCATCATTCCGCCGCAGGTGTGATAGACGATGCGCTGGCTCGCCTCGTGGGCGATCCGGATGAGCTCCGCGTCGTAGGGAGCGACGAACTCGTCGAAAATCCGCGGCGAAATGACCGTGGACGAGGCGTCGCCGCCCCCGTGCTCGACGAGGTCGAAGCGGGCCCCGGCCATAGAGCGGACGAATATTTTCTTCCGTTCGAAGAGGATTTTCAGGAAGGCGTGGACCCAGCCGGGATCATCGAAAGTCTCGAGGATCAGGTTTTCGATGCCGAACAGGCAGGCCGCGTCCTGCCAGCAGCCGGGCTGGCCGTAGACGTCGAAATAGCAGACCGTCCCGCGGACCAGGCCCCGCTCCCCGTACGCGGCGGCCAGGCGGTTGACCTCGTCGACGTCGCAGAGCGGCGCGGTGACGGACTCGCCGATGGCGTCGATGTCGGATTTCTCCTTGACCAGCCGTTCCGTGATCCACGAGGTGAACTCGGAACTCTGCAGGACCGTGGTCAGGGTCTTTCTCGGAGTGACGAACCTGTAGCGGACCGTCGCGTACTCCAGGCCGGGAACGTCCTCGGCCTCGATCCGCCAGTCGTCCGAGACGACGCGGCGCGGGTCGCGCGGCCCGGGCTCGGGCTGCCCCGGGTCGTAGAAATGGCCCCGGGCCCAGTCGGGTTTTTGGGCCGCGAGCCACTGAACCGGGTCCAGGCCGAAGGTGTCGAAGAACTCCTCCGACGAGGCCCCGGACATGTATTTCTTGAGAAAATAATCCATGACATGGTGCGTCGTGACGGGGAGCCGGTCCGGGACCCGGCGCTCGAGCGCGGCCAGGAACCGGGCTTTGGACGTCATGAAACCCGCCGGACACGCGGGTCCGTGAAAACGTCGCGCTCGTCGGTGCTCGTCGAGGAGAACTCGGAGATGACGGCGCCCCGGTCGCCGGCCTGGAACCAATGGAAGCCGTTGGGCGGGATCGTGTACTGGTCCCCCGGGCGCAGGACGATTTCGTGCCAGACGTTCAGGTATTCCCGGTACTTCGCGGGGACCCTCGCCTTGGGCCTCGGCGCGCGGTCGCCGGCCACGTAGAGATAGACCTCCCCCCAGCGGCAACGGAAGGTCTCCTGCTTGCCGATATTCCGAGGGTCGATGGGCGGGTGCTTGTGCTCGGGGCAGATCTGGCGGGGGAGGAGAACGAGTTCCTTCGCGCAGTAGCGGTCGTTATTTTCGTAGACGACGACCTGCAGGCCGAAATGCCGGAGGTCTCCGAGGCCCAGGTCGGACACTTCGATGTTGTCTTTCTCCTGGGGGGTGAGCCGGATGCGGGCCCTCCGGAGCAGCTCGAGCGTCCGGGCTTTAGCCTTGGCGACGTCCGTCGTTTTCATATTCCCCTCCCGGCGAGAGAATTATAATCCCGCGGCCTCAAGAAATAAAGGCCGGACGGGCCCCCGGATATTGTTTTCGCCCGCCGCCTTAGGTATAAATAGGGGGATTCGCGGCCGGGAAGGAGGAGGGGATGGCCCATCTCACGCCAAAGGATGTCCGGCATGGCTAAGGGGCTCGGGAAGTTTACCTCGGCCATGGACCGGCTCTATGAGTTCGACCGGGAGCCGGTCTCCCCGGACAAGCTCCAATCGGGAGGAAAGTTCGCCGGGCTGTTCGCGGGCGAACACGTCGCGGCCACGGAATTCGTCATCGGCGCCTTCTTCGTCCTGCACGGCGTCACGGCCCGGGACCTCCTCCTCGGGCTATTCCTGGGGAACCTTCTGGCGGTGCTGTCCTGGACGTTCATCTGCGCCCCGATCGCCCTGCGGACGCGCCTCACGCTCTACTGGTACCTGCGGAAAATCGCGGGACCGGGTGTCACGTTCATTTACAACATCGCCAACGCGTTCCTCTATTGCGTCCTGGCCGGCGCCATGATCTCGGTCTCGGCCACGGCCGTCGGCCTGCTTTTCGGGATCAAGGTCCCGGCCCTCAACGCGGTCCTGCCCGCGAGCGCCGGCTGGGTGGCCATCGTCTTCGTCCTCGGCGCGGCCTTCACGACCATGGCCGTCCTGGGATTCGAGAAGCTCAGCCGGTTCGCCGAAATCTGCTCGCCGTGGATCTTCGTCGTGTTCGTCGCCGGCGCGCTGGCCATGCTTCCGAAGCTCGGCGTCGGGCGGGACCTGGCGAATTTCTGGCAGGTCGCGACGACCAAGATCTGGAACGGTGTCGCGGCCGAGGGGCAGGAGAGGTTCGGGTTCTGGCACATCCTGTTCTTCGCCTGGTTCTGCAACCTGGCCATGCACATCGGCCTCTCGGACATGGCCATTTTCCGCTACGCCCGGAAATGGACCTACGGTTTCTACACGGCGTTCGGCATGTACCCGGGGCACATGCTGGCCTGGATCTGTTCGGGGATCATGATCGCGGCCGTCGGCCGGCAGATGAACCCGGGGCTCATGGCTTTCGAGGCGGCCGGAGTGGCGGGGATCGGAGCCGTTCTCCTGGCCGGCTGGACGACGGCCAACCCCACCCTTTATCGGGCGGGGCTGGCCCTTCAAACGGTCACCCCCAACTGGCCGAGGTGGAAGATCACCCTGCTGGCCGGGGCAGCCACCACAGTCCTGGCCTGCTTCCCCGTGTTTTTCCTGAAGCTCCTGGATTACGTCGCGATCTACGGTTTGGTCCTCATGCCCATCGGGGCCATCGTCTTCACGGAGCACTGGATTTTCCCGCTCTTGAGAATCGAGCGGCATCGGGCGGAGACGAGAGGCTGGACCTTCAACTGGGCCGTCCTCGCCGTCTGGATGGGAACGCTCGCCGCCTGTTTCCTCCTGCCCATCCACCTCTTTTTCAAATGGCTTCCGGGCTGGTTCATCGCCGCGGGATCGTATACCGTTCTGATGGGACTCGCAGGGCGGAAAAGGGGGACGAGATGAAGATCGTGCTGGTGGTCGCCTCGATTTTGAGCCTGCTCTTATGCCTGGCGGCACCCCTGCTCTTCTTTCTGGGGGTCCTGCCCGAGGCGAGCTACAAGCTGGCGCTCCTTCTCGCGTCGCTCGGCTGGTTCTTGCTGGCCACGTCGTGGGCTTCGTTCGGGAGGAAGAAGACCCCTTGATTCGAGATCCCCGGGGGACTTGTCGCTTACCAATGATCGTGGCGTGTCAGTTCCTCGACGGGCCTGCGCTTTTTGGGGGGGAGGGAATCGGCGGGATAACCAAGCGGCGTGAAGGCAGAGGGGACGACCCCCTCGGGCAATTTCAGGACATCGCGCGCCGCTTGCGGATCGAAGGCCGCGGTCCAGCACGTCCCCAGACCTTCCTCGGCGGCGGCTAGCACGAGGTGCGTCATAGCGATCGTCGCGTCGACTTCAGCCGCGTTCCAGCCGTCGGCCTTCCTCACCCAGCCCTCGGCCGGAAGTGCGCACACCGCCAGGACCAGGGGGGCCTGGGTGAACCATTCACGGCCGTAGACGCGGCGAAGGGCCTCTTCGTGCCCTTTTGTCTGGATGACCACGACTCTGAAGGCCTGGCGATTAGCGGCGGTCGGCGCGAGCCGCGCGGCTTCGAGAATCCGCGCCAGTTTCGCGTCTTCCACCGGATCGGGTTTGTACGCCCGGACGCTATACCTTTTCCTGATCAGATCCTGAAACTCCATGGCCGCCTCCTTCTATTCAATTCGGTGACACATAACTCAATCCCGAAATCCCCTCATCCGTCTGCCTTCCGCAAGTTTCGGTAATTATTGACACCTGCATAATAAATGTCCTATACTCTGATCCGGAGGGAATCGATGAGACCATCCGGAAGCGCAGAGTTCCTGGAAAGGCGACGCCTGCGGGCCGTGGAGTACTTGGGTC
>Ga0315281_10000135_pt1 | contig 92786 bp, 89 predicted proteins | sample YL17G07_0_MG_FD_204540 | JGI IMG/M metagenome (GOLD analysis project Ga0315281, IMG submission 204540) | Sediment microbial communities from Yellowstone Lake, YNP, Wyoming, USA - YL17G07_0 | ecosystem: Environmental > Aquatic > Freshwater > Lake > Sediment | place: USA: Wyoming | collected... | reverse complement strand
GACAGAGGCGTGCAAGAAATTTCTTGCACGATAGAGTGCGAGAAGGATGAGATTGAATCTTCTCAGCTTTACGTGATGGGGAAATGCTACCGATAAGGCGAGATGAGGGCTATCGTGGGTCCGTGGAGAGTGCGGGCATCAAAAATACGCCGACGAGTCGGGAAAGCTACGTTTTCGTGCAAGATTAAGGTATTAAATCGATTAGTTAACTGATCCTGGGCCAGGATTATCGAAATTCGGTCCAGGGTTCAGGAAGTTCGAAGCCGAAAATCAGGATTTTCCACCTTTAAAATCAGGGGTTCCCTGATATGCTTTTTCAGCCGATTGTTCTATTCTCCTCCCGGTTCGTGATATTTTCCCGGAGGAGACATCATGACGGGCAATCAGAATCAGCGGGGGATCTCCATCGTTGAACTCATGGTCGTTATTTGTATCATGACCGTGCTCATGGGATTTGCGTCCATGGGTACGGATCTGGTGCGCGACGCGCGGCTGAGGCGCGTAACTCAGGAACTTCTGTCCGATATCCAGCAGGCGAGGGTCCGGGCGATGACCCGCGAAGCCAGGGGATACGGAATACGCTTTCAGTCCTCGAGGTCGTATGTCGTCTTCAGATTCGAGGACTGCAACGATGACAACACGTACGATGCCGGCGCCTGCGGCGGCAACTCACGGGAGGAAGCGGACGTGTCGATAAAAACTATTTCACCGGAGGTCGTCCTGAAAAGACAGGGCGTGACAGACGATTTCAACAACAACATTCTCATCTTCGACCGGGACGGCATCTCGCGGAGCGCCACGTGGGCTTTCGGCAACATGACCATCGTCGTCAAGAATGACGCGGACCAGGCCGGGATAAAATGCATTACGGTCAGCGCCACCCGAGTGCGCGAAGGGGTCTGGGGCTGGGACAGGCGTGAGCATAGGGACACCTGTCTTGAGTAGCGCGGCAACGCTTCAGAACGGTCCCGTCAAAGTCGCACATAAACCACTGTAACGTCACTCCCACAAGCGCAGCGCGTCGGGAATCCTTCAGAAAATAAAGGAAAGATTCCTGACAAGCCGGACTTTATGACGTCAAGGAAGAGCATATGTTTCACCTGAAAATCCCCCCTCACCTTTACCCTCTCCCCTGAGGGGAGAGGGTAGGGTGAGGGGTTTTCATTCTCCGTTGTGCCGACAATTCGGCATGGATTTTTCGTAATTAATGAGTCACGATACCAGTACGGAGACACATTAAAAACGAAACAAATATTAGCGTAGTGAGCCTCAGACCCTACAATACATTTTACCACTGAGTTGCACGGAGAAAACGCACGGAAAGAGCGAAAAACGCTCATTTGCATGGCTCTCATTCTTTTAGTATTTCAGTGAGACTCCGTGGCATTTTCCGTGGTAAAAAAACTTGATTCAAAATTCAAGCAGTAAGGATGCGAAGTACTTTAGCGGTGCGGTTTGGGAGATGTTTTATAATTAATTTGTCATAGTACTAGTTTTTCACTACCATTCACCGGGAGGAATCCTGCGTTACGGGATTGTGGTGGAAGTGCTCAGGGGGGGGCCAGTTTCTAACCGGGGCAGGGCCGCGCCCTTTCGAGAATATGCCATTTTGGTTGCAATCTGGATTGAGTAGTTATAAAATAGACCATTGGAGGAAATGTGGGAGTCCCAGCAGAGGCTATAATCATTTGGACTGATTATATGAAGCATAGAGCTGAGTTAAGAGGATTTGAACTTTCAAAAATTGAAAACATATTGAGGCATTCAGCGGAAAGATATCTTGATACTGCAGTCCAGCGCTTAATTGTGGCAGGCAAACATGACGATAGATTAGTTGTAATTCCCTATGAGAAACAGGGAAACAAAATAGTGCCGGTCACCATTCATGCAACTACACGACAGCAAATTAATTTTCGGCTTAAAACGGGGAGGTTTCTCCATGAATAAAACAAAAATGGCATATTCAAAAGATGAAGATATTTTGCATATAATCATCTCTGACGAAAAAGAAGCGGATAGCGTTGAGTTAAGCCCGAATATTACAGCTGAGTTGAATGAAAGCGGTGAATTAATCGGCATTGAGATATTAGAGGCGAGTTCTTTTCTGCGCGATTCCATATTAGAATCGTCACAGGCAAAGATATTGAAATTAAGGAAACCGTTCGACAAACCACTTCAGCGGACGGCGTGAAACACCGCCGCTGAGCTGGAAGGCCAAGTCGCGCTTTCTTTATTATGTGAATTTTGTGACTTATGTGGCCAATGTGTCCCTGATCCAACCCCGCGACTCCTCACGGTCCCGTCAAAGTCGCACAATAACCACTATACCTTCATTCCCGCAAGCGCAGCGCGTCGGGAATCCTTCTGAAAACAAAGGAAAGAATCCTGACAAGCCGGAATGACAGCAAAAGAAGTGAGAGTGCGTAAAAAGATGATTGTTATTGTGCTGTTGCCTTGAACAATGACACGACCCTGGCGACTCCTTGACACCAGTTAAGGCATACGTTATTATGCCAATAATGGATCCATCATGGAGGCATAAATGAGGACCACTCTGGCTATTAATGAACACCTGCTCGATGAGGTAAAGGCGCTGTCCGGAGCAAAGACGTTGAAAGAGGCCGTTGAAAAAGCCATGAAGGACTACGTTCTTCGGAGAAAATCAATGAAGCTCCTTGAGCTCGAAGGAAAGGTGGAGCTTTCCTGCACAGCGGAGGACTTAATCAAACGAAGGAGAAAAGATGTTCCTCATCGATAGCTCCGCGTTGCTCTACCCTTGCCGACCGAGGCCTTTATGCGAGCCCAACATAGTGCATTTTCTCGCTATTTTGTGTATAATATGGCACAGTCGTCAAAGGAGGAAAATCATGTCTGCATTGCTGCAAGAAGTTGTGAGTAAAGCGAATAATCTATCGCCGGAAGAGCGTGCTGAGCTGGCCCATGAGATTATTGTGAGCTTGGATGATGATGTCATGGACACAAAATATGAACAAGTTTGGAACGCGGAAATTGAAAGGCGTGTGAACGAAATTAATGTCGGCAAGGCGAAAGGGAGACCGGTGGAGGAGATTCTTGCGGAGACACGAACGAAATATTTCTGAAGGATTACCGACGTTTTAACTTTTTTGTTTTCCTTCGTTTTTTTGTATATACTTTACTTATAGAGATGATTGAAATCCGCTCTAAGGAGGACGACGTATGACTGAGACGACTTTTGAAGTGCGAGTGCCCGCTTTGCTGATGCAATTCGGTTTTGACCAAAAAGAGATCCAGCGGCGCGTGACCGAATGGCTCGTTCTATCGCTATTTTCGGAAGGACACGTTTCTTCCGGAAAGGCCGCACGGTTGTTAGGCATCACCCGTATTGAGTTTCTGGCCTTGCTCCGTTCACGGGGGATCGCATACATCAACTATACCTCCGAAGAGTTGGCTGAGGAATTTGAAGCGGCAAAGGCATTGGAAGTACGGGCGGGCAAATGATCGTCGTCTCCAACACCACACCACTCATTGGGTTGGCCTCAATCCAGCGGTTTGACCTGCTTCAACAATTATTCGGTGAGATCAATATTCCGCAGGCTGTGTATGATGAAGCCGTGGCGGCGGGGCGTGAAGAGGGCGGCGCAAAGCGAGAAGTGTCCGGTGCAGCTTGGATTAGAACTGTGAGTGTAAAGGACCGTTTGGCCGTTGAAGTATTGCTGGATGAAATGGACTTGGGCGAAGCCGAGGCCATCGTTTTAGCGCATGAGACCGGCGCTGACCGCGTATTAATGGATGAAAAAAAAGGTCGGCGCAAACTGGCCCAAATGGGTCTGAAAAAAATCGGTACAATTGGGATCTTGCTCATGGCGAAGCAGGCAGGTCTTCTGTCGGCGATTCGGCCAGAAATTGAGAAATTGCGGCGGCAAAGTTTCAGCATCAGTCAAATGGTGATTGACGCCGTTCTGCAAGAAGCGAATGAAATAGCTAAGGACAAAACTCAACTTTAACGTTGTCTCTAATCCATTCAAGGAACCGCAACATCCGTCCATTTAACCGGCCTTGAGCTCGCCCTCGTAGATATTTACCTCACCTGATCCAGCAACCCCCTCGAAAAAGACCAATCCCTCCTGCGCACCTCCTCGGGACCGAGTGCTTTCTTGCGTTGTGTAATGCATTACCTACCTGAGAAAATATTCATCCGTTTTTTTGTGACGTTCCTTTGCAACTCATTGAAAATAAGTAATAATTTAATGGTATGGGTATTGCAATATTGTCAATCAGATGGCCCGGATTGCGAGCTGGAGCCTATGCACAGATCCAGGTATTCAGATATATAATTGAGAAAAGAACCGGTTTTGTTTTCAGACATGGTATTTTTTACAGGAGACTCTGATTATGGCCACGAGACTGATTAATAAAAAAATCCGATATGTGTTTGTATGCGTCGTGATGCTGTTGCTGGCTCCCGCATCATCGCTTATTTACGCGGCGGATGTGATGCAAAACTACTGTATCATGCCGCCCTATGTGTCGCGGAATATTGCGCCGAACCTCATGGTACTCCTCGACAACTCGGTGAACATGGAGAACCCCGCCTATACCGGCAATTACGACCCGACAACGCTTTCCAACTTGTCGACGCAGTATCTGGGCTATTTCGTTCCGACCGGGTGTTATCAGTACAGCGGCAATTCTTTCACAGAGGTCTTGAATACGTCCGTAACGCCGAATCGAAGTTACAGCGCGAGCGAGACGTGTCCGTCCTCGGCCCCTTACCGGGGAAACCTAATGAACTGGGCCTTGATGTCGCAATACGACGTTCTCCAGACAGTCCTTCTGGGCGGGTATGCGAAACCGGAGCAGGTCTCACCGAACCCAAGCAGCGCGAGCAGCTACACCCTGAAGAGCGCATTCGGCGGTTCGTGGGTGAAATATTATCCCTATGATAATTCCAGCAATACTTCCAATACCTGCGTCTTCACCATAAACGGCGGGAATATCATAATCTCCGATTATTCGGCGACTTCCACCTGCCCCCTCCTGGACTCGCCAGCTGTGCCGCTCGTTTTTTGGAACTCCTTCTGGCCACAGAAGGCTGTTGCGTGGTTTTCGCATTTCGGCAGCAGGCTCTATGCCTCGCTTTCCGATGGTTTTACGGGGCTCGTTGTTTTAGCGTCCAAGGCATGGGACAATGTGCACCTTGTTGACGAAGCGTGGGCGTCATGTGGTTCGCTTGCAATATCCACGAGCAGCAGTTGGAATGGTACGGTGAATGTTGCCTACAGCATGACGTTCACCGAGAGCGGCAGCACCGGCAGCGCGGCCGATAGCTGGTCGATCTCTTTCGGTAGTCCGTCCGCGTCAAGCTGGTTGAGCGGCCCCACTTTGTCCGGGTCTCATAATAACACGGCAACATGGACAGGCACTCCTGTCGCTGCGGGAGACTACCCGTTTACCGTCACTCTTTCGAACTCCTGCGGCACAAATCAAACGTATAGCGGGACCATTTCCGTGGCGTCCGCGCCCCTCGTATTAGCCACGACTGCATTGACGACGCCGGGCCAGGTGGGGGTCGCCTATTCCTCTAATCTGCTCGCGCAGGGCGGCACTTCCCCATACACCTGGACGGCGACGGGCCTGCCTCCCGGGCTCAGTTTAAGTTCTAATACCGGCTCCTCCACCACCATCACCGGGACGCCGACTTCCAACTCCGGCTCGCCCTACAGTGTTGTGGTAACGCTTAAGGACAGCGCATCGCCGCAGGCGAGCGCACCCAAGACCTTTTCTCTGACGATTTCGTCGTCGTCGCTCTCAATATGGAACACTTCTCCCCTTACGAGCGGGACAGCAGGTCAATCCTATTCACTCTCCCTGACGGCACAAAACGGCACATCGCCTTACACCTGGTCAGCGGCAACAGGTCTTCCGGCCGGACTTTCGATGTCTGCCGCGGGTGTCATTTCAGGAACTCCTACGGCAACAGGGACCTTTAGTGTAGGCGTTACGGTTACGGACGGTTTCGGGAGCTCGGTCAGTAAAAGCGGCCTGAGTCTTGTTGTGTCTCCTGCAACGCTCGCTATCACGACGGCCTCACTTCCGGCTGCGACCCTGGGCTCAGCCTATTCAGCTACCATACTCGGCTCCGGGGGCGTTACCTCCTATGCCTGGTCCGACAAAAACCCGAACAAACTGCCCGCGGGGCTCTCGATCAATTCCTCGACCGGCGTCATATCCGGGACTCCAACGGCCGCTGCGGGGTCTTACACGGTCACCATCGAGCTTGCGGACAGCAACTCTCCGTCAACCAAAGTCACCCATGACTTTACTTTCACGATCAATGCCTCGGTCGGTGCGCTCACCATCACGACAACGAGCATGCCGAACGGCGTCATCGGGACCGCATATAGCGATACGCTCCAGGCGGCGGGCGGGAGCCCCGCGTACACCTGGTCGTTGTACGGCGGAACTCTTCTTCCCGCGGGGCTCAACTTAAACACAGCCACGGGCGTGGTTTCGGGCACGCCCACGACCGCAAATACTTACAACTTTACGATCAGCGTTTCCGACAGCACCGGTTCTGACCATCATGAGCAGTCCTTTACCGTAATCATCAGCGCAGTGGCTGTGACCCTCGTTATCAATCCGACGAGCCCTCCGAACACTCTTCCGGGGGCGGCGAAAAGCGTGCCTTATTCTTATACGCTGACAGGAACGGGCGGCACAACGCCCTATGTCTGGTCGGCCACGGGTCTGCCAAGCAGCGGCAATTTTACTATTAATCCATCAACGGGCGCGATTACCGGCACGGCCGCTCAAGCTGACTTGGGAACGTATACTGTCAACGTGACTCTTACGGACAGCCTAAGCCATACCGCCACAATGTCGTTCTCGTTCACGGTAGTGAGGGTCTTTTCAATCAGGTCTTCCTCGAACATGAACATCTGGATAGACCGCAACGAAGAGCCGTTGACCGACCTGAACGGCAACGACGTATGGGACCTTGGCGAGAGTTGCGGCCTCTGCGCCGCCGGCTCGACGACCTGGTGCTCGGCCTGCGACGCGAACGGCTATGGCAACGGCAATGGCGTATGGGACGGAAAGCAGGGGGTCTTCCAGCAGTTCTGGGACGAAAACAATCCTCGCGCAAGATGGGGCCTGACGGACTTCGGAACGCAGGGGTCTAATATACTCGTGAATGCCGGCCCCTGCATTCCGGCCAGGCCGTCTTCCTCGTTCTATACGCAGATGCAGAATATAGGGACGAACCCGGCCTCTCCGCTTGCAGCGGGTCTTTATGGAGACATCAACTATTTCGCGTTCAGCAGTTCCAACTTCAGCGCTTATAACGGAAGCGCCTACAAAGGCTGCAACGCCAGCGACCCTATAGACACGGTGCCGTGCAGAAAGAACTTTGTGCTGATCATCACGAACGGATCGGACGTGTCGTCAGGGACGGCGCCAAACAGCGGCCCCTTTGCGGCAAACGCAGCAGGCACGACGTGTAACTACAGCGACCCCCTGGTCCAGAACGCCTGCGTGGGTTTCAACGCCGACCTCAGGTCGGACAAAACCGGCAAGCAGAATGTCTATACCTACATCGTGAACACCGGTGATCCGAACGGGGCCAACGTTGCGGTCCTTTCAGCGGCGGCGTCCGCGGGTAATGGAAAGTATTATGCCGTTACCGCGGGTACGAATCTCTCCAAGCAGCTTAAGACCGCTTTGAACGACATCCTCGGCAGGGCTGCGTCGGGCACCGCTGCGTCGGTGCTCGCCTCGGGCGAAGGCAGCGGCGCGAACCTGATCCAGGCCGTGTACTATCCCACGAAAAAGTTTGTCACCGACGAGATCAGCTGGATCGGGCGGCTCACCAACCTGTGGTACTTCGTGGATCCGAACCTCAGCAACAGCAATATCCGGGAGGACGCCGGCATCGATAACGGTGACGGCACCTACGGTCCGGGCGATAAGGTGCTTACGCTGAAAACCGACTCCACTCACAATGACAACATCGTACAGCTTTATTTCGATACGGCCGCCGAGGTAACGAAGGCCCACAGGTGGAAAGACTCGGACGGCGATGCCGTTATCGACACCCAGTTGTCTGATCTCAATTTCGAGTCCCTCGGCAACCTGTGGGAGGCGGGCGGCCTCCTGTGGGGCCGCGATTTGAGCGCGTCACCGCGCATAATTTATACGGCAACCGGTTCCAGTTTGAGCTACTTCTCCACGGCCAACAAAACGATATTGCGGCCGTATCTCCAGGCGGCGGACGACGCCGAGTCAGAAGCCATCATCCGGTACGTGAACGGGGAGGACACCCCATTTTCGCCGGCCATCACCGGTTTTACCTCGTCTTACCGTTCGCGTTCGGTCAGCTACGACGGTACGGGCACCAAGAAAACGTGGAAGCTGGGAGATATTCTGAATTCCACGCCGAAGATTTCTTCGTGGCTGCCGCTTAATTCGTACCAAGTGCTGTTCAATGACAGCACTTACGGCGTGCCGGGACAGGCCCCCTCGCTCCAGAATATGGCTGACAACACGCATTATATCACCTCGGATTCGACCTCTTTGGGCAACTACCGGGGGAGGGGCATGATCTTCGCGGGCGCCAATGACGGCATGCTCCACGCATTCAAGCTCGGCACCCTGGAGCTGAAATGGACAGGCATGGGAACCTACGATAAGGCGCGGCTTACGGCAACGGACCTTTCAACGCTGGGAACGGAAGCATGGGCATTCATCCCCAAGAATGCGCTTCCGTACCTGAAATATACCGCCGATCAGTCCTATTGCCATGTCTACAGCGTTGACTTGACACCGTTCATCTTCGACGCCAGCATCGGCACGCCAGCCGGCTGCACGGAGACGGACACGTCGAAGTGCGTGAGAGCGGTGGACAGCTGGCGCACAATCATTATCGGCGGCATGCGGTACGGCGGGGCGTGCAAACAAACTTGCACCGATGCGGACTGCGTGAACACGCCTACCACGGACCCTGCCGACAGTACGAAGGGATTGGGCTACTCTTCCTATTTTGCGCTCGACATTACCGATCAAAACAATCCGGTCCTTCTCTGGGAGTTCTCCAACGAGCAATTGGGCTTTACCACCACCGGTCCGGCGCTCTTGCGCGAGAGCGCGAAGGATACGTCCAATAATCCTCTTCCCGATCGAAATGGGAAATGGTTTGTCGTCTTCGGTTCAGGGCCCACAGGCCCTATCTCCGCAAGCGACAGCCAGTTTCTGGCCCATTCGGACCAACAATTGCGGCTCTTTGTTCTCGACCTGAAGACCGGAGCGCTCGCGCGCACCATCGAAAATTTAGCGGATGGATCCAGTCTACCTGCGAAGGCCTTTGCAGGCTCCATGCTGAATTCGACCCTGGACACGGACCTTGATTATCAGGATGACGTGATGTACATCCCGTATGTGAAAAAATGCACTTCCACCACGACCATATGCACCGCGGGCCAATGGGACGACGGCGGGGTCTTGCGACTTTCGACCAAACAGAATACGGACCCCGCCCAATGGGCCGTGAGCACCTTAATAGACGGCATCGGTCCGGTGACTTCTTCTGTTTCAAAACTCCAGAACAAAACCGCCCGAACGCTTTGGACTTTTTTCGGTGCGGGGAGATATTTTTACGTCCAGGGCGGTACTGCCGATGACCCGGAAAACCAAAGAAAGATCTTTGGGGTCAAGGACCCCTGTTTGTCCGTGAGTACGGGAGTCTTCAATCCTGAATGCACCACGAGCCGAACGATCGGCAATATGACCGATGTCACGAATGTCGCGAACGTGGAAACAAACCCCGATACCAACACGTCCTATTATGGCTGGACCATCAGCCTCGATGCCGATCAGACGTCGAGCGGCGTTGCCGACGCAACGGTACGCGCTGAACGGGTCATTACGGATCCGGTGGCGGCCACGTCGGGAGTGGTGTTCTTCACCTCCTACAAGCCTTTCAGCGATCAATGTTCCATGGGGGGCACGAGCGCCATCTGGGCGGTGAAGTACAATACGGGCGGCGATGCCAGCTCCCTGCTTAAGGGACAGGCCTTGATACAGGTGTCCACCGGCAGCATCGAACAGTTGAGGCTTTCCGAAGCGTTCAAGGACAGCGTTACCGGCCTGAATACCGGCAACAGAAAATCTGCGGCAATGCAGGGGGTGCCGCCCATGGCGCAGGGTCTGTCCGTCATCTCGACGCCGTCGCCGGTCAAGAAGGTGCTTCATATCATGGAGAGATGAAACTATGAATAACAGGGGATTCTCACTCACAGAACTCATCGTCGTGCTCGGCATCGTCGGCATTCTGATCGGCATCGCCGCTATTACCGGCCGGGACTGGATGGAGCGATACCAGGTGGAGGGCCAGACAAAAGAACTGTATGCCGATTTGATGAACGCACGGGTGAGCGCCATGCAGAGAAACCGCATGTTTTTTATGACACTTGCTGCGAACCAGTATGCGATTTATGTGGACACGTCTCCTTCTCCGGACGGGAACGGGAGCTATGATCCGGGACTGGACAGTCTCGTGATGCAGAAGACCACGAAGTATCCCCTCAGCTTCAGCAGTGGAAGCCTGAATTTTACCCAAAACGGCTTGGCGTCCTGGCCCACCGGCACGGTCTGGACCACGTCAACGGCAAGCCCGTTGTCCGATTGCATAGCGCTGTCAACTACCAGGATTCTCATGGGGAAAATGAATGGAACGAATTGCGTTGTTCAATAAGAAAGGGATGTCGCTCATAGAGGTCATGATCTCGCTCGTCATCCTTATGTTCGTCGCCCTCGCGGTGATGAAGACGGCGCTGGTGGGGATGAGCGCGAACCTGCAAAACTCCATGCGGGACGAAGCGGTAAATGTCGTGGACCAGCGGATGAACGAGCTGCGGAGCGCGACCACGGGCACGTCCTTTGACACTAATGACCTCGTGCCTGTCAACAATGTGGCTGAATCGGTAATTACGCGGAAATTCCGGGGCGCCAGCGTGAACTATACGCCAACGCGAACGGTCTCTTTGATTAACAACGATACGAAACAGATAACCCTGTCGGTCGTCTGGACCTACCGGGGGACCAGTTACACGCATAGCGTAACAACGATCATGAGGCGGCAATGAACAGAAGAAACGCGGGATTTTCCCTGATTGAAATGCTGATTGTCATCGCGATCTTCGGCTTTGTCCTGGCGGGGACTTCTCAGATGTTTGTCAGCACGCTGACCACCCACCGTCAGCAGAGCAAAATCGCGGAGACAAATGTAGAAGGGATCATCGGCCTTGAGATGCTCCGCAAAGACCTCTGGAAAGCGGGGTACGGGCTGCCGTGGAACGGTTTGACAGCTTACAGCGAAGCCGTCGCCAACCCCTATCTGCTTAATGATTCAACGACGACGCAGCCCCCGAGAGCGATTGCGGGCGCAAATGACGTAGTCGCGGGGCCGGCTTTGATTGGAACGGATTATCTCGCGATAAAGGCGGTCAATGTAGCGGTGAATAACGCGTCCGGCAAATGGACGTTTCTTTCATCAAGCCCCACCGTCACCACCACCTCGTGGGTGCCGGCGAGCGAAGACCTGTCCTCAACCGACCGGGTGATCGTTCTTTCGCCGGGAACGCTCACCTCATCGGCCGCACGGAACCTCGTCACACCGCTCACTGCGCGCTTCAGCGACGTCACCTCCTACGCGGACACGAGCTCGAATAACGAGACCAGAATTGTCTATGGTATCGACTCGAATGCGGCCCTGACGACGCTGCGCATGCCTTTTAACAGGGCGGATTATTACGTCAAGAGGCCGACCAGCGGGATGTCCCAGCGATGCGCCGGCGGAACGGGCAATCTGTATAAGGCGAGCGTTAACCAGAGCGACGGACAGATGACGGACATGCCTCTGCTCGACTGTGTCGCGGATCTGCAGATTGTTTTTCGGCTGGACCGGAACAATGACGGCAATTTGACCAGCACGAATGTTCTGACGGACCTCCTGGGCGTTGCGCTGACTGCGTCGCAGATCCAGAGTCAGGTAAAAGAGGTGAGGGTGTATGTGCTCGCGCAGGAAGGCCAGAAGGACCTGAATTACGCGTATGCGTTTCCGGCAATTGCACCCTGTCCGGCAAACCAAATCTATGTCGGCGGCGACTCAACCGTCGGCAATAGCCTTGGAAGGTGCTTTACCTTCTCCGGCATCACGGACTGGCAAAATTACCGGTGGAAACTCTATACCCTGGTGGTAACACTGGACAATCTCACGTAAATTTTGAGGGATGTACGGTCACATGAAAATAATGGCTATCATAAGGGAACGGAAATCGCGCATCGGCGTCTTTTGCGGCCCGTCGTCAGGCGGGGGAAGGGAGAAAATCAGAATGTCCACCGGCTCGAAATCCGAAAAAGGAATAGTCCTTGTAATGGTGCTGGTGTTGTCGGCTGTCGTGCTCGCGATCATGACGGCGTTGATCTATATGATCACCTCGGGAACGCAAATCTCCGGTTTCCAGAAAAGATACAAGGCCTCCCTGGAAGCGGCAAAGGGCGGCAGCGATCTTGTGTATCAGCTTGTCGGGATGAGAGGCGTGGCCGCGGATGACCTCGTGTTCACGAATGCTTTAAGCGCCGCCGGCTTGACTTTTTCAATGCCGATTCTGACTTCTGGCTGCACGGGTACGTCCGGTGGAACGTCATATACCGCATTACAAGCCAAGCTCATGTCGCCTACGAACTCATGGGTGGGTTGCAACAGCAGCCTTACCATCGATCCGAACGACCCGGCTACCTACGACGTAAAGTTTCAAATGGGAGTGGGAACCCGGTACGACTTTTACGCAAAAATAGTCCAGACCACTGATGGAAATTCAGGCGGCGATCTGGGCCTGTTTAACAAAGGCGTAGTATCAGGCAGTACAGGCGAAATAACGGTCATGCCAAAACCTTATCTCTACGCCGTGGAAGTTTTGACGGCAAACAGCGCGAATACGCTTGAGCGGTCGAAATTATCCATTCTTTATCAGTATTAAGAGGGGAGCGGATGTTCCTCTCCAACTTTGAAACGTTGAACTCATTCGGACCCAAGCTCTTATCGAAATAACATGCGCGAACTGATTTGTACGATAATTTTATTGCTTGTTCTTTCCTGCACTTCCGGAAAGCAGGCTGAACAAAGCCGAAAAACCGCTGCTGTTACCGGCGAGACTGAAACAACGCAACCGCTTTCCGCCGCTGCTCCGGAAGCGTTTGCACTGGAAATTTTACCCAAAACGGCATCGCGGGACACAACAGCATCCCTCACTCTTACCGGGTTTGCCCTGCAAGACGCAAAGATCGAGTGGCTTCTGAACGGAGCGCCCGTTGAAAGCTCTTTGCCGAATCAGCTTAAGCTGTCGGAAGCGAAAAAGGGGGATACCCTCCAGGCAAGGGCGCGCATTCGGGGCCGGGAAATCCTGTCCAACAAGATCGATATTACGAACGCTCCGCCTGAGCTCACAGCGTTTAAACTTCTCACCGAGGCCATGAAGCCGGGTGATGCTCTGGGTGTGGCGGTTGAAGGACGCGATGCGGACGGAGACAAGGTAACGTTTCTGTACGAGTGGACGATCAACGGCCAGCCCGCGGGTAATCAGGAAAAAATAGAGGGAGCGGTAAAGAGAGGCGATTCGGTGGCCGTGAGGGTAACGCCCTACGACGGGGAGAGCTATGGCAACGCCATCGTGCAGGACAGGACCATTCAGAATCTGCCGCCGGTGATTCAGGAACACGGTGAATTCAAATTCGACGGCACTGTGTATACCTATCAGGTAAAGGCCTCGGACCCGGACGGAGACACGCTGGCTTATTCATTGGAAGCCCCGCCGAAGGGCATGACGATCGACCCCGCAACAGGACTGCTGACGTGGGTGGTCCCTGCTGAATTCAAAGGCAAACAGGACATAATGATAATCGTCAGCGATGGACACGGCGGGACCGCAAAATACAACATTAAAGCAGCTATTCAGTAATAACTTTATCTTATTTTTTAGCTCTGGATTCGAGCAGAAGCACGCGCTTCTCAAGAGATTCAAATTCGTCATAATCGACTTTTTTCTTGAGTGATGATTTTAGAAATTGAATATCTGTTTTGATGATAGTAACGTCTTCCATGAGAGTTCCCAGTGTTTCCTTGATCCCCTGGAATTGCTCGCCCATGAGTTGAAATTGTGTGTTTGTCTCTTCTTTCATGATACCCATAAAATGAAAAAATTCTTTTTTCTGGGTATCGCTAAAGCGTTGGAATTCTTCGCGCTGTTCAGTGAGAATTTTTTTCAGCGTATTTTCCGTGAATTCCATGTGACGCACTCCTTTGTTTCTTGAGATAGGCAATTCTAAACAGCTCAGGGCCTTTTGTCAAGGGGAGAAATTCGCGGCGATAGCAAAATTATATAAATCAGGTTCATGGCAAGATGCTGCGGGTAATTTATATTGAGGGTCCCAATGATGAATAAAGTAAAACATCAGGCATTTACCACGGAAAAGGCCACGGAATATCACGGATGCGATAATGAGTAACTTGTTATATGAAGAGCTAACGTTTAAAATTATTGGAGCAGGCCGGGAAGTACATAAAGAACTTGGATCAGGTTATTTGGAATCGGTTTATGAAGATGCTTTATGTTATGAACTAAATGCACTGAAGATAGCTTATCAAAGGCAACAGGAGCTGGATGTCCATTATAAGGACGTTGTTTTTGATCGCAGGTTTTGTGCTGATCTCTTAGTGGAGAATAAGGTCCTTGTTGAAAACAAGGCGGCAAAGAAAATAACCAGGCAGGATGAAGCGCAATTGATAAATTATCTCAAGACAACCAACTTAAGGGTGGGCCTTTTGTTTAATTTTGGTGGAGATATATTTGAATTTACAAGAAGAGTCTTTTGATTTTTCCGCCTGCACCCAGCGTTTACGAGTGCATGGCGCGAGTGCAGGGCGTGATATTCCGTGGCCTTTTCCGTGGTAAGCAAGAGTAAAGGTTTGCTCCGCGTCGACGGTTAATCTGGAAGTTAAGGGGATTAATGGCGCCCATACTTTCGTGCCAAGAGCCATAATCATATGCAACTATCAGATATAAAAGTGAAGGCCATCATACTCGCATCCAACTCGCCCCGCCGCAGAGACCTGCTGCATCAAATCGGCATCGACTTTACCATCGATCCCTCCGACGTGGACGAGAGCGCTTTGCCTGATGAACCGCCGGAGGAATATGCGGTGCGGGTTGCGCTTGAAAAGGCGCAGGTAGCTGCGTCCCGCGCCCGCGCCGGCATTGTTATCGCCGCCGATACCATTGTTGTTCTGGAAAACGAAATCCTCGGCAAACCCGCGGATGCACGGGATGCCGAGCGCATGCTCACCATGCTTTCCGGTAAAGCGCATCGCGTGATCACCGGCCTTGCGGTCATGGATGCGGCCACGGGAAAGGCCCTTACCCGCGCCTCGGTCACTCGCGTCTGGTTCCGGGGCCTTTCGTCTCGGGAGATCGCTTCTTACGCGGCCACCGGGGAGCCGCTCGATAAGGCCGGCGCATACGGCATCCAGGAGCGCGGCGCCCTGCTGGTCGACAGGATCGACGGGTGCTACACCAATGTCGTCGGATTGCCGCTCTCGCTGCTCGGCGATCTTCTCCGTGCTTTTGGTGTGGATTTGATCCAGGATGTAGGGCGTGATTATTAGCCTTGGCTTGTTAATGGACTTTACGGGCAGGGACCTTGAATTTTAAGTTTTTACCACGGAAAATGCCACGGAGTCTCACTGAAATGACAAAAACATATTTGAAGATTGTTTTGCTCCTTCAGTGCGCCTCCTCCGTGAAACTCCGTGGTAAGAATGTTTGGGTCTGCGGCTTGCCTCGTGCATGTCCTTTCCCATTCAAACCTTGACGGGGTCCTTGAATGACGGTATCATGTGATCTATGTCTGCCGCGGTTTTCTTTGCTTATCTGATCGTTCTGGGGTCCGGCTACTGGCTCAAGTATCTGAACATCACCTGGTTAAAGACCCATGGCCGGACCGTGCCTCCTGAATTCCAGGGGGTGGTTGATCCGGAGCTGCTGAACAAAATATCCGACTATACGTCGGAGAACAGCCGTGTGGGCATTATTGAATCTGTTTTGAACAGCATTTTTACTGCTCTCTTTCTCTTCGGAGGGCCGCTTGGCGCCTATGACAGCTGGGTCCTCGCCAGGACCGGTTCGCTGCTCCAGGGCGGGCTGCTGTTTTTTCTCCTCCTGATGCTTGCCGAATTCCTCATTGATATCCCCTTCAGTCTTTTCAGGAATTTCAGGATCGAAAAGCGCTACGGCTTCAATACCATGACCGCGCGCCTCTGGTTGAGCGATCTTCTCAAGTCGCTCGCGATTTCCCTGATCATGGGCGCCGTGGTCGTTTGTGCGGCCCTCGCGATCGTACAAGCCAGCCCGGCCTGGTGGTGGCTCTGGGTATGGACGTTCTTTCTGGTTTTCGGTATTTTTATGATGTATATTTCTCCGGTCGTCATTGAACCGCTCTTTTTTAAATTAGAGCCGGTGAAGGCGGAGGGACTGGAAGAAAAAGTGCGCCTGCTTATGGAGCGCGCCGGGCTCAAGGTGGGCCGAGTCTTCCAGGTGGACGCATCCCGCAGAAGCCGCCATTCCAACGCGTATTTCACCGGCCTCGGCAGGGTGAAGCGGATCGTATTATTCGATACGCTGATCGAGCAAATGACCCAGGAGGAGATTCTTGCCGTCCTTGCTCACGAGGTGGGGCACTGGAAGAAACGGCATGTGCTGAAGCGGATCGTTTTGACCGAGGCCATGGCCTTTGCCGGACTCTTTCTGGCTTTTCATCTCCTCACATGGGACGGGTTGCCGGGTATGCTGGGCCTTGCCCACGCCTCGTTCTACGCACGGGTCGTCATTCTGGGATTTTTAAGTTCTCTGGCGATGTTCCCGCTTACCCCGCTCTTTTCCTGCCTGTCGCGGAGAGACGAGTACGAGGCGGATATGTTCGCCTCGGACATCACTGGACGTCCGGAGGTCATGGCCTCGGCCCTGGTAAAGCTTTCACGCGAAAACCTTGCCAATTTGCATCCTCATCCGCTTTATGCCGGGTTTTACTACTCCCATCCGCCGGTGGTCGAGAGAATCAGGAAATTGAAGAGTCGCGAAGGTGGGAAGTTAAGAAGGTAGGAAGGTAGGATTTTCCCATTGACCGCTGTTGTCCTGTTGTGCTATTTTTAGACTATGAAGAAACACGACGCTCTTGCCCGCCTCGAACTGAAAGTGAAGCGCCTCTCCACGCTCATCGATGTGAACGCTCTCATCAGTTCGACCCTCAATCTTGATCAGATCCTCGAGAATATGATGGTCATCTCGAAGCAGGTGATGAACGCCGACGCGTCGAGCCTTATGCTGATCGACGAGAGGACGAACGAGCTTGTTTACCAGGTTGCGCTCGGCAAGGTCGGTGAACAGCTCAAGCAGGAGTTCAGGCTGAAGCTGGGACAGGGGATCGCCGGCACCGTGGCGCAGGAAGGCAAGCCGCTCCTGCTGGCGGACGCTTATACCCACCCAAAATTCCACCGTGCCCATGACGATGCCACGGGGTACCGGACAAAATCCATGATCACCGTCCCGCTCAAGGTGGGTGAGCGGACCACCGGCGTGGCGCAGGTGATCAACAGGCTCGATGACGGGGCCTTTGACCAGGATGATCTTGATTTATTCATCGCGCTCTGCAGCCTGGCGGCCATCGCCATTGATAATGCCAAGATGCACAAGAGCCTGATGGAAAAGCAGCGTCTGGTAAAAGACATGGAGTTCGCGCGTACGGTACAGGAGAGTTTTCTGCCGCAGAAGATGCCGGACGTGGCGGGCTACCAGTTCAGCGCCCACTATACCCCAGCCCAGGAGGTGGGCGGGGATTTTTATGATTTTATCCAGCTTGGCAGGGACCGGAGCGGCATTGTGATCGGCGACGTATCTGGCAAGGGAGTGCCGGCGGCGCTCTATATGGCGAAGCTGGGCAGCGATCTCCGGACCCTTGCGTTCACCGAAAAGGACCCGGCATCGGCGCTCGCACGCCTGAACGACCTGCTCGCGGAACGAAGCAGACGGGGGATGTTCGCCACCCTTCTGTACATTGAACTCGATCCGCGCTCGGGAACGCTTTTCCTGTCGAATGCCGGTCATCTTCCGCCGATCATCAAGAAGGCCGACGGGTCGGTGAAGAAGTTTGCGCCGGCCGGCGGTTCGCCGCTGGGCATTCTTTCGGGCATGAAGTTCGGACAGGAGACGGCAAAGCTCGGTCCGGGAGATACCGTCATTCTGTATACGGACGGCATTATTGAGGCGATGAATGCCGGGGACGAATTGTATGGTTATGACCGGTTTGAAGCCCTCATCCACGGTTCCCCCGCGGGCACTGACGCCTTGAAATCCGCGATCATCGCCGATGTGAACAAGTTTACCGGGCTTTCTCCCCAGCATGATGATATGACCCTGGTCTGTTTTGGAGCCATGCCATGAGCGAGATGGTTTCTCTCACGGTCCCGAGCCATCCTAAATATCTGTATGTGATACGCAGCACGCTGTATCCTCTCGTGATCGAGACGGGTTTCCCCAAAAAAGAGGCCCGCAGGGTCGTGCTCGCTGTTGATGAAGCCTGCTCCAATATCATCAAGTACGCTTACGAAGGCGATCATACCAGGACGATAGCCCTGAGGGTGTCTCTTGACCGTACAAAAATGACGATCGAGCTGACGGATTCCGGTAAGAAGCCTGATGTCGCGAAGATCGCGCCACGCAAGCTGGACGAGGTACGCCCGGGAGGACTCGGCACCCACTTCATGTCCGAGGTGTTTGACACCGTGAAGTATGATACCAGTGGGGAGAGTGGAACGGTTTTGACCATGGAAAAACTGCTTTGATCAACAGGGGCAAGGCGGATCCGGCAGTTACCTGCATTGATGAGTACGAGCGAGGTCCTGTATGAAGGTTGAGATTGTGACCGAAAAAATAGAAGCCGGGTTTGTGCTGAGACTGAAGGGTGATGTGGATATGAACACGTCATCGGACGTCAGGACCTCGCTGGCGGAGATGTTCAAGCAGGGGACCTCGGGGATGAAGGCGATCCTGATCGATCTTTCTCAGGTGCGCTATATGGACAGCTCCGGCATTGCAACGCTTGTTGAAGTCATGCAGAATTGCATGAAAAAAGGGGCGCGGCTCAGATTGTTCGAGCTGAGCCCGCCGGTCAGGGACGTTTTTGAGCTCGCCAGGCTGGCAAGCGTATTCGAGATCTTTCCGACGTTCAACGATGCGGTAAAGGGTTTGTGAAAAACCTATTTGGCCACATCGGCAGGGCGTTCATCACGTTCCTCCAGGACCTTTCGAGCCTTTTTCATCTGTTCCGGGAGACGGTCGTCCAGTCGATTGTCCTTCTTTCGGACCGTAAAAAACGCAAACAAGCCGTGCTCCTCGAATATGTGGATGAGATCGGCGCCCGTTCGCTGCCGCTGGTCCTTACCGTTTCCGCGCTCTTCGGCGTTGCGTTGACCGTGCTCATTTCCTTTCAACTCAAAGAGATCGGCGGATACAGCTATATACCGGGCTTTGTCGCCGTGGCCATCTTCCGTGAAATGGCCCCGCTCATCACCGCCGTGATCATTGCGGGCAGGGTGGGGGCGGCGTTCACCGCCAGAATCGGAACGATGAAGGTTTCCGAGGAAATCCTTGCCCTTGAGACCATGGCCATCAATCCTGTGCGGTTTCTCGTGGTCCAGCGATTTATCGGGCTCCTGCTTTCTCTCCCGGCCCTGACGTTGCTCGCTGGTTTTACCGCTTTGTTCGGCAGTTTCCTGTTCGGTTCCACTCGGCTCGGCATTCATCCAGATACGTACATCCGTGAGACGCTGGACGTGCTTATGTTCAAAGACATTTTCTCCGGCGTGATCAAGGCTTCGGTTTTTGCCGTGGTGATCGCCATGATCGGATGTTACCGCGGGCTGGTCGTCGAGGGAGGAGCGGAGGAGGTGGGAAGGTCGACCATGCTCGCCGTTGTTTCATCCACCCTCACGATCATTGTTCTTGATACGGTCATGACCGCCGCGTTCTATGGATAAAACCTCATATGATTAAGGCACAGGGTATAACAAAGGCTTACAACGGCCGCACGGTGCTGAACGGGATCGACTTTGCCGCCGAACGGAAAAAAATAACATACATTCTCGGCACAAGCGGCGGCGGCAAAAGCACGCTTCTGAAAATCCTCATCGGCGCGCTCAAGCCGGATGCGGGGGAAGTTTTTTTCGGAGATATGGATATTACGAAGCTCGCCGGCAAGGACCTGGATCCGTTCCGCAAAAAGATCGGCATGCTGTTCCAGCACGGAGCGCTCCTGAACTCGTTCACGGTCGGCGACAATATCGCCCTGCCCATCCGGGAACACACGGCGCTGGACGATATGATCATCAAGATCATGGTCAAGATGAAACTGGAACTCGTAGGGCTTCGGGACTTTGAACCTCTGTTCCCCGGCCAGCTCTCGGGGGGGATGCTGAAACGCGTGGCGCTTGCACGGGCGCTTGCGCTCGATCCCGAAGTGGTGTTCTTTGACGAGCCGACTTCGGGGCTCGACCCCATTGTCGCTGCGGTCATCACGAAGCTGGTCGCGGACCTGAACCGGCTGCTTGGCATCACGTGCATCGTGGTGACCCATACGGTTGAAGAGGCAATGCGGATCGCCGATAAAATCATAATTCTTTACCGGGGAAAAGTGCTTGCCGAAGGCACCCCGCAGGAGATCCGGGAAAACGCGAGCCCGCTTGTTCAGCAGTTCATTACCGGCAGTCCCGACGGGCCGATTTCGTTCCATGCGTCGAGCAGGGATTTTCTCCAGGACCTGCTCGTTGAATAAGGTAATAACGAATCTCTCAGTAGTGCGATATGAAAAATCAATGCTTGCGGTTACGATGGAGTGAATTATGGAATATCGTCGCAGTGAAATAAGGGCAGGGGTCTTTCTTCTGCTTTCTTTCGCGATACTGGTGGTGATGGTATTCGCGGTGAGCGACATCTCGAGCCTTTTTAAAAAGAAAAAAGAGGTGAAGGCGCTGTTTCTGTTCAGCGACGGCATAGAGCAGGATGCTCAGGTGCGGCTCTCGGGCGTCACGGTCGGGAAGGTCGTGAAGATCCGTGTAGCACCTGAGCGCGCTGATAAAATAGAGCTTACGTTGCGCGTTTTCAGCGATACGGTGCTCAAGGAGGACACAAAAGCCGTGATCAAGACGCTTGGTCTTGTGGGCGGGAAATATGTCGAATTGACCGGGGGATCGCCGCAGGCGCCGCTGCTCGGGCGCGAGGAGACGATCCTCGGAGAAGAGTCGTTAAAACTGGAAGACCTGACCAAAGTGGCGCTCGATGTGGCGGGAAAGCTCAGGAACATCGCGACGAACCTCGATCATATCCTTGGCGACCCCGTTCTGGCGAAGTCCCTTAAGACCACGGTCCAGAATCTTCAGGAGGTTTCAGCAAATATCAAAGTGATGACCTCGAGCAAAGAGGAGGTCGCCCAGGGACTGAAAAACCTGCCGGGGCTCCTGAAGAAACTCGATGAGAGCGCGAACAATTTAAAGGCCATGACCGAGAAGAGCGATAAAATCGTGACGGAGAACAGGAAAAACATCGATGAAATGGTGGAGCATTTCAGGGACATGGGGAAAAACCTCAAAGACGCATCAGAAGAGATCAAGCAAGAACCCTGGAAACTGCTCAGAAAGCCTTAGGGCGGTAAAGCGTGAGGGTACGAGGGTAGGAGGGTAGGAGGGTAGGAGGGTAGGAGGGTAGGAGGGTAGGAGGGTAGGAGGGTAGGAGGGTAGGAGGGTAGGAGGGTAGGAGGGTAGGAGGGTAGGAGGGTAGGAGGGTAGCCTACCTTCCCACGTTCTCACCTTCTTACCTTCCATTTTTATAACAACGAGAGGAAGCTTGGATGAGTATACAGGCAATAAAAGGAGTGAAGGACATTTTACCGGCGGACATGCCGGTCTGGCACTACCTTGAGGCAACGGCCCGCAAGCTGTTCGAGGATTACGGGTTCGCGGAGATCCGGGTCCCCGTGTTCGAATATACCGAACTGTTCGCCCGGAGCATCGGCGCAGCAACGGACATCGTTGAGAAGGAAATGTATACCTTCGAGGACCGTGACGGCAGAAAAATCACACTCAGGCCCGAGGGGACCGCGGGTGTGGTGCGCGCCTTTGTTGAACATAAAATGTACGCTGAGACGCCGCTCGCGAAGCTGTATTACCTGGGCCCCATGTTCCGTCATGAGCGGCCGCAGAAGGGCCGGTACCGGCAGTTCTACCAGATCGGCGTTGAGGCCCTCGGGCTCGACCATCCCCATGTCGATATCGAGGTCCTGGCAATGCTGCACGCATTGTTTGTCAGGCTCGGCATCACCGGTCTGGGCCTTCAGATTAATTCTCTCGGTGACAGCGAATGCAGGGGCGCATACCGTGATGCCCTCAAGCAGTATTTGACGTCAAAGCTGCCGGACATATGCGCCGACTGTCAACGGCGGTACGAGACCAATCCGCTTCGCGTCCTGGATTGCAAGGTGGATGCGGACAAGTTCGCGGACTCCCCGGTGATGCTTGATTATCTCTGCGGACCCTGTAGATCGCATTTTGCCACCGTGGAAGAGGGCCTTCAAAAGCTCGGCATACCTTTTGAGGTCAATAAACGCCTGGTACGCGGACTCGACTATTATACCCGCACCACCTTCGAGCTGGTCATGGGGCATATGGGCGCGCAAAATACCGTTGCGGCAGGTGGACGGTATGACGGTCTTGTGAAGGAAATCGGCGGTCCGGCAACGCCCGGCATCGGTTTTGCGCTGGGGGTTGAGCGTGCAATATCACTCATGGACGCAACGGGCATTCTGTCTCCCCGTCCGGCAGTGTTCATCGCCGCCCTGGGAGCGGAAGCAGTGGCGCTGGTGCTTCCGCTCGTCCATCAGCTCAAAGCTTCCGGCATCAAAGTGGATACGGATTACACGGGCGCGAGCCTCAAAAGCCAGATGAAAAAGGCGGACAAATCAGGGGCCGGCCACACGCTGATCATCGGCGAGCAGGAATTAAAAAGCGGAACAGCGGTCCTCCGTAATATGGCGACGAAAGAACAAACGGACCTCCCGCTTGCGAATATCGAAGAGGAACTGAAGAAAAGAACGGTGCAGGCGTCATGAGAGTGGGCGTTCTTTCAGACACCCATGTCCCGGCCATTCAACAAGCCCTGCCGCCGAAAATTTTTGAGCTCTTTCAAGGCGTCGACCTCATCCTCCATGCCGGCGACATTGTAGAGCTGTCCCTCCTCGATGAACTCAGAAGGATCGCTCCTGTTGAAGCGGTCGCCGGGAACATGGACCCGGACGAGGTCCATCGGACGCTTCCCGCGAAAAAGGTCCTTTCCCTCGGCAAGTACAAAGTCGGACTTATTCACGGTAAATACAGGATCGACATTCAGCGGGAAATGGTCCGGAAAGAATTCGGCGACGTTGACCTGATCGTGTATGGACATTCGCACACTCCCTTTTGGGGAAAGGTGGATGGCCTCTATTTTTTGAATCCGGGCAGCCCGACCGATAAACGGCATGCACCCTATAACTCCGTCGCTCTTCTTGAAATCGGAGAGGAACTGAAGGCGAACATCATAAGGCTTCCCTGACGAGCCTTGTTGCTGATTGCCGCAAACATTGTTTTAAGTTGCAATGGCTGTATAATTGTGATATTTTTTAATTACTATGGCGACAGAAAAAATCAAATTCGGGACCTCGGGCTGGCGCGGCGTTATCGCCGATGATTTTACCATGAGCAGGGTGCGCGCGGTTACCCAGGCTATTGCCGATCATAGCGCTGCGCAGGGTTTAAAAGACAAAGGCATGGTCGTCGGCTACGACACCCGCTTTCTGTCCGAGCGCTTTGCCGAGGAAGCGGTCAAGGTCCTGGCGGCGAACGGAATTCACGCCTATCTTTCAAACCGCGATGTGCCGACACCCGCCATATCCTTCGAGATTATTCGGAGAAAGGCAAGCGGCGGCATCAACTTTACGGCGAGCCACAATCCGCCGCAGTATAACGGCCTTAAATATTCTCCTGCCTGGGGCGGACCTGCGCTCCCGGAAACAACAAAAGATATTGAAGTCCGGGCCAATGCTCTTCTGGACAAGAATTCCATCGCTGTCCTGTCCGTTGCCGAGGCGAAGCAAAAGGGCCTGGTGGAAGAAGTTGATCTTCGTAAAGCGTATCTCGACGACCTGAAAAAGAAAATTGACCTTGATACGATCAGAAAATCCAAACTCAAGGTCGCTGTCGACCTTCTGTACGGCACGGGCAGGGACTACCTGGACAGTATGCTCAGAGAGGCGGGATGCGCTGTAACGGTCATCCATGGCCAGCGCGATGCTCTGTTCGGCGGGCGTTCTCCCGAGCCGTCGGAGGCAAACCTTGCGGAATTGTCCTCGGTCATGGAGAAGGGAAAGTTCGATATCGGCCTGGCTGTTGACGGAGATGCGGACCGTTTCGGAGTTGTGGATGTCGATGGGACATACATCAATCCAAATCAGGTGCTTGCTCTGGTCCTGGATTATCTTTGCCGCACGCGGGGCTGGAAGGGCGGGGCCGCGCGTTCAATCGCCACCTCCCATCTGATCGATGCGGTCGCTAAAAAACACGGTATCGAAGTTTATGAGACCGGCGTTGGGTTCAAATTCATCGGTGAGCTGCTTGTCCAGGGCAAAATCATCTTCGGCGGTGAAGAGAGCGCGGGCATGACCATAAAAGACCATGTGCCGGAGAAGGACGGCATCCTTGCCTGTTTGCTGGTTGCGGAGATGATTGCCAGAGAGAAAAAAACGGTCCGGGACCTCCTCAAACGGCTGTATAAGGAAGTGGGAACGATCCTGAACGACCGGGTCAATATCCGCCTTACAGAAGCCAATCGCTCGGCGGTGAACGCGCGGCTCAGTCTGCCGCTGCATGAGCTTGGCGGACTTCGGGTAAAGGGCAAAAAGACCACCGCCGACGGGACCAAATACATGCTTGAGGACGACAGCTGGGTGCTGATGCGCGCATCAGGCACTGAACCGGTGGTGCGAGTGTACGTCGAGTCATCGTCCGAGGAAAAAATAAAAGCATTGATAGAAGCCGGGAAAAAGTTCATTCTGGGACAGTAAGTTCAGTGCGGAATGCGGAATGCGGAGTGCGGAGTGCGGAATGAGTCGTTACGCCTCGTGAGATATTACTCCGCACTCGTCACTCCGAACTCCACACTATTTTATTCGGGGAGGTTGTATGAGCGAAATTATTGATGTATATGCGCGCGAGGTGCTGGATTCGCGTGGTAATCCCACGGTGGAGGCCGATGTCATCCTTGAGAGCGGGGCCATGGGCCGTGCGATCGTGCCGAGCGGCGCGTCAACGGGTGAGCGCGAGGCGCTCGAACTCAGAGACGGTGGTCCTCGTTATCTTGGCAAGGGTGTGCGGAACGCGGTGACCAATGTCATTGAATTGATCGGGCCCGCTATCTCGGGCATGGATGCCACCGAACAGGCGGTGATCGACCGGACCATGATCGAGCTCGACGGCACCGAGAACAAGGGCAAGCTCGGCGCAAATGCAATGCTGGCGGTTTCGCTTGCAGTTGCCAGGGCCGCCGCGGAAGACGCGGGTTTGCCGCTCTATTCCTACCTCGGAGGGCCGAACGCGAAGGAACTGCCCGTCCCGATGATGAACGTGCTGAACGGCGGCGCGCATGCCGACAATAATGTCGATATCCAGGAATTCATGATTATTCCGGCGGGAGCGTCTTCCTGTTCAGAGGCCATTCGCATCGGCGCAGAAGTTTTTCACAACCTTAAATCCGTCCTCAAAAAAAAGGGATACAACACGGCAGTGGGAGACGAAGGCGGTTTTGCTCCGAACCTGAAATCAAACGAAGAAGCTATTCAGGTTATTTTAGAGGCCATAGAGAAGGCGGGATACAAACCGGGGCAGGATGTTTTCCTCGGCTTGGACGCCGCGGCGAGTGAATTCTACGAGAGTGGAATTTATGATCTCAAGGGTGAAGGCAAAAAAAAGTCCCCTGAAGAAATGGTCGCTTTCTATGAAGAATTGGTCAAGCGTTACCCGGTCATAACCATAGAAGACGGAATGTCCGAAAAGGACTGGAAAGGCTGGAAGCTCCTGACCGAACGTCTGGGAAAAAAGGTCCAGATCGTGGGCGACGATATCTTTGTGACGAATACGTCGATCTTCAAAAAGGGCATTGCCGAGGGCATCGGCAACTCCATCCTGATCAAACTGAATCAGATCGGCACGCTTACCGAGACCCTTGACGCGATCGAGATGGCCAAACGGGCGCAGTACACCGCGGTTGTGTCCCATCGGTCCGGCGAAAGCGAGGATGCCTTCATCGCTGATCTCTCGGTCGCGACGAATGCGGGACAGATCAAGACCGGATCGCTTTCGCGTACGGACCGTATTGCCAAGTACAACCAGCTTATCCGGATAGAGGAGGAACTGGGAGATGCTGCCGTGTACCGGGGCAAGGAAGTGTTTTACAGTATCCGAAAGTGAAAGCGGGGGAGTAGGGGCTGGAGGAGATGGTGTGAGGGTAGGAAGGTGGGAAGGTAGGAGGGGGAGATGGGAGAAACCCCCTTGTTTTCAATGAGACATTCCGCGATGGAATTCATGGATAAACCCGCCTTTGAAAAATTGGTCCAACAAGCCCTTCGCCGTCTTCCGTACAGATTTAAGCAGAAGATAAAAAATATATCAATCGAGGTCGAGGACCTTCCTTCCGCCGCCCTCCTGGACGAAATGGGAATAAAATCCGGCACGCTTCTCGGCCTGTATCAGGGCGTGCCGCTCACGCACCGGGAGTGGAACTATGGCAATCTGCTCCCAGACCGCATTGTTATTTATCAGCAGCCGATCGAGATGGCGTCATCGTCACCCTCGGAAATCGAGGATCTCGTCATGGACACGGTGATACATGAGGTAGGGCATTACTTCGGTTTTACTGACGATGAACTGCATGAAATTGAAGAGGGTAAGAGGGTGGGAAGGCGGGAGGTTAAGAAGGTAGGAGGGTAGGAAGGCGGGTGAACACTGATGGAAAGAAAAAAGACGATCCGACACTACAGGGATCTTGAAGTCTATCAGAAGGCGTTTACTGCCGCGATGAATGTATTTGTTATGACAAAAATATTTCCCGCAGATGAAAAATATTCGCTAACCGATCAAATGAGACGATCGTCTCGATCTGTATGTTCAAATCTTGCTGAAGCGTGGAGAAAAAGGAGATATCCGGCAGCATTTAAGAATAAATTGACCGATGCTATGCAGGAAGCATCAGAAACACAGTGCTGGCTGGAATTTAGTCTGGCCTGCAGTTACATCGAGAAGGAAGAATTCACTCGCCTCGATGCCGAGTATGAGAGCATTCAGTCCATGCTTAATGCCATGGAAAAAACCGCGGATAAATTCTGTTACTAAGACTGTTTTATTTTCTTCCCACCCTCCCACCTTCCCACCTTCCCACCTTCTCCGTATCTTTCCACGATCTTCTCAATGATCCCCGTTGTTGACGCCCCCTCGATATATCCCACGCTGACCACTTTACCGCCCCGTGCCTCCACAACGTCCCGGCCGATGATCTTCTCAATCGGCCAGTCACCGCCCTTGACGAGCACATCGGGCTGGAGGCTGGAGATGGTCCTGTGCGGATCAGGCTCATTGAACAGAACGACAAAGTCGACGGATTCGAGCTCCGCAAGCGTTTCCATGCGGTCCGCCTCGACGGTAATGGGCCGCTTTTCCCCCTTGAGAGCTCGAACGGATGTGTCGCTGTTTATTGCCACGACAAGGATGTCCCCGAGGGACTTTGCCTTGGCGAGATAGCGGGTGTGACCGGTATGAATCAGGTCAAAACAGCCGTTCGTGAAAACGATTTTTTTGCCCGATGCGCGGAGGATGGCGAGGAGAGGACGCAGTTCCTGGATGGTCTTTATTTTATTGTTCATGCCGGACTATAATATAAAATCGAAAAGATTGCAAGCGAACCCTGTCTTCAGGCGACAGTTGAGCGGGTTCAGGGACGGCGTTTTTTAATCCTGGTGGAGCGTGTAAATCTCGTCAAACAGAGGGGCAACTTCAATAAAGGCCTGCAAAACCGCGGGGTCGAAGTGTTCCGGCATGGTTCTCCCGTCGCCCTCCACGATGATTTTAAATGTCTTTTCATGGTCAAATCCAGGCTTGTAGGGCCGTTTGCTGCGCAGGGCATCATACTGGTCAACAAGCATTACTATCCTGCCCTCGATAGGGATGTCTTCTCCCTTGAGCGCACCGGGGTATCCGGTCCCGTCCCATCGTTCATGATGGGTGAGCGCAATGGATGCTGCGGTTTGAATCCCGGGATAGGACGAACCTTTCAACATTTGCCGGCCGATGACGGAGTGTGTTTTCATGACCTCAAACTCTTCCCGCGTCAGGGGAGCGGGTTTCAGGAGAATACTGTCGGGTATGCCGATTTTGCCGAGGTCGTGCATGGGGCTTGCAAAGCTTATTGTTTCGACAAACTCGGAAGACATCTTCATCGCCTCCGCGATCTTGTTTGAATAAAGACCGATCCTTGCGATGTGGGCGCCGGTGTCCGTATCGCGGTATTCGGCAACCGCCATTAGACGATTGATGATCTCATTGCTCATTGTTTTGACCATCATCAGAGCGTCCGCAAGCTCCTGTGTTCGCATGCGTACGGTGTCTTCCAGCATGATCTTGTAATTTTTCTCCATCTGCATGAACTTTGTATACTTGACCGCCTTTTGCACCGAGTGCAGGAGATAGTCGGGGTTATAGGGCTTTGTAATAAAATCAAATGCGCCGCGCTTAATCGCGTCTACGGCAACATCCAGTTCAGCGAAGGCCGTCATCAGGATCACGGGGACCTGTGGATTGTAGGCGTGAATATTCTGAAGAAGCTCGATGCCGGAGACTTGGGGCATCTTGATGTCCGTTAAAATAGCATCGAAGGGGACCTTTTCGACCTGTTTCATGGCGTCGTGCGCATTCTGGCTGGTATGCACCGTATAGCCAAACTCTTTCAACAAGGTCGAAATGGATTCAAGCACATAGGAGTCATCATCGACGATGAGCAGCGTATTTCCCCCCTTGTCGTTCATCTATTCTGGACCTCCGCGTTATTTAAAAGCAAGTACCGCAAAATGCATCTTAACAATAAATGTCCTGTCATCAGCAAACAGGCGAACTGCGGTTTCTTTCTCCGTAACTATTTAATAGTATACACGAAATTCTGAAAAAATGCACCCGCAGGTGATTTATAAGTTCCCTTATCGGTGGATTTTCTGGTATAATTTGCCAAAATACTGCAATGCGGCAATGTTGTTAAAAAAAAAGACATCAAATGCGGAGCGCGATATGGATGCTGTTGATGTGAAAAAAAAGAAGCTCGGCGAGATGCTTGTCGCCGGCGGGCTGATCAAGGAAGAACAGCTCAGGCGGGCACTCGATGAACAGAAGACACGGGGCGGGAAGATCGGCGAAATTCTCGTGGACCTGGGGTTCATCAATGAGCATATGATGGCGACATTTCTTGCACGGCAGCTTCACATTCCTTATATCGAAATAGAAAAACAGCTGGTGGACCCTGACAGCGTGAAAATGATCCCCGCGGACATTGCACGGCGGATTACGGCCATCCCGCTTTATAAGGACAAAGAGGCTTTGGTGGTCGCCATGGCTGATCCGCTGAACATTTTCGGCCTTGACGATATCCAGAAGGCCGCGGGAAGAGAGATTCGGCAGGTCGTGGCCACCCGGGCGGACATTCAAAAAGCCATTTCCAGCTACTATGGGATGGGGCAGCACATTGAGACCGCTGCCATGGATTTTGCCGGCGAGACGGACGCCGTTGTCGCAGCGGCCGCGGAGATGCCCGGTGTCACGTCCGAGGACGCACCGGTGGTAAAACTGGTAAGCTTGCTGATCGCGCAGGCCATCATGGACCATGCCAGCGATATCCACATCGATCCAGAAGGGAAGAGCATCAAGGTGCGCTACCGGATCGATGGCGTGCTCGCCCAGGTGAGAACGCTTCCCCGCGAAATGCACGCACCGATCGTTTCTCGCGTCAAGATCATGGCCAGTATGGACATCTCTGAAAAGCGCATTCCCCAGGACGGCCGCTTCCAGGCCAGGATCACCCATACCGACACCGGGCCGGTCGTTACCGCCGTGTTCCAGGAGAGGTCGGCCCTGCGTCTGGACGGAGATACTACCGTGGACATTCGTGTTTCGACCCTGCCCGCCATTCAGGGAGAGACGGTTGTGATGCGCATCCTCGATCGGTCGCGCATTATCCTGACCCTTGACGGGCTGAATTTCTCCGCTGATATGCTCGAGCGGTATCGCAGGCTGATCGCACGACCGTACGGCATAATCCTGGTTACCGGACCGACGGGGAGCGGTAAAACCACTACGCTCTATGCAAGCATCAACAGCATCGACCGGAAGTCGAATAATATCGTGACCGTCGAGGACCCGGTCGAGTATCAGATGATGGGGGTCAATCAGGTCCAGGTAAACACCAAGGCGGGCGTGACCTTTGCCAGCGGACTTCGTTCCATCCTCCGTCAGGACCCCGATATCATCATGGTGGGTGAGATCCGCGACCGGGAGACAGCGGAGATCGCCATCCATGCCGCGCTTACCGGGCATCTGGTCTTCGCAACGCTCCATACGAATGATGCGGCCGGCGCCGCCACCCGGCTCATCGACATGGGTATTGAACCCTTCCTCATCGCATCGTCGGCGATCGCTATTGTAGCCCAGCGTCTCGTGCGGAGGATCTGCGAACATTGCAAAAAACCCTATACCGCGACACCGGAGATGCTCAGGGAACTCGGCATGGCCGCAGGCAAGGTGACGTTTTACCGGGGCGAGGGGTGCCCTGCCTGCAAGAAAAGCGGGTACCAGGGCAGGGTCGGCCTCTACGAGCTTATAGAAATGAATGAAAACGTCCGGGCACTGATCACCAACAAGGCCTCGAGCTCGGCGCTTACCGCCGCGGCCGCGCAGGCGGGATTCAGGAGCCTGCGTCAGCAAGGCATGACCAATGTCGTGGCCGGGTTAACAACCGTTGAAGAGGTGCTCAGGGTGACGCAGGATGCGGAAGGAATATAGTTTTACCGTATGTACGCTTCGGTCACATACCTTCTCATCATGCGATGGCTGTTGAAGTAGTAAGCGTTCTTGCTCACGGCGTTCTTCATCATGCGGCTCCATTTGCTCTTGTCGGAATTATAATATTTCGGAATGATCAGATTTTCGAGCTTGTAGTAGAGGTCCGCCGCGTCCTCGGCGTCTGACATTCCCGGCTGGGCGGTCTCGGTCGGCATAGCGCCGATGGACCATCCGGTAAACCCTTCGATATGCCCCTCGATCCACCATCCGTCCAGTACGCTGAAATTCACGACACCATTGTGCGCGGCCTTCATGCCGCTGGTACCCGATGCCTCGAGCGGCCTGAGCGGCGTGTTCAGCCAGACGTCCACGCCCGAGACAAGCTTGAGAGCAAGGTCCATGTCGTAGCCGGGAAGGAATACAATGGATATCTTCCCTTTGAGTTTGTCACGGTATTCGTAGATGCCCTGGATCAGCTTCTTGCCATTATCGTCATGGGGATGGGCCTTGCCTGCATAGACGATCTGAATCCTGCCGGTTTCACTGATCTTCAGCAACCGGTCAATATCGGAAAACAGCAGGTGAGGCCGCTTATAAGCCGTGGCCCGCCGTGCAAAGCCGAGGGTAAGGACATTCAAGTCCATGACCTCACCCGTGGTCTCGCCGACATAGGTAAGGAGCTTTCGCTTTGCCTCCCGGTGCGCTTCCCACATCTCAAGCTCCGGGATGTTGCCGGACCGCACGAAAAGCTCCGGTTCATTGGCCCAGCCGGGGATGTACTTGTCGAAAAGCTTCGCCATCTCCGCGCACGTCCAGGTAAAGGTATGCACGCCGTTGGTGATGGCATGGATGTGATATCCCGGAAACATGTGCTGTGACACCTCTCCATGTTTTTTCGCCACGCCGTTGACGTACTTGCTCAGATTGAGCGCCAGCATCGTCATGTTCAGTTTGTCCCTGCCCGCAATGTCCATGAGGACATCGAAGGGAATGAGCTCTCCGAGGACCTGTTTGACGAGGGAATAGGGGAATTTGTCATGTCCCGCCTCCACGGGGGTGTGGGTGGTGAAAACACAGAGGTCGCGCACTCGGCCCACGTCCCATACCGAGCGCTCATCCCACACGCTCTCGATGTCCCTTTTGAACCGGAGCAGCAGTTCGAGCGCCAGAAAACTCGCGTGTCCCTCGTTCATATGATACTTTTTTATGTGAAATTCAAGGGTCTGGAGCATGCGCACGCCGCCCATGCCGAGGACGACCTCCTGCTTGATCCGGTACGCGCTGTCGCCGCCATAGAGGGAATCCGTGATGGACCGGTCCTGCGCCGCGTTTTCCGGGAGGTCGGTGTCGAGGAAGAGAATCGGCACTTTGCCCCCTGTGGGGCTGATCACCTCATACATCCAGGACTGGATGGCAACGTCCCGTTCTTCAATACGCACCTTCACCTTTGCGGGCAGCAGGGCCATGTATTTTGCCGGGTTCCAGGCCATCGGTTTTTCCTTTTGCCAGCCGTTCGCATCGATCTCCTGATTGAAGTACCCTTTATGGGTGATCAGCGTAACGGCCACAAGGGGAAGCTTGAGGTCCGCCGCTGATTTGATGGTGTCGCCGGCAAGAATGCCGAGGCCGCCGCTGTAGGTTGGGATGTCATTCTTTACGCCGATCTCCATGGAAAAATAGGCGATCATGGGTTCGGCGATAAATTCGTGCAGGCTATTCATAGAGCTCCTTTAGAGGTGCAAATCAGACAGGATATCAACATAACAGATAAAACCGCATATTTCAACACTCATGAAGCTCCGTTGTGGGAAAAGCTAAGGTCTGTTCATAGGGTGGTTGCTTGAAAAGAGCCAAGTGGCCGAGTTGCCCATTCCGGGCTGCGGACCTCTGCTACTCCAGCCTGATCCGGTTCGGCCAGGTGTAGATGTTCATCCGGTCTCCGCGAGCGAAACCCACGAGGGTTATGCCCATGTCCTCGGCGTAACTGATGGCCATGCATGAGGGGGCCGCCCGGCTGATCAGGATGGGAAAACGGTTTCTGCCCGCCTTGGTCATGATCTCCGACGTCACCCTGCCGCTGGTGAGCAGGATTTTATTTTCCACGGGAACTGACTGGAGAAAAGCTTTCCCGATCAGCTTGTCCACGGCGTTGTGCCTGCCGATGTCTTCGGAAAAGAACAGAATCTCTTTGCCGTCCGAGAGTGCGGCACTGTGCACGCCGCCGGTCTCAAGATAGAGGGAGGAAATGTGTTTGAACGTGCTGAGCAGATTTTTGATGTCCTCAAGGCCCATGAGGGGACCGGCAACGTTGATTCTTTGATCAGCATACATGCGAAAGCTGGTAAAGGTTATCCCTTTTCCGCAACCCGAGGAAATGGTCCTTTTTTCGAACATCTTTTCCCAGTCCGCGGGAAGGCCGGAGAGCTCGATCCTGACCGTAGCGTCCGCTTCGATGACCTCCAGCTTTTTGATCTCCGAGATGTCACGCAGCAGGCCTTCGGACAGGAGAAAGCCCACAGCGAGCTCCTTGAGTTCCGCCGGGGTGCAGAGGAGCGTCACGAGCTGCTCCTTGTTCAGGAGGAGCTTGACCGGCAATTCCGACGCAACCTCGTCGATCACTCCTTCTACGCGGCTCCCTGTAACCTTGAGTATGGGTGTGTCCCGTTTGGTTTCCACGACAAGAATATAACACAAAAAGGATGCAAGGGAAAGGGAAGGGAAATAAAAAGCCCCCGGAGGTGTTCCGGGGGCTGAAGTGGATTTGTTCTGTCCAGTGTGGTCTGGCGGAGCGCCTGGGATTTCCGTTTAAAAAGCGAGGCCAACCTCGGCAAAGGGGCCGCTGAATTTAATGGCCGCCTTTACATCGCTCGCGTCGATCTTGATGTCCTCGGTCCTGTAGCCGCCTGCGATAAAGAGCGGTCCGATGGGCTTAATTTTTAATCTGGCGATATAGTCGTTATAGTGGCTGGCGCCCGCGGAAATCATTCTTCCCTCGAGTTCGATGGCAAAGAGCGACATCGGTTTTACCTGGATGCCAACGTAGATCATGGGGATGTAGAGCGGCAAGCTTTTGGATTCGGTAAAGGTCAGGCCGGTTGCACTGTTGGTCCCCGTGATGGTCCCTTCGAAATCGATCTTCCTGACATTCAGGCCCAGATCGACATTGAGGATTCCCGCGGTTGCGGTATTGAGAAGAGGAATCGGATAATAGAAAGCCAGGTCAATGTGGTCCAGCTTGAGTTTTGACTCGATTGCGGCGTTCGCGTTGAATGTCGTATTGCCGTAAGTGAAGGGGGTTGTTTTCGAGCCAGTCCCGTCGAATGACATCGGCGTGTACATGACATAGATATTCGGCAGAATGAGCGGAAGATCAACTTTTATGCGTACAAAGGGATTGCTTTTGGTGTCATACTTCAAGTCGTCTTTTAGATCAAGGTCCGTGCCTTTGTAGCCAAAGGTGCCTGAGGGGCTCTGCTGCCACGCGCCGACGCCCGCTTCAGCACCCAGGAAGGCAAAGGCGCTCTGCGGAATTGCCATTACTCCGATTGAGAGAACGAACAGGCAGATTAGGTACATCCGATTTTTTATCATACTTTACGGCTCCTTTGTCAAAAATTTAGGTTATGTATGCTTCTACATCGTAACAAAAGTAAGGTATCAAAGCACCGGACCTTTGTCAAGGGAAATTATGCTCAGAAAAGCCTTGACAAGGGTTGTTGTATGTATTACTTTTCGTGAACGCATTATAAGGAGAAAAACATGTACGACTATATTCGGGCTGGCATCGCGTGTGTGATGCTGCTGGCCCCTGCCACGGTATGGGCTGCACATCCGCTTGAAGTGGAGGACACGGCCACGGAAGGCAAAGGGAATTATCTGCTCGAAGTGGCCGGCGATTCCACCAGAGACAACAGCAGAAAATCAACAACCCTGACCACGATTCTCACCGCTGGTGCGGGAGAAAATGTCGATTTCAGCATGGAAGTGCCTTATCGTGAACTGGATCCGGGCCCGGTCACCGGTGAATTCGCGCGCGGGGCAGGCGATGTCCGGATCAAGATGAAACAGCAGCTCTTTGAAAATGAAGTCAAGCAGTCCATGGCGTACCTGATCTATATGGACGTTCCGACAGGAGAAGCTGAAAGAGATGTGGACCATGGCCTCGGTACCAGCAATGTGCTGTGGGGTGTCAAGCTTGTCGACAGCCAGGGGTGTTGCAGCAATGCTTTTCATGCACACTTGGGTTATGAGATGCTCGGCAGAGACTTGAAGAAAAGACACTTTGCCGGGGATTACGCGGTCAATTTCGGATTGGCTGCCGAGCACAGACTGTCGGATTCTTTTCGTATTCTGGCGGAGTTTTCCGGTGAAAACAGGAAAGAAACAAACCGCGCGGCTGATATTTCTACCTATTCACAACCGTTGACGTTCCTGGCCGGCGCCATATATGATATTTCCAAGTCCTGGCAGGTGAACGTGGGCGCACGGGTGGGGCTGAATAAGTACGCTGAAGACCATGACTTTCTTGCCGCTACGGCATGGAAATTCTGACCCACACGAGAATGGGCATTTGATCCAACCGCCGGTCCATCGGGCTGTCTGTCAGGGAGGCACAATGCACGACCATCATAGTCACCACGGACATTCACATCATCGCCATGAGCAGGTGGAGGCGTCCGACAGTCTGAGGAAGCTCCAGGTCATGCTCGAACACTGGATCGAGCATAGCGATAGCCATGGGGAGAATTACCGGGAGTGGGCGGCAAAGGCGCGCGATGCGGGCGAAGAGGAGATCGCGCGGGAGATCCATCTGGCTATTGACCGCAGCGACGAAGTAAAAAAACATTTCCAGCGCGCAAGGGCGATCCTGGCGGCGAAGCTGGTGCTGAAAAGATAGAAGGTGGGAAGGTAAGAAGGTAAGAAGGTAAGAAGGCTGTCATGCAAAATAACTTCGATGCCGACTTAAAGGACGCCATCCAGTTCCACGGCCATCTCTGCCCGGGGCTTGCGCTCGGTTTTCGCGTTGCAAAGGCGGCGCTCCGTGAGCTTTCGGCGGCGCGTCCGCAGGACGAGGAACTTGTCGCTGTTGTTGAAAATGATTCCTGCGCTGTTGATGCGATTCAGTTCGTCACCGGATGCACCTTCGGCAAAGGGAACCTTATTTTCCGCAACTACGGCAAGCATGTGTACACGGTCTTTAATCGGCGAACCAGCCAGGGGGTGCGAATCTCCGAGGATTATCGGGGGTTCGAAGGCGATCAGCATTTTTCCGGACTTAAAAAAAGACAGGAGGCAGGAGAGGACGTATCGGCTGAGATGCGGCAGTTCAAAATGGAAAAAGCCACGGCTATTTTGAATGCTTCAGAAGAAGACCTGTTCACCATTCAGCCCGCCGTATCACTGCTTCCTGCCGTGGCCACGGTCCGTTCATCTTCTCGCTGTTCTCTCTGCGGAGAGAAATTCATGGAGACGCGCGGCCGTGAAAAAAACGGGAAGGTCGTCTGTATCCCCTGTTTTGAAAAAACGTAGCCTGGATTTTCGCGTATGAGCAGCCACTCATGCGATACGAAGTCCGGATAAGAAACCCTCCGCCTGCCCAGCTGCGCTCAGGACCTCTGAACCGGCACATAACCCCTAATAAGTTCCCTGTTTGCGACAATATTCTTGACAATAATCCCCACTGAAGTTATTATAATAAGGTTCATCATCCGCCATGCATGGGCATGGCAATGCTGGAAGACAGCTTGGGAACCACCTGTATTTTCTGTTATTTTCCTGCCTTGCGGGAGACACTGCGCATCCGTCGATTACGAGGTCCCTGGATCACGAAATGTTCACCGGTATTGTGGAAGAGATGGGGAGTGTGAAGGCGCTCCGGCGTGATGCGGGATCGGCCCGTTTAACCATATCCGCGTCCACGGTGCTCGGCAATACAGCGCTTGGCGACAGCATCTGCGTGAACGGTGTTTGCCTCACCGTTGTTGATATGAACGCCGGCGAGTTCTCCGCCGATGTTGCGAAGGAAACACTGACGGTCACGAACCTCGGTGACCTGAAACTCGGCGCGCAGGTGAACCTCGAAAGGGCGCTCCAGTTGTCAGCGAGGATCGGAGGACACCTGGTGAGCGGTCACGTTGACGCGGTGGGTCGCATCAGGGAAAAACGTCCCGAGGGAAATGGCTGGAGGGTTTTTGTCGATGCGCCGGAAACCGTTCTGAGGTATGTCATTCGGAAAGGTTCGATCGCGATCGACGGCATCAGTCTCACGGTAGCTGATGTTGAGAAGACCGGATTTTCTTTTGCGATGATACCCCATACCGCGAAATTCACGACACTGGGCTTCAAGTCCGCAGGCGACAGTGTAAATCTGGAATCGGATATTATCGGTAAATACGTTGAACGGCTTCTGCCCGGCAAGGGAGAAGGCGGTGTAAGTCTGGAGCTTCTCAGAAAAAATGGATTTGCGTGAGTCTGAAATTGAAGGAAAGGCACCTAATGAAGTTTAACACGATTGAAGAAGCGATTGACGATATCAAAAAAGGGAAGATGGTCATCCTTGTTGATGATGAAGACCGGGAGAATGAAGGGGATTTGACCATGGCGGCCGAGGCCGTGACCCCGGAAGCGATCAATTTCATGGCCACGCATGGACGCGGGCTTATCTGCCTTTCCCTTACCGCTGAACGCGTGGAGCAGCTCCAGCTTCCCATGATGACCACGGACAATACCTCGTCCTTTGGCACGGCGTTCACCATATCCATTGAGGCAAAGAAGGGTGTGACTACCGGTATCTCCGCGGCCGATCGCGCAACAACGATTAAAACCGCGATTGATCCCAGGTCCGGGCCGGCAGCTTTGGCGCGGCCGGGACACGTGTTTCCGCTTCGCGCAAAACCGGGCGGCGTGCTCCAGCGGACAGGCCAGACCGAGGGGTCGGTGGACCTTGCCCGGCTTGCGGGCCTCACCCCCGCAGGCGTGATCTGCGAGATCATGAATGATGACGGGACCATGTCCCGCGTTCCGCAACTCATGGAATTTTCCAAAAAATTTCACCTCAAGATCGTCACCGTCAAGGACCTGATCGCGTACCGGGTGAGAAAAGAGTCGCTCGTGCGCAGGGTGGCGGTCACGAAAATGCCGACCAGCCACGGGAGCGATTTTACCGCCATCCTCTATGCGAACGATATTGACCGGATGAACCACATCGCCCTGGTAAAGGGAAATATCCACCCCGACGATGAGGTCCTTGTGCGGGTGCATTCCGAGTGCCTTACCGGCGATGTATTCGGCTCCCTGCGCTGTGATTGCGGCGATCAGCTTCACAGTGCCATGCAGATAATCGATGCCGAGGGCAAAGGCGTGGTCCTCTACATGCGCCAGGAAGGGCGCGGTATCGGCCTCGAAGGCAAGCTCAAGGCCTACGAGCTGCAGGACCAGGGCAAGGACACGGTTGAGGCAAACCTCGCGCTCGGGTTCAAGGCCGACCTCAGAGACTATGGTGTGGGCGCCCAGATCCTGCGCGACCTTGGTGTCCGCAAGATCAGGCTGCTCACCAATAACCCAAAGAAGATCGTCGGTCTTGAGGGCTACGGCCTGACGGTTGTGGCGCGCATACCGATCGAGACGCATCCCCATGCGAAGAACCTTCACTATCTCAAGGTGAAGAAGAGCAAAATGGGCCATATGCTGGATAAGGTCTGATACAGCAGGGCGGGTCTTGTGCCTGCCCTGGACAACGTTCACGGTGCGGAGGGAATTCAATGGCAAAAATCATCCAGGGTGATCTAAGCGGCAAGGGGCTCAAGTTCGGCATCGTAACGGCACGGTTCAATGACTTCATAACGGCCAGGCTCCTGGAGGGTGCGATAGACGGTTTGCAGCGCCATGGAGTTGCGGAAAACGATATTGAGGTCCTTAAGGTCCCCGGGGCCTACGAGATCCCCTTAGCGGCAAAGATGCTTGCGCAGTCAAAAAAATTCCACGCCGTTATTTGTCTCGGAGCGGTGATCCGCGGCGCGACGCCCCACTTTGAGTACGTGAGCGCCGAGGTGAGCAAAGGCGTGGCCATGGTCTCAATGGAAACGGGTTTGCCGGTCATCTTCGGTGTTCTGACCACCGACACCATCGAACAGGCCGTCGAGCGCGCCGGCACCAAGAGCGGCAATAAGGGCTGGGATGCCGCCCTCTCAGCCATCGAAATGGCGAACCTGATGAAGCAATTGGAAAAATGAAGAGACGCAAGGCAAGAGAACACGCGCTCCAGATCCTGTTCCAGCTCGATATCAGAAAAGAAAAGCCTTCTGCCGCCGTTTTGAGGCATTTCTGGGCGGAATATCAGCCGGACGATGAAGTCAAGGCTTTTGCCGAAGAGATCGTCAAGGGAACCTATAAGCACTTGGCTGAGATAAATAAGTTGATCCACAATTCGGCGAAGAACTGGAGCCTGGACCGCATGGCCGTGGTCGATCGCAACGTGCTCAGAATGGCGGTTTATGAAATTCTTTACCGGATGGATATACCCACCAGCGTAACGATCAATGAGGCCATTGAAGTCGCCAAAAAATTCGGTACCGATGACTCAGGGTCGTTTGTAAACGGCATTCTGGACAGTGTGGCCAGGATGACCGGGAAACTCGAAGAAGGAAAGATTGAAGCATAAGAACAGGGGATGGGATGTCCGGTTTGACGGTCAAGGTCCTTCTCCAGGACATGAAAAAAATAGAGAGCGAGGCCCTGATCGTCGGTTTTTATGAGGATGTCAGGCCGCTCAAAGGGGTCGCAGGAGAACTCGACTGGCTGCTCTGCGGTTCTCTTTCCGCGCTTATTCTCAGGAATAAACTCCGCGGGTCGCTCGGTGATGTGGCGCTGCTCACCTCACAAGGCAAACTGTCCGTGCAAAAGATCTTTCTTGTGGGGCTGGGGCCCCGGGCCAGGTTGTCCCCGTTAACGCTGCGAAGCGCAGCCATAACCGCGGCAGCCAGCGCGCTGGGAGCAGGCGTCAGGTCTGCCGTTCTTGAATATGGCGCATCCGCTGACATGCCGACTGATGAAGGCCTCTCCGCTCTCCAAAGCGGGTTGCACGAAGGCGCGGCCGGACGCACGTTGGATGTCGCATTACTCGCCTCCGATGTTGTCGCATACGATACCATTTCCAGATCACTATCAATAATGGCGCTGAGAACGTAGTTTTATTGAGGAGAACCTGATGATCCCTCGCTACAGCAGACCGGAGATGGCCAGCCTCTGGGAACCGGAGAACAGATACCGCGCCTGGCTTGAGGTGGAGCTCTTTGCCTGCGAAGCGAACTCCAAACTGGGGTTGATACCGGCAAAAGCGCTCGCAACGATAAAGAACAAGGCCGGATTCAAGGTGAAACGGATCGATGCTCTTGAAAAGACCGTAAAGCACGACGTGATTGCGTTTCTCACGGCTGTTGGCGAGCAGGTCGGCCCCGATTCCCGGTACATCCATCTGGGGCTCACGTCCTCCGATGTCCTCGACACCTCGCTCGCTTCGCTTATGCAGCGGGCGTCGGATATCATCATCAACGACATCCGCCTGGTCCTCAAAACCCTGAAGAAGAAGGCTTTCCAGCATAAGAAGACGGTCATGATCGGCCGCTCTCACGGCGTGCACGCGGAACCGGTGACCTTCGGACTCAAAATGGCGCTCTGGTACGAAGAGATGCAGCGTGCTCTTGAACGGATGATGCGGGCCCGGGAGGTGATCAGCGTCGGGAAGGTATCGGGCGCCGTTGGAACGTTTGCGAACATCGATCCTTTTGTCGAAACCTATGTTTGCCGCAAACTCGGCCTCAAGCCCGAACCGGTTGCGAGCCAGATCGTGCAGCGGGACCGCCATGCCGAGTTCCTGACAACACTTGCACTCATTGCTTCATCCATCGAAAAATTTTCACTCGAACTCCGTCATCTTCAGAGGACCGAGGTGCTCGAAGCGGAAGAGTATTTCTCCGAAGGCCAAAAGGGGTCTTCCGCCATGCCGCATAAACGAAACCCGATCTCAGCCGAGAACCTCTCGGGGCTCGCCCGCGTAGTGCGCGCGAACTCGATTGCCGCCATGGAAAACATCGCGCTGTGGCATGAGCGTGACATTAGCCACTCCTCGGTCGAACGCATCATTATCCCGGACAGCACCATCCTCATCGACTACATGCTCGCGCGGTTTAATACCCTGGTCGATAAGCTCTTCGTATATCCTAAAAACATGGAGCGCAACATGGCGCTTTCCAAGGGACTCTTCCATTCCGAGACCGTGATGCTCACGCTGGTGGGCAAGGGGATTGCCCGCGAGACCGCTTATTCCTACGTACAGCGGAATGCAATGGATGTGTGGAAACACGGCGGAGATTTCAAACAGCGCCTGAAAAGCGATCAGGACATCAGCAACTATCTGACCGGCAAAGAGATCGACGGTTGCTTTGATCTTTCGCACACACTCAAAAAGGTTGATTATATTTTCAAGAGAGTATTCAAGAACAAGAATACCCAGTGACGTCTTTGCGCTGAAAAGGAATTGGTGTAATTATGTACGACAAGTTTCACGAAGAATGCGGTGTCTTCGGTATCTACGGCCACCCGGACGCTGCGAACCTCACCTATCTCGGACTCTACGCGCTTCAACACCGCGGGCAGGAATCCGCCGGCATCGTGTCGTCCGACGGGAAAAAACTTTTCGGTGAAAAGGCCATGGGGCTGGTGGCGGATATCTTCACTGAAGACAGGATCAAAAAGCTCCCGGGACATATGGCCATCGGGCACAATCGCTATTCCACCACCGGGGACAGCATTGCGATCAATATTCAGCCTATCCTCGTGAATTTTGCTCTTGGCGGACTTGCCATAGCCCATAACGGCAACCTGGTGAACGCCGGCATTCTCAAGGACGAACTCGAGGCCTATGGCTCTATTTTCCAGTCCACGATGGACAGCGAGGTGATCATACACCTCATTGCCCAGTCGCGCATGGCAACGCTGCATGAGCGGATCATCGATGCCCTCAGCCATGTACAGGGCGCTTACAGCCTGCTCATTATCACGGAAGATGAACTTATCGCGGTCCGCGATCCGAACGGGTTCCGTCCGCTTTCTCTTGCCGAACTTGACGGTGGTCATGTGGTCGCTTCCGAGACCTGTGCGTTTGACCTGATCGAAGCCACGTACATCCGCGACATTGCACCGGGTGAGATGGTCGTGATCAACAGCAGCGGCGTTCACTCATCGTTCCCGTTCAAGCCAGCAGAACCCTCCCACTGTATTTTCGAGTTTATCTATTTTGCCAGGCCCGACAGCATGGTCTTCGGCCAGAATGTGTATACCATCCGCAAAAATTTCGGCAGACAGCTCGCCCGGGAGACCGGCGTCGAGGCCGACGTCGTGATCCCGGTCCCCGATTCCGGCGTGCCGGCCGCCCTGGGTTACGCAGAAGAGGCGGGGATCCCTTTTGATACCGGCCTGATCCGGAACCATTATGTCGGCCGTACGTTCATCGAACCGCGCCAGACCATCAGGCACTTCGGCGTCAAGATAAAGCTGAACCCGGTCAAAGACGCGCTCAAAGGCAAACGCGTGGTTGTAGTTGATGATTCCATCGTGCGCGGCACCACGAGCAAGAAGATCATCAAGATGATCAGAAACGCCGGCGCGTCGGAGATCCATATGCGCATTAGTTCACCGCCGACCTCCTATCCCTGCTTCTACGGCATCGACACTCCCACGAGGCAGGAACTGATCGCTTCAACACACAGCATCGAAGAAATCAGGAAATACATCACCGCGGACACGATAGGATATATCAGCATGGACGGCATCCAAAAGGTGGTGCCGCATCGGATGAATTACTGTTCCGCCTGTTTTGACGGAGAGTACCCGGTGCCGTTTCCCGGCGAGAAGATGTTGCAATTGGGGTTGTTTGACAAAGAGTGAAAGCGGGAAAATGGTGCCGAGGCGCAGAATTGAACTGCGGACACGAGGCTTTTCAGGCCTCTGCTCTACCAACTGAGCTACCTCGGCAGTTTTTGGCGGCAACACCTGCTCGCGCAACAGGACGATAAAATAACAGAGTGGGGGGTTGATTGTCAAGCGGTTTTTCCTTTTAACGGTGAAATAATGAAGAAGGTGCTCCGCGCCACTCAATCGGAAAGATAACTCGTCTCTGCCTCGGAAGCAGTTCAAGTGCTTCCCCGGAGCGTAACGGAAATCATCGCCTCACCGGGCACGCACGATAGGGCGAACGGCATCGCATCGGCCGGAGGCCAGGCCTTAGTTTGATCGTCTGTTTCGATCCAGGTCAGTTCAGTAACTACGTTCACCATTCCCTCCGGCACGGCAGCTGCTTCAGCACCAGTTGTAGATGCAGGGTGAGTGCAAATTCCATTTTTCAGTTGTTATAAGATAAGGCGTGTTTTACATTTTATGTTGGAGAGCGCGTCATTTGCAAAGTATTACCTTGACTTTAGACACCAGTATTTGGTAAGATTTTCCGTATCAGATTGATATGACAAGCAATTTTCATGAATAATGAGACCTCGGAAATAGTCAGATTAACAGAGCGCATTGCGAAAGACCCCAAGTCAAAGCTTTTTGTTCCTCTTGCGGAAGAGCACAAAAAGGCCGGGGATCTTGAGATGGCTATCCATGTGCTGTTGGAGGGGCTCCAGAATAACCCCGGTTATGTAACCGCGCGGGCATTCCTGGGGAAACTCCTGTTTGCAAAGGGGGATTTTCCCGGGGCGCAAAAAGAATTCGAACAGGTCGTAGAGACCATGCCTGATAATCTTATGGCACAGAAAAGCCTGGGTGATCTTTGTGTTCTTCAGAACAGACCGCATGATGCTCTCACGTATTATAAAATCGCGCTCTCACTGAATCCGCGTGATGAAGAGCTTGCTTCCTTGATTGCGGATATCGAGGCAGACCGCGATGTCAAATCAAAAATTCAACTTTCCAAGACGCATTCCCCGGCAGCACCGGCGGTCAAAGAGCAACCATCTGCATCGATAGCTGTGCCTGGACCGGCGCCAGCGGTTGATTCTCTTCACGCATTGAACGTCGAACAGGTTGCCCCGGCTGCCATTCCCGTTGCTGCTCAGACTGCGGCCCCGCCGTTGTTCGCTGAGATACCACCTGCACCGGCATCGTTCACGTCTGAAACCGAGGAGCCGGAAGAGGTGCTTATCGTTGAACCGCTGGAGTCCGCGGCGTTCGAACAGGAACCGGCGAAGCCGGATGCCGCTGTCCCGGGAGAACAAGAGCCAGGGCCGGTTCCTTCGGTCATGGCAGAGGGACATGGCGGCCTTGATTTTTCTTTACAGAGTCATGAAGAAGCCGAGACTGTTCTCACGGAGGATATTCCCGCTGAGCAGGACCTGTTCCTGGGGATGGATGGGGAGAAAAGACCTCCGAGCATGTTTGAAGAAGCGGTGGGAGAGGCGTTTTTTGAACCTGGGGCTGGTGAAGAGATTTCTGAAAAGCCTCAGGAAAAATCCGATGACTTTACGACCGATACGCTTGCAGAGCTGTATATTGCCCAGGGTTTCTATGATAAGGCCATTGAAATATACGAACGGATGCTGTCTGATAAGCCCAGCAGCCGGGGGTTACAGGATAAACTAGCAGGGGTGAGTGCCCTTGCCGCCCAAGCCGTTGCCCCGGCAACAGAAGAAAAAAATGAAAAGGACATACCCTCTGAACCGGAGGCAAGGGAATACCTTCCAGACAGTGCATCCAGCGCCGTTCCCGAAGAACAGTCGGTCTTCGATGAGCCGAAGGAATACCGGCCGCAACAAGACTTGGCGACAGAAGGTTTTAAATCGGAGACCGCAGTTACAGAAGCACGGGAATATGTCCCGCCGGTTCAATCGGAAGAAATAATGCTTGAAACCGAGGTTGTATCCGAGCCGGGTGAATTCAAACCGGGGGGGCCATCTCCGGAAGAGAATGTTTTTGGCGAGTTCGGGGAATATCCAGCTGGCAAAGAGCCGGGAGAACAACTGCCTGTTGGCGGGGATGCGGGTTTTGAGGAACTGGTGCATGTTCCTGTCCAGGAGAGTGCCAGGTCAAGGCCGCAGGCTGCTGATTTTGAACCTCGGGAATATCTGCCGCCTAAATCGGCGAGGGAACCGTTGAAGCCGGCAGAGGTGCAATTAAAGGCTGTACAACCACCGTCTCCTGCCGGGCGCAAGGAAACGATCGCCCGTCTGGAAACATGGCTTTCCAATATTAAGAAGGAGAAATAAATGTCCTTTTCCGATATTCTGAAAGAAGTGGTCAATGGCACAGAAGGGGCGCTCGGCGCTCTGATTGTTGGCCTGGACGGCATTCCCGTCGAAGAGTACTCGGTGAGCAGCGACGTGGATATTCAGTCCATGACCGTTGAATACTCCTCCCTGCTCAAGGAAATTGAAAAAGGATCACAGGCGGCACAGATGGGATCAACAAAAGAAGTGACCGTTCTGGCGGAAAATGCAATGATTATGCTGCGCAGGCTCAACGATGAGTATTTTTTTGTTTTGATCCTCAAGCCCGAGGGGAATTTCGGAAAGGGAAGGTTTCTCCTCCGGATGTCTGTTCCCAAGCTGCTCAAAGAATTCTAAAGGACAGCGCTTTTCCGTTTCTGTCCGTTTGAAACTGATACTGCCTCAGGCAGTTTTTTATTTTGTACGGGGGAACTATGAAGATCCTGGTCATTCACGGGCCCAACCTGAACCTTCTCGGCAAGCGCGAACCCGATATCTACGGGACCTTCACGCTCGATGATATCAATAAACGGCTTGCGGCGCTTGCCGGCGAACTCGGCGTCGAAGTCTTGTTCTATCAGTCGAACCATGAGGGTGAACTGGTCCAGAGGATACAGGAAGCCATGGGCGTTTGTCAGGCGATCGTGATCAATCCGGGTGCGTATACGCACACAAGCGTCGCGCTTCGTGATGCGATATCGTCAACAGGGATTCCTACCGTGGAAACCCACATATCCAATATCTACAAGCGAGAAGAATTCAGGAAGCATTCATACATCTCAGGAGTGGCGGTAGGGCAGATCACCGGGTTTGGAGCCGACAGTTACCTCCTCGCGCTCAGAGCAGCCGCGGGGTTCGCCAAGGACAGTGGAAACAAACGATGAAAGTACGGCCGCACAAGGACCGTATCGACAGACTCAAGCAGCGTATGCACGTGAGCGGCATCGGCTCCCTTCTCGTGACCCGGCGAGAAGATGTTTTTTATCTGAGCGGTTTTACCGGTTCCTCAGGGTCTTTGCTCGTTGCATCCGGCAGGCCGTGCCTGATCACTGATTTCCGATACAAGCTGCAAGCCCATCAGGAAACCATCGGCATCGCGATCCTGATCCAAAAGAAAGATCATAGTTCCGCCCTTCGTGAGGCTGCAACGCGGATGGGGGTGGAGACACTCCGGTTTGACGAGTCAGCGCTCACTGTCGAGGGACTCAGAAGTCTAAAAAAACAAGGGCTCAATCTCAAAGGATGCAGTGACCTGGTCAAGACGCTCAGGCAACAGAAGGACAACCAGGAAATCTCCCATATCCGACTGGCCATCTGCAGGGCCGAGCAGGCGTTCCGGGAATTGGCCGCATTTATAAGGCCAGGCGCCGCGGAACGGGAGCTGGGTTTGAGACTCGAATATCTGATGAGGGAAAAAGGCGCACGAAAGGCCGCTTTTGACACCATAGTCGCTTCCGGTGGCAACGGCGCCATGCCGCATGCCGCTGTAACAAACCGCCGCATTAAAAAGAATGATCTGGTGACCTTCGATTTTGGCGCCGAAGCGAACGGGTATTACAGCGATATAACTCGAACGTTCTGCGTAGGGCGACCCACTTCGAAACAGCGTGAGATTCACGATCTTGTTCTGAAAGCCCAGTCAGCGGCGATCAAGAGCGTTCTTGCCGGCGCCGCCTGCACGTCAGTCGATGCTGCCGCGCGGACGGTTATTAAAAAAGGCGGACATGGCAGGCATTTCGGCCACGGCACCGGCCATGGCATCGGGCTCATGGTCCATGAAGGTCCGTCAGTTTCTCCCTTGTCAAAAGAGAAGGTTGAAAAAAATATGGTTTTCACAATCGAGCCGGGTGTATATATTCCCGGTTGGGGCGGGGTCAGAATCGAGGATATGGTCCTGGTGACGGAGACCGGCGTCACCGTGCTGACGACGCTTCCGAAGGACTTGGAAAGCCTGAGAAGTTTGTAGCTTCTCGGGAGGTTATACATGAACAGCACTATCATTCAGCGAAAGATGAAAGGGAGGTAGTACGAAGTGCCGGTATCCACAACAGAGTTCAGAAATGGTTTGAAAATCGAGATCGACGGCGAGCCCTATGTGATCGTCGAGTTCCAGCACGTAAAGCCCGGCAAGGGCGGTGCGTTTGTGAGGACCAAGTTTAAGAGCCTTAAATCGGGGAATGTGACCGACAAAACATTCAGGGCCGGTGAAAAAGTCGATGTTCCTGATCTTGAGGAAAAGACCATGCAGTATCTTTACGGGGCCGACAAAGACCGGATCTTCATGGACACGGCTTCCTATGAACAGGTATCGATGAACGAAAAACAGCTTGGCGACAGCATCAATTATCTCAAAGAGAACATGGAAATCAAGGTCCTCTACCACAAGGGCGCGCCGATCAACATCGAAGTTCCCATGTTTGTGGAACTCGCTATCGCCAGGACCGATCCCGGTGTGCGGGGTGACACTGCTTCGGGCGGTTCCAAGCCGGCAACCCTTGAGACCGGCGCAGTGGTCAAGGTGCCGCTTTACATGAATGAAGGCGATGTTATCAAGATCGACACGCGCACGGGGACGTTTATTGAACGGGTAAAAAAATAGTCCTGTTCTTCATCACACCAGCGACGCGGAAAAGGAGTCATCATGAACCTGAAGGAAATCAAGGAACTGATAGAGATGCTGAAGGACACCGACATCTCTGAGCTGGAGGTCGAACATTCCGGAGTAAAAGTGCGTCTCCGTAAGGGGGGAGATGTCACCTTTCATCCCGCACTGCCGCGCATGGTGGAGCATTCGCCGGCCTCTCTGGTAGCATCGGCGCTTACCGAGGCGCCGGCGCCCGCAGGCGCGGCCGAAAAGCCGGTGGAACCGCTGAAAACGAACCAGATCAAGGTGACTTCTCCGATCGTCGGCACTTTTTACCGGTCAAGTTCTCCGGACAAACCGGTGTATGTGGAGGTCGGCGATGTGGTTAAAAAAGGCCAGGTGCTCTGCATTATCGAAGCGATGAAGCTCATGAACGAAATCGAATCCGAGACCGCGGGGAAGATCGTCCAGCTTCTCGTGGAAAACGGCACTCCCGTGGAATATGGGCAGCCGCTTTTTGTGATCGAGCCGGTTTGATCTTCTCTACGCAGAGAGCAAGACTCAGGGAAACCACGTATTGAGGTGAGTGAGTGTTTAAAAAAATATTAATCGCCAACCGCGGCGAGATCGCGCTTCGCGTTATTCGGGCATGCAAAGAGATGGGCATCAAGACCGTTGCGGTCCATTCGACCGCGGATGCGAACTCCCTGCATGTGCGCTTTGCCGATGAGAGCGTGTGCATTGGACCGCCAAAAAGCTCCGACAGTTACTTGAATGTGCCGAGCATCATCAGTGCGGCGGAGATCACGAATGCCGAGGCCATTCACCCCGGGTACGGCTTCCTTGCCGAGAATTCGAGCTTCGCTGAGATCTGCAATTCCACCGGATTGCGCTTCATCGGACCGAGCCCCGAAAGCATCAAGCAAATGGGAGACAAGGCCAGGGCGCGGGAAACAGCGAAGAAGGCCGGCGTCCCTGTGCTGCCGGGCAGCGACGGCATCGTGACTGAGGAAAGCAGCGCGATCGAGATCGCGCGCGAGCTGGGTTTTCCGGTGATCGTCAAGGCCGCGGCGGGCGGCGGCGGCAAGGGCATGCGCGTGGTCATGGATGAATCGGAGTTCGCCAACGCTTTTGTCATGGCCCAGACCGAGGCGCTCGCGGCGTTCAGCAACGCCGACGTTTACATTGAGAAATATATCCTTCAGCCGCGCCATATCGAGATTCAGCTTATCGCCGATGAAAAAGGGAACACAGTGTATCTCGGCGAACGCGAATGCTCAATCCAGCGCAGACACCAGAAACTCATCGAGGAAGCGCCTTCCGTCAGGGTGGACGAAGTTCTTCGCAGGCAGATGGGTGAGATGGCTGTTGCTATTGCCAGGACCGTCAAATACCGGAACGCGGGCACGATCGAGTTCCTGATGGATGAGAGTGGGAAGTATTATTTTATGGAGATGAACACGCGTATACAGGTGGAGCATCCGGTGACCGAGATGGTGACGGGAATCGACCTGGTGAAGGAGCAGATCCGTGTGGCCGCCGGACTGCCTTTGTCGTTCACACAAAACGACATCAAGATCAAAGGGCACAGCATCGAGTGCAGGATCAACGCGGAGGACCCTGAAAAGTTTACGCCTTCGCCGGGAACGATCACGGCGTTTAATCCCCCGGGAGGGCTCGGTGTTCGGGTCGAAACCGCGGCTTACACGCAGTACGTGATTCCGCCCTACTATGATTCGATGATCGCCAAGCTGATTGTGCACGCGGAGACGCGACCCGATGCAATTATGAGGATGCAGCGTGCGTTGAACGAGTTTATCATCGAAGGCGTGAAGACGACGATCCCGATGCACAAAAAGATTCTCGACGACCCGCAATTTCAAAGTGGTGATATCTCCACAAAGTTCATGGAGCGGTACAATACCCCGGCGAAGTGATATCAAAGGGCTCTGTCTGATCATCGACCAGGGCCTGCTCCGGATAAGCCCGGACCAGGCGATGCGGCAGGGGCTAGCGGCCGGGGTGAGATTTTTTCAATACCGGGGCAAGAATGCCTCGCGTCGGTCGACGTACGAGATATCGGCGCTGCTCGCGCGGATCGCCGGGGATGCCGGAGCGCTCTTTGTCGTGAACGACCATGCCGATATCGCGGCTGCGGCGGGCGCGGATGGAGTGCATCTCGGCCAGGACGATCTTCCGGTCAAATACGCGCGGAACGTGCTCGGTGGGGGAAAGATCATCGGCGTTTCAACGCACAGCATTGAGCAGGCCAGGGCAGCGGAGACCGCGGGCGCGGACTACATCGGGTTTGGCCCCATTTTCAAAACGTCGACCAAGGATGCCGGCCAAACGCAGGGTGTCCGGAACCTGACCGTCATCAAGCATGCGGTGGCAATCCCGGTCATTGCGATCGGCGGCATCAATGAGGCGAATGTGCAGTTCGTTGCACAGGCCGGCGCGGACGGCGCGGCCGTGATCTCGGCCGTACTGGCCGCCCCTGATGTCACGTTCGCGGCGGAAAAGCTTTTCAGAATATGGACCACAGTGAGGGATCAATGAAAAAAGCACTATGCATCCTGGTCGTTGCGACACTCTTCGGATGTACGCACCAGGACGAGAACGTGATCAGGATCGGCGCCGCGGGCCCCATGACCGGGGACCAGAGCAAAATGGGCATCGATCTGAGGAATGGCGTGGAACTCGCTGTCCAGGAATGGAATGAAAAGGGCGGCGTACTGGGGAAAAAAATCCAATTGGTTTCCGGAGATGATCAGGCGGACCCCAAGCAGGCCGTGTCGATCGCCAACAAATTCATCAACCAGAAGGTGAATGCTGTCGTGGGACACTGGAATTCCAATTGTTCGATCAATGCTTCGACGTATTACAATACGGCAAACATTGTTTCCGTAAGTCCTGCCTCGACAAATCCCCGCCTCACACGGCAAGGGTATAAAACGGTATTTCGCGTATGCGGTACTGATGACCAGCAGGGAGGCGTTGCGGCTGAATTTGTCCTGAAAACGATGAAGCCGAAGCGAGTGGCTGTTCTTCATGACAATACGACGTATGGAAAGGGCCTTGCTGACTTTTTCAAGCAAGTCATAGAGAAAGATGTTCAGGTAGTCTATTACGACGGAATCCAGACAAAAGACCCGGACTACAAGGCGGTCCTGACCTTGATAAAAGATAAGAACCCGGACGTCTATTTTTTTGGCGGCGTGTACCCCGAAGCAGGAAGACTGGTGCGTCAGGCCAAGGAAGTCGGTATGAACATTTCCATGGTGACCGGGGACGGGGTGTATGACCCGACCTTCATCAATATCGCGGGTAAATCCGCCGAAGGGACCTATGTGACGTTCGGCAAGGACCCCTCTGGCCTGGCAACATCCAAGTCATTCAATGATAGGTACAGCGCAAAGTATGGGCCCCCGGGGCCCTACTCCATCTACGCCTATGATGCGGCCAACATCATTCTTACTGCTTTTCAAAAGACCGGGAAAACGGATGGATTGACTGTTGCCGAGTATATGTCGAAAAATACCTTTTCCGGGGCTTTTGGCGAAATTTCCTTTGATAAAAATGGCGATGTGACCAGGGCGCCCTACGTAGTTTGGAGGGTTGCGGGCGGTAAATTTGTCGAAGTGAAATAGGAAAAACTATTTCCATGTTTACCCAACAGCTCATAAACGGATTGGCCCTGGGCGCGGTTTATGCGCTCATCGCGCTCGGCTATACGATGGTGTACGGCATTCTCCAGCTGATTAACTTCGCCCATGGCGAGGTCTATATGCTGGGAGCGTACCTGGGAATCATCGTCCTTGGCGTGCTGACCTCGCTTGGGCTTACGGCATACAGCCTGCCCCTGTCCCTGTTGCTTACCATCGTGCTGGCAATGGCATTTTGCGCCGCTTACGGAGCGGTTATTGAACGCATTGCCTACCGGCCGCTCAGGAATGCGTCCAAACTTGCTCCCCTTATCAGCGCTGTCGGGATGTCGATTATCCTCCAAAACTTTGTGATGCTGGCCCAGGGGAAAGAATACAAAAATCTCCCGCCCCTTCTTCCTTCTGAAGGGTTTTCCCTCTTCGGCGCAAACGTAGCGCCGGTCCAGATGTTTATCCTGGGAGCATCGATCCTGATCATGGCCGGGCTCCACTTCTTTGTTGAAAAGACGCGTCTCGGCAAGGCAATGCGCGCTACTTCGCAGGACAGGGTCATGGCCGGACTTGTGGGAATCAATATCAACCAGGTCATCTCGGTCACCTTCATGATCGGTTCGTCGCTTGCGGCCGTGGCGGGAGTCATGGTCACGCTCTATTACGGGGTAGTGCACTTCTTTATGGGCTATCTGGCCGGCATCAAGGCCTTCACCGCGGCGGTTCTCGGCGGCATCGGCAGTATTCCCGGCGCGATGCTCGGCGGGTTCATGCTCGGGCTGATCGAGAACTTCGGCGCGAGCTACATCTCAAGTGTGTACAAAGATGCTTTTGCGTTTATTGTTCTCATCATAGTCCTCATTATTCGACCCGCGGGCCTGCTCGGGGAGAAGGCTGTCGATAAAGTATGAATGCAAGGCCAATTCTCAAAGACCGAATGACAAATAAATTTCAAATCGCAATGGTAGTTTCAAACAGGTTGGATATTAGGAATTAGTTTTATAGTCTATTTGAAATTTGTTATAATTGTATTAATAAAACGGAGGTTTTCATGGCCGATCTCAAAAAGATGTACAAAACCATCATGTCCGATAATTTCCCCCCGGAGATGACTATTGCTTTCGGCGACCAGAAGCTGGTGTACCGGAAACGGGCCTGGAAGCTTGCCGATGAAGGGTCCGGAGAGTTTATCGAAAAAGGTCTTCGCTACGGCGAAAATCCCGATCAGCAGGCTGCCATGTACCAGCTGGTGAGCGGAAATCTTGCGCTCGCAGGCGTGAAATTCATAGAACCCGGCAACGGTCTCGTAAGCAGCATCACCGAAGAACAGATGGCGCAGGCAGGCAAGCATCCAGGCAAAACGAATTTCACGGACATGGATAATGCGCTCAATATTCTGAAGTATCTCATGGACCGGCCGGCCGCGGCGATCATGAAACATAATAATCCCTGCGGCGTGGCTTACGGCCCGACTGTGCGCGAGGCCTATGATCGGGCGAATATGGCGGACCGTATTGCCGCCTTCGGCGGTTGTCTCGTGGTCAACCGCCCGATAGACATAGGGACCGCGGAGATGGCCAATGCGAACTATCTGGAAGTCGTTGCAGCGCCGGATTTCGAGGAAGGTGCCATCGCAATCCTGTCAAAGCGCAAGAACCTGCGTATCATCAGACTCGATAAGATCACCGAACTTGCGAAATACCGCGACATGAGCTTTGTCGAATTCAAGGCGTTGACTGACGGCGGGCTCATCGTCCAGCAGTCCCAGAAAAATGCCATCAGGACGAAGGCGGATTTCCAGGAAGCGAAGGCGGTTTACAAGGGCACCGAGTACAGGGTGGCGCGAAAGCCCGAGGACAGGGAATATGACGACATGCTCTTCGGCTGGAACGTGGAACAGGGGATTACGTCCAATTCGGTCATCTACGTTAAGGACGGGGTCACCGTGGGCATCGGCACCGGCGAGCAGGACAGGGTCGGCGTGGCCGAGATCGCGATCTTCAAGGCGTACACAAAATTTGCCGATGCTCTGTGCTTCAGAAAGTTCGGCATACCCTATAAAACGTTCGAGCTTGAGGCAAGTCAGGGCAAGCGAGACAAGGGGGCGCTTCAGGAAATCGACGAGCAGGCCAGGAAGGACAAGGGCGGTCTCATAGGGTCAACCATGGTGTCCGATGCCTTCTTCCCCTTCCGCGACGGCGTGGATGTTGGAATCAAGGAAGGGATTTCGGCAATCGTGCAGCCGGGAGGCTCGGACCGGGATTTCGATGCGATAACCGCCTGCAACGAAGCAAACCCCAGGGTTACCATGGTGTTTACGGGCCAACGGGTGTTTAAACATTAATTTGCTACACTGATCAACAGGACGAATAAAATGCTTCTTAAAATCATCATGCCGGCAGTGCTTCTGCTGTTACTCGGGTCGGGAGCATCTCATGCCGCTTCTGTCGGGACAATTGAAATCCAGTCCCTCCAGGTATTACCCGTTGAAACCCCGGCCGGAAAACACCTCGAAATTACAGGAACTATTAAGGCGGTTAATGCAAAAGTACCGGGAGAAATCACGGAAATTGTCATCATTGCCTCGTTGTCCCAGCCGGACCATGCCGTAAAATCCTGGACATGGAAAAAAATACTTATCAAGGCCGGTGAAACCAGGGTTTTTTCCATTCCGGAAGAATACGTGCTGAAATTGGGAGGGGTCTATAAAGTCGATTTCAGCGTCTATTCCAAAGACATGTGGCCCCTGAAAAAGCTGTCAAAGAGTGTTACCATAGCCGATCCATCACACCGGCTTGTAATGCCGACCTCCCCGGAGACCGCAAGAGACAGCACCGGAACATTCTCCGGGAAAGCGTCCGACCTGCCGGCGGATGACCAGCATATCGGTGTCGGTGTCTATGCGAACACAGTGAACACCGCTGCCGGTGCGACACTGCTTCTCTGGCCGATTAAGTATGTGGGACTGCAGGGCAGTTACACCATGGGGATGTTTACTACCGCTGAGGTCCGGCTGCTCGCGCGGCTTCCGCTTTCCGCGGGGATCAATCCGTATTTAGGGGTAGGGTATGTCAGTGTTACCACGGAGCGGACGGTGGAGGCCATAGACATCAAGACCACGTTCAAGGATAGCGGCGTGAGCGGGGCCATAGGCGTCGAAATTCCCCTGAGCAGTAGTGTGTCCGGCTATGTTGAAATAAGCGGCGCGTCTCTTGATCTGAAAAAAGAGGTGACTGTCGGAGGGCTGACAGGGATTTCCACAATTAAGTATTCTCCCGTTACCGTCGGGTTTAGTGTGGTTTATTTCGCGTTTTAACCCACCCTGATGTCTCTTGACATAGCCAAAGAAAGAGGTAGTATGTCAATCAGGATGGTGTTCGGTGGTAAGGAATGAATGGAGTTTTTTATGAAAATATCTCCTGTTAGATTGCTCCGCTTAATGTGTGGAACACTGTTCTTGGGCCTCTTGTTCGGCTGTAGTGGAGGCAACGCAAGTTTCGTTGTAAGCGGAAATTCGGCAGCTCTCGTCTTGATCGAAGTAACACCTACCAATCCAAGCATTGCGCGCGGCACGACCAGGCAGCTTATGGCCACCGGCATCCTTTCGGACAATACTCATCAGGACCTTACCGCGTTCGTCACTTGGAACTCGTCTGCTAACGCTGTTGCCACGGTCAGTAACGAACGGGGCTCCAAGGGCCTGGCCACGGCCGTCGCCTCCGGCCCCGCCGTCATCACTGCGAGATTGGGAACGGTCTCGGGCAGCACCACGCTGACCGTGGCCCCGGCCTCGGTAACGCTGTCCTCGATCCAGGTCACACCGACCAACCCGAGCATCGCGCTCGGCACGACCAGTCAGTTTACCGCCACCGGCATCTTTTCGGACAATAGCAATCAGGACATCACCGCGACTGTCACCTGGAGTTCTTCGTCAACCGCTGTTGCCATGGTCAGCACCACCACCGGTTCCAAGGGCCTGGCCACGGCCGTCGCCGCCGGCCAGACTGTCATCAAGGCGACATCGGGAGCGGTTTCGGGCAGTACCACGCTGACCGTGACCCCGGCTGTCCTCAATACCATCAATGTCACTCCAGCTCTTCCGGGCATCGCTCTCGGGACGCAGCAGCAGTTCACTGCCACGGGAATCTATTCTGACCATACGAGCCAGGACCTAACCTCGTCCGTCACCTGGAGCTCTTCATCCACCGCGGTCGCCGCAGTCAGCAACGAACTAGGCTCCAAGGGCCTGGCCACCTCCGTCGCTGCCGGCCAGACCGTCATCACCGCGACATCGGGAGCGGTTTCGGGCAGCACCACGCTGACCGTGACCCCGGCAACGCTTGTCTCGATCAGTATGTCACCGACAAATCCGAGCCTTGCAGGCAACATGACCAGACAATTTACCGCCACCGGGACCTATTCTGACAATACGAACCAGGACCTAACCTCGTCCGTCACCTGGAGCTCTTCATCAGCCGCGATTGCCACGATCAGCAACGCACAGGGTTCCAATGGTCTGGCCACGGCTGTCTCTGCTGGTTCGGCCCTCATCACTGCGACATTGGGAACGATTTCAGGTACCACCACGCTGACAGTGACCTCGGCAGCGCTCATCTCGATCGGAATCTCACCGACAAACCCGAGCATCGCGCTTGCCACGACCAGGCAATTTACCGCCACGGGCATCTTTTCCGACAATACGGTCCAGGACCTTACCGCGTCCGTCACCTGGAGCTCTTCATCAGCCGCGGTTGCCACGATCAGCAACGCACAGGGTTCCAATGGTCTGGCCACGGCCGTCTCTGCCGGATCGACTGTCATCACCGCGACATTAGGAACGATTTCAGGTGCCACCACGCTGACAGTGACCTCGGCAACGCTCGTTTCGATCGGCATATCACCGACAAACCCGAGCATCGCGCTTGGCACGACCAGGCAATTTACCGCCACGGGCATCTTTTCCGACAATACGGTCCAGGACCTTACCGCGTCCGTCATCTGGAGCTCTTCATCAGCCGCGGTTGCCAGGGTCAGCAATACTGCCGGCTCCAATGGTCTGGCCACGGCTGTCTCTGCTGGTTCGGCCCTCATCACTGCGACATTGGGAACGGTCTCTGGCAGCACCACGCTGACCGTGGCCTCGGTAACGCTGTCCTCGATCCAGGTCACACCGACAAACCCGAGCATCGCGCTCGGCACGCCGTTGCAGTTTACTGCCACCGGGACCTATTCTGACAATACGAGCCAGGACCTTACCGCGTCCGTCACCTGGGGTTCTTCGTCAAACGCTATTGCTACGATCAGCAACGCACAGGGCTCCAGCGGGCTAGCGACCCCAGTTGGCGCGGGAACGGCCACGATCACCGCTTCCTTCAATGGTAAATCTGGCAGCACCACGCTGACCGTGGCCCCAGCCTCGGTAACGCTGTCCTCGATCCAGGTCACACCAACAAACCCGAGCATCGCGCTCGGCACGACCAAGCAGTTCACTGCTACGGGGACCTACTCGGATAATACCACGGAGGACCTTACAGCCTCTGTCACCTGGACTTCGTCTGCTGCCGCGGTTGCCACGATCAGCAACGCACAGGGATCCAACGGTCTGGCGACCCCAGTTGGCGCGGGAACGGCCACGATCACCGCTTCGTTCAATGGTAAATCTGGCAGCACCACGCTGACCGTGGCCCCAGCCTCGGTAACGCTGTCCTCGATCCAGGTCACACCAGCAAACCCGAGCATCGCGCTCGGCACGACCAAGCAGTTTACCGCCACCGGTATCTATTCCGACAATACGAGCCAGGACCTTACCGCGTCCGTCACCTGGGGTTCTTCGTCAAACGCGGTTGCCACGATCAGCAACGCACAAGGCTTCAGCGGTCTGGCCACCTCAGTTGGCGCGGGAACGGCCACGATCACCGCTTCGTTCAATGGTAAATCGGGGAGCACCACGCTGACAGTTGCCTCGGCAACGCTGTCCTCGATTGCGATTTCGTCGTCCGCCACAAACACTATCGCGCTCGGCACCACAGATCAGTTCCTCGCAACCGGCTACTTTAGCGACGGCACGAGCCAGGACCTTACCGCGTCCGTCACCTGGGGTTCTTCGTCAAACGCGGTTGCCACGATCAGCAACGCACAAGGCTCCAACGGCCTGGCCACGGCCGTTTCTGCCGGCTCGACCGTCATCACCGCGACATTGGGGACAGTCTCGGGCACCACCACGCTGACAGTGACCGCGGCAACGCTGTCATCGATCCAGGTCACGCCGACAAACCTGAGCAGCCCGACTTCTCTTGCCCAGCAGTTCACGGCGAACGGGGTTTATTCGGATGGTTCTGTTCAGGACGTTACAGCCCTGGTGACCTGGAGCTCCTCGGATACAGGCAAGGCCACGATCAGCAACGCGGCTGGTTCCAACGGACTGGCCGTACCCGTTGCAGCAGGCACGACGACCATTACGGCGACTTTCGGCGGCAAATCAGGGACATCAGTGCTCACCGTGACTGCGGTAACGCTGGACTCCATTACGACTTCGCCCACCCCGACCGCTACTATCGCGAAAGGAACCACAGAACAGTTTGCCGCAACCGGCAACTACAGCGACGGATCGAGCCAGGACATCACTGCGTCCGTGGTCTGGCTATCGGACACCCCTTCCATCGCGACCATCAGCAATGTTGACCCGACCAATGGGCTGGTGACTGCCGTGACTACCGGCACGACCAACATAACAGCCGCGCTGGGAGCGAAGACAAGTACCAGTACTGTGCTCACCGTAACAGCGGCAACACTAAATTCCATTGCGATCACGCCCAGCGCTGCGACGACGCTCTATATCGGGGCGCCCTTTCAATTCACTGCAACCGGGTCCTTTTCGGATGGATCCACCCAAGACATTACCACCCAGGTGAGCTGGAAGTCTGCTACCACGGCCGTTGCGACCATCAGCAACACCGCTGGTTCGAACGGGATTGTGACGCCAGTCAAGGTAGGCACGACCACGATCAGCGCCTCGCTCTCCGGAAAAACGGCAACGAGCGGTACCATCACCGTATCAGGGGCAGTGTTGCAGACTATCGACATAACACCGCTGAGCCCGAGTGTTAGAGTCGGGAGGACTTTGCAGCTCACCGCAACCGGGAACTATAGCGACGGAACCACGCAGGATCTGACCAAGTCCACGAACCTGACCTGGTCCTCATCGAACACGGCTATCGCGACGATTATCAATAAACCGCCAAAGAACAAGGGGCTGGCGAAAGGCGTGAGTGCGAACACTGTCACCATTTCGGCCCAGATGAAAGGTTCTGCCACCGGCACCACAACGCTTACAGTGGCGCCATAATACTTACAGCGCACGGAGATAAGGATGATTTCAGGTGGTTGCTTGGTGGACGTTTTATCGGAACTACTGTAGAATGAATTGGAGTAGCAGGTAGTTTAAGTGGATTGCCTAGAGGTAATTATTTTGACTGGGCGAGATCGGCGAAACTGCAACAGCAGTTGAAAATCATCACATCAACGCTCTGATCGCCGGCATCATTTCTTCAGCGGCCTTTTTGCCGCGCACCAGCAACTCCTTTGATTTAGACAAGTCGTAAAGGGCTATTCCTTTTGCGTTCACATTAATGACCACATCCGCGAGTTTTTCTTCCTCCCTCGCATTTCGCGATGCCCAGAGCGCTGATAAATGGGCCGCGATCTTCACAAGATTGTCGAACTGGTCCAATTCAAGCGCTTTGTAATTCACATTTACCGCGATTACCTTCCGGACCCCTAATTCCTCACGCACGGTCCGTACGGGCACCTGGCTGGAGACGCCTCCGTCAACCAGTGTTTTTTTATTGATCACCGTGGGCGTAAAAAGAACGGGCAGACTGCAGCTGGCCTGGACCGCCCGGGCCAGGGAACCGGACGTGATGGTGACCTTGTTTCCGGTGCGGAGGTCTGTCGCGACCGCTGCGAAGGGGAGGGCGGAGAATTTCTGAACAGGCAGGATCTCTTCCATGAAGCGATAGATGCCATCGCTCGATATGAGGCCTGTCCGGGGAACGGTAAGCTTAAGGATGTCCGTCCATGTGGCGTTCAGAATAAGCCGTTTGATTTCCATCAGCGGCATGCCTGCGCAATACAATGCCCCGATAATACTGCCTGCGCTGGTCCCGGCGACGGCGTGAATGGGAACACCTTCCTGCTCCAGGACGTCCAGCACGGCGATATGGGCGATGCAGCGCGCCGCGCCGCCTGAAAGCGCCAGCCCGATTCCCGGATTCGGTGTCGCAGGCATATCGTGAATTATTTAACGGAAAACCGCTTTAACGCGCTCTTGAGGTGCGCTCCCATGTCATCAAATGCGTAGAGGATGCACAGATAGGTCGAGGACGACTTGGGAGAGCATTCTCCCGTTACGAGCCGTTCTTCGTGGGCCGTGGCGTAATCATTGGCAATGCGTTCCATAGCGTCGCTTTCCCGCAAGGCGCCCTCCAGGGTTTCCTGAGAGCTGGTGACCGCGGCTTCGCCGGATTTTTTGAGGACATCTTTGGCCTTCGTGAACAGCTTCCCGGTTTCCAGAATGGCCCTGTCGCTGAACAGGATGCCTTCCTTGATCCTGGCACGGCTGTTCTCGGAGATGCGTTTGATGCTGGTTGCTATTTTTTCAATAGAAGCGGGGACGCTCAGGAGCGTACGCGCTTCGCTGCTGGCTGAGGCCATTTTGGCGAGCGTGGCGGTGAGTGCGTCTTCCTTGGCATGGATTTCCTTGGCGAGTTCATCGGCCTGATCCAGAGAGGCGAGTTTGTTCTTCATGAACCCGTCCTCGGTGAGTTCGAGCATCTCCTGTGCTTTATGGATCAGGAGGTAGAGTTCTTTTTTCAGGTCTTTTATGGTTTGTTCCGGCATATCATTAACGCTCCTTTCGAATATCCCTGACACGATCAAGGTGTGTGCTGGTGAACGGAAAAACTATAGCAGAAAACCATTTATATGACATGTTAATTTTTTTAATATCAATATTGCAATGTTTTATAGAAAATGGTTTTGGAAGGTCCCTTCCTGATAGTGCGGTTGCTGTGTGCGAATGTTTGTATGTCTGTAAATATTTTAGCATAGTTTGCTTGTTCCGACGGCTTTTTTCTTGACTTACCTCAAGGCCGCTGGTATAACCTAACTCATCAATCATCCCCCCTGCGCGGAGCGGAAAATGCCCTTTTTTGCCGAAGAAATCTTCGTCAGCGACGTCCATAGGAAACCGGTACTCGACCAAATGGGCGAGGAGATCGGCAGGCTCAAGGACATTATCGTATCCGGGGGAGAAGCGCTCCCCGCGGTCACGTCGCTGGTCATCTCATCCGGCGGGACCACCTACGTGGTCCTCTGGGACCTGATCAACCTCTTTAACCGTCGTGTCATCTCCGTTAACACAAACCGCAAAAGCCTCCAACCTTCCGCGCCTTCCCCCAACGATATTCTGCTCTGCAGGGACATTCTGGACAAGCAGATCGTGGATATTAACGGCGCCAAACTGGTGCGTGTCAACGATCTTGAACTCGGCGATGTCAAGGGACATCTCTGTCTTGTTGCGGCGGATATCGGGTTCCGGGGAATTCTCCGGCGGCTCGGGATCGAGGCCCGGGGGGAAAAGGTGTTTTCGCTGTTCCGGTATAAATTGCCCCAAAAATTGATCGGCTGGCACTATCTCCAGACGGTGGAACCGAAGCTCACGAGGCTGACCCTTACGGTGTCGCGGCAAAAGGTGGCGCGGATACACCCTGCCGACCTTGCCGAGATAATCAGCGAAGTCTCGCAAAAGGAGAGAACAGCTCTGTTCGGCAGTATGGATATCGAAACCGCGGCGGAGGCCCTTCATGAATTGGAGCGCCAGGTCCAGGTTGATATTATCGATGACATGACGAGGGAACATGCCTCGGATATTCTGGAGCAGATGCCCCCTGATGAGGCGGCTGACTTGCTGGGTGATATGCCCGAGGCCAAGGCGCAGGAACTCATCAAACACATGGAGAAGGAAGAGGCTGAGGACGTTCAGGAACTCCTTGAACATGAAGAGGACACGGCAGGAGGTCTCATGACCACGGAATACCTGGCGTTTCCACCGGACATGACTGTGGAGGAAGCGATCAAGGAACTGCGTCTCGAGGCGCCGGATGTTGAAACAATCTACTATCTCTATATCCTCGATTCCGATGAACATATTGCAGGCGTCATTTCGCTCAAGAACCTTATTCTGGCCCTTCCGGAGGCTTTGCTGGGCGATATCATGAAAACCCCGGTGAAAACGCTGCATCTTGACGCGGATGAAAACGAGGTGGCGGAGTTCATTTCGAAGTACAACCTGCTTGCGGCGCCCGTGGTGGATGAGAATGATCTTCTGCGCGGCATTGTGACGGTGGACGACGTTGTGGACTTCCTCTTGCCGACGGCATCAAGGAAAAAACGGAGAAGATTGTAACCTCAGGGAGCCGTACAACTCGTGAAATTACTGGAACGGATCAAAAACCTCTTCGCAAAAAGAAGAGTTCTCATTTTTCTCGCCGTCATCGGGCCGGGGGTGATTGCCGGGAACGCCGGGAACGACGCAGGCGGCATTGCAACCTATTCCATCATCGGCGCGAAGGAAGGGTACGGGCTCCTGTGGGCACTGGTCCTTATCACTGTCGCCCTGGCAGTGATCCAGGAAATGTCGTCGCGCATGGGTGTGGTGACGGGCAAAGGCTTCGGCGACATGGTGCGGGAGCAGTTCGGGGTCCGGGTGACGCTGGCTGTCATGGCGCTCTTCATCATCGCGAACCTCACCTGCACTATTGCTGAATTCGCGGGCATCGCCGCCAGCATGGAACTCTTCGGCGTGCACAAGTATATCTCCGTGCCCATCTCCGCCTTCGTGGTCTGGTTCGTCGTGCTGAAGGGGAACTTTAAACAGGTGGAGCGGTTTCTCATTGCCATCAGCATGATCTATCTGACCTACGTGTTTTCCGGTTTCATGGCAAACCCGCCGTGGCGGGAAGTCGCACGGCAAATAGCCATCCCGCACATCAGGCTGGACAAAGACTATATCCTCCTCTTCATCACCATGGTAGGCACCACGATCACGCCTTACATGCAGTTTTATCTCCAGTCGGCCGTTGTGGACAAGGGTGTGCGCATTGAGGAATATAAGTACGCAAAGTTCGATGTGTACGCGGGATCGTTCATGACAATCTTCATCGCTTTTTTTATCATCATCGCGACAGGGACCATACTCCATCCCGCCGGCGTGGTTGTCGATTCAGCTGAAGCCGCTGCGCTGGCGCTCCAGCCCCTGGCGGGAAATTTCGCATCGCACCTTTTTGCCATCGGTCTGTTGAATGCCTCGTTCCTCGCCGCGTTCGTACTGCCCCTGGCCACGGCCTACGGCCTTTCCGAGGCTTTCGGATGGGAGTCGGGCATCAACAAAACCTTCCGGGAAGCCCCTCAGTTTCTCGGATTTTATACGGCTTTCATCGTGATCGGCGCCGGAGTCATCATGATCCCCGACGTTCCGCTTATCAAGATCATGTTCCTTTCCCAGACCATCAACGGCATTCTTCTGCCGATCGTGCTCATCATCATGCTCCGGCTCGTGAACGACAAGGAACTTATGGGTGAGTACGTCAACTCAAAACGGATGAACATCATTTCCTGGACCACCGTTTCCATCCTTATTCTGCTCACCGCATTGCTGGTCCTGACGAGTTTTGTCACTCTTTAATGTCGGCATACAATAAAACAAGATAGTGCGCGATCTCACGAGTTCACGGCAGTTCCGGCAACGTCCCCTCATTTTTTGAGCTATTCGAAAACGTTCACCCTCCGTTTCACACCTTATTCTTAGTCTTGCGGCAAAACCCTTGACTCCTCCGTTGTGCTATACTTTTATCAGATACAGCGTTTACTACTTTATGTATGCCAAGGGAGACGAGATATGAGAGAGTTCAAATGTGCAAACCTGGGATATCAATGTACGTGGAAACATATCGCAAAAACAGAGGAGTTGCTCGCCGATATTGCGGCAATTCACCTGCGCGACGTCCACGGGGTAACGGCGCTGAGCGCTGAGCTTGTAGGGAAAATAAAAAATGCTTTCAGCAACGCACCCCGGGTCAAGGTAAAAAGGTCGGAGGACCTTGTGATGAAGGAGTTTCTTTGCAAGGACCTCGGCCATAACTGCACCTGGAAATATATTGCCCAGACTGAAGACCTTATTGCTGACGGTGTGGCAGTGCATGTGCGGGAGGCCCACGGGACCAAGGAGTTTACGCAGGAACTGAAGGTAAAGGTGGGAAAATCACTCCATGCGTGGAAGGGGTAGGAAGGGTAGTTCAGAAGGCGGGCCAGGAGACATCAAGCTTTCTGGAAAAGTCCTCGATTGGCCCGCTTTCAATGGGTTACCGCGTTATCGAAATATCCACACGCTTATCAATGGAGTAAATGGGGTAGATTTTGAAGTTCTTGACCCAGGGCTGGACTACGAAAAAATCGGCTTTGTGCCACATAAAAACCCATGGCGCATTCTTCCAGATCCGGTCTTCGGCCTGTTGGTAGAGACGATACCGTTGTGTTTTATTCATGGTCCGCTGGGAGGTCTCGATCAGCCGGTCGAGTTCAGGATCAAGGCAGCGTGTGCGGTTTCCGGCCGAGCCCGCGTTCGCCGAGTGGAAGAGGGGAAAGAGGAAGTTCTCCGGGTCCGGATAGTCGGCCCACCAGGAAAGCCAGAAAGCGTCCGGTTCTCCTTCGTTCACGGCGTGTTTAAACGCGCTCCAGTCCAGCTGGGTTATTTCAGCCTTCAGCCCCACCTGTAAGAGGTAGCCCTGGATGACTTCAACGAGATCCAGGACTTCGGGATCAGCGTTGATAAAAATCCTGATTTTCTTCCCTTCAGCACCGGCCTCGCGAATAAGTTTTCTTGCCTTGTCAGGGTCAAAGACGTAGCCTTCCCGGTTTCGCGACAGAACACCATCTTTCCACAGTCCGGGTGGGACCGGCCCACGGGCCAGTACTCCGCGTTTTTCAAAAACAGTGGCCAGCATGCGCTTCCGGTCCATTGCCATATTCACCGCCTGGCGTACACGGATATCGCTGAAGGGCGGCCGCGCGCAGTTGAGGCCGAGATAGTAGCTGTTGAGGCCGGGCATTCCGTGGACCAGGTCCCGCCAGGCAGGGTCGGTTGTGTAACGCTTGTATTCCGAAGAGGGGACCGGGAGTACATCGAGCTTGCCGGTCTCGAATTCAACCACCGCGGTGAGGTCCTCGGGAATGATACTGTAGAAAATGCCGTTCAGCTTCGGTCTTCCCTCAAAGTAATCTTCCCGGGCCGAGAGGATGAGGTGTTGGCCGTGTTTCCATTCAGTTAGTACGTAGGGACCGCTGCCGACGGGGTGGGTGCCGAAGTCCTGTCCCAGCCGCTCCACTTCCTCGACGGGGACCACATAGGCCGTGGTCATGGCAAGGAGCGAGAGGAACGGTCCGAAGGGCTTGTGCAGCCTGAGCACGAGGGTGTGGTCGTTCTGGACGCGGATGCCGGAAACGCCCGTGGCCTTGCCCGCGAGGAAATCGCCTGCGCCTTCTATTCTGTCAAGGACCCAGGTGAGGGGGGCTTTTGTGCTTGAGTTAAGAACTCGCTCGAAGGAATATTTGAAATCCCGGGCCGTGATCCCGCGGTTGTTGCTGAACCGGGCATCTTGTCTGAGATGAAACGTATACGTCACCTGGTCGTCCGACAGTTTCCAGGTGCGGGCGATATCCGGCACAATGTCGAGGTTTTCGTTGAAGCGGACGAGGCCGTTAAAGAGCTTTGCGGAGATCCCGCCGCCCTGTACATCCGTGATCAGAGCGGGGTCGAGGGTCGTCGGGTTGCTGTTCAACCGGAGGTAAAGATGGTTTGCGAGACGCCCGTTGTCGGACCTGCGGCATCCGCCGGCGGGTAAAATGCACAGGGTAAGGAGAAGGCATCCGAGGAGCAGAGACCGCGGCCCGGCTCCCCGAAGAGAACTATTTTTTTGACGCGTGAATGAATGCTTCGAAGAGCTTTTTTGTGTGTTGATCATTGAGTGTTTTTTCCGGGTGCCACTGCACGGCAATGAGGAAATGGGTCTTGGAACGCGATTCCATGGCTTCAAACACCCCGTCCGGCGACACTGCCGAGAGACGCAGTCCCCTGCCGGGATTTTTAATGCTCTGGTGATGAGAACTTCTGACCTTGATGCTGCAGTCTCCCGTTATCCGGCAGTCGCCCATGATGCGGCAAATTTTGGTGCCTTCAAAAACAGAGACAGGATGAAATACCTTTTTACCCGCTTTTGAAGGGCCGTGTTCACCGGCACTGGGAATCTGCAGGGAAATGTCCTGGTACAGGCTGCCGCCCAAAGCGATATTGATGAGCTGCGCTCCGCCGCAAATGCCCAGTATGGGTTTTTTTAGCTTGACCGCCGCTTTGAACAGTTTTATCTCAAAATGAGTCCGCTCATCGGGAGAGAGCGTTATTCGCGCTTTGGCGAGCGGCTTTTCTTTATAGAACCGCGGATGGATGTCGTCCCCGCCGCTGAAAACAAAACCGTCCAGCTGTCTGGCAAGATCAGGAATCGACGAATCGATCCCGAGGATGGGGACCGGAATCCCTCCCGCCTGCACCACCGCTTTGCCGTAGTCCTGGTCGAGGATATTCAAGCTCCTTGTGGTCCGCTTCTCAAGGTTCACCGTGATGCCGATCAAAGGTTTCATAACTGATACCTCCCCCGATACTATGCTGATGTTGAATGTTCAGTGTATAGCATATTCGGGAAGGTTTGTCAGTGTGAGATTCTAATTTGAGGTTTATTGTTAATTGCCCAGGAGCATATCAAGCAGCGCTTTTTGCACGTGCAGACGGTTCTCGGCCTGTTCGAAGATCACTGACTGGGGGCCGTCGATCACCGAGGCGGCGATTTCTTCGCCGCGATGGGCGGGCAGGCAGTGCATAACGAGCGCTCCCGGTCGGGCGGCCTTGATGAGTTTCGCGTCCACTTCGTAGCCCTTGAACGCTTTCATGCGTTTTGCATGTTCGGCTTCCTGCCCCATACTCGCCCAGACATCGGTGTACACGACGTCGGCGTTTTTGACCGCGAGGTAAGGGTCATTCGTGACGGTTACGTTTGCGTTGGTTTGTTTCGCCTCCGCTTTCGCCTCGCCCAGGATATGGGCATCAAGCTCGTATCCCCGGGGACAGGCGATGGAAAAATGCATGCCTGTTTTCACACAGGCCTGGATCAGCGAATTGGCGACATTGTTACCGTCTCCCACGTATGCAAGCGTGAGTCCTTTCAGCTTTTTCCTCTTCTCCTGGATGGTGAGCAGGTCGGCAAGGGCCTGGCAGGGGTGATGCAGGTCGGTCAGGCCGTTGATCACCGGGACCGATGCGAAGCGCGCCAGTTCCTCAATCGTCTCCTGAGCAAAGGTGCGGATCATGATGCCGTCGAGGTAGCGTGAGAGCACGCGCGCCGTGTCCGCGATGGGCTCGCCGCGGCCGATCTGGAGGTCGACGGGCGAAAGGAAAAGGGCCTGGCCGCCCAGTTGGAACATGCCGACCTCAAAGGACACCCGGGTCCGTGTCGAGGACTTCTCGAAGATCATGCCGAGGGATTTGCCCTTGAGCGTCTGGCTGTTCTTGCCCTGTTTCAGCATTTTCTTCAGGACCGCGGAACGCTTGAGGATCTTTTCAATGTCTTTCGGCGTAAGGTCGGTAATGGCAAGCAGATCTTTTTTCATGACTTCTCCAGATGCGGCTGATAACTGACAGCAGTTTGATATTTGTGACAAACGACGTATGAAGCGGGAACAAGCATTGATCAGCGTTTCGCGAAGATGCGGTCAAGCGCCTCAATGAGCAGATCGATCTCTTCCTCGCTCACGATGAGCGGCGGCATGAACCGCAGCACGGTGTCCACGGTGCAGTTGATCAGCATCCCTTCCTTAAGGCAGGCGGAGACGATTTCTTTTCCGGAGAACTCCAGCTCCATGCCGACGAGGAGCCCCTGCCCCCGAACGGCCTTCACAAAAGAATATTTTTGCCTGAGCGCGCCGAGCCTTTGAAGGAAGTATTCACCGAGTTGCGCCACCTTCGGTATGAGGATGCCGTCTTCGAGCAGGGTTTCGAGCGACGCGTTGGCCACGGCACAGGCCAGCGGGTTGCCGCCGAAAGTAGAGCCGTGGGAGCCGGGGGTAAACGCCTGAGAGACCTTGTCCGTGGCGAGCAGAGCGCCGATCGGCATGCCTCCCCCGAGTCCCTTGGCGAGCATCATGACATCGGGCAGAATCCCGGTATGCTCGTAGGCGAAGAGTTTTCCTGTCCGGCCCATGCCGGTCTGGATCTCGTCGAGCATGAGCAGAATGTTCCGTTCATCGCAGAGTTCCCGGAGCGCTTTCAGGTACCCCGGCGCCGGAATGTTCACACCGCCTTCGCCCTGGAGCGGCTCCAGCAGCACGGCGCACGTGCGGTCATTGAGCGCACCCTTGACCGCGCTGATATCGTTAAAGGGGACGTACCGGAACCCCGGAACGATCGGCTCAAACCCCTGGTGAAACTTTTCCTGTGCTGTGGCGGAAAGGGAGCCGTAGGTCCGGCCGTGAAAGGAGCCATGCATGGTGATGATCTCGAACCGGTCCTGCCTCAACACTTCCCGCGCATACCGCCGTGCAAGCTTGAGAGCGGCTTCGACCGCCTCGGTGCCGGAATTGCAGAAGAACGCCTTGTCGGCAAAGGAATTGTGGACGAGGGCCTTGGCGAGGGCAATCTGCGGTTCGATGTGATAATGGTTCGACACGTGCATCAGCCGCTGCGCCTGCTTCTGGAGCGCCACGACCACCCGCGGGTGGCAATGGCCGAGGTTGCATACCGCCACGCCGGAAACAAAGTCGAGATACTCGTTGCCTTCGGAGTCGTAGACCTTCGTGCCCCGTCCTTTAACGAGGAGGAGCGGCTGCCGGCCGTAGGTGTTCATAAGGTATTTCTGTGAATCAGCAAGAATGTCGTTGGTGATCATGATGAGGGAAAATAGCATAAATGGCGCTGAAAATCAAACGGAAAGTCAGGTCCAGGGGCGGGAATAGCGCGGCAGTTCCGGGCAGTTGCGTTCAGCGCTGGTTAGAGCCACAACCTGATTAATCCCACGAGCAAAACCAGAAACACCGGCAGATACAGCAACCGGTAGGTCCCCGCCATGTCGGCTTTAAAGTACCGGATGGTCAGAAGCAGGCAGAGGTGGGTGGGGGAGAGCATCACGCCCGCGAAGCCGCTCGCGAAGGCAAAGGTGACCATGGCCGGGTCCGGGTGGCCGCCGAGCATGGCCGTGATGATCGGGAAGGTGGCGCCGACGAACCCCACGGTGAGGCCGGTGAGCAGCCCCACGATGAACGGGAGCGCGAAAATGACTACTGCCGGCGGAAGGCCGCTTTGGGTAAAGAAAACCGGCAATGCCTCTATGGCGCCGGACGCCTCCAGCATTCCCTTGAATACCATGATGCCGACGACCATGAACATGACGTTCAGCGAAACGCTTTCGCGGAGCGTGGTCCGGAGTTCGCCGAACGAGTAGCGGTAGAAGAGAAGCATGACGACCACGATCGACGCCATGGCCACGGCCAGCGGCAGCTTGAACACGACGACAAGAACGACTGAGGCCGTGATCGGCAGGAGGGTCAGAAAGAGCGTCTTAAACTCGTTCCAGTCCCGTTTCCCTGTTACGGTTTGGACCGGCAGTCCGCGGAAACCCAGGAGCGCACCCGCGGCGATAAGAGCAAGGGGCAACGGGAGCTGGGAAAGGAGCAGCGTGTTGACCGGGATTTTCGTGATTGCCGCGGCGAGTACGATGCCGGGGTAGAGGGGAGAGATATACTCCCAGATGTGGCGGAACCAGTAGTTGAGGAAGGCTTTGCGCTCGGGCGTCAGAGCAACATCGGCGGAAGCCTCCTGCACCATGGGCGCCGAGAAAGCGGCCCCGCCCGCCGACGGCAGGAGGCCGATCATGGCGGGCAGCACTGCAATGGCGATGCGCCGGTCCCCGGCCATGTTCACGACGGCCTCCATCATGCGCTTCAGCACGCCCCGCTTCCTGATAATGTTTTCGAGCACCATGATCAGCACGAGACCTGCCACGAGATTGAGCGTCACCAGGTCCATGCTGGAGGAGAAGAGGACCTGCATCTGCCCGGCCGGGCCGATGCGATAGATCGATCCGAGGAACATGGCGCCAATCAGCATCACGAGTCCGAGGTTCCAGCGAAGCCGGAGCAGCAGCACAATGAGCGCAAAAGCCGAGCCTATTTTTACCAGATCCATCACCGGATGTAGCCCTCACCCAGGTAGAACAAGACCGCCGCGCGAATGGAATAGCGGTCCATGTTCCAGTCATCAGGAAGGGGTTGGAATGGCGCGGAGGAGGAGATCGCGCGGACAGCCTCATCGTCCAGGATCTTGTATCCCGATGATTTCAAAACCTCCACAACGCCGAGGGAACCGTCCTTGTTGATGTCGAATTGGAGGTACAGCGTTCCCTGGTAGCCTGATAATGCAGCGAGCGCGGGATAATGGAGCACGCTTTCAACTTTTACCTTGAGCCAGCGGTTGTAGGAAATAAATTTGAATTCGTCCGTATCGAGGGTCACTGAATTATCGCCCGGTCTTTTTTCCGGCATGCCCTTGCGGGCAAGCTCGTTGATGTCATTTTGGGTCAGAAAAGGGAGCGGGCCGGTCGCTTGTTGCCGGCGGGTCCCTGTCTTTTCAGTTTCCTTGCCCTGCTCCGCCCCTTCAGGAGCGCCTCCTCCCGGCAGTGTTTTTGGAAGAATGACCTTATCGCTGTCGCCGAATTTCTTTGGCAAAGGCACCGCGCTGGGAGGCAGCGGTTTTTCCCGGACAATCCGCTCAGGAACAGGAAAAGGGGGAGGAACAGGCGCCGGCCGGAGCGGAGGCAGTTGCTTCACGGCCTGTTGCGGAAGGTTCACGATCTGGACCGGCGTGATCAGAGGCCTCTCCGGCACTGTCGGCTTCACCAGAAACAGGATTGCGGCGATAACCAGCGCATGGAACGCGAAGGAAACGATGATGAAGAGCGTAAAGTGTGAACGAGGATACATGAGGGTATAATGTCAAGATGCAATGAGTTTTTGCATTCTGTCGGATACTTCCCGGAGCAGTTTCAGGACCGCTACGGCCTTGTCCGGAGTCAGGCTGCCCATGCCGCAGGACGGGGTGATGAGGCTTTGACGGAGGAGCGTTTTCCGGTCCACGCCTTCCTTCTCCAGCCGTTGCATGCCTGCATCGAGCTTTGCGACGAGCAGGTCCGCGGTCTCGTTTCCGGTGAAGGCTCCGGTCGGCACAATACCCCAGGCGAGCGCGCCGCCGCGGCCCAGGAATTTTTTGATATCTCCGGGATAGAGCATCACCTTTTCCATGTACCCGAAAGCGTCGAAGTTCACGATGTCCACGCTGGTGTTGAAGATCATGGTCCAGTCCGCGTTGCCGCAGCAGTGGATGCCGGCGATGCCGCCCAGCTCGTGGACCGTGTCGATGATCTCGTTCAGCTTTTCCGCCACCACGTCGGACGAGACGGCGGAAAAACCCGAGCCGAGGGACTCCATGGCGGGTTCGTCGAGGAAGATAATGACCGGTTTGCCGAATTGCTTCAATTCCTGTATTTGCCATGCGGCCTTCATGGCGAGGCCCTTGACCACGGCATCGAAGAGCATCTCGTTGTGAATGATGTCCTTGCCTGTCTCGTCCTTGAAGGAGGTACCTGCGGTAAGGGGGCCGGTAATATGGCCTTTTACGAACCGCATCGTCGTCGGCAGGCCTTTTTTCAAGGCCTTGATAAAAGCCGGGAACGCCGCTGCGTACTCCTCGGAAATTTTGAAGAACGCGTAGTCCTTCTCGATATACCGCTCGAAGAACTTTTCAAGTTCCGGCGTGAGGTCCCTTGAAGTGTCGAAAAAAACCCTCTTTTTTACATCATCGAGAGTAAGTCCCGGAAGGGACTCGCTGTATTGCGCGTCCATATGCTCCCGAAAGTCCCGCTGCGGCAGTTGCGGCCAGATGGGCGCTTCAGGGAGGTACTGGAGCGACAGAGCAGCGGCCTTGTCGGGGTCCGAGATCGGCAAACTGCCGATGCCGGTGGCTATGCAGTCGAAATTACAGGTCTTGCAGGTCATTATGGCGGAAACCCCTTGACTTTGATGGATTACGATAAATAATGTCGTAATGGTGATTATATATTCAATGATGAGAAAAAACAACTTAATTTGCATTTTCGTCTTTACAGTAAAACGGTAAATAGGTTACAATAAAAAAATGAAATACGGGACCAAGGCAATCAAGCGCTCAAAACTCGAATTATGGCCCAATCCGAACCCGGACCGGGACTACACCATCGAGATCTCCTATCCTGAATTCACCTGCCTCTGCCCGCGCTCGGGCTACCCTGACTTCGCCTTGATCAGGATCACCTATACGCCGGACAAGAAGGTGGTTGAACTCAAGGCCCTGAAGCTTTATCTGAACAGCTTCCGTGACCAGAGCATTTCCCATGAGGCCGTGACGAACCTGATCTTCGATGTGCTGAAGGCAAACTTGAAACCCCGCCGGCTTGAGATCATCGGCGATTTTAATGTTCGAGGCAACGTGAAGACCGTCATTCGCGTCTCGATGTAAATCTTGTTAAGAAAAAAACAGTGCGAAGTTCGGATTTCGTATCGCGAAGTGCAGTAAATAAACCATAACTCAAAAGCAGAGATGGAGGAGAAAAATATGTTTGGCCTTGGATTGCCGGAACTGATTGTCATTTTCGTCATCGCTCTCGTTGTCTTCGGTCCCAAGAAATTGCCTGACCTGGGAAAATCCGTCGGCCGGGCCATGGCCGAGTTCAAAAAAGCGCAGCAGGAATTTCAGGAATCCGTGCAGGCTGAGATGAAAGAAGTGGAAAAGACCTCCGGCCTGCAGGAGATTAAGGAACTCGGCAACGTGGATCTGAAGGCCTACGAAGAAGCTGACGCGGGAACGACCGTGGTGGAGCAGAAGGCCGTGCAGAAACCGGATCACGAACCGGAGCATAATCAGGAACAGTCGAAGAGTGAGGGGGCCAAGGCTAATGGCTGAGGAAGAACTGAAAATGTCGTTCTGGAACCATTTGACGGAACTCCGGAAAAGGATCGTTTACGCCGCAATTGCCATCGGTATCGGTTTCATTGCCTGCTTCAACTATTCAGAGGAAATCCTCGGGCTCCTGTTGCTGCCGATGAACTCAACGATGACGTTTTTCACGACCTGGCCATTCCTGCATTTCGAACCCAATAAAACAACTCAGGACCTGTATTTTACCACGCTCATCGAGCCCATCATGTCGCACCTGAAGATCGGGTTTATCGCCGGGATCATGGTGATGGTCCCCGTTATTCTCTACCAAATCTGGAAATTCATCTCCCCAGGCCTGTTGCCGCGCGAGCGTAAGTACGCCGGCCAGTTTGTCTTTTTTGCCACGTTATTTTTCTATATCGGTGTGCTGTTCTGCTTCTTTCTTCTTCTGCCCTTCGCCGTACCGTTCCTGATCACCTATAAGACCGAACACTTGAAGCCGATCATCAAGCTTGCGGACTATATCGATTTTACGCTCAAATTCATGCTTGCCGCGGGTGCCGTGTTCGAACTGCCCCTGGTCATGATCATTCTCGGACGCATGGGCATCATCAATCCGGAACTCCTCACCAGGTTCAGAAAATATGCATTTCTGATCGCCTTCATCATCGGCGGTATTCTGACTCCGACTCCGGATGTGTTTAATATGACTCTCATGTCCCTGCCCATCTACGTTCTCTATGAGATCGGCATTCTCGGCGTGCGTTTCTTCGGCAGAAGGCGAAAACCCGAGTCGGCATGATTTAGGATTGCGGATTTTGGAAAGAGAGATGAAAAAAAATAGGCACGTCATCTCCTTCGTTGCCCAATCATCGAACAGCGGAAAAACCACGCTTATCGAGAAGATCGTGACCATTCTCAAGGCCCGCGGTCTGCGTGTTGCCGTGATAAAACACACCTCGAAAGGGTTCGACCTCGACAAGCCGGGCAAGGACTCCTGGCGGTTTCAGCGGGCTGGAGCGGACGCCGTCATCCTCGCGGGACCGGACCAGGTGGCGCTCATGAAAAGGGTCAATCTGCAGCCGTCTCCTCATGAGTTTGAACGGCTGGCTGGGGATGTTGATATCGTCATCTACGAGGGATTTAAGGGCATTGCCGCGAACAGGATCGAAGTCTTTCGTCAGGGTGTTTCGGGCGACCTTCCGCTCTGCACGCAGGATCCTTCATTTCTAGCACTCGTGAGTGATACACCGTTTGATGTGCTGATTCCCTGTTTTGATCTCAACGATGCGCTTGGGGTGGCGGATTTCATCGCCGCCAGGATGACACCGTGAAGCGAGAGTCCAGGCTAATTATGATTGTCATATAATGTTTATTTGTAATTAACCATAAAAATCAACATTTTCCGTTGACTTTCACCATCGTTTTTCATATTTTGTAGCTGATGGTTATCGAGTATCGATAGTTTATGGTTTTGTCGGTTGTGAAAGGAGCCTTCATGTCAGGAGCAAGATCCAGGAAGCTGTTCGAAGAGGCAAAAAAACATATTCCCGGCGGTGTGAACAGCCCGGTGCGCGCCTTTCGCTCCGTGGGCGGAGAGCCGCTCTTTATCAAAAAGGCAAAAGGATCGAAGATCACCGACGTCGATAATAAGGAGTATATCGATTACGTTCTTTCCTGGGGCCCCATGATCCTGGGGCATAGCCATCCCGCAGTGACAGCGGCGCTTAAGAAAGCCATTGCAAACGGCACCAGCTTCGGCGCGCCCACGGAGCTCGAAATCACGCTCGCAAAGATGGTTAAAAAGGCGTTTCCGTCCATTGAGATGGTGCGCATGGTGAGTTCAGGGACCGAGGCAACGATGAGCGCCATACGCGCGGCCCGCGGATTTACGGGCAGAGACAAGATCCTCAAGTTCGACGGCTGTTATCACGGTCATGCGGACAGCCTGCTTGTGAAGGCCGGGAGCGGCGTGGCCACCTTCGGCCTTCCAGACAGCCCCGGTGTTCCCGCGGAGCTCGCCAGGCTTACGCTTACGGTCCCGTTCAACGACCTTGCCGCGGTCAAGGAGATGGCGGTCCGCGAAGGCCAGAGGATAGCCTGCATCATTGTCGAGCCTGTTGCGGGCAACATGGGCTGCGTGCCACCTGAACCGGGATATCTTCAGGGCCTGCGCCAGATCTGCGACCAGTACGGCATTGTGCTTATCTTTGATGAAGTGATGACGGGTTTCCGCGTTGCCTACGGCGGGGCCCAGCAGCTGTATAAGATCAAACCCGATCTGACCTGTCTCGGCAAGGTGATCGGCGGCGGATTGCCGGTCGGCGCCTATGGCGGCAGGCTCGACATCATGCAAAAGATAGCGCCCATCGGCCCAATTTACCAGGCAGGCACGCTTTCGGGCAACCCTCTCGCCATGACAGCGGGGATCGAGACCCTCAAAGCCCTGTCAAAACCCGGCGTCTTCAAGACGCTCGAAAAAAATGCCGCCGAGCTCGAAAAGGGGCTTCGGAGCGCGGCGGATGAAGCTGGTATTCCGGTCACGTTCAACCGGGTTGGCTCCATGTTCACCGGTTTTTTCACGGACAAAAAAGTGAAAGACTTCGAAACCGCCAAGACCTCCGACACCACCCGGTTCGGAAAGTACTTTTTGTCCATGCTCAAAAACGGTGTGAACCTCGCGCCGTCGCAGTTCGAAGCCGCGTTCCTTTCACTGGCCCATACGAAAGCGGACATCAATAAAACGATCGAGGCTGCCCGGAAAAGCCTGAAGGGTCTTTGATTCAAAATGGATGATAAAGACCGCAGCCTCATCCGCATGGCCGGCGTGCTGAGCACTGTCGGGTTGACGCTGGTGTTCGCGACCATGATCGGTCTTTACATCGGGCTCAAACTCGACGCCTGGCTCGGCACCGCTCCCTGGCTCACCGCGGCCTTCCTCTTCATCGGCATCGCAGCAGGCTTCAGAAACCTGTTTTTGTACACCAAACGGAGCCAGGAGACTTTCGATATGAAGGATAAGGACAAGCAATGACGGGCGACGAGAACCGCGTACGGGAACAGTCGGTTGACGCAATCCTCAATGGCGTGACAAAAAAGACCTCCTTGATCGTTTCCCTTGCCACCGCAGCGGTAGTCGTATATGCGGCTGTTTTAGGGAGCGATCATCGCTGGTGGTTTTTCCCCGTGAGCATTCTTTTCGGCGGAGCGCTTGGTCTTCTCAACTTTCGCTGGCTTGCCGTTTCCGTTCAGCGAGTGTACCTGCGGCAGGGGGCGACGGTTGTGGGATCGAACCTCGCGGCAGTGGTCATCAGCCTGCTGAAACTCTCGCTTATTTTCGTTATCCTTTTTGTCGTCATTAAATGGCAGCTGCTCCCTGTTTTCGGGTTGGTGGCGGGGTTGTCCCTCTGTTTTGCCGCGATTCTCTGGGAAGGCGCCACCATGATGAAGCAAACGCTGAACAGTGATGGAAAATGAGTACAGGTGCATCAGGATGTCCGGGAGTTGAATTCAGGGGAGGAGAGTACGAATGAAAAATCATGTTTTTCGGCCGCTGTTCGTGGTCATCGGTATTATTGCGCTTATACTGCTGGCGAGGGTGGTCCTGGTCCCGAAGGATTTCGGCATCGGCCAGCGGGGATACATGTACGGCTGGCATAGAAACAGCAACGAAGAAGAGTGGAAAAACAAAATCATCTCCGTAAAGTACCAAGGGAAAGAGTACTGCAAGGACTGTCATTCCGACAAGTACGAGAGTATCAATAAAACCCCTCATAAGATCATTCAATGCGAAAACTGCCACGGCCCGGCCGGAACTCCCGAAGGTATCGTCCATTACGATCCGGATAAATTGCCGAAGCTTACGATCGATAAAAGCAGAGCGCACTGTCTTCGGTGTCATTACCCGCTTCCCTATCCCACGAGCGGCAGGGCGAATATCAGGGGTGTCGACCCTGACAAGCATAATCCCGGCGTCGAATGCTCGAACTGTCATAATCCCCATAATCCTATGGAGGGCTTGAAATGATATCCCGAAGGAACTTTTTGAAAACCACTGCCGCGGGGATCGCCGGCGGCGCGCTTTCCCTTGCGGCCTTTGAGATCATCGATCCCAAGAAGCTCATGGCGGAAGAGGCAAAAAACACAGCAAAGGTCCGGTGGGTCTTTCTGGTGGACACCTACAAATGCGTGGGCTGCGGGCTTTGCGTCAAAGCCTGCAAAAACGAGAATGAAATTCCCTATGATGCAAATGTGACCAGAACGTGGGTTGAGCGGTACGTGATCACGAAGGACGGCAAGGTCCACGCCGACACTCCCAGGGGGGCCCGGGACGGATTTACAACATCCAAAATCGACCTCGGTGAGGGCAAGTTCGAAGACATCAGGAAAGAGGACATCGACAAGGCATTCTTCGTGCCCAAGCTCTGCAACCAGTGCGAGAATCCGCCCTGCGTGCAGGTGTGCCCGGTGGGCGCGACCTACCAGACGGCCGACGGCGTGGTGCTCGTGGACCGGACCTGGTGTATCGGCTGCGGCTACTGCATCATGGGCTGTCCCTACGGCGTGCGGTTCTTCCACCCGGTCACTCATACCGCCGAGAAATGCAACTTCTGCTATCACCGTATCTCGAAAGGTCTGAAGACGGCCTGCGTGCAGGCCTGCCCCTTCGGCGCCCGTCAGATAGGCAATCTCAAGGACCCCAGTGATCCGGTCACCAAGATCATCATGACCGAACGCGTCGGCGTGCTGAAGGAAGAGTACGGAACAAAACCCCAGGTCTTCTACATAGGCCTTGACAGGGAGGTGCGCTAATGTTAGCCCATGGAGAATTATGGACCGTAAAGGAATTGTTCGTCTATCCGAACGAGTTCATCTATTGGAGCGTTCAGATCGTCATGTATCCCTTTATGACGGGTCTGGTGGCAGGGGCCTTTGTCCTGTCGTCGCTCTACCACGTCTTCGGCATCCAACAGCTTAAGGACATGGCGCGCTTCGCCCTCGTGTTCTCCTTTGCCCTGCTTTTTGTGGCGCCCTTGCCCATCATGCTCCACCTCCAATTCCCGTTTCGCGGTATGGAGATCTTCATGACCCCGCACTTTACCTCGGCCATCGCGGCCTTCGGCGTGGTCTTCTTTTCTTACGGCGCGATCGTGGCGTCGGAGCTGTGGTTCCTGTACCGGAAGCATTTTGTGGAGGTATCGCTCAAGCTGAGGGAGAAACAGGACAAGACCCTGTCTGAGTGGTTCGAGTATTTGATCTTCTGCTCGCTGACGCTCGGCGTGTACGATATCAGCGAGGAAGCTCTTCACCGGGACGAGAAGGCCATCAGGGTCCTGGCCGGTATCGGCATTCCCGTCGCCTGTTTCCTGCATGGCTACGCCGGGTTCATCTTCGGGTCCGTCAAGGCAAACGCGCTCTGGATGACACCGCTCATGCCGGTCATCTTCATCATGTCGGCGATTGTTTCCGGCATTGCGCTCTGCATGCTCACCTACATCGTCACCATGGAGATAAAGAAGTTCCTCACCTCGCGCAGAAACGCGTCTCGCGGCGCGTTCCGCTCAAAGGAGGAGATCATCGGCGTCGAGATCAACGTGATCCGGATGACGGCGAAGTACCTTGTGTTTTTTCTGGTCGCGGCCATCAGTCTTGAACTGCTCGACCTGATCTTCCGCACCTACACCGCGGTCAAGTCCTGGGATGTGCTGAGAAGTATTATTTACGAGAGGGATTTTTATGACATATTTATCATGCAGTATGGCGTCGGCAACCTTGTTCCGCTCATTCTGTTGTTGATACCGGGTCTGACGATCAGGCGTGCTGTTTTCAGCGTCCTGCTCGTGCTCTTCGGGGTATTCATGATGAGGTGGAACGTCGTGATCGGCGGGCAGGCCTTCTCCCTCTCCTTCATGGGCTATATGCACTATCATCTGCCGATCGTTCCTCACGACTGGGAGACCTTCAAAGAAGGATTGTTCGGTGCGGTCGGCATCTTCATCATGCCCTTTGTCCTGTTCTGGGTGATCGCGAAGATCTTTCCGGTGTTTCCTACGGAGTCGGAACAAAAACACTGACCCGGTTTCTTTTCGTGAAACAGCATGATTTTTCAAGGCGGGGACACCGGTCCCGCCTTTTTTTTTGAATAGGCAATTGTCTGTAAATATGCATAAATATAGGTATTGACATGAACCTTGTTCCTATGATATAAATTTGAGCTTAATGCAACGGACTTACGATGCAGGACAGGTTAAGGGGCGGGGATGAGTTTCATCACGGGGATCAGGGATAAGATTACACAGCTTTTCGTGCGGCTGCAAGAGCCGATGTCTTTGAAGGCGAAGCTGCTCGTCATCGCATTGCTCCTGATTATTGTGTTCGGCGGCGGTTTTATTGCGTTCAAGTTTTACGATTTTACTCAGAATAATCCGAAGTTCTGCGTTGGCTGTCACTTGATGCAGCCGGCATATGACAGCTGGGCGCAGAGCGAGCACAAGGCGCTCAACTGCCATGATTGTCATCACCTCACGATTGTGGAGCAGAACCAGTTGCTGATCAGCTTCGTGCTGAAGCGTCCGAACAGCGTGCCCGAGCGCCACAAAGGGCAGGTGATCGTGAGTTCAAAATACTGCAATAGTTGCCACACCGAAGGAAAAGCTGCGCGGATCAACAAGTCGCTTTTTCATGCCAAACACGTTTACATGGAGCAGATCGAATGCACCGAATGCCATGGCGAGGTGAAGCCGGACAAGAGCGGCCTGCATCATTTCCTTCCTTCCGAGAAATTCTGCACCAAGTGCCACAAGGGAAAGCAGGTGCATGGCGAAGGCATGGGCGGCCTGGCGTGCATCAATTGCCATACCGACCGGACCAAGGACCTTAAACCCGGGCGCTTGAAATGCCTGTATTGCCACAGCAGCGACGACAGAATCAAGCAACAGCTTAAGGACGACGGCACGATGGATGTGCGGTTCTTCGTCCCTGACGCGGCTACCATCAAAAAGGCCAAAAAGATCGTTTTTGAAGAAAAATCACCAATGCAGTTCTACTGCTATGAGTGTCACAAACCGCATGAGGCCGGCAAGGTAAGGCCCAATAATGATGATTGCCTGAGGTGTCATTCGGGCATTCCGAAGATCGGCAAACACAAGGAACACCTGAATATGGACATGAAGTGCAAAGACTGTCATAAGCCCCATGTCTGGCGGGTGACCGAGGTATCTGCGAAAAAAGACTGTGTTGCGTGCCACGAGTACCGGAGCCCGAAAGTGTTCATCTAACGTTGTGCGGCGCGCAGCACTTTTCCGGATGTGAGCATTTTACGATGCAGCGGCATTGGCATTGGACCAAGGGTATTAAAATTGAATGATGGAAGGAGGTGAAACAAAAGATGAAGAAATTATTTGTATTTTTCCTCGCAGTGGTCGTAACGCTCGCAATGGCGGCTTCCGCTTTCGCGGTTCCGTCCGGCAAGACCGTTGAGTTCGACGTCAAAGGTCAGGGCAAGGTCGTGTTTGAAGGCAAGATTCACGCTGAAAAAGGCAGCAAGTGTGCAGATTGCCATCAGTCCGGTCTCTTCAAGATGAAGAAGGGCGCTGACGTCTTCACCATGAAGGACATGGAAGCAGGAAAGTATTGCGGAGCCTGCCACAACGGCACCAAGGCTTTCGGCGTGAAGGATGCAGCGAGTTGCGCAAAGTGCCACAAAAAGTAAGATGTCATTATAGTAAGCAAAACCCTCATGGACTGCTCCATGAGGGTTTTTTTATTTGTGGCGGGAGAGCATGAGAATCGAACTCACCTTTCCTGACCAAAGCCAGGAAACAACGGATTTGAAGTCCGGGACGGGCACCAGCACCGTAACCTCTCCCTTGTGGAGATGATAGTGTTGAAGGTTGAATGATAACTTGTGAATATGGTTGTAACTGCCCGATTATACTTGACCAATACGCAGTTGGCAATGTTTTTCTGTTCTCACTCCCAACTCCGAACTCCGCACTCCGAACTGACTTAAACTCTTGTCAGCAAATTAACCGCCTGGTCCAGGTTGGCGTGCCCACCGATCAGCACCACGATATCATCAGACTGCAGCTGAAAATCGGGTCCCGGGTTCGTATTCGCCTCTCCCTCACGGGCAATGGCGATAACGGTGGCGCCGGTATTCTTCCTGATGTCGAGCTCCCGGAGAGTCTTCCCGACAGCGGGAGCGCCGGGATCGAGCTGTATATTGTCCACCGTGGCGCCGGCAAAAAGGGCGGCCACGCGGCCGAGGTTTTCCTGGTCCAAGGAAACTCCGCGCAGCATCTTGTAGCCTCCGAAACGCACAAGCTGGACCTGGTTCGCGATAATGTTGCCGGGGACATGGTATTCATGGAGCACCCGTGAGAAGATCTCGATCGAGGTTTCGAACTCCTCGGGAATCACCTGGTCCGCGCCGAGTTTGTAGAGTTCGTCGACATCGGAGGCATACCGTGTCCGGATGAGAATAAATATGGAGGGATTGAGTTCCCGGGCCAGGCGCACGGCGAGACGGGTTGCCGTATTGTCGGAGACGGCGAATACGATCACTTTGGCGCAGTCGATCCCGGCGCGCAGTAGCACATCTTTCCGCGTGATGTCGCCGTAGATAAGCGGCTCGCCGGCCGCACGGGCCCTGCGGATCGTGTCGGCGTTCACTTCCAGGACCACATAGGGAAGGTGGGTGGCCTTGAGTGTTTTGGCGAGATTCTGCCCGTTTAAACCATACCCGGCGATAACCGTATGTCCGGTGAGCGCGCAGAAATCCTTCTTGTCCGCCGCGCCTGATGAGACCTCGGGAAGAAATTTTGCGATCCACGGGGCGGACTGGATGAGAAAGGGGGTCGCAAGCATACTCAGGATAGAGGTGTTGATGAACAGCTGGAAAACGTCGTGCCGCATCAGTTGCTGGATTCCGCCCTGCTGCGCCAAAAGGAAGGAAAATTCGCCTATCTGGGCCAGGCCGAGTCCCGCGAGCAGGGAACTGCGGATCGGATAGCGCAGCAGGGCTGCGGTTACGAACACGAGACCGGATTTCAGAAGAATGAGCAGGAGTGCCATGATAAAGAGAAGGACCCAATGGGCCTTGAAATATCCGGTCTGGAGCAGCATGCCGATGGAGATGAAGAAGATACTCGCAAAGTAATCCCGGAAAGGCATGATCTCCATGACGATATGGTGGCTGTATTCCGACTCGGCGATAATAAGCCCGGCGAGGAACGCGCCGAGGGCAAGGGACAAGCCGAGGCTGTAGGTGATCCAGGCCGTGCCGAGACATAAAAGAACCACAAGGAGAAAGAACATCTCCCGGTTTCTGAGCCGTATGACCTGGTGGAGCAGGAAGGGGACGATCTGGCGCGCCGTAAAATATACGCCGATCAGGCCGAGCACGGCTTTGCCCAGGGAGATGAGCACGGAGAGCGGCGTGACCGCGCCGAGAGCGCTTGCCTCGCCGAGGACGGGCAGCATGAGCATCATGGGCACAACGGCAATGTCCTGAAACAGCAAAATGCCGGTGGCAAGCCTGCCATGGGCGGAATCCAGCTCGGTCCGGTCCGAGTACATTTTCAGAACGATAGCCGTGCTGCTGAGCGATGCGAGAAATCCGAAAAACACCGCTTGCGGCAGAGGGTAATGAAACAGAAGCGCAATTCCGGTGACCGCCGCGATGGTCAGGACAACCTGCGTCCCTCCGCCGAGGAGCAACTGACGGCCCGACCGCATCATGTCGGTGATCGAGAATTCAAGCCCTACGGTAAAAAGAAGGAGTACTACGCCGATGTCGGCAAGCCGTTCAACGACCCGGGTCTCGGTGATTATCGCGGCGCCATATGGGCCGATCAGCACGCCGGTGATCAGAAAACCCACAAGCGCCGGCAGTTTTGCCCGGTGGAAGAGATAGGTGATCGGGAGCGAGACCGCGAGGATGATGATCAATTCGCGGAGTATGGTTATTTCCTGATCTTGCATGAGCTTATGATAGCATACTTCGGGATAATAGCACAGGCGAAAGGCCAAACAGGTTGATCAAGTTCTGGATGGAAAAAGAGGCAGGGATACGTCAGGCAAACACAGCATTCTCTTGTCTTACCGAAGCGGTTCTGGAAAAAAAGAAAGAATCTTTGCTTGCCCTTTGCGAGTATTTGTAGTAGAGTTTTCAATCAGTTGCCCTGATTTCAGTTCAGTAGGAGAATCATGGCTTTAAAACAGAGAATTCATCGCTGCAAATATGCTGTCTTCATCGTTGCCTGCCTGTTGCTCACGAGCGCGTGGCTAACCGGATGCGCCGTCCCTATTACTTACCACGATGTCTCCACTTACAAAAACCTGACCGATCTTAAAGCCGAAGCTGTGATGCTTGTTGAGACGTTTGATATCAAGCCATATACCGCGAATGAGGCTGCTATAGCAGACATCACGCTGAAATTTCGTAAGGCATACGAATACGAGAAGGGCAAAGGAAAGCCCAGCAGCGATACCATGCGGCAGTTTGATGAGATATGGAAATTGCTGAATGAGGACATATCAGACTACCGGGAAAACGGGAACGCGACTCTTGGCCCAAAGTATTTTCGCGAAGCAGCGGTAGTTCTCGGGCAGGCCTTCGATATTGCCATAGCGACCGAAAACTTGAAGAACAAGGATAAATAACGGGAGACTGTATGGGAAGTGGTGTTCGGTGCTGTGCGGTGCGCAAGAATGGCATCAGCGCCCTCTCTTCCTGTGATGGCCATTAGAGGAGACGTACGTACATGGCAAATCCGAAAAAGAAGACAGTGCAACCGGAACACCCCCCGTTTAAACCGAACTTTCGCTACACGGACAAAATGGTCGCTGATCTGACGCAGATCACGGCGGGAAGAGAACTGATCCTGCATTCTCCGTTCATCCCCAAATGGGAAGTCTCGCTTCGGCGCGAGGCGATCATCCGGAGCGCACACTCCTCAACGGCAATCGAAGGGAACCGGCTATCGCTGAAACAGGTAAGCGATCTGTCCGAGGGCCGGGAAATCATGGCGACCCGCAAGGACAAACAGGAGGTTTTGAACTATCTCGCGGCATTGGAAAAGATCGACGCTTTGACCGACCGGAAAACGATCACGGGAAAAAACGTCCTGAGGATCCACAAGATGCTGACGAAAGGGACCCTGGAAAACCCCGTTGACAGCGGCGCATACCGAAAACAGTACGTTGTGGTCGGGGACCGCGCAACTGGCGAGATCATCTTCCGGCCGCCCGCCAATGAGGAGGTCCCCGGCTTGATGAAAGCCCTGATCACGTGGACGGACTCTTCTCAGGCGAAAGCGCTCGACCCCGTCATCGAAGCCGGGATAGCCCACTATGAGTTCGTTCGAATCCACCCCTTCGTTGACGGCAACGGCAGGTCCGCGCGCGTTCTGGCGACACTGATCCTCTATCTGAGGGGGTTTGACGCGAAACAGTTCTTCTGTCTCGACGACTACTACGATTCCGACAGGCCCGCCTACTACCGGGTGCTTCGGAGCGTGGACCCGAAAGCTCTCGACATCACCGGATGGCTTGAATATTTCGTCGAGGGCGTCAAGGTCAGTATCGCCGCCGTTAAAGAGAGGATCGCGCGGCTCAGCAGCGAGCGGCTGCGAAGGACAACGCAGGGACAGATCGCCCTGACGGAGCGGCAGATGAGGATCGTGGAAGGGTTGCTGCACGAGGGCCGACTTTCCGCCGGCGATGTCGCCAGGATGTTCAAAATCACCAGACAAGCGGCGCTCAAAGAGATGAACAAGCTGGTTGATATGCAGGTGGTGAAATTGATGGGGAAAGGCCGTGGGGCGTATTATTCGATGGTCTAAAACGGTTGTCGATTAGGTTGTCGATTAGGTTGTCGATTATTTGCAAGGAGTAAACAATTTCAAGAACTCTCCGCGCCTCGGCGGTGAATAAAGGTGACTGTATGAGCAAGTTCACGGATTACATCGATGGTTTCGCGGATAAGACTTCGACGCTGGCCAAGGATGAGCTGAAGGAACTTATCAGTTCAGCCAAGAAAGACGAATCGGAATTTGTCAGATTGCAGGCGGAGAATGTCGAGCGCTGGACTGTACAGCTTGCGGCAGGTGAGATCACTCCCGCGGGTTTTAAAAAGCTCGTGTCGAAGATGGACGTTCTTGCGAAACTGGAGGAGATTAAGCTGGAAGTCGCGGCAAAAGCCAGTGCACAACGGCTTGCGGGTGGAATTCAAAAACATGTAATTGATGGACTTTGTAAGCTGTTATAAAAAGGGGAGTCCGTTGTAGTGCAAGACGATAAGAACGATAGCGGAAAACATCAAAAACATCAATATTCCGGAGTCGCTTTTGCTCCTGATTTTTAATTTCCTCAAATTCGAGGGAATTAAAAACGAGGCAGGTCTTAACCGTTTTACCCTGTCTAACAATGATTGAAGAAGCACGCTTGACATTGCGTAATGTCGTGAGTAAAATAACTCAACGTATTGAGTAATTTGTAACGTGATCGGTTTCGTTCATTCTGGAGGACCGGATAGGGATGTATCATCGCCCCCTGTATCATACGCTGGTGAAGAGAGTGCGCGAGCCGCGCCGGTTCATCCAGGTCCTCGCGGGACCGAGGCAAACGGGGAAGACCACGATGGTGCGCCAGATGGCCGACGAGACCCGGGTCCCGGTCCATTACGCCTCAGCGGATGAACCAACCCTTCAGAGCCGGGCCTGGATCGAACAGCAGTGGGAAACGGGAAGGTCGTTGGCAGCGGAGACCGCGGGCAAGGGCGTGGCGCTCCTTGTTCTGGACGAGATCCAGAAGGTGACCGGATGGTCGGACGTGGTAAAAAGGCTCTGGGACAGCGATACCCGTAAAAAAATATCCCTTAAGGTCGTTCTCCTGGGTTCAGCGCCGCTCCTCATTCAGCGGGGGCTGACCGAAAGCCTTGCCGGCCGGTTCGAGACCATTCCCGTGGTCCACTGGTCCTACGCCGAGATGCGGGAAGCCTTCGGGTGGGACCTTGACCGCTTCATCTATTTCGGCGGCTATCCCGGAGCGGCGGACCTGATCGTTGACCAACAGCGCTGGTCGCGCTACATAATCGATTCGCTCATCGAGACGACCCTTTCCCGTGATATCCTGCTTCTGACACGGGTTGACAAACCCGCGCTGCTCAGGCGTCTTTTCCAGCTCGGCTGCTCCTTTTCCGGCCAGATCCTTTCCTATCAGAAGATGATCGGCCAGCTCCAGGACGCCGGCAATACGACGACCCTGGCCCACTACCTGGAGTTGCTTGCCGGCGCCGGTATGCTGACCGGCCTGCACAAGTTCGCGGCGCACCGGGTCCGCGAGCGGGCGTCGAGCCCCAAGCTTCAGGTATTGAACACCGCGCTCATCAGCGCGCAATCGCGGCTCGCCTTCGCTGAGGCGCGGAAGGACCGCGAGTCCTGGGGCAGACTGGTGGAATCGGCGGTCGGCGCCCATCTGATCAACAGCGCTGCGGGAACGGGCGTCGAGGTATTTTATTGGCGCGAAAGAAGCCGGGAGGTGGATTTCGTCCTACAGTCCGGCAAAACCGTTGTCGCTATCGAGGTCAAGAGCGGCTCGCATAAAGAGGGGCTTCCGGGAATGGACGCCTTTGAAAAAGCTTTCAAGCCGAAGCGAAAACTGCTGGTCGGCGAAGACGGCATTCCCCTGGAAAAGTTCCTGCTTACTCCCGCGGAGGAATGGGTCGCTCGCTGAAGTGCTATGAGCAATTTCACGGATTACATCGATGGTTTCGCGGATAAGACCTCGACGCTGGCCAAGGAAGAGCTGAAGGCGCTTATCATTTCAGCCAAGAACGATAAGTCGGAATTTGTCAGGATGCAGGCGGAAAATGTCGAGCACTGGACTGAAATGCTAGCAGCAGGCGAGTTGACTCCCGCGGGTTTTAAAAAGATGGTGTCGAAGATGGATGTTCTCACAAAACTGGAGACGATCAAACTCGAAGTCGCGGCTAAAGTTAGTGCACAACGTCTTGCGGAGGGCATTCAGAAACATGTGATTGATGGGCTCTGTAAGTTATTATAGAGGCGAGTCCGACAACATGGATGGAAAGTCAATCCGGGCCATTACTAATCAAAGATTTCAAAATAAAAGGCTTGCTTTTTGTTATACTGTATATTATAACAGTGTTTATCATGGCAGTATATTACGAGCATTGTGCGAGCCTATCGTGAAAAATCTGACAGACAAACAATCTAAGATTCGTGACTTTATTTGCGAATCGCAGATGGAAAAAGGTTACCCGCCGACCCAGGCGGAAATATCTGACCACTTCGGGTTTCGCAGTCTCAACGCCGTCCGAGCACACCTTCTGTTAATAGAAAAGAAAGGCTATATTCACTTAAATGGCGGGAAAGCTCGTGGAATACAGTTGGCGGCGGTACCTGCACAGGCTATCCAGCAGCAGGAAAACTCCATTCCATTACTCGGGAGTATTGCGGCGGGAGTGCCGATATGGGCAGAACAAAATTTTAAAGGCTATTTGCCAATTTCACCTGTTTTGTTTGGTGGAGGAGAAGTCTTTGCACTCCGTGTGCTTGGTGACAGCATGACAGGAGCAGGAATCAGAAACGGTGACATTGCTGTTATACAGAGGACGGATTGCGTTGAGAATGGTGAAATAGCGGCTGTTCTTATAGAGCACGAGGCCACACTGAAACGGGTTTATTTGTCATCCAAGTCGCTTGTACTAAAATCTGAAAATCCTGCTTTTAAAGATCGAAAATATGCTGCGGGTAATGGTGACGTTATTCGCATCCTTGGACGTTACCAAGGAATTATTCGAACCATGAATAATCGGTGTTGCTCATGAATCTTCTAAACACGGTTAAATCCTTTGGTTGTCACGATGTCGTGGTGCTTGACGGAGAGCCGACCCCCAGGCATTTGGATTACCTTGACCTGTTAAAGGCCTCCGGAAACAAAGGCATCAAAGTTGATGCAGTTGCGGAATTCCAGGCTAGGCCGCTGCTTTATCTCGTGTCCGGAAGTCACATGCAGAATTTTAGCAATGAACAGCTGGTGAATTTGCAGTGTCTTTTGGCTAACCGGGGAGAAAGGGCATACCTGGGCATAGTAAGTCCAGGTGAGTTAAATGTATATCCTATAAATCTAAACCGTTCCGTTTTAACAGATGGATTCAAAAAAACGATCAAGAAGGAGTCTCCAGAAGCACCTCTTTTCTTTCAGAATGTTGTGAGTGGCATTTTCAGCGTGGAAGGTCAGCCTGAAGAATCCGATTATGTATTCAAGACAATACGCGATCTACTCACAGACTCCTCAAAAATACTGATTGGACGGTACGGCCTTAACCCGCTGGATGTCCTCTCATTCCTTGGGCGGGCATTATTCTTTCGTTTCCTATGGGATCGGAATATAGTCCTGCGGAGTGAACTGGGTTCTGTTTGTTCAAAAGCAGAAGCCCCAGGTCACTGTTTCCGCAACATTACGAACGCTGTATCCACCTGCCGGTGGCTTGATGAAACTTTTAACGGTGACCTGCTTCCATTTTCGGCCGGTTATACAGAAGTATTCAGTCATGCAAATAAACAGACTGATGGTAAAATATTTGACCATCTGCGAGCCATTTTGGACGGATGGAAGCATGTTGGGGGCGGATATTTTCAAGTTCAGATTGATTGGGGCGAATTGGACTTTGCCCATATTCCTATTGGAGTGCTCAGCCAGGTTTATGAGAATTTCAGCAGGATATGGGACTCTCATCAATCAGAACAAACAAGCGTGTACTATACGCCTAAAAATATCGCGCGCTATCTCGTGGATGATGCATTTGAAGGCGTGATAAACAAGAGAGAAGCTAAAATACTTGACCCCAGTTGCGGTGCAGGTCTTTTTCTTGTTCTGGCATTCAGGAAGCTTGTTGCCGCACGTTGGGAGCACGATGGGAAAAGACCTGATACTAAAGCGATCCAATCCATTCTCTACAAGCAGCTCTGTGGTTTCGATATAAGTGAATCCGCCCTGCGCTTGGCGGCTTTGTCGCTTTACATTACCGCCATTGAGCTTAATGGCTCGCCCCGACCGCCCAAGAGCCTCAAATTCCCGGAGCCGCTTCAGGGCGTGGTGCTGCATAATCACAGACGTTTAGAAGAGCGCGAGAAAAAGAGCTTTGTGCTTGGCAGTTTGCGTCTGGATCTTTCTAAAGACTTTAATGGCCGTTTTGATATGGTTATTGGTAATCCACCCTGGAGTCGTCTGAGGGGAGATGAGGAACAGGTCAAGACACTCAACAATACTTTCTCAGAGTTGACACGTCAGGTTCTGATTGCTCGCGGACTTGCAGATATTGCGCAGAACTACCGCAACCCTGACAACAACCCGGATTTGCCTTTTTTGTGGAGAGCGCTGCAATGGTCGAAACCGGGCGGTATTATCGCCATGGCACTGCCAGGGCGTATCTTTCTCAAGCCGACATCTTCAGGCACCCGTGCCTTTAATGCAATACTACGCGGGATAGAAATTACAGGGATACTGAATGGGTCTAACCTCTCTGATAGCGCGGTATGGCCGGATATGAACCAGCCGTTTATGCTCTTTTTCGGACGGAATCGTGTACCAAGCGCCGATCATCATTTTCATTTTGTTACTCCCCATTTTGAAAGGAACTTGAATGACAAAGGGCGCGTTCGTATTGATTATCAGTCAGCACAGCCGGTAGCTGTTTCGGAAGTTGTGAATGATGCTAGCCTCTTGAAAACTCTCGCGATTGGAACCTCGCTCGACGTCGAAGTGCTTCGCAAACTTGAAGAGCTGAAGTGGCCGACAGTCAAGTCGTATTGGAAAGAACAAGGGCTATATACGGGAAGGGGGTATGACCTTTCGCCTAAGCAGTTGGTTCAAAGTGATGCATCTTTCATGTACGATTTGCCTAATTTCATTCAACCTGCGAATGATGTGTTTTATGTTGACGTGTCTACACTCCCGAAATTTGGTCGAAACAAAGCCCACATGCCAAGATGTATTGAATTGTATACACCGCCATTGCTTATTGTTCCTGAAGCACCGGGCAGCTCACTGTTCTCTCCAAAGTCTTGGAGATTGAGAAAACGAACTGTATTTCGGTCAAGTTATTACGGTTATTCCGCTCATGGTAATAAGGATGCTGATTTGGTTTTGGCAGTTCTTCATCTGGTCACCCATAGCGAATTGTTCAGGTACCATGTGTTGATGACAAGTTCAAAGATGGGCGCGGAGAGAAGATCGTTTCTCAAGACGACCATTGATGATTTTCCATTCCCGACCATCGATTTATTATCCAAGCAACAACGTCAAAACACACTGGAACTGTCCGGACAGCTTGAAACTGCGTCCAACAAGCCATGGGAGGCAATAAACAACTTCATTTTTAATCTCTATGGCCTGGATAAGTATGACCGCCAGGTTGTGAAGGATACTCTTGAAGTGGCCCCCCCCTTCAAGGAGGCACGTGATCGAGCCAATAATGCTCCTTCAAAAAATGACCGCAAGACCTTTTACGCGGAACTGCAACGAATGCTCGCGCCATCTTTTGCTGTGACGAACGAAACAGTATTGATTGGAGAAGTTGAAATTGCGAACCGTGAGCTCATATCACCGTGGTATTTTTTTGCTGTATATTCACCCTCGGCTGAAGCAAGTCTGACGCAAACGGCGCAGAAAAAATTTATTTCTCAAATCACGGTGGAAGCCAATAAATCTGGATGCAGCAAGGCCGTTGTTCACGACGAGCGGTGTCTTCTTGTTGGGATTGTCGGCCAATATCGTTATTGGACGTTAAGCCGCGCCCGTTTGTGCGCCTTGGACATATTGCGCCATCACCTTGATGTATTTCCAATAGGGAGAAGCTGATGGCCGTTGGTTTTTTCACACATGGCATAGAATTCACATTGCCTCACCCGCCTATCCCCGAGCGTACCATTTTACTTCTTTGCATGGTGATCAAAAGGGCATGGCAGCACCTCGAAGAAAAGCCTCCTGACAGCTTTGTTTTACAAACAGCAGATGAAGATAGTATTACCCAGGTGCTGGCGGAGATTATTGAAAATCATTTACGAAAAAGCGGCGAAGTTTCCGGATTCGATTCTGCGCGCTTTGGTAGGGTTAGCCGTGAGCCTAAGATTACCAACTTCGATAAAAAACACCCTGACAAGATGCCGGATATATTCTTTGATCTAAAACGGGATCAGTATTCTATCCTCAGCGATCAGGATGGGCTCTTTGTGGAATGTAAGCCCGTTGATGGGAAACACGGGATTTTATCCTGCTATTGTAAATTAGGGCTGGACCGTTTCGTCATCGGTGACTATGCTTGGGCTATGCAGGAGGCCCTGATGCTCGGGTATGTGAAGGGACCATATTCATATAAAAAGCTATCAACTGTGCTCGAAAATGAAAAAGAAAGCGCCTCCCTAAAGACAACCAGCCATTCTCATATTGATAAATACTCGATTTATCGTTCAACTCACAAGAGAGAGTTCGCGTGGCCGGAAGGCCGCGGCAAAGCTTGCCAGATAACTGTTTCGCACCTTTGGCTGTCGTTGTAATTTCTACCTAAGATGTATACAATCACAGTACTATAATATCGGTGCGCGGGGTATGTTTGAAACATTGGCGGTATCACAACGAAAGGAAGCAGAATGCCTGAACTCCATTTCAAGGGAAAAGAATTCGTTTACAACCATCACCTGACGGTCCCTTACCGTCCCTTAATTGCTCAGCCCGAAAAGTCTCTTGGCGATAATCCGGAAAATCTGATCATTCATGGTGACAACTTGCATGCCTTGAAAGCTTTGATGCCGCGTTATGCGGGGAAAGTGGATTGCGTCTGTATCGACCCGCCATATAATACTGGTAATGAAAACTGGTCCTACAACGATAACGTTAACAATCCCATCATGCGGGAATGGCTTTCCAGTAATCCGGTTAATAAAGAGGACATGCTGCGCCATGACAAGTGGGCGTGTATGATGTATCCTCGCTTGAAGTTGTTACATGAATTGTTGTCAGAGAACGGAAGCTTATGGATGACATTGGATGACAACGAAGTACATCATGCACGATGTATACTTGACGATATATTCGGAGCGGATAGCTGTGTAGGGCAGATTGCATGGCAAAAAAGAACTTCAAGAGAGAATAGAGCTAACCTATCCCCAAGTATCGACCATATAATAGTGTATTCAAAGGATCTTGCAGACACGTGGCGACTGACAAGAAATTTACTACCAAATGAGGGCGCAGGTTATGCGAATCCGGATAATGATAAGCGTGGACCATGGAAATCAATTCCTTTTTCTGCACAAGGATATCGAAAAAACCAGGTATACGATATTGTGACTCCAACCGACAAAGTTTTAAAGCCGCCCAAAGGCAGGTGTTGGGGCGCGACTGAAGGAGAATTTGAAAAGCTAAAGAAAGCTGACAAGATTTACTGGCCGAAGGATGGTGATGGACGGCCTCGTGTGAAACAATTTCCTGAGGATGAAAAAGGATTGGTGCCCGATACCCTCTGGTTAGCGCAAGAAGTAGGTGATACGGAGGATTCTAAAAAGACTCTTTTGTCCATCTTCTCGGACAGAGAAGAATTAGATTTTCACGCACCGAAACCGCACCAATTATTTGAGCGCATCATCAACATAACTACGAAATCAGACGCGATAATTTTAGATTCTTTCGCAGGTTCTGGCACCACTGGACATGCGGTTCTCTCTCTCAATGCTAAGGACGGCGGCAACCGTCGTTTTATCCTCGTTGAATGTGAAAATTACGCTGATACATTGACAGCTGAACGAGTGCGGCGAGTAATAAACGGATATGCATACCAGGGGACTCAGAAAGAGGAGTTATATCGGTATAAAATTAATTT
>Ga0315281_10000133_pt1 | contig 93107 bp, 94 predicted proteins | sample YL17G07_0_MG_FD_204540 | JGI IMG/M metagenome (GOLD analysis project Ga0315281, IMG submission 204540) | Sediment microbial communities from Yellowstone Lake, YNP, Wyoming, USA - YL17G07_0 | ecosystem: Environmental > Aquatic > Freshwater > Lake > Sediment | place: USA: Wyoming | collected... | reverse complement strand
AGACCAACCCAGCTACCTTCAGCCATGACCGGCGCCTCCCGTAATTGCGGCTCTACCGCCGCGCCAATCGCGACGGCAACCCGCGCCAACTTACGAGCGAGGCGCCGGGCAGTCCATACGGTCTAGCCCATGCGTCCCGTGATCTGATCACGCCAGGCGGCAAAGCTCCGGGAACTCAGGCCCGTGCAGGGCGATGGCCTACGAGCGGGCCTCCTCGACGAGGATCGCGTCCGCGGCGTCGGGCTCGAGCGCGCGGTAGAGGGCACGCTTCGTCACACGGAGCGCTCGGTGCGGGCCGCTCGCGATTCGGCGTGCGTACTCCATCGCATCCGCCAGGGGATCGTCGACGATACGCGAGGCGATCCCGAGGGCCAGTGCCTCATCGGCATCGACGAAGCGGCCGGTGAGTACGATGATTGCTCAGTTATAGCTCTCCGCCATGGCGACGAATTGTGGGCGTTCACAACCGGCGCACTCCCACCTGCCGTGATCGTCGGCCAGGGCGAAACGCGATCCATCGCTGACTGACGCGCGCAAGTATGCCGCGCGCACGCGATCGCTCGTTGCTCTGGGTAGGGATGCCAAGCCTCGGTCGAAATGAGTCTTCCGCACGACGAAAGATCGGAGGCCACATCGCTCGCATATGACGGTTACGCCCGGATGCGTCGGCCCTGTCATCGCTCACAACCGTCGTGAAACACGAGACGCTCGGCCGATTGTCTGCTTCCTCCCAACTGGCTCACGTGACGCCCACGCCTCCATCGACGCGAAGGACGGTGCCGGTGATGTACGACGAACGTGGCGATACTAAGAAGTCGACTGCTTCTGCGACTTCGGCTAACGCCCCTAGCCGCCGAAGAGGTATCCGCTCGGCCAATCGCTTCTCTCCAGCGGAGCCTCCGACAATGCCATCCGCTGCTTGAACGAAACCGGCCGCAACTGCATTGACACGCACGCCTCGCGGTCCCAGCTCAGCTGCCAGAGCGCGCGTCAAGCCTTCGATCCCGCCGTTGGCCGCCGCGTAGATCGATAGGCCCGGCGCACCACCTGCCGTCGCGACTACACCCCCTACGTTCACGACTGATGCATGGGCGGCGAAGTACGGAACTGCGCAGCTGCACGTCCGCACAATGCCGCCGAGGTCGAGGTCAAGTGAAGTCTTGAGGTACGCGTCGTCCACGGTCTCGATCAGGGCAACCCGCATGCTCCCCGTGTAATTCACCAACGCCCGGAGCGGTCCCAGCTGCGTCGCAGCGAACACGGCCTTCTCGACGCTCTCCCTCGAACTCAGATCGATGGCGTGAAAGACAATGTTCCCTTGTGAATCCGCCTGCCCCAAGTCGTGCGACGAGATGCCTTCGAAGTCGCATGCCAGAACGGTCAGCCCACTCGCGGCAAGCCGCTGAGCGATTGCCGCCCCGATGCCGGCACCGCAACCGGTGACGAGCGCCACACCACCATTCTCACCCAGTCCGTTGGTCATCTAAGCTCGAAGAAGAGCCTACTTGTCTGCCGCGGGCCGCGGACGCCTCGCCCGGTGCAGCACGAGCGGACGGGAACGTCCACATGGGGGTCGCCTATCTGAACCATCTGCTTGCGGCTTTCGGCGACGACGACCCGTACAAGGTGAGCGAGACGTTCATCGCCAACGCGCTCGCCCTCCGAGCGCGTATGTGAATCGCCCCCCGGCCCGGCCTGGGTAGGATCGGCGCAGCCATGAAGATTGCGGTCTGCGTGAAGCACGTTCCCGAGGGTTCGGCGCGCCTCGATGCCGGGTCGAAGCGGCTCGACCGCTCCGGCGAGGGTGCGCTCAACCATTTCGACGCGAACGCGGTCGAGGAGGCGCTTCGGCTCAAGGGCGACTCCGACACGGAGGTCGTCGTCGTCTCGATGGGTCCCGAGAAGGCTGCCGACTCGTTGCGCAAGGCGCTCGCGATGGGCGCCGACCGCGCCGTTCTCGTCAGCGATGACGCGCTCGCCGGCTCCGATCTCGTCGCCACGAGCAGGGTGCTCGCGAAGGCCCTCGAGCGGGAGGGCCCCGACCTCGTGCTCTTCGGCCAGCAGGCGAGTGACGGCGACGGCGCCGTGCTCTGGGCCGCGGTGGCTGAGCGGCTGCGTCGGCCGGTCGTGTCGCAGGCGGCCGAGCTGTCCGTCGACGGCAGCACCGTGCACGTGAAGCGCCAGACGGAGTTCGGCTACGACGTGATCGAGACCGCGCTGCCCGCCGTGGTCGCGGTGAGCGACGCGATCAACGAGCCGCGCTACCCGTCGCTGAAGGGAATCATGGGCGCGAAGAAGAAGCCGTCGGAAACCGTCTCGCTCGCCGACCTGGGCATCGATGCGGGCGACGCGGGCGAGGCCGGCTCGAAGACCGAGGTGCTCGCGCTCGGCTCGCCGCCGGCGCGCGCCGACGCGCGCAAGATCGAGGACGACGGCAACGCCGCGCAGGTGATCGTCGACTTCCTCGTCGAGAAGAGGTTGGTCTGATGGCGACCCTCGTCTTCGTCGAGCATCACGGGAGCGAGCTGCAGAAGGGCTCGCTGGGCGTGCTGTCCAAGGCCGCGACGCTCGGCGACGGGGACGTCGCTGCAGTGCTCGTCGGGGCGGGCGTCAGGTCGCTCGCCGCTGAGGCGGCGACGTATGGGGCGGCGAAGGTCTACGTCGCCGACGACGCTTCGCTCGATCCGCCGCTGCCGCAGACGCGCGTCGACGTGCTCGCGAAGGTCGTGCGCGACGGCGGCTACGACACGGTGTTGTTCGCGAACTCGGTGCTCGCTGCAGACATCGCCGCCGGTCTGGCCGCGCGACTCGACGCCGGCTTGAACTGGGACCTCATCGACCTCGTGCAGCAGGACGGGAAGCTCGTCGGCAAGCGTCCGGCGTTGCAGGACTCGGTGCTCGTCGACGTCGGCTGGCGCTCGGAGCCGCGGCTCGCGCTCTTCCGCGCCGGCTCGTTCGACGCGGCCCCGACCGGCGGCGGCGCGCCGCAGGTCGAGGACGTCGCGGTCGAGCTCGAGGAGCACTCGCGCGGCGCGAAGGTCGTCGACCAGCAGCTCGAGGAGTCGAGCGGTCCGTCGATCGAGGATGCCGACGTGATCGTGGCCGGCGGCCGCGGTCTCGGGAGTCCCGACAAGTTCACGCTCGCGGAGGAGCTCGCACGCTCGCTGGGCGGCGCGGTCGGCGCGACGCGCGCCGTCGTCGACGCGGGCTGGTATCCCTACCCGGCGCAGATCGGGCAGACGGGGAAGACCGTGTCGCCGAAGCTCTACGTCGCGCTCGGCATCTCCGGCGCGATCCAGCACAAGGTCGGCATGCAGAGCTCGAACGTGATCGTCGCGATCAACAAGGACGGGAACGCACCCATCTTCGAGTTCAGCGACCTCGGCGTCGTCGGCGACCTGCACGAGATCGTCCCGAAGCTGATCGAGCTCCTGAACCAGCGCAAGGGCGTGTGACCCCGACCGGCAGCTGACGGGGTGAGCTCACAAGAGCCTTGGCTCGCCGAGGCACAACGGTGGTCGGCTCATCCCGGCTGCTGCGGCGGCTCACTTCGAGCCGCTCCCCAAGATCGTCGCGTGCCGGCGGGAAAGCGTAAGTCGCTGACCGACCCTGGAAACAGGAGGTCTTAGGGTTCGGCCAGTTCATCCACACGCAACGCAAGCTCGCTGGGCTCTCGCTTCGCGAGCTTGCAGCGCGAGCCGACGTTTCGAACGCGTACCTGAGCCGGCTCGGGCGCGCCTGGACATCTCGTTCAAGTACGAAGCCGGAGACTGAGCTTTCTGATTGCTGTCTGGTCGTCACGACGTTGGCTGCCGGGGTGCGCAGCCGCGCTCAGTGGCTTCGCTCGAACTCGGCGACCTCCGCCATGAACGGCGACGCGATCTTCGGGTTGATGAGGCAGTCGAGCAGGATCGGGCCGCTCGGGTTCGCGAGCGTCCCGGCCAGCGACTGGAGGTCGTCAACGGACGCGATCGCCGCCGCCTCGTAGCCCAGCGCCGCTGCGATACCGGCGAAGTCCGCCTCGGGGAACATCGACCTGCCGATCGGCAAGCCGCGGAGCTCGAGGAAGTGGCGCTCCGCGCCGTAGGCTCGATCGTTCATCACCACGATGACGAGCGGCAGGTTTTCGCGCACGACGGTCTCGAGCTCTCCGAGCGACATCAGCAGCCCTCCGTCACCGACGACGAGCACGGTCGGCATGTCTGGACGCGCCCGGGCGACGCCCAGCGCCGTGCCGATGCCGAGACCGATCGACGCGAACTCCGACGTCATCTTGATGCGGTCCGGCGCACGAATGGACAGGTACGGGACAATGCCGAGGAAGTTGCCCACGTCGTAGACGATCGTGCGCTCGTCTGGCAAGAGCCGCTCGAGCTCGATCCCGAGCGACCGCGGGTCGACGCCGCGAGAGACGCTCTCGTCCTGGAAGTCCTGCGTGTGCTCGAACTCCGTGAGCAAGCGCCGCGTCTCCTCGGTGTGGAACGGCTTCTCGCCCTCCGGTCGGGCCGGCAACGCCTCCAAGAGCTGCTCCGTCACAGCCAACGCGTCCCCCACGACGACCGCCTGGACGGTCGACCAGCGGCCGATGCTCGAGCGGTCCGCGTCGACCTGCACGATCGGGATGTCCCGCAGCGATGCGCCGAAGCTCATCGTGAGGATGTTGAGACCGGCTCCGACGACGAGCGCGCAGTCGGCCTGATCGATCAGCCGCCGTCCGGCCGAGTGGGAGAACGTGCCGATGATGCCGACCTCGTACGGATTTCCCCGGAACATCCCGCTGCCCTTGAGCGTGGTCGCGAGCACCGCGCCCGTGCGCTCGGCGAGCTCCTCGAGCGCTGCGCGCGCGCCGGACCGGTGCGCACCCCAGCCCGCGATGATCAGCGGTCGCGTGCTCTTCTCGAGGAGCGCGACAGCATGGTCGATCGCTGCCGCGGCGGCGCGCTGGGGCCGCGGCGTCGCGGACGCGATGGCCGTGGCCGAGCCGGCGTCGCCGTCGCGCACCTCGATCCTCGCCTCCTGCACCGTCGTCGGTACGTGCAGGGTCGCCACCCGGCCAAACTCGGCATGCGCGACAGCCGCACGCAGCACCGCCCGGGCGGAGCCGGCGCTCGGCACGGGGAACGTGCGGATCCCCGCAGTCGCGTAGATGCCGGGCGCGCCGAGGCCGGGGATGTTCTTCAGGTCCGGGCCCATCAGGTTCAGTGCGCCGTCGAGAATCGGGTCGTCACCGAGGACGATCAGCACCTTCGATCCGGTCTTGCTCACATGGATCGAGCCGGTGATCGCATTGGCCGCTGCGGGGCCGCGACCGATCACGGCGACCCCGAGCCTGTCCGCCGCAAACGCGTACCCCTCCGCCATCAACACGGCCTGCGTCTCGTGACGCGCGCCGACGAACGGGATCCCGATGGCGTCGAGAGCGATGATCAACGTCGCCGTGTCGTCGCTCATCAGCCCGAAGGCCACCTCGACCCCGTGCGCCTTGAGCTCCGCGGCGATCACCTCGTTCGCGGACATGACGCGGACCCCGCCGGCTACGTCTTCGGCACTCGTCACCACCGTCTCCATTGCGATCTCCTTCGCCGACTCGGACGCTGTAGTGAAAACCCCTGCCCGCGAAACGCTTTGCACGCGGCTGCTCGGAAGGTCGTCACCGATCGAGCCGTGCGGTCTGCAATCCCTTCAGGCGGGACAGTTAGCGTAGCGTTCCGTCCGTGTACTCACTGACGCGCCCTCGATGACCGCCCTCCCCCGCATCGACCACCACGTCGCTCTCCGCGTGTCCGACCTCGACGCAGCGATCTCGTTCTGGACCGACGGAGTCGGCGGAACGCTCGCGACGTCTCCGGCCACCCGAGGCGGCGGCTACTTCGACCTGATCTTCGAGCCGGGGTGCCGCGTCACGTACTGCTACGTGTTGTTCGAGGCCGGCGCGCTCGAGCTGTTCGAGTTCGTCGAGCCGCGCAAGCCGCTGCCTACGAGCAGCCAGAGCGGCGATGCGATCATGCATTTCGGGATCACGGTGGCGGACGTCCGCGAGGCGCTCCGGCGCGTGGAGGAGCACGGCGGCCGCGCGCGCGCCCCGGTCCTCCACATGTTCGGCCGCGAGGACGCGCCGCGCTTCGTCTACTGCGAAGATCCGGACGGCCACGTCTTCGAATTGCTCGAAACCGACAACCTCGGCGTGGTCCGGCTGACGCTGGAGACTGCGGCCCAGGCAGCGCGCCGCGACACCGGCCAGACATAGCTGCCGGATCCTCTCCAGGGAAGAGGGGGGCATCCTCGGGACGTGCAGCTGCTCCAGCCAGACCGAGACCCGCCAGGCCGACCGACCACTCAGCCGTCGACGCGCTCCGGTCTCACGCGCCAGCGGAAGGGCGCGCTCCCGACCAGTTCGAGGTCGCCGCGGCGCTCGAGCGAGACGAGATGCGCGTACGCCTCGCCGAGCGCCAGCACACGATCGACCGGCGCGAACCTCTGCCACGCGCTGCCCCTGCCCCACGGCATGCGCTCGGCCACCTCCCGCACCGTCGAGTGGCCCTCCGCGACGAGCTTCCGCGCCGCGCGCAACTCCGCGTCGTGATGCGCCAGAAGCTCTGTGGCGCGCGCCCTGAGCGGGACGCGCTCCTCGTGCCCGGGCAGCGCGAGCAGATCGCCGAATTCGCAGAGACGCTGCAGCGAGCGCTGGTAGTCGTCGAGAGGGTCTTCGGGAGAGCCCGGACGGATGCTGATGTTCGGCGTCGTGTAGGAGAGGACGCAGTCGCCGGTGAAGACGATACCCCGATCTGCATCGACGAGGCAGACGTGGCCCGGCGAGTGGCCGGGCGTGTGCACCACCTCGAGGTCGTAGCCGTCGAGATCCAGGCGGTCGCCGTCGCGGAGCAGACGGTCGGGCATCGCCGTCGGCGTGTACGAGCGCATCCGCAGCAGCGTCTCGATTAGCGCTTGCCCTTCCTCTGCGCCGACGCCGAGATCCACGAACCAGGCGAGGAACTCGTCGCTGCCGCGCTCATGCGGAGCCGCCTTCGCGATCAGGCCGGCCTCGACCTCGTGCAGCGCCAGCCACGCGCCCGACTCCTCGCGAATCCGAGGGCCGAGCGCGTAGTGATCGGCGTGGAAGTGGGTGAAGATCACGCCGCGCACGTCCGCGACCCGCGCTCCGACGGCCTCGAGGCTCCGCTCGAGGTTGGCGAACGCGTCCGGCTGGCCCCAGCCAGCGTCGATCAGGAAGAGGCCGTCACGCGACTCGAGCGCGTACACGAGCATGTAGCGGAGCGCGCCCGGAATCGGCTGCGGCAGCGACCACACACCCGGCCTGGCCTCCTCGACAGGCGGCAGCCCTCTCGGGCGACGCTTTCGCCCGGCCGCGTCGTTTGCCGTCACGGGCTACCGGAGCCCGAACGAGGCCGCGCGCACTTCGGTGGTCGAACCCTCAAGCATTTCTCCTCTGCCCACCCTGGAGGTTGCCCTTCCCCGTCGACGCGAAGCGCACCGCGACTTCGCCGACACCGGGCGCAGGCACCACCCTAGGAAATCCGACGTTTCACGTCAAGTTACTCCGCCTCAGGCCGACCGCGCTCCTGGTCGGGGAGCAGGGCGCAGACGGGCGGCGCGTGGGATACTCGCCGCATCGCTCGATCGTCGCCGCTTCGCTTCGACGGCCGCGTCGCCATCGTCACCGGCGCCGGCGCCGGCCTGGGGCGCGCACACGCGCTGCTGCTCGCGGCGCGGGGCGCGCAGGTCGTCGTCAACGACCTCGGCGGCAGCCTCCAGGGCACCGGTGCCGATGCGGCCCCGGCCGACACCGTGGCCGCGGAGATCCGGGCGACCGGGGGAGCGGCTGTGGCGAACGCCGCCGACGTCTCGACCGAGGACGGCGCGCAGTCTCTCGTCGAGGCTGCGCTCGGCGAGTTCGGCCGAATCGACGTCGTCGTCAACAACGCCGGCGTCCTCCGGCTGGCCGAGTTCGCGGAGACGACGCTCGAGAGCTTCCAGCTCCACCTCGGCGTGCACGTCGTCGGCTCGTTCAACGTCACCCGCGCCGCCTGGCCGCACCTGGCGGCGCAGCGCCACAGCCGCGTGGTGATGACGACCTCCAACGGCATCCTCGGCGCACCGGGACTCGCTTCCTACGGCGCCGCGAAGGGCGCGGTGCTCGGACTGATGCGAACGCTGGCGGTGGAGGGAGCTCCGCGCGGCATCAAGGTGAACGCGATCGCGCCCTGGGCGGTGACCCGGATGGTCGAGCATTCGCGCGAGGTCAACGCGATCGCGACCGACCCGCTGGAGGACGAGCGGCTGACGCCGGGCGCGGTTTCGCCGGTCGTCGCCGTGCTCGCGCACGAATCGTGCCCCGTCACCGGCGAGGTCGTCGTCTCGGCCGGCGGTGTCGTCGCGAGGATGATCGTGTCGGAGACGCCGGGCTACCGGCAGCTCGGCCACACACCGGAGGACATCCTCGCTCACTGGGACGCCGTCAGCTCCGACACCGGCGCCTACGTCCCGGTCGACACCGGCGACGCCACGGCACGGCGGCGCGCGCAGATCCTCGAGCCGTGAGGGAAGCGCCGGCCGGCGGCGGCTACCTCCACACGGTCGTAGCTCCCGCCAGCAGCGGCAGATCGGGGAAGTGACCGAGCGCCGCGGTCTCGCGGCTGCGATCGAACTCGCGGCGGGCGACGACGAGCCGCTGGATCTCGCTCGTTCCCTCCCCGATCGTGAAGATGCGCGCGTCCCGCAGGTACCGCTCGACCGGCGCCTCGGTCGTGCAGCCGATCCCGCCGAAGATCTGCACCGCCTCGTTCGCGGCGAGGAACGCCGCCTCGGCCGCCCAGAACTTCGCCATCGACGACTCCCGGTCGGAGCGCTCGCCCGCGTCGATCAGACGGGCGGCGCGGTAGACGAGCATCCGCGCCGTGTCGATCCGGACCGCGGTCTCGGCGACCTTGAGCTGGATCGCCTGATGCTCCGACAGCGACGCTCCGAACGACCGCCGCTCGAGCGCGTACGCCTTCGCGATGTCGAACGCCGCCTGCGCAAGACCGACGCAGAGCGCGCCGGTCGCGGTGCGCCCGATCTCCAGCATTCGCATCAGGTAGTACCAACCCCTCCCCTCCTCGCCGACGAGGTTCGCGAGCGGCACGCGGCAGTCGTGCATGCTGTAGGCGCCGACGCCGAGCCCGCGCAGGCCGATGACGTCGTAGACCTTGTCGACGACGAAGCCGGGCTGATCGCGCTCGACGACGAACGCGCTGATCCCGCGATGCCCCGGCTGCACCTCGGGGTCCGTCTTCGCCCACGTCAAGAACACCTGCGCGACCGAGGTGTTGTCGATCAGGCGCTTCGAGCCGTTCAGGAGCCACTCGTCGCCGTCGCGCATCGCCGTCGAGGTCATCGCGGCGGCGTCGGAGCCGGCGCCGGGCTCGGTAATGCCGATCGTGCCTACCCACTGCCCGTCGCGGATCGGCGGCAGGAACCGCTCCTGCTGGGCCTTGCTGCCGAAGAGGACGATCGGGGTGAGGCAGAGGTTCGTGGCCATCACGCTGCTCGCGACGGTGATGCTCCCGTAAGCGAGGTGCTCCTGCTGCAAGCAGAGGTCGGTGACGGAGCCGCCGAGCCCGCCGAGCTCCTGCGGGATGATCCGTGCCAGGTAGCCCTGTGCCGCGAGCCGGAGCCGCAGCTCGTCCGGAATCGCCGCGTCCCTGTCCACCTGCGCGTCGAGCGGAGCCAGCTCCGCGAGCGCGAACTCGCGGCATGAGGCCGCGATCTCCCGCTCCTCGGGTGAAAAATCGAAGTGCACGGTCACCTCCGTCTGATGGGTGGAACTGAGTCCTGCCGGCTCCGGTCAGATGGGACGCTCGGCGCTCTCCCAGTAGGGCGCGCGGAGCTCCTTCTTGAGAATCTTGCCGGTGGCGCCGATCGGCAGCTCGGCCCGGATCTCGAGCGACCTCGGCTTCTTGAAGGACGCGAGCCTCGAGGCGGCGAACTCCAGCAACTCCTGCTCGCTCGCGACCGCGCCGGGCTTGAGCACGACGATCGCGTGGGTCGCCTCGCCCCACTTCTCGTGCGGGATGCCGATCGCGGCCACCTGGGCGACGGCAGGGTGGCCGTACAGCGCTTCCTCGATGTCGCGGCTGAACACGTTGATCCCGCCGGTGATGATGATGTCCTTCAGCCGATCGACGATCGTCACGAACCCCTCCTCGTCGACGACCGCGACGTCGCCCGTCTTGAACCAGTCGCCCTCGCGCGAGAGCGCCGTCTCCTCGGGTTGACGAAAGTAGCCCGGCGAGATCGTGTCGCCCTTCATCCACACCTCGCCGCTCGTCTCGTTGTCTCGCGGCACGTCGAGCCCCTCGGCGCCCACGACTCGCACCTGCATCAGGACGTTCGGCTTACCGGCGGATGCGAGGCGGCGGATCTGCTCCGGCGTACCTTCCACGTGCTGGTTCTCGCGGCGGAGGATCAGGCCGCACGAGTAGCTCTCGGCCAGGCCGTACAGCGGAAAGAAGACGTCGCCGAAGACCCGCCGCGCACGGGCGAGCAACTCGCGCGGGAGCGGCGACCCGCCGACCATGACGCCCATGAGCGTCGAGAGGTCGTGCGCACCGCACTCCGGGTGGTCGAGGACCATCCCGATCATGGTCGGGACGAGAATGCAATGCGTCACGCCGTAGGCCGGAACGGCGCGGAGGAAGTTGCCGGGGTCGAAGGCGGGGACGACGACGGCGCGGCCGCCCTTCATCAACACCGGATGCAGCCCTGCAGGGCCGCCGGGGTTGAAGAAGAACGGGATGTTCTGGAGGCTCGTGCCGTGCTCGCGTGTCGGGAGCTCCGCGAGCCAGTTCAGCATTGCGGCAATCGCGTTGGCGTGCGTGAGGATCGCCGCCTTGGCCAGGCCGGTCGTGCCGCTCGTGGCTCCGAACTGGTAGACGTCCTGCTCGACGACGTGACAACCGGGGTCGGTCGGCTCCTGCGCCGCGAGCAGCTCCTCCAGGTCGAGCTCGAAGCCGTGGCCGTCGCCCATGCCGACGACGTGCCGCACCGAGGCCACGTCGCCGACGAACGCCCGCGCCTGCTCCGCGACCGCGGCGTGCACGAGCACGGCCCTCGGCTCGACGATCCGGAGGTACGCGGTGAGCTCGTGTGGCGCGAGCCGGATGTTCGTCGGCGCGCCGATCGCGCCCGACTTCGCGCAGGCGAAGAAGAAGTCGACGTACTCGCCGCAGTTCGGCGCGTACACGGCGACACGGTCCCCGTGCTCGAGGCCGAGGCCGAGCAGGCCGCGGGCGAGCCGGTTGGTGCGCTCCTCGAGCGCACCCCAGGTCGTGCTTCGCCCGCCCGGAACGACCACCGCCTCGCGGTCGGCGAAGCAGTCGGCGTTCCTGCGAACGATGTCGCTTACCAGCATCGGTGTGCGGCCCTTGCCCTGGTCGTGCGCGTCGGCGTCAAGCCTCCGTCATCCCCTGCGGGACGCCGTCGAGGAGCAGGTCGTGGTACTCGAGGAATCCGTAGCCGGTGCGTCCCTCGAAGTCGAACTTCCCGAGCAGCTCCGCGATCCGCGCCTGATACCCCTCGCGCCGGTGGCGGAGCGGAACGGCGTTCGGAAGGATGTCGACGTGGGTCTCGAGCGGACCGTCGTCGGTCGTCAGCACGACGTCGACCTGCTCCGGGAAGTAGTACGGCGCCGGGCCGTAGCTGCTCGTGATCTCCATCCGGCGCACGAGCGAGATCGCGCCGTCCCGGACGATCGCGCCGTTGCCGGGCGGCCGCTTGTCGCCGACGCGCGTCACCCAGCCGGCGAAGCCGTTGGCCTCGTCGACCCAGCACGAGACCCAGCGCCACCACGTCGGCGCCGTCCATTGCCTCGGCCCCCAGGAGTGGTCGCGAAAGCCGCTCGCGCTGACGCGACGGTCGTGGCCGTCGATCGTGATCGTCCCGGACGCGAGAGTGCCGCCCTGGTAATGACCGGCCGAGACGATGTCCTCGACGCCCTCGATCCCGCCGAGCCCGTCCCCGGTGCCGCTCAGGCCGTAGAGCTGCGCGATCGTGTCGAACTCGAGGTCGAGCGTCATCGGCACGACCGGCGACGACGTGAACGCGCGCTTCGGGTCGATCAGCTCGCGCCCCTCTGCAAGCAGGTGCGCATCGCCCTCGTAGCGCACCCTGATCTTCCGCAAAGGCTCGAGGACGTCGATCCGGAGCCCACCGGCCTCGAACTTCGAGTTGTCCACGATCGGCGCGCGCTCGATGTGGACGGCTGCGCTGCCGTCCTCCAGATACACCATCACCGTCACTTCCGAGTGGCCTTCGTTGACGCGATTGCCCATGCGGATCAGCAAGGCGAACCCGCTTCCGGACTGGTCGACGAAGTTGAAGTACATCGACTCGTTGAACTGCGGCTCGTCGGTCGGCTCGTGCATCCCCTCGTCGACGGACGGAATGGCGGCCGGAACGGAAACGCGTGCCATCTCGCTCTCCTCCCTCGTCGTTGCGTTACGCAGGCGCGGCCGCCTGCTCGACCTGCGCTCTCGTGACGCGACCGGACGACTCGGTCGCCCGGTCGAACTGCCATGTAACGCGAAACGTCAGATGCGCCCAGTCGGGACTGTAAGGCAGCCGAGCGGGTGTGTCAAAAGGCCCGATGCCGTCACCGTGGCGCCATCCGCAGAGCACCGTCGAGCCTGATCACCTCGCCGTTCAGCATCTCGTTCTCGACGATGTGAAGCACGAGCGCCGCGAACTCCGCCGGCCGCCCGAGGCGCGACGGGTGCGGCACCGACCTCGCCAGGGACGCCCTGACCTCCTCGGACAACTCGCCGAGAAGCGGCGTGTCGAAGATCCCGGGGGCGATCGTCGTGCAGCGGATCTGCGACCGGGCCAGATCCCGGGCGAGCACGAGCGTCATCGACGCGATCCCGCCCTTCGACGCCGCGTACGAGATCTGCCCGATCTGGCCCTCGTACGCCGCGACCGACGCGGTGTTGACGATCACGCCCCGCTCGCCGTTCACGGGGTCGACCGTCCGCTGCATGCTCGCGGCGGCCAGGCGCGCGACGTTGAAGGTTCCGACCAGGTTCACGTCGACGACCCGCTTGAACCTGTCGAGGTCGAGCGGCACTCCGTCTCTGGCGGTGACCGCGGGGTCGCCGATCCCGGCGCAGTTGACGCAGATCCGGAGCGGCCCGAGCGCCTCTGCCCTCGCGATCGCCGCGGACACGGCCTCGGCGTCGCGCACGTCGGCGGCGACCGGGTGCAGGTCTTCGCCGACGTTCCCGCGCTCGAGACCGCCCTCCAGGTCGAGCACGACGACGGTGGCCCCGCGCGAGCGAAGCGCCTCCGCGGTCGCCCGCCCCAGGCCCGAGGCCCCGCCCGCGACGAGCGCGACGGCGCCCTCCGGATTCACTCGCCCTCCCTGAGCAGCGCGCGGCCGATGATCTCTTTCATGATCTCGTTCGTGCCACCGTAGATGCGGGCGGCGCGAGCGTCCGCGTAGGCGCGGGCGACGGGGTACTCGATCATGTAGCCATAGCCGCCGTGCAATTGGACGCACTTGTCGATCGCGCTCCCCTGCGCCTCCGTGCACCAGTACTTCGCCATCGCGGCCTCCTCGGCCGTGAGGACGCCCGCGTTCAGCTTGTCGATGCATCGATCGACGAACGCGCGGGCGACCTCCGTCTCCGTGTGCGCCTCCGCAAGCAGGTGACGCACTGCCTGGAACTCGCCGATCGACTTCCCGAACGCCCGCCGCTCGCGCAGGTAGGGGATCGTCCACTCGATCGCGCCACGCGCCGCGGTCGCGCCCGCGAGCGCGATCGAGATCCGTTCCCGGGCCAGGTTGTGCACCAGGTAGAGGAAGCCCTTCCCCGGCTCGCCCAGCAGGTTGGCCCGCGGAACGCGAGCGTCGCTGAAAAAGAGCTCGGCCGTGTCCTGCGAGTGCATCCCGACCTTCTCGAGGTTGCGGCCGCGCTCGAACCCCGGCGTGTCGCGCTCGACGACGAGCAGGCTCAGCCCGCCGTAGCGGGGCTCCGGCTCCGTGCGGACGGCGGTGATGATCAGTTCGGCGTTGATCCCGTTCGTGATGAACGTCTTCGAGCCGGTGACGACATAGTCGTCGCCGTTGAGCGTGCCATGAGTCGCGATCCCGGCCAGGTCCGAGCCTGCGTCGGGCTCGGTCATCGCGACTGCCGTCAGCAGGTCGCCCGACGCGATCCCGGGGAGCCAGCGCTGCTTCTGCTCCTCGTTCGCGTAGTGCAGGAAGTACGGTAGGCAGACGTCGTTGTGCAGCGTCAGCCCGGCGCCGAAGCCGACGAAGCCGGTCCTGCCGATCTCCTCGTGGAGCACCGCGTTGAACCAGAAGTCGTCGATCCCGGCGCCGCCGTGCTCCTCCGGAATCTCCATGCCCATGAAGCCCGCCTCGCCCGCAGCGCGGTACACCTCGCGGGGCACGATCCCGTCCTTCTCCCACTGGTCGTAGTGCGGAAGCACCTCGCTCTGCAGGAAGTGCCGGAAGCTCTCGCGGAAGAGCTCGTGCTCCTCGCTCAACCTCGGACCCGTGGTCAGTCCTTCGGCGGCCATTCGCCCTCCTCGATGCCCGCGAGCCAGCGGGCGTAGTCGATGGCGCGCTCGCGCTCGTACTGCGCGAGGATCGTCAGCTTCTCCGCCTCGATCGAGCCCTCCGCGTGGACGGCCAGCACGGCCTGGTAGCCGCCGTACTCGCCGGCCGTCAGATCGCTGATCAGGTTCATCACGCGCAGGCGCTCGTCGCCCGACGCGCCGCCCGCCGCCTCCATGTACCGCGTGAGCGCGGCGCCGTACTCGGGGTGGTCGAGATCCTCCAGGGCGGGATACGTGACGAGCAGGCCGCCGGCGATGTCCTGCACGTGCTGGAACGCCGTGTGCAGGCCCTGCGCGAACTGCAGCTTCGCGATGTTCACGATCAGCGTGTCGGGGATCGCGACCCCGTCGACGACCTTCGCGCGCTCGGCTGCGTGATGCGTGAGCGCCCGCAGCGTCTCCGCATACGAGATCAGCCACGAGAGCTTGTCGCGCACGTGGCCTGCACGATCGAGGCCGTTCACGCGCGACGCGAGCAACGCAGCGCCGACGAGGGCGTCGACGAGCGGCAGCTTGTACGAGATCGCCGTGAAGCGGTGGAACTCGACGAAGCCGCGCGCGAGCTCGCCGGCGAGCTCGTACTGGCCCGCCATGAAGACACGCTCCGACGGCACGAAGACGTCGTCGAAGAGCGTCGTCGTCTCGACCATCTTGCGCTCGGCCGACAGCGGGTGCTCGAACGCGTTCTTGCCCTTCGTCGCGAGATACGGGCTCGCGACCAACGTCAGGCCCGGTGTGTCGAGCGGAACGGCGAACGCGACCGCGTAGTCCCGGTCATCCGGCCCCATGGCACGCGTCGGCAGAACGATCATCTCGTTCGCGTTCACCGAAACCGACGTGTGGACCTTCGCCCCACGGACGACGATCCCGTCGGGACGCGTCTCGACGATCCGGACGTATGCGTCTGCATTCGCCTGCTGCGACGGCCCCTTCGAGCGATCGCCCTTGACGTCGGTCTGCGCGACGCAGACCGCGAGGTCGCCGTCGCGGCAGTGCTCGTAGAACGCCTGGATCCGCCCGGCGTACGGCTCGCCGAGCTGCCCCTTCAGCGCGAGCATGGAGAAGAGCGCGTCGCTGCCGATCTCCTTGATCAGCACGACGAGCGTCTTGCCGGCCCGCGTCGCCGCCTCGATCAGCGCGCTGCGGGCAAGCACGTCCTCGCTCGTCCGCGGGATCGTGAAGTAGCGGCTGTACCCGTCGGGCCCGATTGCGAGCTCGCGGTAGCGCTCGTCGTGCGCCATCCGGAAGTCGAGCGAGGCGTGCTCGACCGCGTGCCGGAAGACCTCGTGCGTCGTCACGTCCGCGACGGCCTCGCCGCGGTAGAAGACACGCCTGCCGTCGCGCAGGCTCGCGCGGTACTCCTCGGCCGACCTCAGGTGGGGCCGGGCATCGGTCAGCGCATCGGGCGCCATGGAAAACCTCCGATCACGTCGTCACGCCGTCCAGGAAGATCGATGCCAGGAGGTCGGCGAGTGCCTCCGGCGTCAGCTCACCGTCGGGTCGGAACCAGAAGATGGGCCAGTTCAGGAGCGAGAGCAGCGCAAGCGTGAGGGTGCGGGCCGTCACGTCGCTGCGAACGACGCCGGCCGCCTGCGCCTGCGCGAGCGTCTCGGTCACGAGCGCCTCGTACTCGTCCCGGAGCGCCACCACCTCGTCCCGCCGCTCTTTCGCGAGCGAGCGGAGCTCGCTCAGCATCGTCGCGTGCGCGTCCTGCTCCTCGAGGCTCGACCGCACGTGGGCGCTGATCACGGCGCGGATCCGGGCGACGGGCTCGTCCTCGGCGAGGATCGCACGCTCCGTCGCTTCGAGCATCCGCGCCACGCTCTCGGCGCAGAGCGCGTAGAGCAGGTCGTCCTTGCTCCCGATGTGATGGTAGAGCGAGGCGCTCTGCATGCCGACGACCGACGCGAGCTCCCGCGTCGAGGTGCCGGCGTACCCCTTCTCGCGGAAGAGGCTCGCAGCGGCGTCGAGCAGGTCGCGCTGACGCGCCGTACCCCGACTGCGTACGCCGCCGTCGCCGTTCCCTGCCGATCGCTCGATAGGGAACTCATAGCAGATCGTCAGTACGCGAGCCAGCCGCCGTCGATCGCCAGCGTCGTGCCGGTGACGTAGCCGGCGTCGTCGGAGAGCAGATACACCGCGCCGCCGACGAGATCGGCCGGCACGGCAGGACGCCGCAGCGGGATCCGCGCCAGCAGGCCGCGATCGTGGTTCTCGAGCGCGCGACTCATCTCCGTCTCGACCCAGCCCGGCGCGATCGCGTTGACGCGGATCCCGAAGCGGGCGAGGTCGACGGCGGCCGCGTGGGTGAACGCCCGCACGCCCCCTTTCGACGCCGCATACACGGTCAGGCCGGGCAGCGACGCGATGTGCGCAGCGGTCGAGGAGATGCTGACCACCGCCCCGCCACGGCCCGCTGCGACCAGACGCCGCGCGAACTCGCGTGTGGCGATGATCGGGCCGGCGGTATTGACCCGCAGCACACGGTCGATGTCCTCGTCCTCGAGCTCGAGGAAGCGCACGCTCGAGACGACGCCGGCGTTGTTGACGAGCGCGTCCGCCGGAGCGCCCCACTCGCGCTCGACGGCGTCGAGCACGGAGCGGATCCCGTCGGTCGTCGCGCAGTCGGCGCCGACGGCGAGCGCGGTCGCGCCGGCGGCACGCAGCCGCTCGGCGGTCGCTGCGGCGCCTGCCTCGTCGAGATCGGCGACGGCGACGGCGGCACCCTCGGCGGCGATTCCCTCCGCCAGCCCGGCGCCGAGCCCCCTCGCGGCACCCGTGACGACCGTGAGTCGTCCCCGGAGCCGCGTTCCCATCGCCGTATGATCCCACATCATGGACGCGCAGATGCAGGCAGCGCTCGACCGGCAGGAGATCACGAACCTGCTCGTCCGCTACGCGATCGCGCTCGACACGCACGACTGGGACCTGCTCGCCGCCTGCTTCACGCCGGACGCCGCGTACCGCTTCGCGCACGCCGGCGAGGTCGAGGGGTGTCGCGCGATCGAGACCGTCTGCCGGCAGTCCCTCGAGCCGCTCGACGCGAGCCAGCACCTCGTCGGCGCGGCGCACGTCGAGGTCGACGGCGACCACGCGCGCTCGCGCTGCTCGTTCCAGGCGCAGCACGTGCGGCGCGGGCTCGCGGACGGCCCGAACTACATCGTCGCCGGGACGTACCTCGACGAGCTGCGCCGAACCGAGCAGGGGTGGCGGATCGAACTCCGCGAGTTGCAGGTGGTCTGGACGGAGGGAAACCCGGCGGTCCTCGGCCACGCGCGCACCGAGTAGCGGCCGCTACTCCGCGGGCCTGACGTCCGCCTCCGTCAGGTGCCCGCGCAGGTCGCGCTTGAGGATCTTGCCGAGCGCATTCCTCGGGAAGTCCTCGACGATGCGAGCCCCCGCGAGGTGCTTGTAGCGCGCGACCTGCGCGTTGACGAGGGCGAGCACGTCCTCCGCGGTCAGCTCGGAGCCGGTCGCCGGGCGGACGAAGGCGTAGGGCGCCTCACCGTAGCGCCGGTCCGGCGCGCCGACGACCGCGCACTCGGCGACGCGCGGGTCGGCGTGCAGAAGCACTTCCAGCTCCTTCGGGTAGACGTTCATCCCGCCGCGGATGATCAGGTCCTTCTTGCGGTCGACGAGGTAGAGGAAGCCGTCCTCGTCGAGCTTGCCGACGTCGCCGAGCCGGAGCTTGCCGCCCCGGAGCGTCTGCTCCGTCTCCTCCGGCATCCCCCAGTAGCAGGCCATCGGCTCGTATGCGTCGGCGACGGGCGCGTCCTCGCGCGCCGAGATGCAGATCTCGCCCACCTCGCCGGGGCCGAGCTCGTTGCCGTCGTCGTCCTCGATCGAGATCCGGACGTGCCTCAGCGCGATGCCGACCGAGTCGAACTTGCGCGGCCGGTCGAGCGGATCCGCCGTCACCATCGCGGGGCCCTCGGTGCCCCCGTAGGCGTGGATGAAGCGGAAGTCGAACCGCTCTTCGAACTCCCTCCGCACCTCCGGCGGCATCGGCGATCCCCCGCAGCAGGCGATCCGGATGGTCGAGAGGTCGACCTGATCGGCCTGCTCCGGCGGCAGGTCGACAAGATCGGAGAAGAGCATCGGCACGGACGCCCCGACCACCGTGACCCGGTCGGACTTGACCGCCTGCGCGAACGCCCACGGGTCGTACCGCGACATCAACCGGCAGGTGGCGCCGAGGCTGACCGAGGTGACCGGCCCGAGCAGGAGGATGGAGAGCAGGTAGATGGGCATCACCGAGATGAAGACGTCGTCCTCCGTGTAGCTGTAGCGGTCGATCAGCGCGCCCACCTGCACCGACAGCGAGCGGTGCGTATGCGCGGCGCCCTTGGGGACGCCGGTCGTGCCCGAGGTGTAGAAGACCGTCGCGATGGCGTCGTCGGGGAGGTCGACCGCCGCGAGCCGCTCGCCGCGCGACTCGTCGATCGCGAGCACGCGCTCGAGCTCGGGCGCCTGCCCGTCGGCCGCCGCCTGCTCCACCGTCTCGCGGCTGCGGCCCGGATCGCATACCGCCACCTTCGCGCCCGCGTTCTGGAGCTGGTAGCGCACCTCCGTCGGGCCGAGCTGCGCGTTCAGCGCGACCGCGACGGCGCCGAGCTTCCAGATCCCGTAGAAGGTGGCGACGAACTCCGGGTGACTGCCCGCCATCACCGCGACCCGGTCGCCGGGGCCGACACCGACGGCGCGGAGGCCGCCGGCGACGCGTCCCGCCAGCTCGTCGAGCTCCGCGAAGCTCAGCTCCCTGCCGGTCTCCGTGCGAAACGCCACCTCCGCCGGCCGGCGGGCCGCTACCGCTTCGAGCCGCTGCGCGAGATTCACCGCCCCCTCCGTCGCAGCTCTCGTTCGAGTGCGTCCATCCCGTGCTCCCGTCCCGCTGGATTTGAAGTCGATGCAGAAGGGTGCATATCGTACGTAGAACGTAACAGCAGAAGCCAGTTCATTCGGACGGAGGAGCAAGCGTGGGGTACGAGGAGGCCGAGCGGACATGGCGCGCGCAGGCGGAGGAGCTGGAGCGCCTGAGGCCCGCCCAGCCGTGGTTGCGCGAGACCGAGGGAGGCCTGCCCGTCAAGCCGGTGTACGGGCCGCACGATCACGGCGCCTCGCGCTCCGACGACGAGTTCCTCGAGCGCCTCGGGTTCCCGGGCGCGCCGCCGTTCACGCGCGGCGGCTATCCGACCGGGCACCGGCACGTCCTCTGGCAGACCCAGCAGATCGTCGGCTACGGCACCGCCGAGGAAACCCGCGAGCGGCTGCAGTACATCCTGCGCCAGGGGCAGAGCGGCCATCGTGCGGCCGTCCTCAACGTCGTCTTCGACCAGCCGACCCTGAACGGGCTGGACTCCGACCACCGGCTCGCCCGCGGCGCGGTCGGCAAGGGCGGCGTCGCGATCGACTCGCTCGGGGACATGGCGACGCTGATCGAGCCCTTCGACCCGCGGGAGACCTTCATCAGCCTCGTCGTCACCGGCATGGGCCCGATCATGTTCGCGCTCTACGCGCAGGCCTGCGTCGACCGGGGAGTGCCACTCGACCGCATCTCGGGCGTGATGCTGAACGACCCGCTGACCGCCTACTACGGTGCGCGGACGTACATCCTCCCGCCGCGCCCGTCGCTGCGCCTGTTCGGCGACTTCGTCGGCTTCTGCACCGAGCGGGCGCCGAAGTGGAACACGGTCGGCGTCTCCGGCTACCACGCGCGCGAGGCGGGAGCGACGGCCGCGATGGAGCTCGGCTTCACGATCGCCTGCGGGCTCGCCTACGTGCAGGAGTGCGTCGACCGCGGCCTCGACCCGAACGTCTTCGCCGCCCGCTTCTCCTTCTTCCTCGAGGTCGGCAACGACTTCTTCGAGGAGATCGCGAAGCTGCGCGCGTTCCGGCGCGTCTGGGCGGGCGAGCTCGCACGCCGCTTCGGCGTCACCGACCCGCGCGCACTGCTGATGCGCTGCCACGTGCAGACCGCCGGCAGCTCCTGCACTGCGCAGGAGCCCGAGAACAACATCGTCCGGACGGCGATCCAGGCGCTGGCGGCAGTGCTCGGCGGCACGAACAGCCTGCACACGAACGCGATGGACGAGGCCCTCTCGATCCCGTCGGAGACGTCCGCGCGAATCGCGCTGCGGACGCAGCAGATCATCGCGTGCGAGACCGGCGCCACCCGCGTGGCCGACCCGCTCGGAGGCTCGTACTACGTCGAAGCGCAGACGGACGCGATCGAGCAGGAAGGGCGCCGCTATCTCGCGGAGATCGACGGCTTCGGCGCCGACATCCGCGACGGCGTCCTCGCGGCGCTCGACGCCGGCTACTTCCACGAGCTGATCCGCGAGCAGGCCTGGCAGACGCAGCTGCTGCTCGAGAGCGGCGAACGGCCCGTGGTGGGCGTCAACTGCTTTGCGAACGACGGCGCGGAGGTGAACATCGACCTCTTCCGCGGCGACCCCGCGTTCGAGCGGAAGCAGCTCGAGCGGCTCCGGGCGTGGCGCGCCGGCCGAGACGGCGCCGCCGTCGAGGCTGCCCTCGCGGGCGTCCGCGCTGCGACCGAGACCTCCGGCAACATGATCCCGTTGCTGATGGACGCGGTGAAGGCGGGCACGACCGTCGGCGAGCTCGTCCCGGTCCTCCGCGAGGCGTGGGGAACGTACGACGAGCCGCACCCGCTGGCGCTCTCGTGAGCACGCCGGTCCGGATCCTCGTCGGCAAGGCCGGTCTGGACAAGCACGACCGCGGCGCGATCATCGTCAGCCGCGCCCTGCGCGACGCCGGCTTCGAGGTCGTCTACATCGGCTCCGGCCACACGCCGGAGGAGCTGGCCCGGGTCGCGGTCGAGGAGGACGTCGCCGCCGTCGGCCTCAGCCTGCTCTCGGGCGCGCACCTGGAGATCTTCCGGCAGCTACGTGCCGCCCTCGACGGGCTCGGCGCCGACGACATCGCGCTGTTCGCCGGCGGCACGATCCCCGCCGAGGACGTGCCGTCGCTGGAGGAGGTCGGCGTCCTGCGCACGTACACGCCGGGAACGCCGCTGCAGACGATCGTCGCCGGCGTCCGCGCGCTGCTCGCGCCTCGCGACGACGGGTAGCCCCCGTTGCACCAGCCGCCGGCTGTAGAGTCGGCCGGTGCGGTTCGAGGGCAAGACGCTGTTCGCGACGGGCGGAGGCTCGGGCCTCGCAGCGGCCGTCGCGCGGCGGTTCACGGCCGAAGGCGGGCGCGTGGCCGTCGCCGACCTCGACGGCGAGCGCGCGGAGGCTGTGGCGGCCGAGCTCGGCGGGATCGCGCTGCAACTCGACGTGGCCGACGAGGACGCCGTCCGGGCGGGCGTCAGGTCCGCACACGAGCAGCTCGGCCGGATCGACTGCGCGTTCCCGGCCGCGGGCCACGCGGACTTCGGGCCGATCGAGGAGTGGTCGCTCGCACGCTGGAACCGGATGATGACGGTCCACGCCGGCGGCACCTTCCTCGTCTGCCGGGAGGTCGCGCCGATCATGCGCGCACAGGGCGGCGGATCGATCGTGAACGTCTCGTCGATCGCCGCGCTCGTCGCGCAGCAGGGAAACGCCCCCTACGGCGCGGCCAAGGGCGCGATCCTGTCGTTCTCTCGCCAACTCGCCCGCGACCTCGCGCCCGAGATCCGCGTCAACGTCGTGGCGCCCGGTCGGGTGCGAACCGGGATGACCGAGCCGATCTTCACCGAGCGCGGCGGCGGGAACTACGAGGTGGGCGCAGCGATGGCCGCGGAGAACACTCTGCTGAAGCGGCTCGGCGAGCCCGAGGAGATCGCGTCGACCGTGTGCTTCCTCCTCTCCGACGAGGCCGGCTTCATCACCGGCAGCGTGATCGTCGCAGACGCCGGCGAGACGGCGATCTGACGTGCGTGTGGCCGCTTGTCGACCTCTCGACGAGCGGCCACCGGAGGACGACACGGGCGCGGCAACGCCGATGCGCCGGCAGGAGTTTCGTTAACATCTGACGTGAAACGTGATCTAACGAAAAGGAGCGACGATGGCCGCAGACGGGAAGGAAGCCGGTACCCCGCTGATCGAACGCACCGACTACGAGACGCTGTTCGTCGAGAAGCACGTCGATGACCGCTACGCCGTTCTCACGCTGCACCGGCCGGACAAGCTGAACGCGGGGAGCCCGACGCTGTTCCACGAGCTGGGGAACGCGATCCGCGGCTTCGACCACGACGACCAGGTGCAGGCGGTCGTCGTGACCGGCGGCGATTCGAAGGCGTTCTCCGCGGGCGCGGATCTCGGCGGGATGACCTTCGAGAATGCGCGCGACACCTTCTGGTTCATTCGGCGATGCCACGAGGCTTTCGAACCGATCGAGACGCTGCCGAAGATCGTCATCGCGGCAGTCAACGGGTACGCGTTCGGTTTCGGCCTCGAGCTGACGCTCGCCTGCGACCTCGTCGTCGCGTCCGATCGCGCGAGGTTCAGCCTGCGCGAGATGAACCACGGCCTGCTCCCCTCGGCGACCGTCACGCGCGGCATCGACGTCCTCGGTCGCCGCCGTGTCGCGTGGCTCGCGTTCACGTCCGACGACATGACCGCCGAGGAGGCCCGCGAGTTCGGGCTCGTCAACAAGGTCGTGCCCCACGACGAGCTGAGGAGCACCTACGAAGAGCTCGCGGCACGGATGGCTAAGCGGCCGCCTCTCGCGGTGGCGATGACGAAACGCCTGCTCAACGTCGACGCGGGACCCGACTACCGGATGGCGGAGAACTTCATGCCGGCGATCTTCGGGACGAACGACGTCGAAGAGGGACGCAAGGCGTTCGAGGAGCGCCGGGAGCCGGCGTACGAAGGAAACTAGGGAGGCGCAATGGCCACAATCAGCAAAGTCGGCGTCGTCGGTCTCGGAACGATGGGTGCCGGCATCGCGCAGCTGTGTCTGCAGGCGGGAGTCGACACGGTCGGCCGAGACGTCACCGACGAGCTCGGGGAGCGCGCGAGGCGGCGGATCGCCCAGTTCCTCACGCGGAGCGTCGAGAAGGGCAACCTCGAGGCGCAAGCGCGGGACGCGGCGCTCGAGCGCCTGACGGTGACGACGGACATCACCGACCTCGCCGAGTGCGACCTCGTGATCGAGGCCGCGTTCGAGGACCTCGAGATCAAGCAGTCGCTGTTCCGCGAGCTCGAGCAGGCGGTCCGTCCCGACGCGATCCTCGCCACCAACACGTCGGCGCTCTCGGTGACGGAGGTCGCAGCCGCGACGGAGCGACCGGAGCGCGTGGTCGGCATGCACTTCTTCAACCCGGCGCCGTTGATGCCGCTCGTCGAGATCGTGCGCGCAGAGCGGACGGAGGAGGGCGTGGTCGAGGCGGCGTTCGCGTTCGCGGAGCGTCTCGGCAAGCAGCCGGTGCGCTGCAACGATACGCCGGGATTCATCGTCAACAGGATCCTGATCCCGCTCCTGAACGACTGCGTGCGAGTGCTCGACGAGGCGGGCGTGACGATCGAGGACCTCGACAAGGCGATGCGCTTCGGCGCCGGCTGGCCGATGGGCCCCGCGACGCTCGCAGACCTCGTCGGCCTGGACGTTCATGTCCACGCGGCCGAGGCGCTGTACGGCAAGCTGCGGGAGCCGAGGATGGCGCCGCCGCCGCGGCTGCTCCGGATGGTCAATGCCGGCAAGCTCGGCCGCAAGACCGGCGAGGGGTTCTACCGCTACGAGGACGGCGCCTGACGGCGTCCCTCCGCCCGCCGTTCAGCCGCCCAGATAGGCGCTGCGGAGGGTCTCGTCGCGCAGTAGCTCGGCGGCCTCGCCCTCCGCGATCACGCGGCCCAGGTGGAGGACGAGGCCGCGGTCGGCGACTGCGAGCGCCTTGTTCGCCAGCTGCTCGTTGAGGAGGATCGTCGTCCCGCTGCGGCGCAGCACCTGAATCTGCTCGAAGACCTGCTGGACGATGATCGGCGCCAGCCCGAGCGAAGGCTCGTCGAGCATCAAGAGCCGCGGGCGAGCCATCAGCGCCATCGCGATCGCGAGCATCTGCTGTTCGCCTCCGGAGAGGGAGCCTGCCGACTGCGAGCGGCGCTCGTGCAGGATCGGGAAGTTCTCGAACATCCCCTGGAGGTCCGCGCGTATTCGCTTGCGATCGCGTCCGCGAGCGTACGCGCCGAGCATCAGGTTCTCCTCGACCGTGTGCCCCGCGAACACGCGGCGGTTCTCCGGGACCTGCGCGATCCCGTGCCGCGTCACCGCCTCGGGCGACGACTTCGACAGGTCCACGCCGTCGAAGATGATCGTCCCGGAGATCGGATGCGACAAGCCGGCGATCGTGCGCATCAGGGTCGACTTGCCGGCGCCGTTCGCACCGATCACGGTCAGCAGCTGCCCCTCCTCCAGGGTCAGGTCGATCTCGTGCAGGACAGGCACGCGGTTGTAGCCGGCGACGAGACCGTGAACTTCCAGCAGGCTCATGGGCTCGACGACGTCTCCGGCTCCTCCGCCGGAGCCTCCGCATTCCGGAAGGGCGCCTCGAGCTCGTCCTCGACCGCCGTCGCCCCCACGGGAAGCTCGAGCTCGTCCGGCAGGCTCTCCTCGGGCTGCCCGAGATAGGCGGACAGCACGGCCGGATCGACGCGCACCTTCTCGGGGTCGCCGCGGGCGATCACCTTGCCGAAGTCCATCACCGTCACCGTGTCCGCCAGTCGCAGGACGAAGTCGACGTGGTGCTCGACGAGCAGCACGGCAATGCCGGCATCGCGAAGCGCGCGGATCGCACCCTCGAACTCGTCGATCTCGTGCGAGGTCAGCCCCGCGACCGGCTCGTCCATCAGCACGACCTTCGGCTCGAGCGCCAGCACGCGCGCGAGCTCGAGCAGGCGGCGCTCCCCCGGCGCGAGCTGCCCGGCCGGGGTCGTGAACTCGTTCCCGAGGCCGACCGCCTCGAGCAGCGTCAGCGCGCGCTTGTACTGGCGCCGCTCCTCGCGGAACGCGGGCGGCAGACGGAGCACGTTGCTGACGGCGTCGTAGCGCCGGTGAAGGTCGAGGGCGACCAGCACGTTGTCGCGACACGTGGCATCCTCGAAGGTGTACGGCGTCTGGAACGTGCGCGCGAGACCGAGTCGCGCACGCCGGTGCACGGGCCAGTGCCTCACGTCTTGTCCGAGCAGCCGGACGTCGCCGGTGTCGGGCTCGAGGTAGCCGGACATGATGTTGAGCAAGGTCGTCTTGCCGGACCCGTTCGGCCCGATCAGTGCGTGGATCGTGCCGGGGGCGAGCGAGAGGTCGATGCTGCGGAGCGCCTGCACCCCGGACAAGTTCTTCGAGATCCCGCTCACCTCGAGGACGCTCGGCAGCTCGAGCGAGACCCGCTCCAGCATTCCCCGCACCTCCGGGCGGCGCCGCTCGAGCCGCTCCGCCGCCTTCTCGTGCGGCAGCCACCGCCGGAGCGCCGCCCAGCCGCTCATGATCCCGCGCGGGAAGAAGTGCACCGAGGCGAGCAGCACCGCGCCGTAGATCAGCAGCGACCACTGCCCCGGCTGGCTCGTCACCTTCGCCGCGGCGAGCGGGATCCGGAAGAGGATGATCGCGCCGACGATCGGGCCGGCGATCGTCCCGCCTCCGCCGAGCAGCACCATCAGCACGAGCAGGACCGCGAGGTCGAGCGTGAACGAGTCCGGGGCGATGAACCCGAGCAGCGCCGCGTACAACCCTCCCGCGACGCCGGCGAAGGCGCTGGCGAGCGCGAACGCGCGGAGCTTCGGCACGTGGACGTTGATGCCCACCGACTGCGCCGCGACCGGGTTCGCCGAGACCGCCGCCGCTGCGCGGCCGAGCGGCGAGCGGATGTAGTTCCGCGCGACGACGTACGTGGCCGCGAGCACGAGCGCGAGCAGCCAGTAGAAGGTGTTCGGCGTGTCGAAGGGCTTCGGCAGCGTGACGCCGGCCAAGCCCTCACCGCCGCCTGTGAGGCTCTGCCAGCCGTTCGCGAGATCCATCGCCACCATCGCGTACCCGAGCGTGACCATCGCGAACGTGAAGATCCCGAGCCGAAGCGACGGGATCCCGAGCGCGAGTCCGAGAACGCCCGTCACGGCGGCTGCTGCTGCAAGCGCGCCGTAGAACGGCCAGTGATACTTCACCGTGGCGATCCCGACGAAGTACGCCCCGACGGCGAAGGGCGCGGTGTGTCCGACGGAGAGCAGGCCGACCTGCATCAGCAGGTTCAGGCCGATCACCGCGATCAGGTAGACCATCAGCAGCTCGAGGTTGAAGACCTCGTACCGGTTGCCGGCAACGCTGATCTCGCGGGTCAACGGGAAGGTGACGGTGCTGGTGACGAGGCTGATCACGCGCGCGAGCCGTTCCGGGCCGAGCGCGAGCAGTGCGACCAGCACCCCCTGCATGAGCCAGCTGCGCCAACCGACCCCGACCGGGGTGAGTCGCTCGGTGTTGGACGCCTTCACGTCAGACCATCCGCACCGCGCGTCGCCCGAGGAGACCCTGCGGGCGTAGCGAGAGCACGGCGATCAGCACTCCGAACACGACGAGGTTCGAATACTGCGCGCCGAACCACCAGACGCCGGTGGCCTGGATCAGACCGACGGCGAACCCACCGAGAACCGCCCCGCGGATGTCCGGGATCCCTCCGGCGGCGGCGGCGACGAAGCCGGCGAGTGCGTAGCCGAAGCCCAGCGTCGGCGCGGCGCCGATCAGCGGCGCCGCGAGAAACCCCGACAGCGCCGCGAGCGCGCCGCCGAGCGCGAACGCGGCGCGCGCGAGCCTCGCGACGGGAATGCCCCGCATCGCGGCCGCCTCCTGGTCGTGCGCGATCGCCGTCAGCGCCCACCCCAACCGCGTCCGCCGGTAGAACTGGTCGAGGACGAAGCCGACGCCGAGCGCAACCGTTACGAGCATCACCTGCTCGTAGCTGAAGACCGCTCCGCCGACGTGGTGCGGCGCCTCGTTCACGATCGAGGGGAACGCGCGCGAGTCCGGCCCCATCACGATCGAGAAGCCCGCCTGGAGCACGATCGCGAACCCGAGGGTCGCGACGACCCACCCGACCGCGCCCTGACCGCGCGAGAGCGCGGGACGAACGGCGAGCCACTCCTCGACCGCCGCGAGCAACGCACCGAACGCAACCGAGGCGGCGAGGGCGGCGAGGACCGGCCACCTGTACTGACCGTACAGACCGGCGCCGACCATCGTGCCGGCCATCAACAGGTTGCCCTGAGCGAAGTTGAGGACGCCGGAGGCGCCGAAGATCACGTTGTAGCTCAGGGCCACGAGCGCGTAGATGGCGCCGCTCGTCAATCCCGCGATGATGACCTGGAGAACGTTTTGCATGGCCGGCGTCCGCTCGTCGTCTGGTGGGATGGCGTTCCGCGGCACAGCCGCGGAACGCCTGCGTCGTCATGGTGCGACTACTGCCCCGGGCCGCAATTCGGGGCATCCAGATCTGCTCCTCCTCGCGAAAACGGGTCGTACACGTGTGCTGGAGACCTAACGTAACGCGTAACATCCGTGACTGCAAGGCGAGCACTCCTCGAACGCCTGTGACGATGTCGACGTGCCGTCGCCGGCCGGCCGCTCCACGACGCGGAGATCGCCTCGGCGCCCACGCTGTCAGGCCGGCGCGCGCGCCGCCAGTTCGTGCAGCGCCCGCAGCGAGATCTTGCCGGCGCTCTCGGTCGGCAGCTCGTCGAGGATCCGGTACGCGCGCGGCACCTTGTAGGCGGGCAGCCGCTCGCGCACCCAGGTGTCGAGCGCGGCCGCGTCCGCGGCCCCCTGCGTCCGCAGTGCGACGAACGCCTCGAGGCGCGTCGTCCACGTCGAATCGTCGAGCGCGATGACCGCAGCGTTGGCAACCTCCGGATGCGCCCGGATGACGGCGGCGACCTCCTCGGTCGACACCCGATTGCCTCCGACCTGGACGATGTTCGAGGCGCGGCCGGTGACGTAGAGATAGCCGTCCGGGTCGAAGCGACCGAGGTCGCCTGTCCGGAACCACTCACCCGCCGCCTCCTCGCCGAGGTAGCCCGTGAACATGTCCGGCCCACGAACGAGGATCTCGCCCTCCTCGCCGACGGCCACGGGCTCGTCGCTGCCGAAATCGGCGATCTGCGCCTGGTGCAACGGCAGCGGCTGCCCGACGGAGCCCGGCCGCTCGCGGAGCACTTCCTCCGGCGCAACCGAGATCTGCGACACCTCTGTCATCCCGTAGCCGAGGTACACCGCGCCCGGCCAGCGCCGCGTCATCAGGTCCGCAGTGGGCGCGTCGAGCTTCTCGCCCCCCGAGAGGACCCCGCGCAGCTGGTCCCAGCCGGGCCCCTCGAGTCCGTCGCGCTGATAGGCGAGACGGGTCGCGGTCGGGCCGAGGAACGTGGCAGTGATCCGATGCTCCGCGAGAAACTCGCCGATCGACTCCTCGGGGAGCGCGGCGAACACGACCGTCGTGCGCGCCAGCAGGCAGCCCCAGACGACCCCGGGGTAGGGCGAGCCCGTGAACGGCGCGGACAACCAGAAGCGGTCGCCGGGCGCGACCGGGAACCGCTCGAGACGGAAGTTGTGCGCCGCCGCGAGGTCGGCGGCACGCGACCGCACGACGATCTTCGGGACGCCCGTCGACCCTGACGTGAGGAGCAGCGAACCCGTCGTCTCGCCCGGCACCCGCACGCGCGTCACCGGCGGCCGCTGGATCAGCTCCTCGAACGTCCTCCGCTCGACGCCGGGAAGCTCACGCCCGACCGTGGTCGTCGCGCCCGCACGTACGACGACCTCCGCCAGCAGCGCATCCGGATGTCGCGGATCGACGAGCATCGGCCGCCGGCCCGCCGCGAGCGCGCCGAGGAAGCCCACTGTGTGCTCGATCGCGTCCGGCGTGCTGATTGCGACCACGTCGTCCGAGCCGTCCGCGAGCGTCGCCGCGGCCGAGCCCATCCAGCGCGCGAGCTCCCGCATCGTCGCCGTCCGCCCGTCCTGCTCGAGTGCGATCCAGTCGCGCTCGGCGTCGCCGTAGAACGCGACGAGGTCGGTGAGGTCACGCAGGATCATCTAACGGCAGATTCCTGCTCGAAGCCGCGCCCGGATCTGTGGAGCGTCGCCGCGCCGCGGGCGAGCGTGACGTACGGGTCGTCCATCGGGATGCCGCCGTCGCCGCTCGCTTCCGACGCCACCAGCTCGCCGTCTCGGAGCAGCTCCACTGCGATGCCGATGAGATCGTCCCTCGGCTCAGCCTCGTCGCCGACGACGATGCCCCAGTTCCCGATGCCATCGGCGAGCAGCGTTGCACGGTGAACGTCGCGGCCGCCCAGCACGCGCAACTCGTTGATCTCGAAAGACGCGGCGATCGACTTCACGGCCGCGCGCGCCTCCTCGGGGGTCGCGTTCGGGCCCCGGAGCGGAGAACCGAGAATCACGCAGAGCTCCGGCTCGACCGAGCAATTGAGAAAGCGCGAAAATGGGACGCTGTCGCCCGAGCGGAGGAGCCTGCTCTTCGGGACGTAGCCGAACGGCCGGAAGCCCGGCCCCATGAGGTCGCGCGAGCCGCCCGACGTGAAGCCGACCTTGTTGCCGGCAACCGGATCCCCCGCCTGCTCGAACCTGCCCGCGACCTGAACCTGCAGCCCGAGCGCGTCCTCCAGCTCGAGGTCGCCGACCTCGCCCGGCATCTGCGAGCCCGACCGGCGTGCTTCGTAGAGCTGTTCCACCGTCACTGCGTCCGCCACGCGGGCTCCCCCTCTTCAGGAAACATGCTGTTTGACGTAACACGTTATCCTGGCGGAGATCCGATTGCGAGGAGGAGAAAGTGGCGGAGGGATACATCGTCGAGGCAGTACGAACAGTCGTCGGCAAGCGCGGCGGGGGACTCTCCGGGACGCACCCGGCCGACCTCGGGGCCCACGCCCTGAAGGCGCTCGTCGAGCGGGCCGGGGTCGATCCCGCGGCCGTCGACGACGTGATCTTCGGTTGCGTCGACCAGATCGGCGCGCAGTCGCTGGACATCGCTCGGACCGCGTGGCTGTCTGCAGGACTGCCGGAGAGCGTTCCCGGCGTGACGATCGACCGCCAGTGCGGCTCGTCGCAGCAGGCGGCGCAGTTTGCCGCAGCGTCCGTCATGGCAGGAATCCACGACCTGGTCGTCGCCGGCGGCGTCGAGGTGATGAGTCTCGTCCCGATCGGCAGCCCGGCAAGCCCCGATTTCGGCTTCGGCGAGCCGTTCCGCGGCGAAGGCTGGCTCGCGCGCTACGGCGACCAGGTGATCTCGCAGTTGCGGGGCGCCGAGTTGATCGCCGAGCGCTGGGACATCTCGCGCGAGGACATGGAGGAATTCGCGCTGCGCAGCCACGAGCTTGCGACGCAGGCGTGGGACGAGGGCCGCTTCGACCGCGAGGTCGTCGCCTGGAACGGCGTCGTGAGGGACGAAGGGCCGCGGCCCGACACATCGCTCGAGAAGATGGCGACGCTGAAGACGTTGACGGAGGGCGGGCGGCTGACAGCCGCCGTCTCCAGCCAGATCTCCGACGGCGCCGCGGCGATGTTGATCGCATCCGAGGAGGCTGTCCGGCGATACGACCTGATGCCCCGGGCGAGGTTCCACACGCTGAGCGTCGTCGGCAGCGACCCCGTTCTGATGCTCACCGCCCCGATCCCCGCGACACAGAAGGCGCTCGAGCGCGCCGGGCTCTCACTCGACGACATCGACCTCTTCGAGATCAACGAGGCGTTCGCGCCCGTCGTGCTCGCGTGGCAGAAGGAGACGGGCGCACCGCTCGAGAAGACCAACGTCAACGGCGGCGCGATCGCGCTCGGCCACCCGCTCGGCGCGACGGGCGCGCGCCTGATGACGACGCTCCTGCACGAGCTCGAGCGGACGGGCGGCCGCTACGGGCTGCAAACGATGTGCGAGGGCGGCGGCCAGGCGAACGCGACGATCATCGAGCGGCTGTGAGTGCCCCGGATCCCTCTCCGTAGATCTCGCGCGTCACACCCGCACGTGATCGACCACGGCGGGTTCACCCTCTCCGGCTGAGGCTGCGCCCCGGCGGAACACGTACCGGCAGGCGAGTCTCCCCTCCGGCGAGAGCGCCGGACGCTGCTCCGCGGTGAACTCGCCTGCGGATCCGGCCCAGGCCTGCGCCATCACACGGATCCCGCCGCAGCCGGGCAGCGTCCCGGGCAGCGGGCTCTCGTGATAACCGGCCTGGAGCCCCATCTCGAAGATCGTGCACGTGACGTGCTGCATCGCCCACTCGTCCGGGTCGTCGACCACGACCATGACCGCGTCGCGCCACGAGCCGTAGAGCGTGTCGAGGACGTCCAGGACGAAGCGCCCGAGCATGCGGCAGTCCTCGATCCGGTCGACGCCGGCGAGCTCGCACCAGATCCGGACCTGCGTCCGCGCGAGGCTGCCGACGACTTCCTCGTTCACCTCCTGTGCGATCTCGGGCCCGAAGCGATCTCTCGTCTTCACGTACCAGCGGCCGTCGAGCGCGTAGTAGACGCGCCTCAGCCAGGCCAGCCGCGTGTCGGCGTCGAGCCGGGCGTCGATGCTCGGTTCCATGCCCGCCTCCCCCACGTCCGCGCCCGCGCCTTCTGACATCCACGTGCTCCTCGCCGGTGTGGCCGGAATGATTCTACCGTTGGCGTGCCAACGTAATGGTGTTAGTGTCGGCTCCAATGGAGGTGGTCCGGCTCGAGCGGGAGGCAGGGGTCGCGGTGCTGACGCTGTCGCGACCGGCCGTTCGCAACGCGATGAACGACGCGATGCTGATGGAGGAGCTGCCCGCGGCGATCGCGGAGCTCCGCCGCGACGACGGCGTCCGCGCGGTCGTGGTCACCGGCGAAGGGCAGGACTTCTGCGCCGGCGCCGACCTCGTCGAGAACTCCGGCTGGTCTCAGACCGATCCGGCGGCCGCAGCCGAGTTCGTTCGCAAGAGCTGCGAGCCGGCGGTGCGGTTGGCGCAGCTCCAGCAGCCGACGATCGCCGCCGTCAACGGAGCCGCGGTCGGCGCGGGCGTCGGCCTCGCCATCGCCTGCGATTTCCGCATCGCCTCGAGCACGGCCAGCTTCCGTACCCCGTTCGTCTCGTTCGGGATCGTCCCCGACTTCGGGATCACCTACTTCCTTCCCCGCATCGTCGGCTACGGCCGAGCCCTCGACATTCTCACGACCTGCCGCAGAGTCGACGCTGCCGAGGCCGAGCGGATCGGGCTCGTCGACCGGCTCGCCGACCCTGCCCTCGACGCGGCGCTCGAGCTCGCACGTGCGATCGCGAAGATGCCCGCTGCTGCTGTCCGCGCGACGCGCCGGAACCTCCTCGCCAGCTTCGACGTCGACCTCGAGACGGAGGTCTTCAGCCACGAGGCCGACGCACAGGCCGTGCTGATGCAGAGCCCCGAGTTCTTCGAACGCTTCGCTGCGTACAGAAAGACGATCGTCCGCTCGTAGCCGCTAGTAGATTTCGCGTCCTACGCAACCCTGGAGCGACCCATGGACTTCACGCTCTCGCAGGAGCAGCAGGAGCTGCGCACGATGCTGCGCAGCTTCTTCGAGAAGGAAGCGCCGACCGACGTCGTCCACCGCTTCGACCGGGAGGAGCGGTTCCCGCGGGAGGTCTTCGACAAGATGGCAGCGCTCGGCCTCTGCGGTATCTGCATCGACCCCGCGTACGGCGGCAACAAGCTCGACGAGATCTCGGTCTGCATCGTGGCGGAGGAGATCTCGCGTGCGAGCGCCGCGCTCCTGTACGCATTCATCCCGACGGTCACCTTCTGCGCCCGCGGGATCGACCTCGTCGGGAGCGAGGAGCAGAAGCGGACGTACCTGCCCGAGATCGCCGCGGGAAAGATGCGTATGGCGATGGGACTCACCGAGCCCGAGGCGGGCTCGGACCTGACGCACCTCGCGACGTGCGCCGTCAAGGACGACGGCAGCTACGTGATCCGCGGCCAGAAGGTCTTCACGACCGGCGCCGACACGGCTGAGTACATCTTCTGCTTCGTCCGCACCGATCCGGAGGCGGGCACCTCGCGGGGCCTGTCGGTCGTCCTGGTGCCGCGGGAGGCGAACGGCGTCAGCGTGCGGACGCTGCCGAAGCTCGCCGGCCAGGCGGTCCACACGTGCGAGGTGTTCCTCGACGACGTCCGGGTGCCCACCGCCAATCTCGTCGGTCCCGAGGGCGGCGGCGCCAAGATCATCTTCGGCCTGCTCGACGCCGAGCGGATCAACGTCGGCGCGCAGGGCGTCGGCATCGCCCAGGGCACGCTCGACAAGGCGCTCCGGTACGCGCTGGAGCGGGAGCAGTTCGGGAAGCCGATCGTCGACCACCAGGCCATCGGGCACATGCTCGCCGACATGGCGATGGACACGCGAATGGCTCGCCTGGTCACATACCACGCGGCGTGGAAGGCGGACCAGGGCCTGCCGTGCTCGATGGAGGCGTCGATGGCGAAGGTGGTCGGTTCCGAGGCCGCGACGCGCAACGCCAACCGCGGCATGCAGATCCTCGGCGGCTACTCCTACATGGTCGAGTACGGGATGGAGCGCTACTGGCGCGAGGCGAAGCTGAACGAGATCGCCGGCGGTACCAACCAGATCCAGCGCAACATCATCGTCAGGGAACTGAAGGCCGGCGGCCTGCCGGATGTCTGAGCGCCGTGCCGTCGCGGCACCGGACGGGCTCCGCTTCGAGTTGGAGCCGCCGCTCGCCCGGATCGTGATCGACCGGGACGGGAAGCGGAACGCCGTCAGCCTGCCGATGCTCGAGGCGATGCGGCTGTTCGTCGACGAGATCGCCGGCAACGACGAGGTGCGCGCCCTCGTGCTCGCCGGTGAGGGGCGCGGGTTCTGCGCCGGTGAAGACGTCCGCGGCTTCGACTTTCCGGACGTCGAGACCGCCGAGCGCTTCCTCGCCGGACCGCTCGACCTCTTCGTCGCCCTCGAACGGCTGCCGAAGCCGCTGGTCGTCGCCGTCCACGGGTTCGCGTTCGGCTTCGGGAGCGAGGTGCTGCTCGTCGCCGACAGCGTCCACGCCGCGCCGGGCACCGTCCTCGGCTTCGCCGAGATCGACCACGGGCTGGTGCCGTCGGTGCTCGTCACGCGCGGGCTCGACGTCGCCTTCCGCCGCCGCGTCCTCGATCTGGCTCTGACCGGTCGCAGGATCGGCGTCGAGGAGGCGCTCGGGGCGCGGATCATCCACGAGATCGTCGACGATCCGCGCGCCGCGGCCGAAGCAGCTGCGCTGGAGATGGCCGAGTGGTCGCCGGAGTCGGTCGCGCTCGTGAAGGGGATGCTCGGCAGCGGCGCGGTCGACGACCACGCCCGCGCCCTCGAGTTCATGCCGCCGGTCCTCATCCAGGTGTCGGTGGCGATTTGAGCGACCGCATGATGCTCGAGCGGCGGGAGGGCGGCGTGCTGTTCGCGACGATCGACCGGGCCGGCCGGGTCGCGCGTGCCTGAGGCGGCCACCGACCGCGGCGTCCGCGTCGAGTGGCACGGCGACGTCGTCGTCGCCGCGGTCGACCGCCCCGAGCGGAGGAATGCCGCCGACCTCGACGTCTACCACGCGCTCGAGGACGTCGTGCGAGACGAGCGCGCCGCCGCCGTCGTGCTGGGGCGCGGCGGATGCGACTTCTCCGCCGGAGACGACGTCGCGATCTTCGACTTCGCCGACGAGAAGTCCGCCGACCGCTTCCTCGTCGACGTCACGCGCATCTTCCAGGAGATCGAGGCTGTCCCGCGGCCGGTGATCGCCGCCGTCGACGGCTACGCTCTCGGCTTCGGGTTCGAGCTGGCGCTCGCCTGCGACCTCGTCATCTCGACGCCGACCGCCGTCTTCGGGCTACCCGAGGTCGTCCACGGAGCGGCGCCGCCGAATGCGATCGGCCGCGCGCCCGACGTGATCGGCCGCGGGCTGACGCGTCACCTCGCGCTGCGCGGCCGCCGCTGGCTGACCGGCGAGGAGGCGCACCGCTACGGTCTGGTCGCCGAGCTGCACCCGGGCGACCAGCTGCAGGACGCCGCGGTTTCGCTCGCGCGGGCGGCCGCCGCGGAGCCCGGCTTCGCGGCCGCAAAGCGTCTGCTGTCGCTCGGCGCCGACCGCGCCTACCGGCTCGCGCCGATGATGATGCCCCGGCTGATGGCGTCGCGCCGCGTCGCCGAGAGCAGAGCGCGGTACGCACGTGGCTGAGGTTCGCACGGCCGCACCGTGGCCGCGCGGGCCGCTCGTCGTCGACCTCGACGGACTCGTCGGGCTCTCGCTCGACGACCTCGAGGCGCTCGAGCGGCGCCCTGAGGCGTCGATCGGGGCCGTCTCCGGAGCGTGCGAGGGACCGGCGCTCGCGGCGGCAATGGCGGTCGACCTGGTGGTCGCGGCGCCCGGAGCCACGTTCGGACGCCCGGGTGACTGGTCCGACGTCGTGATCCGCCGTGGCACGGGAATCTCCGGCCGCAAGGTGACGGCGTACCTGGCGATGACCGGCCGCACCATCGACGCCGAGCTCGCCCTCACGTGGGGCCTCGTCTCCCGCGTCGCCGACGAGCCGCTGGCCGCGGCCGCGACGCTGGCGGAGGAGATCGGGGCGAGATCGCCGCGCGCGGTCGCGACGATCCTGAGGCAGGCGCACCGCGGCGCAGCCGCCGACTACACGGAGACGCGCCTCACCGGCCGGATCACCCGCTGACCCCGCTCACCGGCGTGCGAGGTGGCGGGCGGCGAGATAGCCGAAGACGACCGCCGGGCCGAGGGTGCCGCCGGGCCCCGGGTACGTGCGGCCCATGACGGTCGCGGTCGTGTTCCCGGCGGCGTAGAGGCCGTCGATCGGCGTCCCGTCCTCGCGGAGGACACGGGCGTGCTCGTCCGTCAGCAACCCGCCCTTCGTGCCGAGGTCGCCGGGATAGATGCGCGTCGCCCAGAACGGCGGCTTGTCGATCGGGCCGAGGTTCGGGTTCGGCTTGACCAGTGGGTCGCCGTAGTAGTTGTCGTAGATCGTGCCGCCCCGGCCGAAGTCCTCGTCGACCCCGCTGGCCGCGAAGCGATTGAACCGCTCGACCGTCTTCAGCAGCCCCGCCTGATCGACGCCCGTCTTCGCAGCGAGCTCCGGCAGCGACCCCGCGCGGATGAGGAAGCCGCTCTCGATCGCCGAGCGGGGCGTCCTCCGCGGCAGCATGGTCGTGAAGAGGTACCGCCGCCGGTGCCGGCCGTCGAGGATGAGCCAGGCCGGGATTGCCCCGCGCTCGAGCTGCGCGTGTCCCACGTCGACGTAGGAGGTCGACTCGTTGACGAAGCGCCGGCCGCCCGCGTCGACGATGATCGACCCCGGCAGCGACCGCTCCCACAGGCAGAACACCGCCGCGCCGCTCGGCGTCAGGAAGGAGGCACCCCACCACGCGTCGTCCATCAGCGCCGTCGCGGCCCCGAGCGCGACAGCCGCCTCGATCGCGTCGCCGGTGTCGCCGCCGGCGGTCGAGCTCCACGCGCCGTCGACCGGCTGGTGGCGCCTGCGGAGCTCAGCGTTCCGCGCGAACCCGCCCGCTGCGAGCACGATGCCCTTGCGGGCGCGTACGCTCACCCGCTCGCCGCCGCGCTCGACGACGACCCCGGCCACCCTCCCCTCGTCCACGACGAGCTCGCGGAAGGGACTCTCGAGCCACACGTCGGCGCCGTGCCGCTGCGCGATCGCCATCAGCTGGGCGAGCAGGCTGGGGCCGAGCGACAGGGGTACACGCCGCGCCGCGCGCCAGGCGGCGGAGCGGGCGACGACCCGGGCTCCGCGGACGAAGCCGCTCGGGGTGCGGAGCGCGAGCGCCAGCTGGTCGAAGTCGCCGATCTGGATCGTCAGCGGCGGCGCCCCCGGCGGCCGCCGGAGCGTCGCGAGCAACGGGCCGAGGCGACGGCCGTCGAAGACCGCCGGCTCCAGCTGCCGGCCGATCTGCCCGCCCGGCCGGTCCGGGTAGTAGTCGGGGTAGCGCGGCGTGCGCCGCCAGCGGAGGCCCTCGCCCGAGAGGAAGCGCACGAGCTCGGGACCGTTCTCGAGGAATGCGAGCCGGCGCTGGGGCGAGCTCGCGGGGCCTACGTCGCCGACGATCTCCTCGAGGTAGCGCAGCCCGTCCGCCACCGAGTCCTCGACGCCGTCCGCGAGCATCAGCGGGTTCGCCGGGATCCAGACACCGCCGCCCGAGTACGCGGTCGTCCCGCCCCAGTAGCGCGTCTTCTCGAGGACGAGCGTCGAGAGCCCGGCCGTGGCGGCGGTCACCGCCGCGGCAAGCGCCGCCGCCCCGCTGCCGACGACGACGACGTCGTACTCTTGCGCCGCGGTCACACGCTCACCACCTGAGATTCAGAGGTCCGAATGGCGCGCGGGTGGTGCTCCGCGCGCTGCGGAGCACCACCCGCGCGTGCGTCACTTGACTTGCTTGAGGATCCCGAAAGCGTTCAGCGACTTGACGGACACCATGCCGAAGTCGTCGACCGCCACGCCGTCGTGCTGCGTCGCCGTCCAGATGTAGTGGCCGCGCACACCGTTCATCCGGTGGGTCTCGAAGTACTGCTTGATCTTGTCGGAGTCGACCGACTTGACGGCGTTCGCCGCCTTCGCCAGCAGGATGAAGCTGTCGTACGCGCCGGCCGCTTGCGAGATCGACTCCTTGATGCCGTGCGCATGGATCCACTTCGCAAACCCACTGATGAACGCCTGCGCCAACGGGTCCGCCGGCTTCGGGCTCTGCGCGGTGTACGTCATGGTCTTGTACGCATACGCGTACACGGTCTTCAGCTGTGCAGCGGTGAAGTTGTTGGTCGTGGAGGTGTTCTGCAGCGCGGACGTGCCGAGCACCGGCACGTCCCAGCCGAGCGCATAGCGCGCCTTCAGCGCCGCGATCTGATCCGGGTCGGCGTTGACCGCCCAGACGAGCGCCTGCGGGTCCGCGTTCTTCAGGTCCGTCATCTGCGGCGTCACGTCGGGCGTTCCCGAGACGACCAACGCCGACTTGACCACGGTGATGCCCTGCGCCGCCGCGTACTTCGTGAACGTGGGGACGAAGACAGTGCCGAAGGCGTTGTTGGGCGCATACACGGCGACACGTGTCCAGTTGTGCGCCTTCAGGAACGGGAGGAAGATCTGCGCCTGCTGCTCCGAGTTCGTCTCGGTCTTGAACGCGTAGGGGTAGAGCGACCAGTCAGGCACGAGAAGCGCGCTGTTGTTCATCTGGATCACCTTCGCCTGCGTCGTCACCGGCAGCGTGACCGCCGTCGGCGATGAGAGGAAGGGGCCGATGATGAACGTCGCATGATCCTGGTCGATCGCCTCCCGGATCACCTGTGCGGCCGTCGTCGGGCTGCCCGTGTCGTCCTTCAGGTCTTCCTTGACGCACCGGCCGACGATTCCGCCAGACGCGTTGATGTCCCTGACGGCCATCGACGCACCCTGCTGGGCGAGCTTCCCGATGCCGGCGGCCGGACCGCTCATGCTGTAGAGGGTTCCGATCAGGACCGGATTCGAGTCGTTGCATGTGGCCTTCGCCACGGCGCCCGATTGCGCCGTCGAGACCGCGAGCCCGATTGCGATCGCGAGGCCCAGCATCGTTGTCAGTCGGCGTCTCGTCACTCCTGCTCCTTTCGTCCTGTCACAAGCCTGTGGTCGTGCCCGGTGTGTGTCGATCGAGGAAAATGCGAAGCGAGCGCAGCGGGGTTCCGGAAGGACGGAGAATCGCACGTCCGCATGCCGATTTCAAGTCAGTCGTCGAGCGGCGGAAAGGCATATGCCTTGCCGGGCATGTCGGTCAGGCCGCGGTAGAGGAACTCGAAGTGGCGCTGCGAGAAGCGCCAGCCCGCATCGGTCCGCACCAGCCGGTCCTGGTAGAGGCCGGCGATGTGCACGCCCTGCCCTTCCTTCGTACGCCCGAGCTCGACGATGTACCAGCGGGCGCGGGCGTTGTCGCCCTCGACCCAGACCTGCCCGCCCTGGAGATGCTGGAGCATGAACTCCATGTCCCCGGTCAGGCGCAGGAGCTGGTCGGCTGCGGCCTCGCCGCCGATCGTGTCCGCGAGGCCGGGCACGATCCACTTCGCGTCGGCTGCCCACACGGCGGCGAAGTCGTCCCCGTCCCTCCGATTGACCGCATCCGAGTACGCAGCCGTCAGCTGCCGGATCGCCAGCTCGTCGGCGACCGCCTGCTCGCTCAGTACCGCCATGTCTCCTCCAATCCGTCGATGCGCCGGCCGAGGACGAGCTCGGCGCACGTCAGCCCCGACCGCGCGGCGCGGTCGATCCCGACCGAGCGGGCCCGGAAGGTGTCGCCACCGCAGAAGAGCCCCTCGACGCGCGGGACGACGTTGTGCGGCCGCATCGACCCGACGAGCCCCGGCCGGGCTTTGAGGCCGAAGTTGGTGATCACGTGCCGCACCCGCCACCGCGAGCTCGCGAGCGCCGGGTACATCTCCTCCATGTCCGCCTCGAAGTCGGCCATCAGCCGCGCCAGGCGCAGCCGGTCGGAGACCTCGGGCAGGTCGCAGGCGATCCCGCAGACGAACAGGTGCTCGCCCGACGGCGCCGTTCCGGGGTCGAGCGCCGAGTGGATGTAGCCGAAGCCGGGCTTGCCGGTCCGCGGCGTCGTGAACCACGCCGCGAGCTCGCGCTCGGTGTACCGGAACGGCGGCTCCGTGCAGGCCGCGTAGAAGCCGATCCAGCTCCCGCGGGCCTCCTCACTCGTCATCCGCGTGATCAGCTCGAGGTACCACCCCGGGACAGCCCCCTCCGGCAGGACGTCGAGCACCTGCCACACCGGCAGCGTCAGGATGACCGCGTCCGCGTCGATCCGCTCGACGGGCAGGAACTCGTTCGGCATCCGCCGCTCGCCGACCTCGACGTACACCCCGCGCGTCTTGCCCTCCTCGATCGCGACCGAGGCGACCGAGACGTTGCGACGCACGTCGGCGCCATGGCGCTCTGCGATCCCGCCGACCGTTTCGAACAGCGCATCGAATCCGCCGACCGGGCAGTAGGAGTAGCCCGGCAGCCGCCGCTCACGCAGGTGGAGCGAGCGCATGAACAGGTTGTCGCTCGCCGAGTGGTCGTCGGGTGCTCCGGTCTGGCCCTCCAGCACCGCCATGAACTCGAAGAGGCCGATCACGCCCTCGTGCGAGGTTCGCTTTCCGAGCCACTCCCGGAGCGACACGTGGTCGTAGCGGTCGAGATCGTCGAGGTCGATGGCCGCGATCTCCCCCGCGACCCGCCTGAACTCGTCCGCCTGACCGGCGCCGTACACGTCGCTCGCGGGCTTCCAGCCGTCGTCCGTCCAGATCGCCATCGCGTCGTTGCGCTCGCCGTGCTCGAGCGTGTGGCCGAGCCAGCCGAGGATCGCGGTGATCCCGCTACCCGGATCCTCGAGCAGGTGCGGTCCCCACTGCAGCCGGTAGCCGTCGACGTCGAAGTAGCGAGCGCGACCGGCAAGTCCGGCGTCGCGCTCGAGCAGCAGGACCCGCTTGCCCTCCTTGGCGAGGACGGCGGCCGCAACCGAACCCGCAGGACCGCCACCCACCACTATTACGTCATACGTCAAATCAGTGCGAATATACTCGATCGAGTGAGCGGCAAGCGCAGCCACGACGCAACGGGGGCGTCGGTGGTGCGCGCCCTGCGGATCGGCCTGCCGGGCTCCCAGGCGCCGGCGCAGGACGTGACCCGGGCGGCGGCGCGCGCCGAAGAGGAGGGGTACGCCTCCATCTGGTGGGCCGACCGGTTGATGGGCTGGCTCCCCCGAGGCCCGCACGCACTGCTCGACCCGTTCACGGTGATGGCGGCCTCCGCCGTCCGCACCAGCCGCATCGTCCTCGGCACCGCCGTCGCCGACCCGCTCCGCCGCCATCCGGCGCAGCTGGCGCAAACGGCGCTCTCGCTCCAGCAGCTCTCCGGCGGGCGGCTGACGCTCGGCGTCGGCTGCGGCGAGGTCGCCGGCACGCTGCCGTACGGGATCTCGTACGAGAAGCCCGTCGCGCGGCTCGAGGAGGCGATCCACGTACTGCGCCTGCTCTGGACGTCGAGGGAGCCCGTCTCCTTCGACGGCACGTACTACCGCCTGGACCGTGCGATCTGCGGCCTCGCCGAGACGGTCGAGCCACCGCCGGTCTGGGTCGCGGCGCACCGCCCGCGCATGCTGCGGATCACCGGACGGCTCGCCGACGGGTGGATGCCGACCGCGCACGGCCCGCTCGCCTACGCGTCGCAGCTCGGCGACATCCGGGCGGCCGAGGCCGGAGCCGGCCGGCCGGCCGGCTCGGTCGAGGCGGGCGCCTTCCTCTGGCTCGTCGCCGCAGAGTCGAAGGAGCGTGCGCGGGAGCTGTTCGCCGCGCCCAGCCTGCGTGCGCTCGGTCTGCTGCTCCCCGGCGGCGCCCTGCAGTCGAGCCCGCTGCGGGAGGGCCCGTTCGCCCACCTCGTGCCGACCGACCCGGCCATGCTCGACCTCGTCCCCCAGATCGACCCGGCCGAGCTGGCGTCCGTGATCCCGCACGGGACGCCGGAGCAGATCGCCGAAGAGGTCCGCCGCTACGTCGACGCGGGAGCGGAGCATGTCGTTCTGTGCGACATGGCGGCTGCGTCCGGGCTCGACCCGGGTCACGGCCTGAAGCCGCTCGACGTCTACGCAGCGATCCGCGCGGCGCTCGGCGTCCCGGCGGAGCCGTGAGCGCGGTGCCGCCGGCCGACCGCTAGGGCCGGCGCGGCGCGGGCGCCTCGAGCAGCGGCCGGCCGCGCGGCAGCGTCGACGCGCTGAGGGCGGCGAGCGCGAGGGCCGCCGACGCGAGCAGGAACGTGGCAGTGAACGACCCGCTCGCGTCCCGGAGCCACCCGCCGATCCACGGCCCCGCCGCCTGGGCGACCCCGAAAGGCAGCGTGATCACGCCGAACACGGCGGCGATCGCCGGTCCCCGCACGTAGTCGCCGAGGTAGCCGACGATGAGCGCCCCCGTCGTCGTCAAGGGCAGCCCGAACATGACCGCGGAAGCCGACACCCACGGCTCGCGCCGAGCGAGCGCGAGCAGGCCGCAGACGGTCATCACCGAAGACGACAGGACGTAGGTGGAGCGCCAGCCGAAGCGGTCGGCGAGCCGCCCGGTCACGACCGAGCCGACGATGCTGGAGATCCCGATCAGCGAGAACACGGTCGACGTGTGACGCGCACTGGCGTGGGCTTCCGTCTCCAGGAGCGCCGAGAGGAAGCTCAGGTAGATGATGTAGCCGAGGGCGAGAGCGACGTATGCGAGCGTGAGGCGTCCCCAGGCCGGGATGCTCCGCAGGAGGACCAACGGGCTTGCGACCCGGGCGGCGGTCGCCTCGGCAGAAGGGCGGAACCAGGCGACGCACGCGGCGCACGTGGCGGCGATCAGGGCGGCTTCGACGAGCCAGACGAGGCGCCAGGAGCCGTCGCCGGCGAGGGCGTAGACGAGCGATCGCAGCTGCGCCGCGAGCAGGATCGCCGCCCCGAAGCCGGTCGTGAGCGCCCCGAGCGCGGCGCCGCGCTTGTCGTGGTCGACGGAAGCACTGACGACTGCGGCGAGCGGTACCCACGTTCCGGCGGCGCCCCCACCGAGCAGCACCATCCCGAGCGCGAGGATGCCGTAGTCGGGCGCTGCCGCGAGCACGACGCTGGCGACGGCGCAGAGAGCGAGGCCGATGCAGACGATCCGGATGGGCGACACCCGGCCGCTCAGCGCGCTGACCAACAGCACGCCGGCGAGATAGGCGACGAGGTTGAAGGTGCCGAGCAGCCCGGCAAGACCGTAGGAATGGATGATGTCGGCGCGCATGTCCGGGAGCAGCAGCGCGTATGTGAAGCGGCTGAACCCCTGCCCGAGCCCGTTCGCGGCGATCGACAGCGCAATCAGGAGCCCGACGCCTCCGCGCACCGCCCGTTGCCGCGGCGCGACGGTCAATGCCGCCCGGGCAGCTCGTCGACGAACTCGAACAGGCCTTTCGAGAGGTGCTGACCGCCGTCGATCGTCAGGCAGGTGCCGGTGACGTACGCAGCGTCGTCGGAGAGGAGATACGCCACCGCCCGCGCGCACTCCTCGGGCTCGAGGAACCGGCCGGCGGGCACTCCGGCGAGCAGACGCGCCTTCGCCTCGGGAGTCCCGGCCATCGCCTCGGTGCCGCCGACCAGCATCCAGCCCGGGGCAACAGCGTTCACCCGCACGCCTCGGCCCGCCCACTCGACCCCGAGCGTCCGCGTCATGTTGAGGACGCCGGCCTTCGCCGACGCGGTGTGCACGATCCCGGGGCCGCCCATCCACGCGTACGGCGTGAGGACGTTGACCACGGCGCCGGGCCTGTGGCTGCCTAGCCACCGGACGGCGACCTCGCGTGTGCAGTGAAAGGTGCCGTTGAGAACGATGTCCGTCACGGCGCGGAAGCCGTTCGGGCTCAGCTCCTCCGCGTGGACCGGAAAGAGGCCGGAGGCGTTGTTCACGAGCGCGTCGACCGCGCCGAGCACGTGCTCGGCCTCGTCGACCATCGCGGCCACGGACTCGGGGTCGCGAACGTCGCAGAGGGCCATGAACGCGTGTCCGGGCCCGAGCTCATCCTCGACACGGCGCACCGCCGCGGCGAGGGTGTCCTCGGTCCGGCCGCAGACGAGCACCCGCGCGCCGAGCCGGCAGAGCTCGGCCGCCATCGCAGAGCCCAGACCGCCGCCGCCACCGGTCACGATCACGCCCTTGCCCCCGACACCGGCGAGCGCGCTCATCCGTCTCCTCTCCTCATGCCGTCGCTTGCAGAACCGCGGCCAGCCGCACGCACGCCGCCGCGCTCGCCTTCGCCGCCGCAAGGTCGACGAGCGGCACCGGGTCCCACAGCACGACGTGGTCGACCGCCGGGAACGACCGGATCGCCTCGGCGACCTCCTCGACGGTCCCGTGCAGCATCTGGTCGTGAACGACCTCGAAGGGGACGGCTTGCGCGGCCTCGAGCTGCTCCGAGCCGAGCCGGCTCGCCACCAGGTGCCGCAGGCCGCCGCCGCCGAGGGGGTGCCGCGCGCCGATCGCCTCGTAGCGCTCCGGCGGCAGCAGCAGCGCGAACGCCTTCAGGACAGGGTGCTCGAGCAGGCGGTGCGCAGCTTCGTGCGACTCCTGGATCACCACCTGCGCGGACAGGCCGTACGAGATGGCGGCGGGATCGCGCCCCGCCTCGACCGCCGCGGCCTCGATCGCCGCGCGGCCGCTTCGCCAGCCGTCGACGGAGAGGAAGTTCGGGATCCAGCCGTCCGCGTAGCGACCGGTGGCCGCGTAGCCGCGAGGGCCGTGCGCAGCGAGCCAGAGGCGCGGGCCCGGCGACCCCTCCGGCGGGCGAAGGCCGACGACCGCGCCGTTCTCGTCGGGTCCGGGATCGTCGAGGAAGCGCCGGATCTGCGCCGCCGCGGCCTCCAACCGCCCCGCCGGCGAGGGGACCGAGACGCCGTACGGCCCGTAGTTGGCGTACTCGCCCGCGCCGAGGCCGAGCACGACGCGCCCGGGCGCGAGGTGGTCCAGGCTCATCGCCGTCTGGAGCAGCGTCGCCGGCATACGGCGGATCGAGTCCGTGACGCAGACGCCCACGAGACCGGTTCCCGCAGCTTCGGCGCACGCAGCGATGCAGGTGAACGGGTCGGCGTAGACGTGCGGGTCGGGTTGGATCTGCGCGATCCCTCCGGTCGCCCACAGTTGCTGCGAATGGAAGGCGACAAGGTGATCGGGCCACCAGAAGGAGCGGACGCCTCCCTCGGCGAGCCTCGCGACGCGACGCGCCATCGCCGCGAACGGCGGAGCGGGCGACATGGCGATACCGACGTCCATAGTCCTCCGCATACGTTACCTTCTTCCGTTATCTTCTTCCGTTCAACGAGAGATGTCTCGGCGAACGGAGGCAGCAGGTGGGCACGCACGAGCAGTGGCAGCAGCTGAAGGTCCGCGACACGGGACCTCGCGTCGACATCACGATCGCGCGGCCCGACCGCCGCAACTCGCTCGACTTCGACACGTGGGACGAGCTCGCCATGGTGATGACGGACGTCGCCGCGCGCGACGAGGTACGGGTGGTCACGCTGACCGGCGAGGGAGCCTCCTTTTGCGCCGGCGTCGACTTCGAGTGGATCGCGAAATCGACGCAGATAGAGCTGCACGAGTACCCGAGCTTCATCCGCCGCTGGTCGGGCGTGGTGGACGCGTTCGAGCGCGTGGCGCAGCCGACGATCGCCGTCGTCAACGGCCCGGCCGTCGGCGGCGGCTGCGAGCTGGCGCTGGCCTGTGACCTCCGGATCGCCAGCGACCGCGCGGTCTTCGCGATGCCACAGATGCGAATGGGCGTCATCCCCGATGTCGGCGGCACGAGTCGGCTCGCGAAGATCGCGGGCTCGGCGCTGGCGAAGGACCTGATCCTGACGGGGCGCGTGCTCGACGCCGCCGAGGCGCTGAGCTTCGGGATCGTCAGCCGCGTCGTCCCGCACGACGACCTGGCGCAGGTCGCGAACGAGATGGCGGAGGCAATCGCGAGCCTCCCGTGGCCCTCGGGTTACTTCGCGAGCTTCGCGATCGACGTCGGCGCGTTGCTCGACAGCCGCCGGGCGGCCGACCTCGAAGCCATCGCCGACCAGGTGATGTTCCGCGAGGCCGAGGTGACGCGACGCATCGAGGCGTTCATGAACAGCAAGGGCCTCAAGGGAATCCAGCGCGAGCCGTGAGCGATGTCGCGCTCGTCACGGGCGGGACCGGCGGCATCGGAGCCGCAATCGCGCGCCGGCTCGCGGACTCGGGACGGACGGTCGTCGCGGCGGATCTCGAAGCGGCGCTCGCCGACGTCGACTTCGGAGGCCGGGCCGACCTCGTGCTGCAGCCCGTGGACGTATCGATCGCGGCGAGCGTCGACGCGGCGGTCGCGGCGGCGTGCCGCCTCGGGCGCCTGACGTCCGTCGTCAACTGCGCCGGCGTCCTCCGCGAGACGTACGCCGAGACGATGGCGGACGTCGATATCGAGCTCTCGCTCACGGTCAACCTCGCGGGCGCGATGCGCGTCTGCCGCGCCGCTGTCCCGCATCTCGAGGACGGCGCGGCGATCGTCAACATCACGAGCATCACCGCCGCCTCGGGCAGCGCACCCGGCGTCTCCGTCTACTCGGCTACGAAGGCGGGGCTCGAGGGGTTCACGCGCGCAACGGCGGTCGAGCTCGGCCCGCGCGGCATCCGCGTCAACGCGGTCGCCCCCGGGTTCGTCCGCGCGCCGATGGCCGACGCCATGCGTGCCGGCGGCGACGAGCGGCTGGTGCGCCTCGTGCCGCTGCGGCGGATCGGCGAGCCGCAGGAGATCGCCGACGCGGTGGAGTTCCTCCTCTCGACACGCGCGTCGTACATCACCGGCACCGTTCTCGTCGTCGACGGTGGGATACTGGCGACATGACGGTCGCCGCCGAGCCGGTCGATCACCGCAGCTACTGCCGGTTCTGCATCGCGCAGTGCGGCATCATCGTCACGACCTCGGGCGACCGCGTCGTCGCAGTGAAGGGTGACCCGGACGACCCGATCTCCGGCGGCTACACCTGCCCGAAGGGCAGAGCGCTCGGCGCGTTCCACCACAGCCCCGCGCGGCTCGACCACCCGCTGGCGCGCCGCGACGGGGACCTGGTCCGCGTCTCGTGGGACGAGCTCCTCGACGACCTCCACGCGCAGCTCGCCGAGATCGTCGTCGAGAGCGGCCCCGACGCGGTCGCCATGTTCCTCGCCACCGGCTCGGCGTACGACGCGAACGGGCGGCGCGCCGGCGACAGGCTGCTCCGGAGCCTCGGCTCCCGCAGCCGGTACACGTCCACCACCGTCGACGCTCCCGGGAAGATGCTCGTCTCCGAGCTGATGGCCGGCCACCCGGGGCTGCTGCCGGCGCTCGACCACGACAACGCGACCCTGGTGCTGCTGGTCGGAACGAACCCGCTCGTCTCGCACGGCCACACGAACGCGTTCCCGAACCCGTCCGTTCGCCTGCGACAGCTCGCCGCGCGCGGCGAGCTCTGGGTCGTCGACCCGCGGCGGACCGAAACGGCGAAGATCGCCACCCACCACCTCGCGCCCCGCCCCGGCACCGACTACGCGCTGCTTGCGTTCCTCGTTCGGGAACTGCTGCGGGACGGCGCCGACCAGGCCTACCTCGCCGAGCACGCCGACGGCGTCGCCCGGCTGGCGGCGGCGGTCGAGCGGTTCGATCTGCCGCAGGCGGCGGCGATCACAGGGCTGGAGCCCGATGAGCTGTCGCGCCTGCTCGCGGCCGTCCGGCACCACGGCCGCGTCGCGGGCCAGACAGGAACCGGGGCGACGATGTCGGCCGCGGCAAACGTGACGGAGTGGTTGATGTGGGCGCTCCACGTCGTCACCCACTCGTACGAGGTTCCCGGCGGGATGTGGTTCCAGCCGGGCTTCCTCCACCGGCTCCACAAACGCGACCTGCACCCGAGCGACAGCGTGCCGGCCCCCGGGCCGCGCAGCCGCCCGGAGCTCGCGTGCCGATGGGGCGAGCAGCCGTGTGCGGCGCTCGCCGACGAGATCGAAGCGGGCAACGTGCGCGCGCTGATCGTGCTCGGCGGCAACCCCGTCACTGCGCTGCCCGAGGCGCCGCGACTGGTGGAGGCATTCCGGAAGCTCGATGTGCTCGTGGTCGCCGACGTCGTCGAGACCGATACGACGGCACTCGCGACGCACGTACTCCCGTGCACCGGGCAGCTCGAGCGCCCGGACGTGCCACACACGGTCGATCAGTTCATGCCCGTCCTCGGCACCCGCTATACGCCCGCCGTCGTCGCGGCGGGCGCGGAGCGGAAGCCGATGTGGTGGCCGCTCGCACAACTCGGTCGGCGGTTCGGAATCGCGGTGCTGCCCGGAGGACTCGATCCCGACGGCTGCACCGACGACGACCTCCTTGCGACGCTCGTCGAGCGCTCGAGCGTCGGCTTCGACGAGCTCCGCCGCGAGCGGGTCGTCGTCGAGCAGCAGGCGGTCTTCGGCTGGGTCGAGCGCGGGCTCCTGCCGGAGGGCCGCTGGCGCGTCGCTCCGGAGCCGCTCGTGAGTCAACTGAAGGCGCTCGCTCCGCCGGCGCCGCTCGTGCTCGTCCCACACAGGCAGCTTCGGCACCTCAACTCGCAGCTCCGCGAGCCTGCGGCGACCGCGGGAGCTCGCCCCGACCTGCCCGAGATTCTCGTTCACCCCGCCGACGCCGAGGCCGCGGGGGTCGTGCACGGGCAGGCGGTCGAGGTGCGCAGCGGCGCGGGAGCTCTCGTCGGAACGCTGCGCGTCGACGAGGAGATCCGCCGCGGCGCTGTCTCGATGCCGCACGGCTACGCGCAGCCGAACGTCGGAAACCTGACCAGCGGGCGCGTCGGGGTCGATCCTCTGACGGGGATGGTGCTCCAGTCCGGCGTGCCCGTCGAGCTGGCGCCCGCATCGTGACCGACGCGCCGCGGCTGACGATCGAGCGCGAAGGCGGCGTCGCGCTCGTCACGCTGCGACGGCCCGAGCGGCGGAACGCACTCGACGACCGGCTCCTGATCGAGGAGCTCGGCGGCGCCTGGACCGAGCTCGCCGCCGACGAGGACACGGCGGTCGTGGTGATCACCGGCGAGGGCGAGGCGTTCTGCGCCGGAGCGGACCTCGAGGGCTGCAGCGGCTTCCGGCGCGCCGACGTCGCGGATGCCGAGGACTTCATGCGAGCGACACTGGAGCCCGTCGTTGCGCTCCACCGGCTCCCGCAGCTGACGATCGCGGCGGTCAACGGTGCGGCGGCGGGCGCGGGCTTCGGGATCGCGCTCGCGTGCGACATCAGGATCGCGTCCCCCCGGGCGCGGTTCCTCTCGCCGTTCATCCGCATGGGCCTCGTCCCGGACTACGGCCTCTCCTGGTTCCTCCCGCGCCTCGTGCCGATGCACGTCGCGCTCGACATCCTGCTCACCGGCAGGTTCGTCGAGGCGGAGGAGGCGTTGCGGCTCGGGCTCGTGGCGCGCGTCGTGGAGGATCCGGTCGGCGATGCGCGCGCCTACGCGCGGCAGGTTGCGGCGGGCCCGCACCGGGCGCTGCGCGTGACGAAGCACGCGCTCTATCGGGCGCTCGAGCTCGAGCTCGAGGAGGCGGTGCTCGTCGAGGAGGCGCGCTCGCAGGCGATCGCGATGCACGGCCCGGAGTTCCGGCCCCTGTTCGAGGCGTGGCGGGCGCAGATTCGCGGCGCCCGCACCGCCCGCGACGGCGGCTGATCCGCCGCCGCCGAAGCTCGCGACGACGGAGGCGGCCCGCCTCAGAGAGTCGGGTCGTCGGTCTGGAGTCCGACGATGGTGAGGCCGGCAGCCTCGGCCGCGTGCACGGCCGCCTGGAGATCGGCGACCTTGAACGTGACGTGGTGGAGGCCGCTCCCGCGCGCGAAGAAGCTGTCGAGGAAGGTGGAGCCGCGGCACGGTTCCATCTGCTCCTCCATTCGTGCCGTGCGCAGCGGGTCACAGGAGCGCGCGGCGCGCGAACCAGTCGAGCACGAGCGCCGCGAGACCGGACCGGTCGGCGGAGTAGTAGTGGTCGTCGTCGAGCACCTCGAAGTCGGCATCGACAGCCGCCGCCGCGACCTGCTCCGCGTACGCGCGGTAGATCGACGGCTCCCGCAGCGCGGACGTCACGAGAAGCGGCACGCCGATCTCGCCGACGTGGAGGTGGGTGAGCGCGCTGGTATCCGGGCCCCAGACGTTCAGCACGGTCGCGGCCTCCGCCACCATCGGCACCGGGGCGGACGACGAGAGCACGAGCAGACGGTGCGGGTCTCCCTCGGCGACGGCGCGGGCGGCGAGCGCAAGGTGATGGTCGAGCGCGCCGTCGACGAACCACCGCGCCGCGGACGAGAGCGGCGGCGCGGGGCTCGCGAGCGCCAGTCCGGTCACCTGCGCCGGCCGGTACTGCTTCAGCCAGTAGGCGGCGAGAGCCGACCCGAAGCTGTGCGCGACGACGCCGACACGCTCGACGCCGACCTCGAGCAGCAGGGCAAGCGCGCCGTCGAGGTCGAGAACGCCGTCCTCCATCCGGTGCCGGACGAACCCGATGCACGGCTCGCCGTCCCCGAGCGAGCCCAGGTCGTGCGACCGCAGATTGAGGGAGAGAACGCGGAGGCCGCGCGCAGGCCCCGCCCGCAGCAGCTCCGACGCCGGACTCGAGTAGAAGTTCCCCCACGCACCGTGGACGGCGAGCAGCCCGACGGTCGCATCGTCGGGGCCGGCGAGCGCTCCTTGCAGGAGCACGCCGTCGGCTGTCCGGGTCGAGACGAGCGCGACCTGCGTCGACTGTTCGAGCGTCACGCGGTCACCGCCGCCGCGGCGAACGACTCGCGGCCCGCGCCCCAGCCGGGGACCGCGGCAGCGAACGCGCCGAGATCGTTCGCGCCGAGGATCTGTACGCCGGGCACTGGCGGGCGCGAATCTATCACAGAGCTGCGAGTTGACGTCATACGTCAGATCTGATCGAATGCTGGGATGGACTTCTCGCTGACCGAGGAACAGGAGCTTCTGAAGAGCACGCTCCGCGAGTTCCTCACCTCGTACTGCACCGAGGAGTGGATCCAGGCGACGGAGCAGAAGGGCGAGTACCCGTACGACCTGCACGAGCGCATGGCCAAGCTCGGCCTCTACGGGCTCGTCGTCCCCGAGGAGTACGGCGGCTCCGGCGGCGGAATGATCGAGGCCGCGATCGTCAGCGAGGAGATAGGCCGGACCAGCGGCTCGATCGGCCAGGTGCACATGCCGTCTGCCGTCTTCGGCGGCTACGCGCTGCTCGCGGCCGGCCCCGAGCTGAAGGAACGGTTCCTGCCCCAGCTCGCGGAGGGGACGCTCAAGCTCTCGTTCGCGCTCACGGAGCCAGAGGCGGGCTCGGACGCCGCGAGCGTGCGCACCCGCGCCGTCCGCGACGGCGACGAGTTCGTCATCAGCGGGGCGAAGATCTTCTCGACCGCCGCCGACACGGCCGACTACCTGGTCCTCACTGCGCGGACAGGCACGCCGGAGGAGCGCCACCGCGGCCTGACGCTCTTCCTCGTCGACGCGAAGGCGCCGGGGATCTCGACCAGCCGCATCCCGAAGATCGGCCACCACGCCGTGCAGTCGCCCGAGGTCGGGCTCGACGACGTGCGCGTCCCCGCGGACCTGGTGATCGGCGAGGTGGGCGGTGCATGGCCGGCACTCAACGACGTGATGGACGCCGAACGGATCGCGGTCGCGGCGCTTTGCACCGGACTCGCCCAGCGTTGCATCGACGTCGCGCTCGAGTACGGCATGCAGCGCCGGCAGTTCGGCCGCCAGATCGCCACCTTCCAGGCGATCAGCCACATGTTCGCCGAGATGGAGACCGAGACGTCGGCGGCGCGCTTGCTGACCTTCCACTCGGCGTGGCTCAAGGACCAGGGGCTCCCGTGCTCGAAAGCCGCGTCGATCGCGAAGGTCTACGCGACCGAGTGCGCCTCGCGGACGGCCTCGCGCGCCGTGCAGGTGCACGGCGGCTACGGCTACACGGCGGAGTACGAGGTCTCGCGCCACTTCAAGGAGGCGAAGCTGTACGAGGTCGCAGGCGGCTCGACCCAGATCCAGCGCAACATCATCGCCCGGGAGATGGGCATCCGCGGCTGACCCGCCGGGAGCGGACGCCGGAGAGATGATCCACCGCGGCTTACCTCACCACGTCGACGCCGACCGGCAGCATGGTCCCGTGAAACGCGTCCTTGGCGGATTGGGGCTCGCCGATGTCCGCGGGTGAAGCGCGCGCGGCGGGAGGGCCGGGCACGGCGCTGGTCGTCGGCGCCGGCGTCGGCGGCCTCTGTGCCGCTGCGCGGCTCGCTAACGCCGGCTGGCAGGTGACCCTGCTCGAGCGGCTCCGCCAGGTCGGCGGCCGCTGGAGCTCCCGCGACGTCGACGGCTTCACGCTGCCGACCGGCGCCTTCCTGATCGCGCTGGACGATCCGCTCGCCGAGACGTTCGCGGAGCTGAACGTCGACTTTCCCGTCCGGCCGATCGAAGAGCGCACGGTCTACCTGGTCGGCGGCAGCCTCGTCGGCACCGGCGAGCGCGGCGGCCTCCGCGCGCTGGTCGAAGCATCGGCGGAGCGCGACGGATCGGACCCGCAGCAGATGATGCAGGTCGTCCGCGCGGCGATCTCGGGCGCCGTCGCGGCCACGGAGCAGCCGCTGCCCGTGTGGCTGGAGGCGCAGGGCGCAGGCCCGGTCGTCCGGGCTGCATTTCATTCGATCACGCAGGCGTGGATGGCGCTCAACGCCGGCGAGGTCAGGGCAGACGCCTTCTTCGACTATCTCCGAGCGCAGTCCGGCCGCGGACACCACGGCATCCCTCCCGGGGGCTCCGAGCAGCTCGCAGACAACCTCGCCGACTTCGTCCGGCAGCACGGCGGCCGCGTCCAGCTGGACGCCCGCGTCACGGAGCTCACGGCGACCGGTGGACGCGTCGACGGCGTCGTCCTGCGCGACGGAACGCACCTGTCGGCCGAGGTCGTCGTCTCGGACCTCGGCGTGACGGCGACGGCGGCGCTGCTTCCGCGCGAGCTCGCCGCACACCTGCCGGCGGAGACCGAGGTGTCGGCCGCGCCCGGAATCACCTGTTACATCGCGTCGCGGGAGCCCTTCTACGAGCACCCCGCCGTCGTCACCGTCGGCACACGCTGCGTCTGCCTGGTGACGACACCGACGCTCGTGGCGCCGGAGCTGGCGCCCGCCGGCTGGCACTTCACCGAGACGATCAGCACCTTCGTCTCGTCCACCGACGACTCGGACGCGAAGGGTGAGCTCGCGTTGCACCTGGCGGACGTGGACGAGCTGCTGCCCGGGTGGCGAGAGCGGGGCCGGCTCCTCAAGCGCCAGACCTACCGCGGCGCGTGGCCCGTCTACCGCGCCTGGCCCGGGCACGACTCGCAGGACCGCCTCCCCGTGCCCGGTCTCGCGCTCGTGGGGGACTCGGTGAAGCCCGCCGGTTTCGCCGGGACGGGCGCCTCCGCCGAGAGCGCGCGGCTGGTGGTCGAGGGCATCCTCGCAGGGCTGCACGGCCGTCCCGCCGTCTCGTGAGCGCGGCGATCGACGACGTCGCGGAGCGGATCCTCGCCGGCGTCCCCGGCGCGATCGCCCGCGGGATCAGCTGGTGCGAAGCCGGAGGCCCGCGCGCCGAGCTGCTGCTCGAGCGGCTCCCTCCGCGCACGGCCCATGTGATCGGCCTCACCGGCTCGCCCGGCGCCGGCAAGTCGACGCTGGTCAACCGGCTCGTCCAGGCGTACCGCGCGACGGGCGTCAAGGTCGCCGTCGTCGCGGTCGACCCCACGTCGCCGATCTCCGGTGGCGCGCTGCTGGGCGACCGCGTGCGCATGGACGGCATCGCCGGCGACCAAGGGGTCTTCTTCCGCTCGCTCGCCTCCCGCGGGGCGACCGGCGGGCTCTCGAACGCGACGCGGGCCGCGACGCAGACACTGTCGGCCGGCGGATTCGAGATCGTGCTCGTCGAGACGATCGGCGCCGGACAGGCGGAGGTGGCGATCATGCGCGTCGCGGACACCGTCGCACTCGTGCTCCAGCCGGGCGCAGGCGACGAGATGCAGGCGCTGAAGGCGGGCCTGATGGAGATCGCCGACGTCTACGTCCTGAACAAGGCCGACCACCCGGGAATCCGGCAGCTGAAGACGCAGATCAAGTCGATGCTCCATCTCCGCGAGCCGGGTGACTGGAAGACGCCGATCGTCGAGACGATCGCGAGCGAGGGAATGGGCGTCGACAACGTCGTCGATGCCCTCCGGCGCCACCGCGAGTACCTGCTGCACGGCACCGGGGCCGAGCGGGCGACCGCCGGAACCCGGGCCGAGGCGCTGCGGCTCGCACGCGCGGCGTTCGACGCTGCGCTCGCGGAGGAGCAGGAGCGCATCTTCGCCGAGCTCGACGCCGGCACCATCGGCGAGGTCGAGGCCGGCCACGAGCTCGCGCGGCACGCGGCCAGGCGGATCGCCGGCGAATGACGCGCGCGGCGCGCGGCTGACCGTCTACGGCGTCTTGGCCCGGACGGCCGCGACGCCACGCTCCCATTCGGCGTCGAGAATCCCCTGCAGGTATGCGAGCCTGTCCTTGCCGCCGACAAAGTCGAGCTTGACGGTCCCGAAGGGATCGATCTCCTCGCGCAGGAGCCGCAGCTGCTCGGCCGTCGGCTCCGGCGTCGTCGGGATCCCGTCCGCCGGGACCTCGAGCTCGAAGCCGGTGGCCTCGACGACCGTCTGGGCATCGACTCCCGGGTGCAGGCTCTCGATCCGGAACGGCCGGTCGTCGTCGTCCTTGACCAGCACGGCAAGGTTCGTCACGACGATGATCGGCCCGGGCATCAGCCCGGCAGCCTCGCGCGACTCGTCGCCGACCTTCCAGCGCGTCCCGGTCACGAAGCCGACCTTGTCGACGAGTGTCCGCGTGTTGTGGTCGGCGAAGTACGCGATCATCTTCCGGTACATCTTGATCACCTCGGCCGCTCCGGCTCCGCCGGGCAGCCGCACCTTCGGCTGGTCGAAGTCGCCGATCACGGAGAGGTTGATCGCGCCGCTCCCGTCGAACTGGGCGGACGAGACTGCCTCGACCGACCCGTTGTTCGAGAGGTGAATCGAGTTGATCTCCTCCAGCATCCCCCAGCGGCAGACGGCGCCCTTGTAGGCGGCGGCCTCGGCTCCGGTGAAGCTCAGCTGGATCGGCTGCATGCCGACGGCGTCGAAGCCGGCGATGTAGACGTCTCGCGCGTGCGTCAGCTTCGCCAGCATGTACGACGCATACGCGAGCGGCGTGAACGACCCCATCACGACCACGCCCTCGTCGTCGACCTCCGCCGCGACGCGGCACACCATCAACTCGTGGATCTCGTAGTCGCTCACGCTTCGCTCACCCCCAGGACACGTGCCTCTTCCACCAGAGCGCGGAGCACGTCGTCGCGGCCGTTCCCGAGCACGCGCGATCGGTAGTCCTCCTCGCTCTCGGCGCGGATGCGCTCGACGTATTCGGGCCACCCGTCGCCGGAGGCCGCCGCGGCGTACTCCATCAGCTGCCACGGATCGACCGGGTAGACCGGGATGTGCGACGTCGGGTGCGCCCCGAACGGCGCCTCGATCACGGCGTCGACGTAGTACCCGGGCACCTTCGTCATGTGCGCGTTCGCGACGATCACGTCGCGGGAGACGATCTCCTCGCAGGTGATGATCACCCGCCGCGCCGCCTGTGCCATGTCCACGTCCGGGCCGGAGGTGCCGTCCCACTGCGCGTTGCCCTCGGCGTCGCTGCGTAGCGCGTGCACGATCGCGACGTCGGGGTTGATGGCGCGAACGGCCGTGAGCTCCTCGCCGGTGAACGGACAAGTGACGGTCGAGTAGTAGTCCGGGTAGTGCGCCGGGATGTCGGACCCGAACGGCCCGCGGTACGGCAGGAACGGGACGCCGCGATGCCCGGCCTCGAGCCCGATCAGCAAGCCGAGCCCGGTGAACTCGGTGAAGCCGAGGGTGCCGCCCTCGACGCCGCGGCGCACGTTCGGCGCGAGGCCGAATGCCTCGAGCGTGACCATCGAGAACGAAAGGTGTCCGATCACGCCCGCGCCCGCGAGCAGATCGACGTCGACGGAGCCGACGATCGTCATCGCGTGCAGGTCTTTTCGGCCGGCGCGGATCAGCTGCCGGACGGCGGCCATCGGGTGGTTGGAGTACCAGCTGCCGCCGAGCGCGACGGTGTCGCCGTCGGAAACGAGCGCGCCCATCTCCTCCAGCTGGACGACCTTGTTGCGCGCCATCAGGCGGCGGTCACGTTCGTGCGGATGAAGTCGACGATCGTCTCGGCCTTCGTGCCCGGCCCGAAGACGCCGTCGAAGCCGGCGGCCTTCAACGACGCGCGGTCGTCGTCGGCGATCACGCCGCCGATCACGAGCAGCCGATCGCCGAGGCCGGCGGCCTCGACCGCGTCGGCCAGATCCTTCCCGACGCTCAGATGGCCACCCGTGAGCGACGAGAGCCCGATCACGTGCACGTCCTCCTGGACTGCCGCGTCGACCAGCTCTTCCACGAGCGCGAAGCGGATGAAGACCACCTCCATCCCCGCGTCCACGAGCTTCCGCATGATGTAGCGGGCGCCGACGTCGTGCGCGTCGAAGCGCATCTTGCCGAGCACCACCTTGATCCGCGGACCCTTGCCCGCCGGCTCGGGCGTGTTCAGCGGGCGGCCCCGCGTCGTGTCTCTGACCGTCGTCAACGTCTTCCTCCTCGCTCGTCCGGCGACGTGCGTGCCGGGAGTGCTGCGACTGCAAACGGCGCAACGCTCGTCAGTTCGTCACGAATCCCCAGCCGTAGACGTCCTTGAAGACGTCCATGATCTCCCCTTGCGTCGCCTTCGCCTTCACGGCGTCGATCAGCTTCGGCATCAGGTAGTCGTCGGCCGCCGCGGCGCGCCGAACCTCCTCGAGACGGCGCTGTACCTCGTCCTGGTCGCGGTTGGCCTTCCACTCGGTGATGCGCCGGATCGCCTCCTGCTCGATCGCGGGATCGACCGTGAAGACGTCGGGCTTCGTCTCCGCCGCCTCTTCCACCTCGTACTTGTTCAGCCCGACGCGCACGAGCTCGCCGTCGTTGATCCGATCCTGCGTCTCGAAGAGCTCGTCGACGATCTGGCTCTTCACCCAGCCGGATTCGATCGAGGCGACGAACCCCCCCATGCCGTCGATCTCGTCGATGATCTCCCACGCCCGCGCCTCGATGTCGTCGGTCAGCTGCTCGAGGTACCACGACCCTCCGAGCGGGTCGGCCACCTTCGCCCCGCCCGTCTCGTGGAGGACGATCTGCTGCGTCCGCAGCGCGAGGCGCGCCTGCTCCTCGTTCGGGATCTGGAGCGTCTCGGTGTAGGCACAGGAGTGGACGCTCTGGACGCCGGCGAGCATCGAACCGAGCGCCTGGAGCGCGACCCGCACGATGTTGTTCTGCGGCTGCTGCGCGAGCAGCGTGTCGCCGGCGGTGTGGATGTGCACGCGCGCGTGCATCGCCCGCGGATTCGTGGCGCCGAACCGCTCCTTCAGCACCTTCGCCCACATGCGCCGGAGCGCCCGCAGCTTCGCGATCTCCTCGAAGAAGTCGTTGTGGAACGCGATCTGGAAGCCGAGCCGCGGCGCGAACGCGTCGACGTCGAGCCCGGCGTCGACGCAGGCCTGAATCGTCGAGATACCCCACGCCAGGGTGAACGCCAGCTCCTGCACGCCCGAGCAGCCCGCCTCACGGATCAGGTAGCCGGAGAAGTTCGTCGTGTTCCAGTACGGCATGTTCTCGGTGCAGTACTTGATCAGCTGCACGACGAGCTTCTGGGCGTTTCGCGGCGGGAAGTCGGGGTTGTCGACGCAGAAGCTCTTCAGGAGCCAGTTCATCGAGTTGCCACGGAGCTGTTGCGGCTCGTAGCCCGCCTCCTCGGCGGCGACCGCGTACATCGCAAGCGCAATCAGGCACGTGTCGCCCGTGATCATCGAGAGGTTGATCTTGTCGAGGGGAAGGTCCTTCACGAGCCGGCGGATGTCGTCGAGATGCGAGAAGTTCATCCCGCCGACGCCGACGTGCCCCTTCGCCTCGGCCCGGTCGGGATCGATCCCACCCTTCGTCGGGTTGTCGAAGACGACGTTGAAGACGGCGTGCCCGAAGTAGCCCTCCATCCCCTCCGTGACGAGCCTGTCCATGATCTCGCGGGTCTCGTCGGCATTGCCGGCGCCGAGGACCTGCTGCATCATCCACGGCGTCTTGTTGTACGCCGTCTTGTGGAAGCCCCGCGTGAACGGGTAGTCGCCCGGGTCGCCGATCTCGTCGTAGGGCTTTCCCTCGCGGTCGGACGGCGTGTAGTACGGCTTGAGCGGCAGCCTCGACGCGCTGAAGAGCTCCAGCTGCTCGTGCGCCGCAGTCTCTGCGTTCAGCTTCGTCGCCATACCGCCTCCGTTCGCTCGTCGTCCTGGGCGATCTACCGGCACTATACCTCAATCGGCCGAAGATCTCCCGTATCACGTCAATGTTCTGCTCTGGGCGCCGGAAGGGCGTGAGCTGGTCGTCGGGCCGCCGGCGCCGCGCTAAGGGCTCACACCGCGCAGGCCGAGATCGAGGCACCGGTACGGGATGCCGAGGCCGAGTCGCGCGAACGTGATGTCCGGCGCCTGCTCCTGCGCGAAGCCCCGGAGGACCGAACCGCTCATCGTCGCGTACTGCGCATCGATGAAGACGTGGTAGTACTCGATGCTCTCCTCGCAGATCTCGATGCCGCTCCGTGCCTCATAGATCGAGTACAGATCCTCCTTCGAGATGATGCTCTCGATCCCGCGCCAGAGTGCCGCCGCCAGGTCCTTCATCGGGTCGCCGAGGTGTGACTGCTCCCAGTCGGTCAGCGCGACGATCTCGTCGCCGCGGTAGATGAAGTTGCCGACACCGACGTCCCCCCAGACGAGCGAGACCCGAGGCACGTGCGTCGGCGCGTTCCGCTCGAGCCAGGCGTACAGCTCGGCCAGAACCGGCATCGGCTCGGGCGCGTTCGCAGCCCAGTGGCGCCGGTAGTTGGCGAGCTCGAGCAGTGCCGCGTCGCGAGGTTCGCGCGGGACCGCCATGAACTCCGGGAGCCCGCCCTTCTCCCAGTCGAAGAGGTGGATCTCGGCGAGCAGCTCGGCGAGCCGGCGCCCGACCTTCGCCCTTCGCTCTTCGCCGCCGGGCGCGAAGAGGGGCTTCGGCGACGCGTCGCCCAGCACGCAGTCGCGGACATAGAACTCCCGGCCGAACCAGCGCAAATCCTCCTCGTACCAGAGCGTTTCGGCGACCGGCACATTGCTGCCGTAGAGGCTCTTCATGACCCGGTACTCCCACCACAGCGGCGTGGGGACCACCGATCCGTTCTCGTGGTCGATCCGGATGGTGAGACGCTGCGCTCCGGGCCCGTCGGCTCCGTCCCACACGACGTCCGCGAACCAGGTCTGGCGGGACATGCCGCCGGGGCTCCGCCAGAGCTCGCTCACCTGCAACGCGGGCCGCTCGGGCAATCTTTGACGGAGATGCTCCGTGAGCGCTTCGACGTCGAGTTCGCTCACGCACGTCCCTCCTGCGCGGTCTGCGGGCTCGGCGCCCCGAAGAGCATGTTGGTCGGCTCAGCCAGTGAGATATCGCGGTCGAGCCCGCGGCGAAGGTACGTGCGAATGCGCTCGCGCAGCGGCTCCAGCTGCTCGCGCAGCACCAGGTCGTCCGCCGCACGCTCCAGGCCGTCGATGATCTCCACGAGCGCCGCCCGGTAGGTCTCGTTCTCCGCGTTGATCGCACCGGCGTCCGGGGCCGGCAGCAGGTCGCCTGCACGTTCGAGCTGTGCGGCGATCGCAGCCATCGGCTCCGCCAGCTCGGATCGGGCGCTGAAGGCCTGGGCGCCGAGGGCTGACTGAAGCTCCTTCAGCAACTGGTTGATGTCCGCCGAGTCCGCGGCCAGGAACTCGAGCTCGTGCTGCCAGCGCAGCTCGAGGTGCAGGACGATCTTCTCCATGGCCTTGGCGACGTAGCGGGCCCAGTCGTCGGCCAGGTTCGGGATGATCACCGTGGTCAGCGACTCCCGCATGCTGCGGAGCAGATCGTCGGGGTACGGGCGCATCAGACCTCCGTCACTTGCCTCGCACGACGCGTGAGAGGACAATGTTAACGCAGTACGTTACATGTCACCACTGGAGGCTCGGGGAGTAGTAGTCTCGCGCACACGCCCACTGAACGGAGCGGAGGTAGCGATGGCCGCACGCATTCTCGACGGCAAGGTTGCAATCGTCACCGGGGCGGCCAGCGGGATGGGCGCCGCCACCGCCGAGCTCTTCGCCTCCGTCGGAGCGAAGGTGATCGTCAGCGACGTCGACGAGCCGGGCGGCCTGGCGACCGTGGCGAGGATCGAGGCGGCGGGCGGGACAGCCTCGTTCGTCCGGACAGACGTCTCGAGGTCGGCGGACGTCGAGACGATGGTGCGCACCGCCGTCGAGCGCTACGGGCGGCTCGACTGCGCCGTCAACAACGCCGCGATCGCGCCGGACACGCACCCGCTCGCCGAGCTGGACGAGGCCGAGTTCGATCGCATCATCGCGGTCGACCTCAAGGGTGTCGCGCTGTGCCTGAAGCACGAGATCGTCCAGTTCCTGGCACAGGGCGACGGCGGCTCGATCGTCAACATCGGCTCTGTGAACTCCTTCCGGCCTCAGCCGAACAGCGCTGCGTACACGGCGGCGAAGCATGCGGTGATCGGTCTGACGAAATCCGCGTCGTTCGAGTACGCCCGCCGTGGGATTCGCGTGAACGCCGTCTGTCCCGGCGCGATCGACACGCCGATGCTGCGCTCGCGGCTGGACGCCGCGGTGCCACGGAAGCGGACTACGGGCCGACGATGAGCCTGTTCAAGCGCTTCGGCAAGCCGGAGGAGATCGCGCAGGCGAGCCTCTGGCTCTGCTCGGAGCAGTCCTCCTACGTCACCGGCGTCGCCCTCCCCGTCGACGCGGGTTACACCTCACGCTAGCCGTGGCGTTCGTCCCTCCAAGCGGCGTGATCGATGCGTGGGTGAACGCGAACCTGCCGTCGATGGCGCAGGTGTGGCACTCGCGCGAGCATCCGATGGACGTCGCGACGCGGCTCTTCTCGGCGCAGGAGCGGATCGGAGAGGGACAGTCGATCGAGCAGACGGCGGCGGAGATGGATGCCGCGGGGGTGACGCGCGGGGTGCTGTCGAGCATGCGCGAGTACTCGCCGTACGAGGACGTGTACGAGTTCCACGTCGTCGTCGCCGAGGCGGTCGCCGCATCGGGCGGCCGCTTCATCGCCGCGGGCGGCGTCAGCCCCTCCGAGGGCGTCACGGCCGCGCCGCGCCTCGCGCGGCGGATGGTCGAGGAGCTCGACTTCCGCGCGGTCAAGGTGATGCCGTCGTCGGAGGGAACGCCGCCGGACGACCGGATCTACTACCCGCTCTACTGGACGTGCTGCGAGCTCGGCGTGCCGATCACGATCAACGTCGGCATCCCGGGGCCGCGGATGCCGGCCGAGCCGCAGCGGCCGCTCTACCTCGACGAGGTCTGCCGCACGTTCCCCGAGCTGACGATCGTGATGACCCACGTCGGCTGGCCGTGGCACGAGGAGGCGATCGGACTGATGCTCAAGTACGAGCAGCTGTACCTCATGACGTCGGCCTGGGCGCCGAAGCACTACCCGCCCGAGCTCGTCCGCTACATCGCGACGCGTGGGCGCGGGAAAGTGATGTTCGCGACCGACTACCCCCTGCTCTCGTTCGAGCGCTGCGTGTCGGAGGCGCGCGCGCTCGACCTGCCGGCCGACGCTGCGGCGGCGTTCTTCTCCGGCACCGCGGAGGCGGTCTTCCGCTGGTCGTAGCGCTGCCCGCCGCGCCCCGCCCGCCTCTCCGCGTGCCGGCGGCGGTCGGCGAGAGGGTCGTGCCGCTTACCAGCATCGGCGACGTCGTCCCCGACGGTTCGACGGTCGGCCTCGGAGGCGCCTGGCTGTCGGCGCACCCGCTGGCGGCGGTGCGGGAGCTCCTCCGGTCCGGCCGACGGAACCTCCACGTCGTGTCGCTCACGGGCAGCCTCGACGTCGACCTGCTGCTCGGCGCCGGCGCAGCACGCAGGCTCTCCTTCTGCTTCGTCAGCCTCGGCCCCTTCGGGCTCGCGCCGTGCTTCCGACGGGCGGCCGCTGCCGACGCCGTCGAACTCGACGAGCACACCGGCCACGGGATCACGACGGCGCTCGAGGCCGCAGGCCGCCGCCTCGACTTCCTGCCCTTCTACGGGCCCGTCGGGACGTCCCTCGCGGGCCGCTATCCCACGATCGCCTCGCCGGTCGGCGGGAAGCCGGTCCAGATCGCGGAAGCGCTACCTCTCGACGTCGCGATCCTCCACGCGGAGGCCGCGACGGCAGATGGGCACGCGCTCCTGTGCGGAAGCGGCGGCGTCGACCTGCCGCTCGCGCGTGCGGCCACGCGCGTGGTCGTGACCGCCGAGCGGATCGTCGACCGCCTGCCCGCCTCCGGCAGCCGGTACCTCCCGGCGCAGGAGGTGCACCATGTGATCGAGGCGCCGTGGGGGGCGCACCCGCTCGCAGCGGTCCCGGACTACGTGCTCGACTGGCGGGCGCTGCTCGAGTACGCGGACGCCGCCGCGACCGGAGCGGGCTTCGACGCCTGGCTCGAGGCGGAGCTAGCCGTGCCCGAGGCGGAGCGCGCAGCCCGGCTCGAACCTCAGCGGCGACGCGTGCTCGAGACGGCGGCGGCCGGCCCCGCCGTCCGTCCCGCCCCGCGTGCCGTCGACGGTCCGGTAGAGCCGCACGAGCGGATCGTCGTCGAGCTGTCGCGGCTGCTCGCCGACGGCGACTTCGTCATCCTCGGCTCCTTCACGCCCATGGCGTACGCGGCGACGCTGCTCGCAAAGCGGACGCACGCCCCCAGGCTCGACTACTCGGCGTACTCGTACGGCGCGACCGAGATCGACTGGCTCGGCTACCTCCTGCTCGAGGCGCAGGCCGCCGCGACCGGGCTCGGGCCGGTGCCGATGACCGACCTCGTCGGCTCCCTCCGCTTCGGCGGCCTCGTCGCCTTCGAGCCGGTGAGGCCGGCGCAGGTCGACGGCTCCGGCGCGATCAACCTGCGCCGGCTCGAGACGCCGCGCGGGCCGGTTCGGCTGCCCGGCCCGGCCGGGGCGCCCGAGGTGCTGGAGCTCCACCGCCGGCCGGCCGGCTACCTGCCCCGGCACGACCGCCGCACCTGCGTCGCGGCCGTGGACGACGCGACCCTCCGCATCCACCCGCCCCACGAGCGACGTGATCCCTTCGTGCTCGTCACCGACCTGGCCGTCCTGGAGTTCACCGTCGAGGGCTGGCGGGTCCGCAGCCGGCATCCGGGGGTCTCGGCCGCCGCGCTCGAGGCGGCCAGCGGCTTTCCGCTGCTCCGCGCCGCCGACGCTCCCGTGACGCCCGATCCGGGCGGCGACGCGCTGGCCGTCCTCCGAGAGGAGGTCGATCCGCTCGGCGTGACGCGCATCGAGACGGCCGATGTGCAGGATCGGCGTAGGCTGCTCGTGGAGATCTTCGAGGCGGAGGAGCGCCTGTTCATCGAGCCATGAGACCTCTGGACGCCGACCACTACCGCCACGCCGTGCTCGAGCGTTCCGACGACGGCGTGCTGCTCGTCCGGCTGCACAGCGACGGCGACAGCCTCGTCTGGGGCGCCGGCCCGCACGAGGAGCTGCCGCGGCTCTTCGCGGAGATCGGCGACGACCCGGAGACGACCGCGGTGGTCCTGACGGGGACCGGCGACGACTTCATCGGCCGGATCGAGTTCGGCGACGCCGGCCGCATCTCGCCGCGGGTGTACTCGCGACTCGTCCGCGAGGGGCGGCGCCTGCTGGCGTCGCTGCTCGACATCGACGTGCCGATGGTCGCGGCCGTCAACGGCCCCGCCCGCCACCACGCCGAGCTGGCGGTGCTGTGCGACATCGTCCTCGCCGCCGAGCACGCCGTGTTCCAGGACGCCCCGCACTACCGCCGCGGTCTCGTCCCCGGCGACGGCGTCCACCTCGTCTGGCCGCTGCTCCTCGGCCCGAATCGCGGCCGTTACTTCCTGCTCACGGGCCAGGAGCTCGACGCGCACGCCGCGCTCGCGCTCGGCGTCGTCTCCGAGGTGCTGCCGGCGGAGGCGCTCCTCCCGCGCGCCCTGGAGCTGGCCCGCCAGATCGTCTCGCAGCCGCCGAGGACGGTGCGTTACACGCGGCAGGTGCTCGTCCACGGGCTGCGCAGGCTGCTCGCCGACGGGCTCGACGCCGGCATGGCGTTCGAGGGGCTCGCGGCGTTCGAGCACTGGCCGCGCGACGAGGCCTGAACCTGCTCACACTCGTCGCAGGACACGCCCGGTCGTCCCGAACCTGCCGTGCCACGTCAGCTAGCCTCTGGCGCAGATGACGGAACCTGACCTCACCGAGCTCGGAGCGGTGTTCGACCACGTCGGCCTCGCCGCGCCGCGCATCCGCGACCTGCTGCCGCTCTACCACGACATCCTCGGCGGCCGCCTGCTGCAGGCAGGCGACAACCAGCGGGTCGGCTACCGCGCCGTGCAGCTGGCGTACCGGGACGGGACGAAGATCGAGCTGATGGAGCCGCTCCAGGGGTCGACCTTCTTCGACTCGTTCTTCCGGCGGACGGGCGGCGGCGGGCTCCACCACGTCACGTTCAAGGTCGACGACATGCCGGCGGCCGTCGAGACGCTCCGCCGGCTCGGCTACTCGCTCACCGGGCTCTACCTCGACGACATCGCCTGGCAGGAGGTGTTCCTCCACCCGCGCGAGGCTTCCGGCGTGCTCGTACAGCTCGCGCACGAGGGCGCGCCCTATCCGCAGCCGCCGGGCCTGACGCTCGAGCAGGCGCTCGCCGGCAGCGCACAGGACGGCGACGGCATCCCGAGCCCCTGAGCGGCGGGTCACGCTCGCGATCTTACGTAGAATGTGAGATCCTGTGGCGGCCCTGGCGAATCCCTCTCGAAGCCTTCCGTGCGTCCCTACCCCGGCGAGTTGCCGCGCAGCATGACCCGGTCGTCGAACCAGGCGCTCGGCTCGTACCGCCGCCTCGGCCTCGGACTACGCGCGAGCCGGACCGAAGCCGGCCGATCGTGATCCGCGGGATCCACCACGTCGCACTGCTCACACCGGAGTTCGACCGGCTGCTCGCGTTCTACCGCGACGTCGTCGGCGGCGAGGTCGTCTTCGAGCACGAGTGGGACGAGGCCAAGGGCGACGAGCTCTCGATCCTCGGCAGGGTGACGGGCATCCCGGGAAAACCACGGCTCCGGAGCGCGATCCTGCGGCTCGGCAACGCCTTCATCGAGATCCAGCAGTACCGCGAGCCGCAGGGGCACGGAGAGACCGAGGAGCGCCCGCCGCAGGATTTCGGCATCCGCCACTTCGCCCTCGACGTCGTCGGGATCGAGGCGGAGGTCGAACGGCTGACCGCAGGCGGGATGCGGTTCGTCGGCCCGGTCCAGCAGCCGGGCGCACGGCTCAAGTCGATCTACGGCCGCGACCCCGACGGCAACATCGTCGAGGTGCAGGAGATCGTCGACTCGACCTCGCCGCTCGCCCTGGACGGGCAGGGCTGAGCGTGCGCCGGCTGCTCGTGACGAGCTACGGCGGCCCGGAGGGGCTCGAATGGGTCGACACGCCCGAGCCGGCTCCCGGGCCCGGCGAGGTGGTCGCCCGGGTGAGCGCCTTCTCGATTCTCTGGGCCGACATCCTCGAGCGCCAGGGCCGCTACCCCGGGCAGCCGGAGGCGCCGTTTGCGAGCGGCCACGAGTTCACGGGCGTCGTCGTCGCGGTCGGGCCCGGAGTCGAGCAGCCGCAGGTCGGAACGCGCGTCTTCGGGACGATTCCGCAGGGCGGCGCGGCGGCGGAGCTCGTCGTCGCGCCGGCGCACGTCCTCTACCCGGTCCCCGACGCCGTCGACGACATCGCGGCGGCAGCCATGTTCGCAACCTATGTGACCGCCGAAGTCGGCATCACGACCTTCGCGCGCCTCGCGCCCACCGACACCGTCCTGATCCACGCGGCGGCCGGAGGCCTCGGGAGCGCGTGCCTCCAGCTCTGCCGCGCGCACGGCGCGCACACGATCGTCGCCACCGCGGGCGGCGCCGAAAAGGTCGCCCGCGTCGCCGAGTGGGGCGCCGACGTCGTCGTCGACTACCGCTCGGGCGACTTCGTCACCGCGGCCCTCGAGGCGACCGGCGGGGCGGGCGTCGACATCGTCCTCGAATCCGTCGGCGGGGAGGTCCTCGGCCGCAGCTTCGACTGCATCGCCCCGGGCGGCCGGATGGTCTGCATGGGTGCGAGCTCGGGCCGGAGCAGCGACCGGTTCCGGCTGCACACGTTGTTCGAGAAGGGCATCTCGATCAGCGGGTTCACGCTCGGCCTGTGGATCGACGCAGGCCTCCCCGCGGTCGCCGAGGCGGCGGATCGGGTCTTGACCTTCGCGGCCGAGGGCGCGATCGCCCCGGTGATCGCCGGCGTCTTCGCGCCGGACGAGATCGCCGAGGCCCACCGGCTGTTCGAGAGCCGGGCGGCGATCGGGCGGATCGTCGTCAGCTTCGACGCGCCCGGCGCAGGCTGACGGCGCCCTCTACGCCGTGGCGTCGGGGAGGTACCTGGCGTGCGCGCCGAGACCCGTCTCGAGGAAGCCGTGGCCGGTCGCGCCGTCGCTGTCGAAGCGGCAGCCCTGCTCGTAGACGCCCGCGATGCGCGCGCGTGTCTCCGGATCCGTCACGTCGAACCGGTTCGTGCCCGGGCCCTCGAGCGCCGGATCGGAGCTGTAGCCGAGCGTCGAGATCCACAACCGCGCCTCGACGGTGGCGGCGACGTCACGCGTCGCGCCGGAGGCGAAGACGGCGCGAATCGTGCCGCCGGTCATCAGCGTGCCGTCGAACTCCAGATCGTGCTCCACGTCGGTGACGCGGTCGGCGACGCCGTCCTCGTTCAACAGCCATCCGTTCGTGAAGACGCGCCTGCCGGAGCCCGTCTCGTAGAGCAGGATGTACAGCGCCTCGTGGGGGAACTCGCACATGCAAGCGATGTGCAGGCCCCGGCGGGCCGGACCCTCGTGCTTGCGCAGCCCCCAGCCGCGGTCGCGGAACCCGGCGCGATCCTGGACGCGGCGCTCCGTCCCCTCGGCGTAGACGACGCCCGAGTACAGGCCCGACTGGAAGAAGTTCATGTAGTCGGTCAGCACCTCGCCGTCGCGCTCGACCAGGTTGCGGTCGCTGGGGACGCCGGGGAAACGCGCGCGGTACGTGAGGTCGAAGCCGAAGTCGAGCCCCGGCTCATCGAGCACGAGCCTGAACTCGCGCAGCGGCTCGACCGTCTCGATCCGGACGGGCCCGACGTCGCCCCTGTTCGGGTCGTCGCCGATCGCGAACGCCTCCTCCACGCGGCGCGCCAGCTGGACCGACCCCGTGTTGACGCCTGCGCGCGCGGTGCGACGGCCCCCGTGAGGCCAGACCGCCCGTCCCGCGCCGGCCATCCAGCCGTCGCCGAGGTAGACGACGTGCCAGCACCGCTCGGCCCAGGCGGGGTCGGCGTACGCGGTCACCGCCGCAGGCGCCACGACCTGGTGGGTGTACGAGTCGTCCGCCGCCGTGAGCGGCACGCCCTGCCGGCGCGTGCGATCGGAGCCGCTCATCGACAGGAGTATCCCATTCCGAAACGCGGAGAGCGGGACCTGCAAGACCGGCGTTCGCGCCGACGGTACGCTGGTTCGACACCGATGCTGAAGCGCTACGTCGACCTCGTTGCCGAGGGCGCCCGCCGCGATCCCGGCAAGACAGCGGTCGTCGCCGAGGACCGTCGTCTCACGTACGCCGACGTCGACGAGCGCGCCGCCCGGCTCGGCGCGGCGCTCCGCAGCCGCGGCGTCGACCCGGGCGACCGCATCGCCGTCCTCGCCGCGAACGAGCTCGAGTACCTCGAGATCCAGGCCGCCGGCGTGCGCTCCGGGTACACGCTCGTGCCGCTGAACTGGCGGCTCGCTGTCCCCGAGCTCGAGTACATCCTCGCCGACTCGAGCCCACGGGTGCTGATCGCCGGTCGGGCCGAGGAGGAGCGCGTCGAGCGCGTCGCGGCCGCCGCCGGCACGCCGCTGCTCGTCGGCCTGGGGTCGCCGGCGCGGATCGACCCCTACGACGAGGTGCTCGCCTCGGCAGAGCCCGATCCGGAGGCCGATCCCCTCGACCTCGAGCTGCTGACGACGATCCTCTACACGAGCGGCACGACCGGCCGGCCGAAGGGGGCGATGATCGACCGGGCCGGAATGACGGCTCGGGTCTTCGTCAACGCCGTCGAGTTGGATGCCCGGCCCGACGACGTCTTCCTCCAGGCCCTGCCCATGTTCCACATCGCGGCGTTCCTCGCGTACGCGTACGCGTTCCGCGGCGCGACGAACGTGATGCTGCCGGCCTTTACGCCTGCGGGGTGCCTCGACGTCCTGCAACGCGAGCGGGCAACGTCGACGGTACTCGTCCCGACGATGATTCAAATGCTGCTCGAGGATCCCGCGAGCGAGCGCTTCGATGCAGCGGCGCTGCGCCTGATCATCTACGGCGGCGCGCCGATCGAGCCGCCGCTGCTGCGGCGGGCGCTCGCGCGCTTCGGGTGCGGGTTCCATCAGCAGTACGGGATGACGGAGACCGGCGCCCAGAGCATCCTGCGCCCGGACGACCACGACCCGGACGACGACGAGAAGCTCGCCTCCGGCGGGCGCGACGCGGCGAGCTTCGAGGTCCGCATCCTCGACCTGGACGACCGGCCCGTCCCGCTCTCCGAGGTCGGTGAGATCGCGTGCCGCGGCCCGGCGGTGATGTCGGGCTACTGGAACCTGCCGGAGGCGACGGCGGAGACATTGCGGAACGGCTGGATGCACACGGGCGACCTCGGGTACCGGGACGCGCGGGGCTACGTGCACGTGATCGACCGGCGGAACGACATGATCATCAGCGGCGGCGAGAACGTCTATCCGCGCGAGGTGGAGGCCGCCCTGACAGAGCATCCGGCCGTCCGCGAGGTGGCGGTGATCGGCCTGCCCGACCCGAAGTGGGGCGAGGTCGTGACCGCGGTCGTCGTCGGCGACGAACTGCCCGACGAGGAGCTGCAGGCATATCTCCGTGAGCGCCTGGCGGGGTACAAGGTGCCGCGACGGTGGGTCTGGGTGGACGATCTCCCGCGAAACGCCACCGGAAAGCTCGTGAAGACGACCCTGCGCGCACAACTCTCCGAGGTCGCGCCGGACAGGTGACGCTCAGGCGATGCTGCGCTCGTGACCTGCCCAGTAGCGCTCGCGCAGCAGCTTCTTCTCGAGCTTGCCGAGCGCGTTCTTCGGGAGCTCGTCGACGAACTCGACGGACTTCGGGACCTTGTAGCCCGCGAGCCGCTCGCGGCAGTGAGCGATCAGCACGTCCGCCGCCGGCGCAGCGCCCGGACGCGCGACGACCAAAGCGTGCACGGCCTCGCCCCAGCGCTCGCTGGGGACCGCGATCACGGCGGCCTCGAAGACGTCCGGGTGCTCGTAGAGGACGTCCTCCACCTCGCGCGAGTAGACGTTCTCGCCGCCGGTGACGATCGCGTCCTTCAGGCGGTCGACGACGTAGAGGTAGCGCTCCTCGGAGAAGTAGCCGATGTCGCCGGTGTGCATCCAGCCGCCGCGGAGCGCCTCGGCCGTTGCGGCGACGTCCCCCCAGTAGCCGTCGAACACCTGCGGGCCGCGGACGACCAGCTCGCCGAGCTGGCCGGGCGGCACGTCCACGTCGTGCTCGTCCACCACCCGGACCTGCTGCGACACCGCGTCGCGGCCGCCCGAAGCCAGCAGGTGCGGCTTCCGGTCGGGGTCGTGATCGGCGGGCGTCAGCAGCGTCGCCACCGACGTCTCGGTCATGCCGTAGGTCTGCGCGAAGTCGCAGCGGAACCGCTCGACAGCGCGGCGCAGCAACTCGGGCGCGATCGGCGAGCCGCCGTAGAGGACCGCCTCGAGCGACGACAGGTCGACGTCGTCGATCGCGGGGTGCTCGAGCAACAAGTTGATCATCGTCGGCACGAGCATCAGGTGCGTGCCGCGGACACGCTCGACCGTCTCGAGCACCTCCTGCGGCGCGAAGGCTCGAATCATGACGTTCGTCGCGCCGACGTACGCGAACCCCCACGCCGGGTGAGCCGCCATGTGGAACATCGGCAGCCCGCCGACGTACACGTGCTCCGTGCGCGCGCGGTACTCGATCGCGAAGGTGTTCCAGCGGGACCAGAGCGCGAAGTTGGAGAGGATCGCGCCCTTCGGCCGGCCGGTCGTGCCGCTCGTGTAGATGATCTGCGCGGCGTCCTGCGCGGGCAGTGCCGGCAGCTGCGGATCGGGCTCGGCCGCGGCGAGGTGCTGCTCGTACGGCTCGCCGTGGCCGCCGTCCCCGAGGTACCAGGTCGGAAGGCCGAGCTCGCGGGCGGCCTGCTCGTAACCGGCGCCGTGAATCAGCAACGACGGCGTGCAGTTCTCGACCATGTAGCGGAGCTCGGGCACGGTGAGCCGCCAGTTCAGCGGCGCGAGGATCGCGCCGGCGCGGCTCGCGCCGACCTGGATCTCCGTGTACTCGAGCTCGTTCTGCGCGAGCAGCGAGATCCGGTCGCCGCGGCGGATCCCGTGCCGGCGAAGCGCATCCGCGAGTCTCGACGCCCGCTCGCTCGTCTCCGCGAAGGTGTGGACGCGATCGCGGTCGACCACGCACGGCCGATGCGGCGCTCTCGACACGCCGAACGTCAGCATGTCCGGCACGATCACCGCGTCGTCCTCGCAACCGAGATCTCACGCATCCGGGGAGATCCTATCGGCGCCGCCCGCGAGATAGACCGTCGAGGAGCCGATCGCGGCGATCCGCCCGTCCGGATTCCGGAGCTGCACGCGCACGACGCTGAACCGGCGACCGCTGTGGACGACCTCGGCCTCGCCGTCGACTGCACCGTCCGGCGGCACCGGCCGCAGAAAATTGATCGCAAAGTCGAGCACGGCGAAGCTGCTTCCCGCCGGCAGCAGCGCGTGTAGTGCGACCGCGATCGCGACCTCGGCGAACAGCGAGACGGCGCCGCCGTGGATCATCCCGAAGATGTTGGTCAAGTCGTTCGAGACGGGGATGTGGACGATCACCGTCCGCTCGCGCACCTCGGACACCGTCAACCCGAGGCGCCTCGCGAGCTTCGAGCGCAGAAATGCGTCCAGATCCGCACGCGAGGTCACCTCCGGCTCGAACCGCGGCTCCATGCTCGGAAGCTCCAGCGGGGGCTGCGGCGCAGCGGCAAGCGTCCTCAGCGCGACGTGCTCACCGAGCTCCGAGCTGCGGATGATGCGGCGGCAGGTACCGATCGCCCGCAGGTTCCCCTCGCCGTCGACGATCTCGCCGCGCGCGAAGCCGGTGCTCGAGCCGACGTGGACGGCGGTCCCGCGGGCGACGAGACTGTCGCTGCGCGCCGTCACGCCGGGGAGCGCGTCGAGGCGAAGTCGACCGTCTGCGAGATCTGGGACGGCGGCAGCAGCGAGTAGACGGCCGCGCCGAGCGCCGAGTCGGCGACCGCCGCCGCCATTCCCGGCAGCAGTCTCCCGGCGGCGTCGGTCACGTCGGCGCCCGGCCGCAACTCGACGACGACGAAGCCCGGCTCGAGGTGCGTCAACGACACCCCGGTCGTCGCGTAGAAGGGAGCGCCGCTGGCGCTCTCGAGCTTCGCCCGGAGCTCGTCGAAGATCGGCCGCTCCACCACGTCTCGAGTCTATGGCCCCTCGGCGCCGATGGAGTATCGTGGTCTGCCGTGAACCGCCGCTGGGTCCGACTGCGCGCTCCCGGCGATCCCCCGGCGTCCGGCACGGCCGCGTGCCACGCCGCGCGCCGCCCGAAGGCGGGCGAGCCGGAGGCCGTCGAGCTGTTCGACGCCGATCCCCGCTTGGCCGACGCCTTCCCCGTCGAGGCGAACGCGCTGCTCGACGAACCGGCGGCCGTCGTCTTCGTCGCCGTCCTCCGGCGGCGGCCCGACGTGGATCACGCCTTCTTCTCGCGCTACTGGCGCGAGGAGCACGCGCGCTTCGGACCGCTGATCCCGGGCGTTCGCCGCTACGTCCAGCTGCACGCGGTCGACGGAGCGCCGATCGACGGCGTCTGCGAGGTCGGGTTCGACAGCCTCGAGGATCTCGTCGCGGGACTCCAGGCGGACGTGATTCGCATCGAGGCCCGCGCCGACGAAGAGCGGTTCATCGACCACTCCCGCTCGTACGGCCTCGTGTGCGGCGGCGACGGGTGAGTTGCGACCCGCGACAGCTGCGACGGTCCCCCCCGTAGCTCAGCGGGCGAGCGCGAGGACGCGCCGCGTCGCCTCGACCGCGCGGCGCGCAGCTTCCACGGCCGGCAGCGCGGCAAGCTCGTCCGAGATCACCTCGACGCTGTACGGGACGCGGACGCCCATCTGGTCGAGCATCCGCACGTAATCGACCAACGGGAACGACCCCTCTCCCGGCACGCGCCGCCGGTGCAGCGTGTCCTCGAGCAGCGTGCCGACCGGCTCGGCATCGGCGTCGTCGATGTGGACCGCCACGATCCGGTCGGCCGGGATCGCGCGAACCTGGCTTTCGTCGCCCGTCCCTCGGTACAGGTGCCAGGAGTCGACGAGCACACCGACGTTCGGACCGTCCGTGAGGCTGACGATCTCCCATGCCGTCGCCGCGTCCGGGATCCCCGTCCAGGGCAGGAACTCGAGCGCGACGATCAGCCCGTGCGCAGCGGCACGCTCGCTCAGCGCCACGAGTCGCTCCGCGACGAGCTCGAGCGGATCCGGCACGGAGCCGGCGACGGCGATCACGTGGCGCCCCCCGAGCGCATCCGCCATCGACCACACCTCCTCCTCCGCCTGCCGGCTGCGCGCGCCGCGCTCTCCGTCGTAGGCCCAGAACCTGAGCACCTCGTACTCGGCGACCTCGACCCCGTAATGCGCCAGGACCCCGCGCAGGTCGGCGTCCGACGCCCCGGCCGCCCGAGCCGTCTCGTACGCCGACCACTGGAGGCCGAGACCGGCGCAAGCGCTCTCCGCCGCCGCCCGCACGCGCTCCTCGAACGAGTCGGTACGGATCGTCTGGGCGCTCAGGATCAGGTCTTCCGAACCCACGAGCCGCGATACTATCGGTCACGCGCGCACTTCTTCCGTTCAACGTGCGATATTAGGAATGTGGGCCGGCGATTGGTTGGCGGCCAGGATCCCGACGAAAGGACAACGGTCTCCCCATGAGCCAGACGCCAGAGGAACACGCCGCCGGCGGCCACGCTCCCGATCCCGCCCTGTTTCGCCTCGACGGCAAGATTGCCGTCGTCACCGGAGCCAGCGCCGGCCTGGGCAGGCGGTTCGCGCAGGTCCTCCACGAGGCCGGCGCGACAGTCGTCGCCGCAGCGCGGCGCCTGGAGCGCCTCGAAGAGCTCGCCGCGTCCTATCCGAACATCGTGCCGGTCCGCTGCGACGTCTCACGCCGCGACGAGATCGACGCCCTCGTGCAGAGGGTGGGGAACGACCACGGCCGGATCGACGTGCTCGTCAACAACGCCGGCATCGCAGACACCGCAGATGCGCTCAAGCAGGATGACGACGAGTTCGCGTCCGTGATCGGAGTCAACCTCCACGCCCCGTACGCGCTGAGCAAACGCGCCGCCGCACTGATGATCGAAGGCGGCGTTTCGGGAAGCATCGTCAACGTCGCCTCGATCCTCGGGCTACGCGGCTCGGCGGTGGTCCGTCAGACCGGGTATGCCGCGTCGAAGGGAGCCGTCGTGAACCTGACCCGCTCGCTCGCCGCACAGTGGGCCGAGCACGGGATCCGCGTCAATGCGCTCGCTCCAGGGTGGTTCGAGACCGAGCTGACCGTCGACCTGTTCGCGAACGAGGGGCCGCTCAAGTGGGCCCAGCGCCGGACGCCGATGGGCCGCACCGGCCGCGCGGACGAGCTCGACGGGCCGCTCCTGTTCCTCGCCAGCGGTGCGAGCAGCTTCATGACGGGACAGACGCTCGTCGTCGACGGCGGCTGGTGTGCGACCTGAGCGAAGCCGGCGGGGCGAGCCGTTACCGCCGGCGCGTCAGCGAAACTGCGGCAGCACGAGCTCGGCGAAGCGGTGCAGCGCCTGCTCCTGGTCTCGTTCCCGGACGATGAACTCGAAGTAGGAGCAACCGGCGTCGCCGAATGCCCGCAACATCTCGGTCGCGCGGTCGGGGCCGCCGAAGATCGTTCCCTGCGATTCGAGCAGGTCGAGATACTCGCCCACGGAGATCCCGCGCGCCTTCGCGCGCTCGGCCGCGTACCGCTCGAACCCCTCGTCGGTGTCGCGCAGGAGCAGGGACGGGTTGACCGAACGACCGAGGGTCGCAGGATCGCGGCCGATCGTCTCGCAGGCCGCGTCGAGGATCTCCATCTTCTCCTTGAAGCCGGCGAGCGGGGTGACGACACAGTTGTGCCAGTCGCCGTTGCGGGCGGTGATCCGCAGCATCCGCGGGCTGACACCGCCGATCCAGAGCGGCGGGCGGGGCTGCTGGGCCGGCCGCGGGTTGTTGTAGGCGCCGTCGACGACGTAGTGATCGCCGGAGAAGCTGAAGCACTCGTTCTCGAACATGCCCGCCAGAATCTGGAGCGCCTCCTCGAGCTGATCGAGTCGCACCTTCGCCTCGGGGTACGGAATGCCGTACATGCGGAACTCGTCCTCGTGCCAGCCGGCGCCGATCCCGACGTCGAGCCGGCCGCCGGACATCACGTCCAGGGATGTCGCCATCTTCGCCGTGACCGACGGCGGTCGGTAGCCGTTGCACAGCGCCATGAACCCGATCCGAATTCGGCTCGTCGCGCTCGCGAGCGCGCCGGCCGCCGTCCAGCACTCGAACGTCGACGCCTCGAAGAGGTTCGATCCGGGATCGGCGGGCACGAAGTGGTCGTTCAGCCAGATCCCGTCGAAGCCGAGCTCCTCGGCCAGCAGCGCCGCCCGCTCGAGCTCGTCCCAGGTGGAGTCGTACTGTGGGACCCGATACCCGAAACCGATCGTCGCCACCGTCAGCGGCGCCCCTCCGACGGCTTCGGTTGCGGCATCCTTGCTCTAGTCGCACCCACTCGCGTAACCTAACGAAGCTGACGTTGAACGTCCACCGGGATTTCCCCCGTGCCTGGGGAGAGAGAGGAGCGAGTTGATGCACTCGAACCTACCGTCCGAGCTCGAGGACTTCCGCACGTCCTGCCGCGGCACCGCCGAGCGCCACTTCCGCGGGCTGATCCCGCAGATGGACCAGGAGCGGACCTTCCCACACGAGGCGCGGCCGGTGCTCGCAGAGCTGGGCGCGTACGGCCTCCCGTTCGCCGAGGAGCTCGGCGGCGGGGGCGGGAGCTGGCTCGCATGGTCGATCCTCCACGAGGAGGTCGCCCGCGTCCTGCCGGCACTGGGCATCCACTTCCAGGTGAACACGGTCGTCGCCGGCGCGCTGCTCGAGTGCGCGACGCCCGAGCAGATCGAACGTTGGGTGCCGTCGCTCCTGAGCGGCGAGAAGGTCGCGTTCTTCGCCTTCACCGAACCCTCGACCGGCTCCGACCCGAACCTCCTCCAGACCCGTGCCGAGCGGACAGCGAGCGGCTGGCGGCTGAACGGATCGAAGCGCTGGATCACGAACGCGATGTTTGCCGACGTCGGCGTCGTGTTCGCCAGAGATCCACACGACGACGTCAGCCTCTTCCTCGTCCCGACCGACAGCCCCGGCGTCAGCACCAGCTCGCACACGAAGATGCTCGGCCTGCGCGGCACGGGCCTCGCCGACCTCTACCTCAGCGGCGTCGAAATCCCCGAAGACCACCTGATGGGCTCCGCGGGCGGCCGCTTCAAGACGCTGCGGCGTGCGATGACGATCGGCAAGCTGGGCCTTTCGGCGATGTCCGTCGGGATCATGCAGGCAGCGCTCGAGGAGGCGGTTCGCTACGCCCGCGGGCGCGAGCAGCGCGGACACCCGATCATCGAGTTCCAGGCGATCCACCACCTGATCGCGGAGATGATCAGCCGGCTGGAGGCGTCACGGCAGCTGCTCTACTGGGCGGCGAGCTGCAAGGACAACGGCTCGGAGGCCATCGCCGAGGTCGCCTCCGCGAAGCTCTTCATCACGCAGACCGCGGTCGACGTCACTCGAATGGCCATGTCCGTCCACGGGGTCTACGGCATCGACGAGGAGACGCCGGTCGAACGGATGTTCCGCGACGCCAAGATGTACGAGCTGCTCGAGGGCACGTCCGAGGTGCAGCGCGAGATCGTCATGCGGGCCGTCAAGGACATGACGTAGACGGGCGGTCAAGACCTGACGTTGAACGTGTGATGTGTAGCATTTGCGGGACCAGCGGGCAAGGGAGGATCGGTGCAGGACTCGTTCGAGACGATCGCGTACGAAGAACGGGACGGCGTGGCATGGCTGACGTTCGCGCGCCCCAAGTTCCTGAACGCGTTCAACGAGGAGATGTCGGCGGAGCTCGTCGCAGTCGCAGAGCATCTCGCTGCGGCCGAGAACGTCCGCGCCGTCGTCCTCCGAGGTGAAGGGCGCAGCTTCATGGCCGGCGCCGACATCGGCACGCTCGAGCGCTGGGCCAAGCTGTCGGCCGCCGACCTCACGGCGGTGCTCGCGCAGACGTTCACTCCGTCTCTGCTCGAGCGCCTGCCGCAGCCGACGATCGCGGCGGTCGACGGGTTCGCATTCGGGATGGGCTGCGAGATCGCGCTCGGTTGCGACTTCCGCATCGTCACGTCGCGCTCGGAGCTCGGCCTGCCCGAGATCACGCTCGGGATCATGCCCGGCGCGGGCGGCTCGCAGCGGCTTCCGCGCCTGATCGGCCGGACACGTGCCGCCGAGGTCGTGCTGACAGGCAGGCGCATCAGCGCGCAGGAAGCGTTCGACTGGGGCGTGGCGAACGTTCTCGTCGAGCCTGAGCAGCTCGACGACGCCGTAAACGAGCTCATCGGGCGCCTGCTCGACAAGAGCCCGCTCGCTCTCCGTCGCGCGAAGGCCGCGCTCGTCGCCAGCGTCGAGGAGACGCTCTCATCCGGGATCGAGCAGGAGCTCGCATTGTTCGTCCAGTCGGTCGGCTCCGAGGACGCCGCAGAGGGGACGCGCGCGTTCCTGGAGAAGCGCCGAGCCTCGTTCACCGGGCGTTGAGCGACGCGTCGTGACACCGTCGTCGCCGCCGCCGCCGAGGAGTCACGGAGGCCGTCATCGCCACGTTGGCTGACCTCCAAGCGCGCCTCGCGCTGCTCGAGCACGAACGTGAGATCGTTCGCACGCTCCACGCGTACGGACACGCGATCGACTACGGCGACGAGGACGGCTGGGTCGACTGTTTCGCCGAGGACGGCATGTTCGACGTGCGCGGGCGGATCCAGCACTTCGTTCGCGGCCGCGAAGAGCTGCGGCGGTTCATCGTCCGGCACACTCGCGCGCCGGACGCGTGGCACAAGCACTTCATGGTCGAGCCGCTCGTGGTGCTGGAAGACGGCTTCGCGACGTGCAGCTCGTACTTCACCGTGCTCAGAGATCTCGACGGCGTGCCGGTCGTCGGAGTCTTCGGCCGCTACCTCGACCGGCTCGTGCCGGAGGCCGACGGGCGCTGGCGATTCACGGAGAGAGTTGCGGAGGTGGAGGTCTGGCGGACGGACCTGCCGCCGCTCGTGGCTCCGGCTGAATGAGCGGCGGCCCCCCGCCTAACGGCCGGTGAACTGCGGCGATCGGCGCTCGAGGAACGCCGATATGCCCTCGCGGAAGTCCTCGGTCTGCCAGAGGGTTGCGATCGCTTCCCGCTCCGCGTCCAGGTGATCGTCGATCCCGTGTGTCGGAGCCGCGTCGACGAGCGCGCGCAGGCGCACCAGCGCCAGCGGCGGGATCGATGCAAGCTCCCGCGCGCGCCCGCGAGCGGCGGCGAGCGCCTGACCGTCATCGACGACGCGCTCGACGAGCCCGAGCGAGAGCAGCTCCTGCGCCCGGAGCGGACGGTTGCTCATCACGAGCTCTGTTGCGCGGGCGGCGCCGACGCTGCGGGTGAGGTGGTAGGACACGCCTCCATCGGGTGAGGCTCCGATCCCGAAGTACGCGGTGACGAAGACGGCAGAAGTGCCGGCGATGCGCGTGTCGGCTGCCAGTGCGAGCCCCATGCCGGCGCCTGCCGCAGCGCCCTCGATCGAGGCGACGATCGGAAAGGGCAGTGTCCGCATCCACTTGAGCAGCCCGTGCAGCGTGTCGACGAGTGGCCCGAGGACCGAGGTGGCATCACCTTCGAGCGCCTTCCGCACGAACGCGAGGTCGGCGCCGGCGCAGAAGACGTTGCCGCCTCCCGCTAGCACGGCCGCACCTACGCCTGCCGAGGCGGCCTCCTCGAACGCACCCCGGAGCCCGGCAACCGTGTCGAGGTCGATCGCGTTCCGCACCTCGGGCCGGTCGATGACGATCGTCGCGATGCCGTCCTCGATGGTCGTCTTGACCTTCACGTGCAGAATCCTAGACGACTCGGTCGGCCACGGCTCAGCGCTCGCCGCCCGCGGTGAGATAGCCCGCACGCAGTTCCTTCTTCAGAACCTTCCCGGTGCCGGAGATCGGCAACTCGTCGACGATGTCGAGCGACCGCGGCTTCTTGAAGCGCGCGAGCCGCTCCGCCGCGAACTCGATGAGCTCGTCGGGCGTCGCCTGCGCATCCGGCTTCAGGGTCACGACAGCGTGGATCGCCTCACCCCACGTCGGATGTGGGATCCCGATCGCAGCCGCCTGCGCGACGGCGGGATGCTGGTACAGGGCCTCCTCGATGTCGCGGCTGAACACGTTGATGCCGCCGGTGATGATGATGTCCTTCTTGCGGTCGACGATCGTGATGAAGCCCTCGGCGTCGACGACTGCGACGTCGCCGCTCTTCAGCCATTCGCCGTGCCAGGCATGCGCCGTCTCTTCCGGCATGCGGAAGTACCCGCTCGAGATGCTGTCTCCCTTCATCCAGATCTCGCCGGGCGTCGTGTTGTCTCGCGCGACGTCGTTGCCGTCGTCGTCGACCACCCGCGCCTGCATGTAGATCATCGGCTTGCCGGCAGACGCGAGTCGCGCCACCACGTCCGGAGGACCTGTGGTGAACTGGTTCTCGCGGCGCAGGATCAGCCCGGCCGAGTACGTCTCGGCCATCCCGTACATGCCGTACATGACATCTCCGAAGACCTCCCGCGCCCGCGCGAGCACGGTGCGGGGTAGCGGCGAGCCGCCCGAGCCTATCCCTCGCAACGACGAGTAGTCGTGCTTCCCGCAGTCTGGGTGGTCGAGCAGCATGGTCACCATCGTCGGGACGATGATCGAGTGGTTGGCGCGGTACTGCTCGATCGCCGCGAGAAACACCGGCGGGTCGAACGGCTCGATCAGCACAGACCGGCCGCCCTTGAGGAAGACGTAGTGCAGCCCGGACTGGCCACCGGGGTTGAAGAACATCGGGATCGCCTGCAAGTTCGTCTCGCGTTCGCCCGACCCGAGCTCTGCGCCCCATGTGACGATCCCGGCGAGCGCGTTGCGGTGAGTGCCGATCGCCGCTTTCGGCGTGCCGGTAGTTCCACTCGTGGCTGCGAGCTGGTAGACGTCCGTCTCGTCGACGGAGCAGCCGGGGTCCGTCGTCGGCTGCGCGCTACGGAGAGCGGCTGCGTCCAGCGCGAAGGTGTGGCCGTCGCCCACGCCGATCACGTGCCGGAGCGACGGCACCTGGTCGATGAACCTGCGCGCCGTCTCCTCCACCCCAGCGTGCACGAGGATCGCCGCGGGCTCGACGTACGACAGGTACGACGCGAGCTCGCCTGCCGCGAGCCTGACGTTCGTGGGCGCGCCGACGATTCCGGTCTTGGCGCAGGCGAAGAAGAAGTCGTAGAACTCGAGGCAGTTCGACATGAAGGTCGCGACCCTTTCGCCCTTCCGCAGCCCGAGGTCGAGGAATGCCCGGGCAAGCGCGTTGCTGCGCTCCTCGAGCTCCGCCCACGAGGCGGTGACGCCGCCGGGCACTACGACCGCGTCGCAGTCGCCGAAGTACTCGGCGTTCCGGCGGACGATGTCACTGATCAGCACGACGCACTATTCCCCAATCCGACTCGGGACGTTCGACCCGACGCCTGCGCCCGTTCCAGAGGCTGCCGGGATTCTTATTCCACAGCCGACTCTCGTTCAACGGAAGATCTGCCAGAGAGCGGGGCTCGACCTGCCGACGATCCGAACGAGCGCCTGACGAGCCTGAAGTCGTGAACCGACACCAGCCGGAGCGCTCTTCCGTTTGACGTCACATTTATGCGATGACCGAGTTGCGCTATAAGGTGAACCCGTGGTTCACGGTCCGCCGACGAGCAATCGACGAGGAGGGGCATGGCATCGAAAAAGGCATCGGCCAACAGCGCGCGCTCGAATGCCAAGCCGCGCGACGTAGAGCGTCTGCTCAGCATCGGAGAGCTCGCTCGGATGACGGGTGTCAGCCGGCGGACGATCCGCTACTACGAGGAGCTCGGAATACTGCCCGAGCCGCCGCGCTCCGCCGGCGGGACTCGCAAATACCCTGAGGAGTACCGCTTCTACATCGAGGGTGCGCTCTCGCTCAAGGAGGTCGGCTTCAATCTCGACGAAGTGCGCCTGATCGGCCGCCTCGCGCTCGGAGCAGCGCTGTCGGCTGCCGACCGAGCCAAGGCCATCCGGGCGATCGCCGAGAAACGCCAGAACCTCGAGCACAAGATCCGCGTCCTCAACAAGATGCACGATGTCCTCGAGCAGGAGGAAAAGCGAGCGCGTGCACACGGCAAGAGCGGCGCCCACGCTGCGTCGTCGCGGCGCTTCGCCGAGATCCTCCGCACCTAGTAGGAGGGCTGAGCGATGAATCTCGACGGGAAGGTTGCGGTCGTCACCGGGGGCGGTTCCGGCATCGGCGAGGCGATCAGCATTCGTCTCGCAAGGGACGGGGCGCGGGTCGCCGTGCTCGACATCAACGAGGATGCGGCGAAGCTGGCCGCTCAACTCGCCGGCGGCGGCCTGGCGATCCAGGCGGACGTGAGCGACAGCGCCGCCGTCGATCGCGCGCTCGAGCGTGCGGAGGCCGAGCTGGGCCCGGTCGACGTCTGGGTCAACAACGCCGGCATCATCGGACGCGAGCACGTCGATCGGATCAACGAGCGCGCCGAGAAGCAGGTCGCCGAGGCCGGGCCCGCGGGAGCAGTCACCACGCCTCTGGACGGGCTCGTCAGGTTGCTCGACGACGAGTGGCGGCAACTGCTCGCCGTCCACCTCGACGGCACGTTCTACGGAACCCGGGCGGCTGCGCGATCGATGGTCAGGCGCCGGACCGGGTCGATCATCAACATCGCCTCGATCTGCGGCATCGAGGGTTGCGCCGGCCACCCGCACTATTCCGCCGCGAAGGCGGGGATCCTCGGCTTCACGCGCGCCGTCGCGAAGGAGCTGATCGTCCAGGGAGTGCGCGTCAACGCGATCGCACCCGGATTCATCGACACACCGATGATGGAGTCGATGACGGAGACGTTGAGGGCCGTGGTTGCGGTGTCGACCCCCGTGGGGAGGCTCGGCCGACCGGAGGAGGTCGCCGCCACGGCGGCTTTCCTCGCGAGCGACGACGCGTCGTTCTTCGTCGGCGAGACGGTCAGCCCGAACGGCGGCTACGTCACGACCTGAGCCACGCAGGCTCACTTCTCCTCGACCAAGCGCTCACGCAACCTGGCGAGATCGGAGTCCGTTACTCCGGCACCGTGGAGGTACTCGACGACGTGGAGCGTTTCCAGGAGCTCGAGCACAGCCGCTACGGGGGATTCCCCGGCAACCGACATCTGCGTGTGCATTCCGGCGGCCGCGAGCTCGCCGCGACCGCGCCAACGCTCGTAGAGCGGGCCGAGGCGCTCGGCGCTCGCGCCGTAGTCGGCAGCGACGTCCTCGGGTCGAACGCCGAGGGCCGACAGGATCAACGCCGCGACGAGGCCCGTGCGATCCTTGCCGACCTGACAATGGACGAGCACGCCGCCGGGGCACGCGTGCGCGACCGCGCAGACCGCCGCTCCGAACTGCGCGGGCCAGCGCGCAAGCGCCGAGCGGTAGAGCCGGAGCGGGTCGAACTCACCCCGGAGGGGCGTCCAGAACTCGCTATCGGAGAGATCGAAGAGCGGGACACGCACGATCTCCATCCCGTCCGCGCGGTCCCGGTACGTGCCCGTCTCGACCTCCGGGTCGCGCAGGTCGACGATCGTGCGGATCCGGTACTCCCGCAACGAGCTCCAGCCGCGCGCCGAGAGCCGCATTGGGCTGTCGGCCCGGACGAGTGCGCCCCGGCGCGTGGTCGCGCCGTCGCCGGTCCGGTGTCCCCCGAGATCTCGCACGTTGAACACGCCCTGCCACTCGAGGTGCAACGGCTCCGTCGTCATCGGTCTCCGCGTTCGCCGCGCGGTCGGCGCCCCATTGACGACCGCTAACGTCAATCGTTATATCATGGGCTGCTCAGACGACCGGACATGGGCAAAGGCTGACAGGTGAACGGAGAGTGACGTGACGAGCGGGGGCGGCGAAGAGACGACGAACGTGCTCGACCGGTTCCGGCTCGACGGCAAGGTCGCAGTAGTGACCGGTGCGTCGTCGGGGCTGGGCGTGCTGTTCTCCACCGCCCTGGCCGATGCAGGCGCCGATCTCGTCCTCGGAGCGCGACGGGCCGAATTGCTGGAAGAGACCCGCCGCGCGGTCGAAGCGCGCGGGCGCCGCTGCATCTGCGTTCGTACCGACGTCGTCTCGCCGGACGACTGCGAAGCACTCGTCGCGGCAGCGACCGAGCAGCTGGGCGGGCCGCACATCCTCGTCAACAACGCCGGCGTCGGGTCGGTGGTCCCCGCGCACAAGGAGGATCCGGCCGAGTTCCTACGCGTCCTGCACGTGCATCTATTGGGCGCCTATCAGATGGCTCAATCGTTCGCCCGAGCGTGCATCGCCGCAGGTCATCCCGGCGCGATCGTCAACGTCTCGTCCGTGCTCGGGTTGGTGTCCGCGGACGTGCCTCAGGCCGCGTACGTCTCCGCAAAAGCGGGCCTACTCGGACTGACGCGCGAACTGGCGATGCAGTGGACAGCCCGCCGCGGGATCCGCGTGAATGCTCTCGTACCGGGGCTCATGGACGCGGGAATAACGGGGCGCCTCACCTCCAACGAGGAGCACTATGCCGCGGCCTTGACCAGCATTCCGATGGGAAGGCTCGGCGATCCGTCCGAGCTCGCCGGCGCGCTGCTCCTGCTCGTCTCGGACGCGGGCTCCTACATCACCGGCAGCTCGCTCGTCGTCGACGGCGGCTGGACGATCCACTGAGCCGGTCGGGGCCGTGCTCGACGCCGGCCCCGAGCTCCGCCGAGCGCCGGCCGGCCCTAGCCGGCGAGGCGCGCGCCGAGCGCCGCCAGATCCTCCGGAGCGGCGTCGGCCGGCGCCTCGCCGCAGAATGCCCAGAAGAACGCGTCGCCGCGCGGCGGGATGTGCGACGACGACGCGGCGAGCGACTCGCGGGAGAGACCGCCGCCCACGATCCCCGGCTCGGCCCCGGACGGCTGTTCGACCACGGCCCCGTGCAGGCCGCTCTCCGAGGCGACCTCAGCGGCTTCCTGAAGCGACGGATCGACGAGGATCACCGGGACCGAGTAGAACGCGCATGCGTTCGCGAGCGTGCGGAGCCTCGCAGAGTTCGAGCGGTCCGGCGAAAGCAGGAGGACCATGTCTACCCCGGCCTCGCAGTAGGCGCGCGCGGCGGCGACATCGGCGGCCGCGAGGCACGCAGCGACAGCCCTGCCGCCGAGGACCGGCTCGAGCCGCCCGACGACGTCGACGCCGACGGCCGGATCGGTGCCGACGCCGACGGTCACGACGTCGGCGCCAAGGCTCGCTGCAACTTCGAGCAGCACGCGCGCCTGCACCCGGGCATCGCCGCAGAACGCCTCGCGCGAGACCTGCCCGAGCACGAGCGCGATCTCACCGACCAGCGGAACATACGGGGGCCGCGGCAGCGAAGCGCGCGCCCAGAGGGCCTGCACCAGCGCCTTTCCCGTCACACTGCCCTCCTCGCTACGAGCTGCTCCCGGCCACCCGCTCCGCGACCGAAGCGGAGACTCCGACCTGTGAAACGTAGACGTACAGAGCTTCCGGCGGATGCGCCACCGGCACCGGAGTCCGCCGAGTTCATCTCCGCCTCGACGCCGGGCACCTCGTTGCGCGAGAGAATCTCTCATTGTACGTTATGGATGTAATGGTACACTGGCATAAGGAAGGAAGCGCGTCGCATGGATGACGTCCAACTGCCGCTCGCCGTGGCGGTCACGAAGCGCCTGCTGAACGCAGAGGTCGGCGCCCACTTCCACAATGCTGCCTGCGGTGAGCGCCACAGGCGGCGTCGAGCAGGGGGCCCTGCCTGCGAAGAGCGCCGCGACCCGCAGCTCAGAGGCAACTGACCGCCGTGGGGCACGGGCATAGTCACACACCGGTCGGAGATCCAGCGGCGTCGGCCTGGCTCTGGCAGCTCATCGAGCGTCTCGAACCCGAGCTGACGGCGGAGGGCAGCGGGAGCGCGGGCGCGATCCTGCAGCAGGCACACGAAACCCTCGCCCGGCTCGTCAGCGACGAGAACCCCCGCACCCGCGCTCAGGCTCGCGCCCTCCTGCTGGTGGGCGACTTCGTCGCGCGCGGGGCGCCGGCCGAGGCAGCCGACTTGCTCGGCGGGGAGCTGCGCCGATCGTTCCCGGGACAGGCGGAGTTCGATCCCCACGAGGTCGAGCGATTCCGGGAGTGATCTTCACGGGAGCGAGCGTCACATCTCCCTTGGCGTTCAACGAGAGATTCTGATATGACCGGGGACACGCCTCCGACTGGGCGCCGTCCAGTCGCAACGACTTTCGTCGACGGAAGGACATACATGCCGAGAAAGCGCCGAATCTCTATCGTCCTCGCTTCGCTCCTGCTGATGGCCGCCGCAGCGAGTGCGGCGCTCGCCGTGCCCTCCGCGGCGAAGAAAGCACCGGCACCGATCGTGATCGGGATGATCAACCAGGAGAACACGCCGGCCGGGTCGTTCCCGGAGAATAGCCAGGCCGCCAAGGCCGCTGTCGCCTATATCGACAACGAGCTCGGGGGCTTCCAGGGGCACAAGCTCAAGCTCGTCCTCTGCACGACGCTCGGTACGCCGGAGTCGTCGACGACCTGTGCGAACAAGCTCATCGCCCAGAAGCCGTTGTTCATCACCTCCGGGGTCGACTTCGGCACGGTCGCCTCCATGCCGATCCTCCAGGCGGCGGGAATCCCCTACATCGGCGGCGTCCCGCTACTGGCGCCCGAGCTGACGTCGACCAACGCCTACTTCTTCATCGGCGGCAGCGCGGCCGCCTTCCCGGGCGAAGCGGTATTCCTCGCGCGTGATGTTAAGGCCCAGAAGGTCAACATCCTCTACACCGACAACGCGGCCGGGCTCGCCGCCGCGGGCGTGTTCGGCAAGAACATCATGGTTACGCTGGGCATGAGTGCGGACAGCATCAAGCTGATCCCCGCGCCGGCGGACGCAGCCGACTTCACGCCCTACGTGACCGCAGCGAACGCGAACAACCCCGACGCGATCATGGTTCTGTTCGCGGCGCAGGGTTGCTCCCGCGTGATGCAGGCGAAGCAGTCGCTCGGCGTCAAGGCGGCCATGTACTACCCGGGCTCCTGCGCGGACAGCACGGTGCTCTCCGCAGGCGGCGCGGGCGCTGACGGTGCGTACTTCAATAGCGAGACGCTCCTCTTCAACGCCACGGCGAACAAAGCGGTCGCGCTCTACCGTGCGAAGCTGGCGAAGTACGGTGGAAAGAACCCGGTCTACTCCAACTTCTCGCAGGACAGCTTCGCCGCGATCATGAACATCTACCAGCTGTTCAAGGAGATCGGGTACGCGAAGTTGAACTCGCAGAGCCTGGTAGCGGCGCTGAAGCAGGCGGTCGGCCACCCGAACTTCATGGGCCATGCCTACACCTGCGACGGCAAGCAGAGCCCCTTCCCCTCCGTCTGCAACGCCTACGTCCGGATCGTCCAGTACAAGGGCGGGGCGTTCCACGACGTTGGGAAGAAGTGGATTAGCGGAGCGACCCTGATCAAGTTCGGGTAGGCCCGCTCTACTTGAACGAAGCCGAAACTGCGCGGCGGCCCCTCGGGGCCGCCGCGCGACCTATAGGAGGCCTGCGGTTCAGACCTACATCGTCTTCCTGATCCTCGGGCTCGGTGCCGGCGCCGTATACGCGGCGTTGGCGCTCGGCCTCGTTCTGACCTACCAGGGCTCAGGCGTCATCAACTTCGCCTTCGGGGCAATGGCGATGGTGCCGACCTACATCTTCGTGTTCCTGCGTCAGACCGGCGACCTCGTGTTGCCGGTCCCCGGGATCCCGCACATCTCCATCGGCACCACGGTCTCGTTCTGGCCGGCGCTCTTCATCTCCCTCGCGCTCGCGGCCGTGCTCGGCCTCCTCGCCCACTTCCTCGTCTTCCGGCCGCTCCGTGCGGCGCCCGTGCTGGCCAAGGTGGTTGCCTCCGTGGGCTTGATGATCACGCTCCAGGCGCTGATCGTCCTCCAGTTCGGCTCGGGCAACATCAATGCGGGCCAGGTGCTACCCGGCGACCCCGTCCAGATCCTCGGCATGACCGTTCCGCGCGACCGCCTCTACCTGGCGGGGGTGGTCTTGGTCCTGACGGCGCTGCTCTGGCTCGTGTACCGGTTCACGCGCTTCGGCCTCGCCACCCGCGCCGCGGCCGAGAACGAGAAAGGCGCAGCGTTGATCGGCTACTCACCGGACAGGCTCGCCGCAGCGAACTGGGTGATCGCGACGGTGCTCGCAGCGCTCGTCGGGATCCTCGTCGGTCCGATCACGTCGATCAACCCGGTCAGCTATTCGCTGCTCATCGTCCCGGCGCTCGGCGCGGCGCTCGCCGGACGGCTCACCCTGTTCATCCCCACGGTGGTGACAGCGTTTCTGATCGGCATGGCGCAGTCCGTGACCACCCTCCTGCAGTCGGATTACTCCTGGATGCCGCGGGTGGGATTGCAGGACGGCCTGCCCTTCGTGGTCATCCTCGTGGTGATGGTCGTGCTGGGAAAGTCCCTGCCGACGCGCGGCACGCTCTCCGAGGGCTCTCCGCCGCCCGTGCGCTCGGGCCGGCGAGTCATGCTCCCGGGCTCGATCGGCGTCGCGGTAGCCGTCATCGCTCTCGTGGTGTTCCCCAGCATCTACCGCGTCTCCCTGATCTACAGCATGATCGGCGCGATCATCTGTCTCTCGATCGTGCTTCTGACGGGCTTCGTCGGACAGATCTCGCTGGCGCAGATGACGTTCGCCGGCGCGGCAGGCTTCGCCCTGTCCAAGCTCGGGGTCAGCCTCGGCATCCCGTTCCCGCTCGCACCCCTCCTCGCCGGCGTGGCTGCGGCCGCGGCCGGCGTCGTGATCGGCATCCCCGCCCTGCGGGTGCGGGGCATCCACCTCGCCGTCGTCACGATCGCCGCCTCGGTCGCGATCGTCGAGTTCGTGTTCAAGAACCCCGACTACACCGGCGGCTTCAACGGCAGCCGGATGCCGACCCCGCGCGTCCTCGGGCTCGACCTCAGCATCGGCGGGCAAGGCGCAGGCAGCTACCCGCGCCTCGTCTTCGGGCTCTTCGTTCTGGCCGTGCTCACCGTAGTCGCGATCGGGGTGGCGAACCTCCGCCGCAGCCCAACCGGCGGGCGCTTCCTCGCCGTCCGCGCGAACGAGCGTGCGGCGGCCGCGGTCGGAATCAACGTCGCGGCCACCAAGCTGCTCGCCTTCGGAGCCTCGGCCTTCATCGCGGGCCTGGGCGGCGCGCTGCTCGGCTACTACCAGGGCATCCTCTCGTTCGACTCGTTCAATGCCTTCGCCTCGCTGAGCTTCCTCGCCGTCGCCTACCTCGGCGGGATCACGAGCGTGTCGGGAGCGATGATCGGCGGCTCGCTCGTCGGCGGCGGCATCGTCTTCACGGCGCTCGACAACTGGATCGGCTTCGGGAAGTACCAGCTGCTCGTGGCCGGCGTCGGGGTGGTCCTGACGGCGGTGCTGAACCCGCTCGGCATCGCCGGCGGTCTCGCCATCAGCGGAGCGGCGCTGAAGCGCAAGCTGCTCGCGGCGCGAAGCAACCCGATCGACACCCTGGAGCCTCCCGCCGATGCCGCTGCTTGAGCTCCGCGACGTCTCGGTCGTCTTCGGCGGCCTCGCCGCCGTCGACCATGTCTCGCTCCCGGTGGAGGAGGGGACGGTCACCGGCCTGATCGGGCCGAACGGCGCGGGCAAGACGACGCTGATCGACGCGATCACCGGCTTCGTTCCGATCGCCTCGGGCAGCATCCTGTTCGAGGGCCGGCGGATCGACGATGTAACCCCGCACCGACGTGTCCTCCAGGGGCTCTCCCGCACGTTCCAGTCGCTCGAGCTGTTCGATGACCTGTCGGTCCACGACAACCTCCAGGTGGCCGCGGACCGCCCGCGCTGGTGGTCACCGTTCGCCGACGTGGTCCTGCCCCGGCGGCCCGAGCCCGAGAGCCTGGCGTGGGCCCTCGAGGCGCTCGGGCTCGAGGGCTCCGACGACCGCCTCCCCTCCGAGCTCTCGCACGGCCGCCGCCGCCGCGTGGGGATCGCCCGGGCGCTCGTGTCGAGACCGCGGCTCATCCTGCTCGACGAGCCGGCAGCCGGACTCGACACGGCGGAGAGCCGTCTGCTCGGCGAGCAGCTCAGGAAGCTCCCGGCACTCGGCATCACCGTCCTGTTGATCGACCACGACATGAGCCTCGTGCTCAGCGTCTGCGACACGATCTCGGTGCTCGACTTCGGCAAGACGATCGCGAGCGGCACGCCGGCCGAGATCCGCAACAACGACCGTGTGATCCATGCATACCTCGGCGAGGACGCCGAGACTGCTGCGGCACCGGAGTCGAGCGCATGACCGCCGTCGTCGAGATCCGAGACCTCTGGGCGGGCTATGCGGGGGTTCCTGTCGTCCGCAACGTGAGCCTCCACGTCGACGCCGGCGAGGTCGTCGCGCTGCTCGGGCCGAACGGCGCGGGCAAGACGACGACCCTCTCGACGATCGCCGGGATCCTGCCGGCGGCCCAGGGTTCCGTCCATGTCCTCGGGAAGCCGGTCGCCGCCGGCCGGCCGCACCGGATAGCAAAGCGCGGCGTCGCGCTCGTCCCCGAGGATCGATCGCTCTTCTACGGCCTGACCGCGCGCGAGAACCTCAAGCTCGGGGGGCGCGGCCGCCGGATCGCCATGACCGACGTGGTCGAGTTGTTCCCCGAGCTCGGGCCACTGCTCGACCGGCGCGCGGGCCTCCTCTCCGGCGGCGAGCAGCAGATGCTCGCCATCGCCCGGGCCCTCCTCGGGCGTCCCCGCCTGCTGATGATCGACGAGATGAGCCTCGGCCTTGCCCCGCTCCTCGTCGCACGCCTCCTGCCGGTCGTTCGGCGAATCGCCCAGGAGACGGGGGCGGCCGTCCTCCTCGTCGAGCAGCACGTGCACCTCGCCCTGACCGCAGCCGACCGGGCCTACGTCCTCAATCGGGGCGAGATCACGCTCGAAGGCGCGGGGAGCGAGCTCGCCGGTCGACGTGACCTCCTCGAGGCGAGCTATCTCGGCACGTCGACGCTCTGAGCCGGCGCTATGTGTCCTGCATCGCGCCCTGGACCGCGGCGTACATCTTCGTGGCGTCGTAGCTGATCCACTGGACGGGCTCGAGCTCGATCACCACGCGGTCGGTCCCGTGCAGCATCCGATGGAAGAACTCCCGGTACTCCGGCTGGTCGGGATACGCCTTGTCGGCAAGCGCCCGGTGGAACCAGGTCTTCGTCTCCAGGTCGTCGTGGATCGTCGCCAGGGTCTTCGCGGTGACCGATTGGGCCGGCCCGAGCGAGGTGCCGACGCTCGAGACGATCACGCAGCTTGCGGGCCTCGCCGTGAGCGCGGCCACACGCTTGCGCACGGTCGTCGACGTGACCCAGAACCTCCCGTCTCGCCACACGAACCAGTGGAAGACCCCAACCGGCCAGCTTTGCGAGTTCGTCCAGGCAACCGCGCATTCGAGCTGCTCGGCGAACATGCGTTCCCGCTTGTCCGGATCCACCGGGTAGTGCTTGAGATTCTCGAACGCCTCGAACTCCTCGGACATGACTTCCTCCCTTCGTCGCTCACAAACCCAACACGCGCGGAGTGTCGCCGATCACGATGTCGATGACGCCGCGTCGACTCGCGCCGAGCCGGCTCCTTCGAGTCGGCGCCGATCGCCCGGAGTAGCACCGGGCGCGACCGTACCCGACCGGCAGAAGCTCACTGTGCGCTCGCGCCGACGACGAAGGAGGACAACGATGACGGGACTCGACGGAAAAGTGGCCATCGTCACCGGCGCTGCGGGCGGGATCGGCGCCGCGGTGGTGAAACGCCTCGCCGAACGGGGGGCGAGCGTCGTCGTCGCCGACGTCCTCGACGAGCAAGCCCACGCCGTCGCCGCCGAGACCGGCAGCGGCGCCAGAGCCATGCACCTCGACGTGACGAGCGAGAGCGACTGGGCGAAGCTGATCGAGACCGTCGTTCACACCTTCGGACAGATCGACGTGCTCGTGAACAATGCGGGAATCGTCTACTTCGGCTCGATCCGGAAGACCTCGGCGGCCGACTACCGCCGGGTCGTCGAGGTCAACCAGGTCGGCGTCTTCCTCGGGATCCGTGCGGTCATCGACCCGATGACGAAGGGTGGCGGCGGCTCGATCGTGAATGTGTCGTCGACGGCCGGCCTGCGCGGCACCGCCGGGCAGATCGCCTACGTGGCGAGCAAGTGGGCGGTGACCGGCATGACCCAGGCTGCCGCCGTCGAGCTCGCTCCCCGCCGGATCCGGGTCAACTCCATCCACCCCGGGCCGACCGAAACGGACATGCTCGCAAGCGTCCCGACCGGAGGCGCGAGCCCGGTCTCGGGCACGCTGCTCCAACGGGCGGCGATGCCGGAGGAGATCGCCGCGGCCGCGCTGTTCCTGGCCTCGGAGGAGGAGAGCTCCTTCTGTACCGGGACGAACCTGGTCGTCGACGGAGGATCGCTCGCCGTCATCCCGGGACACCTGGGGCGCCAGGCAGGGGATCGAGGAGGTCAGTAGCGTGAGGGCCGCTCGCGGGGCTCGCCGAACTCACGGACGTGCGCGTCGAGAAGCGCGTCCTGGGGCTCCCAGTCCTGAAGCGGGGTGTCCATCCCGTTCGGCCACTCCCCGTAGTACGTCATGACGCGCTCCGGGGGCCGACGGGCAGTCCAGCCCTCGAGCCAGTCCCCGAAGGGCGTGGCCCGTGAGAGGCGGTCCTGCCGCTCCTGCTCGCGGGCGAGCTCCGTCGCCTCGCGATCGACGACGAGGTTCTCCTCCCGGTAGACGACCTTGAACACCTCGTCTGCCGTCCGGTGGGAGATGGAGAAGTCGCGCAGATCCCCCATGACGAGCTCGGGGTCGCGCTCGAGCACGTCGCCGTAGCCGGGGCCCGACGGAGCACACGTGAAGAAGAGGTCGCCCTCCGAGAGAAACTCCATCCCGGAGTTCTGGTGCTTGATCGTCCAGTCGCCCTCGAGCCGCTCGACGGCCTCCCACACGTCGTGCGGAGACCTGCCCTGCTCGATGAGCTCGGGGAGGTTGTGGTTGCGGATGAACGCTGCGGCCACGGGCCGGGAGGGGTAGCCGCCGAACAGCCCGGGCGAGACCGGCCTGCCCGAGAACCCGCCGGTGGAGACGCCGACGACCATCGGGACGCCGTGCACCCGGTACATCGCGTTCATCGAACGGCCGCCGCGGAACTTCCCGTAGCCGGCGGCGTCACGCCAGTAGAGCGACCGGAACACCGGCAGGATCGGGTAGTTGTGCTCGATCAGCTCGGTATCGAGGAACTCGCCGATTGCGCACCAGATGAAGCCGGCCGTGTCGATCCCGTCCGAGTCCCAGCGGGCGCCGATACCCACCCCGTTCGGGATTCCCTGATCCCAGGCGGCAAACGGCAGGCCGTCCCGGCCCACACCGCCGATGGCGATGACATTCGATGTTCCCGGCCACCCGGCAGAGACGGAGTCGTGGTAGGGCGACCCGAACTTCATCTTCTCGAAGCAGACGTGCACGGCCGTCTCGACCTGGGCGTGGGTGGCGACACCGAGGGAGGTGGCGTCCTCCGGATCGGCCATGAAGAAGGAGCCCTCCTGGAACTCGAACTCGAAGGGCTCGTAGTAGCCGGTGGTCGCCGGCAGCTCCCAGAAGAAGAACTGGAAGAGGTAGCAGGCGAACATCGCGATCATCATGTGCGGGAACATGTTGAAGTTCCCGTACATGACCCGCGGCGAGCCGTAGAAGCGAAGCGTGCAGCGGTCGCCGCGCTTCTCCACCTCCACACGGCAGCGGACCAGCCCGTACTTGTCCTCTCCGCAGTTGTCCAAGAAGATGTCGCAGCGGAAGATCCCGTCGTTCATGGCGGCGAGCTTCTGGCGCGCGGCGGTGACGCCCTCGTCGATCATCCGCCGCATCGAGCCGACGAAGAAGTCGAGTCCCTTCTTCGTCATGATCTCGTGGCAGCGGCGCTCGAGCACGTGCACCGCGGCAGCCCGAGCCTTGATGTCGAGCGTCTGCATCCGCGGATCGCGAACGCGGTTCTCCATCATCTCCATCAGGTCGGCCTTCAGCGTGTACCCCTCGGCGATCCGGATCGGAGAGAGAATGAGACCCTCGTCGTAGCGGCTCTTCGCGCTCGGCGGGTTACCGCCCGGCTCGCAGGCCCCCGTCTCCGTCTCGTGACTGGCAGCCGCCACCCAGGCGACGAGCGCGCCGTCCC
>Ga0315281_10000132_pt1 | contig 94023 bp, 122 predicted proteins | sample YL17G07_0_MG_FD_204540 | JGI IMG/M metagenome (GOLD analysis project Ga0315281, IMG submission 204540) | Sediment microbial communities from Yellowstone Lake, YNP, Wyoming, USA - YL17G07_0 | ecosystem: Environmental > Aquatic > Freshwater > Lake > Sediment | place: USA: Wyoming | collected... | reverse complement strand
GCACCCACGCGAGGAGTGCCAAATCTATGAGCCCATGGAGCTTGAGGGCGCTCGTCTCTCGAGTCGGCTCGTGGTGGCTCACTCCTACACGGGTAAGGATAGTATGGTCGCCTCGATGTGCATCTACATCGGCGCGACGGCCATGGGGTCGGTCATCCATTCGGAAGCTCGCCACGTAGCCTCGCAGCCCGCGCGTTGGGCAGGAGACATCGATGCGATGATTCATCAAGCGGTGCTCGTCCAAGGTCTCGTGTTCGAGCTCTTCTTGGCTGCGAAATCTCGCAAGCTCACGGACGTTGATCGCGACTGGCTCAAAAAGGAGGGCTACACGATCAAGGACTTGGAGAAGATTCCGACGTTACTCGAAGCCATGATCAAGTGGCACGAAGGCCACACGGAAGGTTCTAAGATGACATGGGGCGTGTGGGCACGACGCCTCGGGGGAACGGCCATCGAGACGATGTGCGAGCTTCTTGGATTCGCCAAATATGGCACGCCAATTGACCTGGTACTCGGCGGGCATGCGTACGGCAAACAAGCCACACGGGACGCGCGACGAGCGCAAGCGCTTCAAGTCGCTAGCTAAACAATCCTTGACAGAAACTCTCCCATGGCCATAATAGATGCGTGGGAGAGATGACGATGAAGACGGTTCGGACGATGAAGGTGGCACCAAAAACGGCAGAGCAGAAAGCGAACGAGGCGCTTTACGCGGCGGCGGAAAAAGCCGGCATGGCACGTGCGCTTGGTTCGGCTCAAGTCGAAGTGGTCGTGAGCACCTACCAGGGCAAGACAATCGCCTACCTTGCGTACGATCCAGAGAATCATGAGCGCGAAGATTTCGTGTTCCCCAAGACGGCGTACGAACGCGCGGAGAAGTGGCTTTCGGTTTACAGAGCTCGTCAGGGTTGGAAAGCAGGTTGGTCGTGAAATCGGTTCTCGCAGAGCTCGATTTGAGTCCAGAGTGCGGCGTTCCAAAAGGCAGCGTGATGGCGTGGATCAATCTGAGGGGAGACATTCTCGACGACTTCGAAGAGCTCGCCATCACGTGGCGGGCGCAAGAGCTCTTCACGGCGATCCGATCGGGCGTGCGTCGACTCGAGCGGCAGCACGACTACTACCAGCGCGTGAGGTCGGCCCCCGCGTGGCGTGCGAAGGAGAACGCGGCCACACGCGCACGGCGTCTCGAGCAGCGCGTCCTTCGAGCGCGTACACGTCCACCGTGTCCTTCATGCGGGCGTCCGGTGGAGCGCTGCGGACCAACTGCGAAGATCCCTATTTATTGCCAGCACAAGTGCGCCAGGGCTGCGGTGTTCGCACGCTGGTACGCCAAGCACGGCGCAGACAGAAACCAAAAGCGTCGGAAGACCGACCGCAAGTCTCCTCAAAAGAAACCTTGACAGAAACCTAGGGTGAGCTATCATAGTGGTGTGGGAGAGATGAGAACGAAGCGGGTTGCCCCCGCGCCACGAAGCCCTCTCGGGCGGCGAGAAGCCGAAGACGAGAGGCAGCGAGAGGTGATGGTCATGGCAAAGATGACAGATTCAGAAGTTCACGCGGCACGTTCTATTGCGCTCCAAAGCGCACGTTCGAAGACAACATTCCGAACGCATGGTCGTACGTCACGTGATCCGAGCGCGACGCGAGCGGCCGACCGCCCTTGGCGTGTTCGGGACCGTTTGACTCGACAGCGCTACTACTTCGAGTCACGCCCCGAAGCCCTCGCGTTCGTCGATAACGTGAGCACGAGCGAGATCACTGGCGAGCCGCTTGCCCGGTGGCGTGATCGCCTCATCGTGGAAAGGAATCGTGATGCGAAAAATACGAAGTAAAGGGCGAGGAGAAACGTTCGATCAGCGAATGCAGCGACATCATCAGGAGTTCCTCGACAAATTTATGGAGATCGCCGGTCGTCCGCCGACCAGTAAGGAGCGGATGCGGGGTTACGACATGTACTACACGGATCGCCACGGTCCCTGGGAGGCTGCCGCCATCGTCGCTGCGGAGGCGTCCTGAGTTTCTTGCTGCTGACTTAGCGCTTTCCCGTTTCCCAGGACCACTTACCGATCGTGTTGCCCTGAGCGTCCCGAATCCGCCCCTCGTATCCGTGAATGCTGGCCGCTTCGTAGTCCGACTGCTCGCCGAGGTTCTTTGCAAGCTCGCGAAGCAGCGGGACAAGATCGCGTGGTGCGAGTGCGTACGCGGCGTTTTCAGTTTCGATCGTGACAACGAACTTCATTTCTTGCCTCCCACGTTCTTGTAGCCACACCGTGGACACGTGTGCTCGCGACAACGCGAGAGGACGTCAAACGCGACGTCGAATATCTCGCGGATCTCCAATTCGTGAAGTCCCTTTTCCCCCTAGCGAATGACACACCATGAATTTTGAACAGCGCATTCTCAGTGGTAACGCCAAAGCATGGGCGCGAGTCGCAGACATTGTTCGTGCGGGTGATGGCACCTATCAAGATGCGTTCGAGTGGATCTGCGAGATCTTCAAAACGAATCACAAGCCAGCACCGGAGCTCAGGGACTTCGAAGCGAAGATGCAGGAGGCGGAAGAGTGAGAGCGATCAAGATCAAGCTTGGTACGACGAAATAAATGATGCGGCAAGAAGGAATGTGATGATTGAAAATAGGGTCTACAAATTCGGATGCCGGGCTCCCAAAGAAATGGACCGGGCCCTTCAATTGCTCGGGCAAGCGTGGCTCTATCGTGAAGAGTTGCGACGGATTTACAACGCGGCCAAACGAGATTTTCGCACACTCCTTGAGAGCAAGGATGATGCATCTCATGTCATGGCGTTCACTCATCAAACTCAGAATGAGAGGATCCGGGGGGCACGACGACGTAGGGGTCATCTACTCGACGCGGGTACTTATTGGCTTATTGAGGCTGCAATGCTCTCAGCGAGCAAAGCGAGTCGTCTTGATCCAATCAAGATGCAGCATTGGGATGGCACAGGATCCATTGGCGGAGAGATTCATTCGCGAGCTCAATTTCCAGCGTTGGATTGGACGACGAGCAAACGTATTTCTCTCACAAGCCTCAATGCCAGACGACACGCCGAGCTCACCATCCATGTTGGCGCGCTGGCGGCTGGCCAAACGATCACATGGCCCATCAAACTTCATCGGGATTTCCCGGATGGCGCTGTTGTCAAACAAGTTGCTGTTCAACGAACGCGCTCGGGACATCGATTTCGTTGGGAAGCGTTGGTCACCATCGAATTTGAGCCTGATAGGAAAAAGGACATTGGGTTGGGCATTGTCGGTGTAGACGTCGGTTGGCGAAGAAATGGTGAGCTCGGCATGCTCGTGGCGACCTACGACGGAGAAGAGAACGGTGTAGTTGATGTCGGGTCTCTCCACATCGATACGATCCGGGCGTTCCAATATTCCGATTCGATCCGGAGCATACGAGATGTCAATTTTGACGAAGCCAAACGACATGTATCGGAAGCACAGCTTCCCGGTGCGCAGCATGCGCTTCGTTGGAAGGACAAAGAGCGCATGCGACGGATCGCGCTCACGACTCAAGATCTAGGTGCACTGTGGTGGCGGGAACGTGATCGCCATCTCGAAGACATCGAAGCAGGTGTCCGAGATCGAGCTATTCGACGCCGACTTGATGCCTACCAACGATTCGCAGATGCACTTGCGCGAAAATATCGATACGTCGCACTTGAAGACATGCCCATGCAAGCTTGGGTCGGAGAAGGCGACACAGCATCACTTGAACGATGGCGCTCGAGTGCGGCCATACACATTCTCCAAACCGTCATCCTGCAACGGTTTGGGGCAGCTCGTGTTGATTGGCTTCCAAGTGCATTCACTACAATGACTTGTTCATCGTGCGGGTTGATTCGTGCAGAAAAGGTTGGTCCAGCGCTTCGCTGGAAATGTGAGTGCGGGGCCGAGCATCATCAGGATGAAAATGCCGCACGGGTTCTCCGCTATCAAAGCGAGCGGTGGATTGGTGATGGAAACCCCCCTCGTGCTCGCACGCGCAAAGTATCAAAACGAAAAGAGAAAAAGAATGCTGATGGAATCGGAACGGGGGATCATCTTCGGATGGTTGCCACCTCTCGCGAACCGGAGTTGAATGCTGCGGAATGATGAATGATTTGCAGGACTGGTGGATCAAGCTAGTGAGAGGGCTTCATCTCTCAACGTTCAAGAGGGTGAGAGATGGACACTCCGCGAATCGGGTGGATCAAGCTAGTGAGAGGGCTTCATCTCTCAACAAGCAATTGCGTGTACCAACGCGGCGAGCATCCATCTGTGGATCAAGCTAGTGAGAGGGCTTCATCTCTCAACAACGCGAAGAGGCCGAAGCGATGGGGCTCGAGCCCGAGAAGGTGGATCAAGCTAGTGAGAGGGCTTCATCTCTCAACCACGATCTGCGCCACACGTTCGCCTCGCACTGGGTTTCGTGGATCAAGCTAGTGAGAGGGCTTCATCTCTCAACTTGCGCTCGACGCGGACGATCCCGAGTGGGTGATCCGTGGATCAAGCTAGTGAGAGGGCTTCATCTCTCAACGAGTAGTGGAAGTAGTTGGTCCCCTCGACAGGAACACCGGTGGATCAAGCTAGTGAGAGAGCTTCATCTCTCAACGGCTCTGGATTACCGGGGGAGGCCTAGTCGTTTACGGAAGACCGCCGTTTGAGGTAAGTTCTCGAGTGCATGTCGAAGCGAAAGATGCCGGGTACTGTCGATCGACGGGTTGAAACAACGCGTGCGATGGCGCAGAAAGCCGTCGCTGAAAAGAAATCTGCGAAGCGGTTTACGGCTCACCAAGTTGTGAGACAGATGCAGCTTGTGACGGATGCATGGGTTGAAGGCGCAACCGACCGCGAGATTGTGAAGGTCTTTGAAGAGGCTTACAACGCGGGCAAAATCGATCACGTCATCGGTCGTAATCGTGTCACGTTGCTACGTGAACGAGCACAGCAAAAGCTTCTCGAGGACGCTGAAACCGAGCGGCCATACACCAAGACGCAGCAAGCTCGAAGGATCACCAAAGCCCTTCGAGAATGCAAAGGCGTGCGTGGGCCAAATGGCAAGTGGCTCGAGAAACCCGACCACATGGCTCGGTCACGCTACGAAGACATGATCGCGCGTATCCAGGGCAACTACGAACCTGTGCGCATCGAGGTGGACGCTGTTCATCGTCATGCCATTGCGGAGGTGATCGCATCCCTCACGCCTGAGCAGATGGCGCATTACGAGCAATCATTCGATCGCATCATGGAGCTTGCAGAGGGCAAGGCGAAGGAGCTCGGAGAACCGCTCACGACTCTCCTGCCCAAACCTCCCAATCCTTCGACGATGTCAAACGGCGGAACAAATGGCGCTGCCCACCGGGGATAGATTTTAGACAGATCGATCTGTCTAAACTTGGAACCTCGCGAAAAGATGACGCAATCCGGTCCACAAACCATCGATTCTGCGCGCGTGCACAAGGCACGTGCAGTGTTGGATCTCTGGGCTCGTCTCGCTCGAGAGGATTGCGGCGCGTTCTTCGAGCTCGTGATGAAGCACGAGACAAAGCGCACGCCTCTCCAACTCGCAGAGCACCAAAAGGTCGCGCTCTCATTTTTGCTCCACCACAAGCGCGCGGTTCTTATCGTGCCAGTGCGTCATGCGAAGACGTTCATGTCTGCGGCGGTCACGCTTTGGCTCCTCGGAAGAAACCCATCTCTTCGCGGTGCGATCGTCTCGGCCACACAAGAGCAGGCTTCCAAGGTGCTTGGCATGGTGAGCGACTACATCATCCAATCGGCTGAGCTCCGCTTGGTCTTTCCGCATCTAGCGCCGTCGCAGCGCACGAGAGAGCCATGGACGCAAACGGCTATCACTGTTGATCGGCCAGCGGGCATTCGCGATGCTTCACTCAAAGCTCTTGGGCTTGATGGTGCGATTGCAGGATCACGTCTTGATTGGATCGTCATCGATGATGTTCTCAGCCAAGAGAACACGCTCACGTCTGAGGGGTGCTCAAAGACGATTGCATGGCTCGATTCATCGGTCCTAACGCGACTTGAGCCATCCGCTGAAACAAGAGTCCTCGCGCTCAATACACCTTGGAACCCACGAGATGCGGTTCATGAATTTGAGCGGCGCGGTTGGGCAACGATGCGCATGAGCATCGATGGGACGATTCGCATTCAAGATGACGCGGAAGATGCGCTTATTTCCAAACAGCTTGGTCGCCCATTCGAGTATTGGGATCATCCAAGCGTCGCACCACGAACAGACAATCCTCAGGATATGACTCTCAGGCTTCGGGAGCACGCGAGAGGAGCTCCACTCTGGCCTGAGGTCTTCTCACCCGAGTACATTCAGAAGCTCAAACGCGTCACGCCGCTACGTGAGTGGAACCGCGCGTACATGTGCACGGCGATCTCAGACGAAGAAGCGCGATGCAAAGTGGAGTGGATTGAACGATGCAAAGAAGCCGCTCGTAAAGCCCATGTCTACGGGTTTGTAACCGAGTGGCCTGAACCTGGACGTGGACTCAACGCGTACGATGCAAAGCAAGCGGGGCTTGCAGTCTTCACGGGCGTGGACCTCGCAGTGAAGACAGAGAAGCACCACGACAAGACCGCTCTCTTCACATTCGCGGTTCTGCCAGATGGACGAAGGCGTATTCTTGACATCGAGACAGGACACTTCTCAGGTCCTGTGATCGTTGAAAAGTGCATTCTCAAGCACAAGCTCTTTGGTGGCGTCATCGTCGTAGAGGACATTGCGGCTCAAGGGTTCATCCAACAATTCATCCGCAAGCGTGACCTCTCGATTCCTGTTCGTCCGTATGTGACGACGGCGAAGCGCAAAGCCGATCCGCTTTACGGTGTTGAGACCATCTTCACGGAATTCTCAAATGGCGCGTGGCTCATCCCCAACGATGAATTTGGGCGTGTGCATCCTGAGGTGGAAGCATTCATCAATCACTGTCTGCAGTACAAGCCAGACAATGACCACATCCCAGACGTCATCATGTCTTCGTTTTTTGCTCGTGAGATGGCGCGCAAATGGGGTCTGCTCACGTCAGAACAGAAGGATGCTCAGGGATTGAGCTCTGTCCTCATGCGTTGATGCGCGGTAGAACCGAAGCATGCCCCGTCGTTCTGTCGTGAAGCTCGAAGCACTTCCTACCAACGAGGCCATCGTGATTCACACGCCGGTTCTCGTCCTTCCTCGGAAGATCAATCCTCAGGCTTACAACCCAAGGACCATCTCGAAGAAGGATTTCGACGCGCTCAAGATGTCGATCAAGACATTCGGATTCCTTGATCCCATCTGCGTGCAGAAGAAGGGAATGGGCATCATCGGCGGTCACCAACGTGTGAAGGCCATCACAGAGCTCTGCGTTGAGATGGGGATCCAGGTTCCTGCGATTCCATGCATCGTTCTCGACATTGAGGATCGCGAAGCCAAGAAGCTCAATGTGATGCTTAACAACGTGGGCGGTGAATTTGACGCGCGCCTACTCGGGCAGCTTCTCGCGAGTCTTCACACTGAGAAACCCCTCACGTTGGAAGAGACATCGTTCATGGGGTTCGAGCAATCCGAGACAGACAACCTACTGAGGCTCGTGGATGCCATTCCCCCGCTCCCCACAGACACCACAACGACGTTCGGGAGCTCGGTTACCCTGAGTCTTAGCTTCAACGATGTGAGGCTCAGGGACGCAGTGAAAAAGACGCTTGCTGACAAAGCCGAGACATCAGGTCAGAAGACGGGTGACCTCATTGCGACGCTTCTTGGCTGCAAGGTGCGGTGATGGCGGCAAAGAATAGAAGAGGTGAGGTGATTCCATGACGATGTTTTTAGAGATTGATCAAGAGCTCGCAGGTAGGGATGTGTACAAACTGGTTCGTGGGTCTGACATTGCTTATGAGACGTCGGTTTCAAACGGATGGCGATTGTTTGCCGTCACGTCGCAAGGACAAGGTCTTCTCGCAATGAATCGAAAGGATTTCGATCGATACGATGAGGCCACTCGCGAAAAATTCCTCCGACCGGCCATCGAGAATCACGGGTGTACGCTTCAAGATCTGATCAACGGGCCATCGCGAGACTTCCACGGATGGAAGCGTGTCGACATCACGCCGAAGCAACACAGTGATCTCTTTCAAGATCCGGTGTTCCAACGGTTGTGTGTGACCATTCCTGATGATCTTCGTGATCATCTCAAACGTGGAGCTGTCATGACTATGCCGACAGATCCCACTCGGTTGGGATCGCACAACAGCGTGCATGTCGATGACGATGGGTACGAATTTATCGGCACGATTGGGTCGGCATCAAATCGGCGTGTTTTCTTCGTCAAGTGATCTCAGACCGCGTCAAGAAGTGGGCTCGGAAATTCGTTGAGAAACGACTCGATCAATACTACGAAGGCCCGCACCCACCTGAGAGACTCAGGCATGAAGCGTTGGCATTCGCGGCTCTTCATCCAAACGCCACGATTGCTGAATGGGCTGATTTCACAACAGACCTCGCAAAGCAATCATGGCGTGAAGGATGGGTGCGCGGGTACGAGAACGTCGAACGTGACCCCGAACCATTTCGTGATGACCTCCCGCCTGATGTCATAGCTGACATGCTCGATCGCAAATGGCGAGAGTCCGATCCTGTTGCTTTTCCCGAGGCACTCAGACGCGTGGTTCCTGAGACGCTGACCATCGATGAGCTCCACGATCGACAGGTTCGTATGATGGTCGAGGCCAGCGCGAAAGAGCGGTAATGATGGTGCGTGGGTAATTCAGCATTGCGACGTGCAGAGCTCGATTTCGAACGCATCATGAAGGCATACAAGCGCTTTGGTGAAGAGCTCGCCTATTTTCAAGAATGTGCTCTTCGGATTCCTGAACGTCTTTTGGAACCACATGATGGTTCGCCAAGACTCAGACCACACACCATCGAAGGATGGTGGCAAGTTTGGAGCGGCGGCATATGCATCGCTCTTCTTAAACCTGAGGATGTGGCTCCTTTGAAAGAGTGATGATGATGTGCTGGCAAAGATCTCGGGATGTTCCCATGCGAAGAATGAAACTTCGAACCATCAAGAAGCAGACGAGCAGATACATGGATGACCGTGCGAAAGAGCGTCGTCGCGAGCGTGATCACCATGCACGTATCTACGTGCTCGCGATGATGCGTGCTGTCTACACGATGCTCCATGAAAGCAGTCAAAACGGACCAGCGGGGATGCCAAGCATGGTGCTGGCCGGGGGACTTGATGAAGACGGATGATTGGGTTCTCCATCGGCCAACAAGCACCATCGACCAAGTCAAAGAGATTTGGTCGGGCGACTATGTCAATCCACAAGGACAACGCATCGAAGACAAGATCGTCGTTGAGCTCGCGAGTGGAGATGCCTTCATCGATACGGGGGAAGAATTCGCGATCCTCACGGGCGATGAGCTCGGGTTCGTGTTGGCGGCCAGACGAGTGATTGAACGAGTGCGTGCGATTCTTGTGAGTCAGGCGGCAACGATTCCTTTGCAAGAGGCGCGCATTGACGTCTTTCTCACCTCAGAATTCCACCGAATTGCACGCAGGAAAGTTTAGACAGATCGATCTGTCTAAACTCAGAAACTCATGAATTTGTTAGGGATAGAGCTACAAAAAGCGGGGATTTCCCTGAGGCCAGCGCAGCCGTGGTGAGTGACTTCGATGCTGCGATCGTTCACAACGCGGTCTTCCAAATGACCACGATGTACGGGAACCTTCTCGCGCAGCAACGACGCCATATCGATTTGCTCATCCAGCAAAACAAATCCCTCGTTCAACAACTCCAAGAATTGCAAAAGCGTCTGGATGAGCGGCAAGAACCGGGGCGGGATGCGCAACCATGACCGAAGAGCAATCAGTGATCAGTACAGAGGACGGCGCGGTTACGACGATCGTGCACCTCAGTGATGACGAAGCAACAGTGCTCGCCAAAGAAGTGCTCGCTGACAAGGCGCGTGGCTACTATCCAGCGGCCGTCGCGCTTGCCAAGGTTGTTCTTGGCCAACGTGCGCGCATTCGTGTGGCTAGCATTCTTCATCAATCGCTCAAAGAGACACAAGCACGCTGCACTGAGCTCATCGATGAAGCGCGAGCTCTCAAGCGCGAGCTTGTTGGTGCTCGTCTTTGGATGAATCGATTCGCACGTGAAACCGAAGAGCATGCACGCACGCAATTAACACTCGCGTCTGTTCGGCAGGACCGTGATCAAGCTCTTGCTGATCTTGTGATGCTTCGCGAACGTGCGAGAGATGTTGTGCACCAATGGGATGGATATCAATCACTGTTTGATGTTGGTACAACAGCAGTCGAAGATGCGATCAAACCCTTGCGCGAGTTGGTTCCACAATGATTCCCATCGAAGCGATCAACAACGTCAAGCACATCATCACGCACGCACACTGCCCCGATGGCGTCGCGAGCGCGATCCTTCTCAAAGACATCCTCCCTGATGCTGCACTTGCATTCATGGGCTACCAGTCAAGGGAGCTCAAAGCTCTGCCCGCTGGACCCAACATGCTCTTCTGCGACATCGTTCCTCCTGAGGATCGCGCACAAGAATTCATCGATGCTGGCGCCATCGTTCTTGACCATCACAAGGGCGTCAAAGATCTCATCGGTCGGTTCGGAGAGCGAGGAGTCTTCGCGGACGAATTCGATGATCCTGGTGTCAGCGGTGCTGTGCTCGCCTTCGAGCACGTGTGGAAACCGCTCTACGCCAATTCTTCGGGCGAACCTTGTTCGGAGGAATTCAAGGCGGAAGAGAACGCCAAGTGGTTTGCATTGCTCGTCGGCATTCGCGACACGTGGCAACGCCATCACCCAACATGGACCGCTGCCTGCAATCTCAGTGCAGCGCTTCAGTTCATGCCGTGGAACCACTGGGAGTTGAAAGAGCCCCGGTTCAATGATGCCAAGGAATGGCGGAATGCGATCAAGCTTGGGATGGGCATTCGAGAACGTCATCTCGATCGTGTGAATCACGTGGTCAAGCAAGCGCGCTTCTTCGAGTCAGCTCAGAAGACCAAGGTGTGGACGATGCCGGGTGGCTTCCACAACGAGTTTGCTACGGACGCCGCTGATGTACTTGGCGATCAAGCGGACCTCGTGGTGACGTTCGATCATCAGTGGGATGGGCACCAAGATCTCCAACTCTCCCTTCGCTCGAGAGGCGCCTTCGACTGCAAAGCCTTTTGCAAAGAGTACGGCGGTGGAGGTCACACGAACGCGGCGGGATGTACTGTTCGTGACGTGGGCGGCGGACCCTATCGATACATCCAGGATGCCATCGAGGCATTCGAAGCAAGCCAATCGCATCCTGTTAGCTCGCGCTTCGTGTCGGGGTGATCATGGCCACCAAGAAGAAACTCGGACTCAAGCCAGCTCCTCCGACAGTTTATTTGTTGCGGCGTTGTGATGGATCCGCCGCCGCAATTTATTCGGATATCAAGACGGCTAAAATGGCAAGAACGCTTATGGAAGTAACCTTCAACACGACCGTCCTCATCATCAAGTATGTAGCGGAAGATGTGATTGCGTGAGAAAGCACCTCGTTCAGCGCGCAGCCGAAGAAGCCGAGCCTATCGAGCTCGATGCTCAGACGCTTTGGCGCGAGGCGTTCGGGCCTAAGACGGCAGCGTGGCTCATCAACAAGCACCGAAGGCAGCTCCACAAATCGGGTGCGGTGGACTTCACGCTCAAAGAGTCGATCTGGAAGAGGCTCTCACAGCCTCATCAGAAGCTCTATTGGCTTGCTCTGGCCTTTGAGACCCTGGAACGACGTCCAGGGTGGTCCCTCATTCGAAAAGCCCATCGTGGGGTCATTACGTGGCGGCTCAGGTGGCATGCGTGGCTTGAGAGAGCTCGCCACAAGCCCCTCTTGCTCAAAGACATCAAGAAGGCGCAGCAGACACTTGAGAAGGCCAATCTCCCACCCACCGTGTGCTCAGGTTGCGGTGCGTCGTACTACGTGGCAACCAACAACGGATTCACCCAAGGCCCAGTCAAGATCGCGGTTTGCGAGGAGTGTCGAAAGGAAACCGGATTTTGAAGCAGCGCCGTCTACGAATCAGGACCGCAGATGTTCCCTGGCCTCTTCGTCCCAAGGGTCAAGATGTCACGCTCGAATTCGTTTATGAGGACGGCACAGTCGAACCATGCGGATTCGATGTGAGGAGTGTGAAGATCCAAGCCGAGGTCAACGGTCGTTCTCAATACGTGACGGCTTGGGTTGAGGTGATGGGTGTGGAGCTTGATCTTCAAGTGGGCGTCATCGGGAAACCAGAGAACACATGAGCAAGAAGGACGGCTATCTCACGAGGCAGGACAAGAAAGATCTTGTTCGAGCTCTGAAGAAGGCGCAAAGGCACGTCAGGTTCACGCGCATGCTCTTCAAAGCAGCCGAAGGACCGCACGACTCGCCATTCAGTGGTGAGCGCAACGTGCTCGAGAGTGTCGAGGATCACCTTGAACAGCTCTCGAAGGCGATCAAAGAGATTGTGCCGTACGTAAGCCCCATCCTGCCAAGATAGGCGCAAGGTGATTGGATCCCCACGAAGCTTGGACGTGTAGTGCGGCAAAAGTTTTCGAAGTGACGCGTATCCAACCACTCGACCACGCCATCCACATTCTCACTACGTCACTTAAGAAGTGGTTCGGGCAAGAGGCGTACTGGGTCTATTCGAGGGGTGTCGGGTTTCTTTGTGTGTTTGGTTCACAAGCAACCATTCATTTCCACGCGCTCAAGATCATCTCACCAAACGTTCTTGAGAAGCTTCAAGCGGAGCTCGTGGCTGCGGTGTACACGAATGAGCTTCTGTTATCCACGACCCACATCACTGTCACGGCGTGGCCGGTACCCAAACATCTCGATGAGCTCGCACAGCAGTTTATGAGAATGGAAAAGACGCTTCCACGACGCTTGTTTCCAGATCGTCATGAGGAAGGCTTTGATCCGACCAAAGAGACGTGTGCTTGCCATGAGTGCAGACACAGTCTTCTCGAGGTTCTCAGGGATGCGCTTCTCGAGTATGACCTTCTCACGTTGAAGACGTTCATCATGCACCCCACTTATCGTGATGATCGATTCAACATCGATCTGAGAAGGCAAGCTCACGAATGGGCCAAGCATCACGTGGGCTAATCGTGCATGATGCATCTATCTCGAATTACGGAAACGACATAAAATGGGCTCATATTCGCCAAATTGGGCGCCGCATGTTGAAGGTCAGTACGATGAACGGCAGGTCGATCCACAAACTGGTGAGGCTGAACCGCAGATGGTGAGGATGCGATGCACAATCTGTAACGCCACGCATCAAGTGAGCTGTCCAACAGGTGCGGTCAGACAATGGATCCTCAGATTCGCGACAGTGCACACGCATCGTGACGGCTTCTCACCGATCCCGAAGCGGCAATGATTCGGACATGCCGATCTACACATTGCCAACAGGCGAACGGATCTTCTTCAGTGGCACGCAGGAGGAGATGGAGGCGCAACAGAAGATCATCCAACACCGATTCAACTTCACGCGTGCCTACGCATTGCTCAAAGGCTGGCCGACTGATGTGAGACAGCTTTCGATTGATCAGATTCTCGAGATTCAAGCGTGTGCGGGTTGGAAGAATCCAGGATGGAAAGCGCCATGACGGATCAAGAAGCCATCGCAATGTACCAAGAGCTCAAGGATCACGCGGAAGGCATGCTCGAGAAGCTCACTGAGATTGCGAACAGCAACCACCAACCAGACGTCGGACTCGCAATGCACTCGGCGGCCATCTCGATGTTCACCACGTCCATAAACGCGTTTGTCTACTTGCACGATGTAGAGCTCAGAGCGGGGCACGATGTTAGTGAGTGGCCATCGAATCTCGAAGGTCTCCAACGAAAGCTCGCTGCTCTTTGGGATGCATCGATGAAGAGCGGGAGACTCGACTCATGAGCACCGAAGGAATGAAGCACGACCAAGATAAGCTCCGCTATGATTTGATCGGAGAGCATGCACAACGAGAGCTCGTCGCAGTCCTCACGTATGGCGCGATCAAGTACGAAGCAGGCAACTGGCGCACAGTTTCCGATGCTCAAGAACGTTACTACGGAGCTCTCCTCAGGCATCTCTCGGCCTATCGGATACAACAACAGTCGTCGTTAGATGGTGCTGATTCAGTGGATGAAGAATCGGGTCTCTCACATCTTGCCCATGCGCTGTGTTGTCTTCATTTTTTGCTGCAGATTGAATCGTTCCAGAACAAGGATGCGTTTGACGAACGATTCGAGAATGCGATGAAGAAGGCGCACGAGCTCAGGGCGGCAAGGATGGAGAAGGAGGCTGCCAAATGATGCACAAGATTCAGATCCTCGATCATGGATACATCTCGCTCGTGGATCGATGGGGTTCAGACGAGAGCATCATTGAAGCGGCGCGTATGAGCACACAGAAGGGGTTTGAGGGTTGGGGTCCGAAAACAGAGAATGTGGCAGGACCACAAGGGCGCATGGTCACGCAACAGGTTGCAGGTGATGAGAAGCTCCTCGCGTATCTTTGGAAGAACAAACATGAGACGCCTTTCGAAATGGCGGGCGTCACCATCGAAGTGCAAGCACCCATCTTCGTGTTCCGTGAGTGGCATCGTCACAGAGTCCCATTTGGGTACAACGAGGCGAGTGCTCGCTACGCGCCACTTCCCGATCTGAACTACATCCCGACAATCGAGCGGTTGATGCTTGAAGGTGCTCGCCTCAACAAACAACAAGCATCGGTCTATGGATCGAATGTCATTACGGAAGAAGGCGCGCAAGATTTCCGCGATGCGTTGCAGTCGACGTACGAAGAATGTGAAGACCTCTACAAAGATGCGCTCGACAATGGCATCCCAAAGGAGCTCGCGCGATGCATTCTTCCCGTTGGTCGCTACTCGAAGATGCGCGCGACAGGAAACCTTCGCGGGTGGCTCGGCTTCCTCAAGCTTCGGATGGACAAGCACGCGCAATGGGAAATCAGGCAGTACGCGAACGCACTCCACGGCATCTTGAGTGAGCTCCACCCACGGACGATGAAGCTCTTCGACGAAACGATCGATCCCTAGTAGGCTCGCCCCATGTCATCCGGTGGCCGCTCGCTCGTTTACAACAACCTTGAACGCGCAATCTCGACTGACCTCAATCGAGCGCAGAGTTTCCAACAGCGATCGATTTCAGAGGCGCTCTTTCGTCTCTTCGCGGTGAAGCAGGGAGGCGATATTGATCCGTCTCTCAGCTTCCTTCCCGCGCCAGATGGACTTCCAACCTCAATGGAGATCTTCGGCGGTCTTCTGGTGAAACCTCAAACGGGTTCATTCGAGATTCAGATCGATCCTGGCGTGGCGTGCTTCCTTCATAGTGATGGATCGACGGACTCGAGCAACTACAAGCTCGTTCGTGAGGTCACGGGTGTTGGTGCTGGCGTGCTGGTCATCACACCCAACGTCTCTGGATCGATTCGCATCGATGTCATCGAGTGCCGAGTGAATCCTGTTCCAACGACAGTCACGGATTCGCGCGACATCTACAACACCATCACTGAGCTCTTCACGCCTGCTGTTGTGACGAAGGAGAGCGAAGATCGATTCGAGTTTCGTGTGCGCGCGGGTGTTGGTGGTGCGGGCTATCCTGCAGCGGTCGTTGGCTGGACACAGCTATGTGTTGCGAGTGTCCCTAATGCAGCCGCGAGCAACAATGACATCACATTTTGGGATGTTCGGCCGCTTGCTGAGGATCGCGTTCACGCGCTTCGCAATGAAGCACCGGGATTCAGCACGCCGTATCTCGACAGTCTCGAAGCGTCGGGTGTTCGTGTTTCAGCCACGAGCTTTCTCATCACGGGATGGTTTCGAGCTCAAATCAACGGGCGCATTTTGGGTGGCAAGTTTCGACGTGGCAACACGGGCACGGGCGTCGACAATTCGGAAATCGACATCGCGAGTGGTGGAACGAATCAGTCAACAGCCATCACTGAAGCGTTGACCGGAAACGTGTTCGTTTACGTGTGCGTTCCGAAGGGACTTCCGCGTTGGTCGATGTACGCGGCTCATCCAAGTGCTCGCCTTCCAAGTCGTGGCCTCAAAGGAATGCTCGTCGTCTCGTATCAAGAGCCTGATGTGTTCGGAGCTCCACTGGCGCCCATCGCCATTCCAACAGCGGCGGGACTTGGAGGAACCGTCCTCACGGAAGAAGCCGTTTGCGTTGCGGTGATGATTCCTTCGAGCGGAACCACCTGGAATCACTTCTTTGCGGCGCACAAGAAGATCGTGTTCGGTGATTTGTCTGCGACGCTCGACGCAACGACCGCAGGAGTCGGCAACGCACGCTGGGACTATCCAACGACATTGCTTCCGGCGAACGTCAACTCTGCGCTGATTCAAATTGAAGTTTTGGGAGCGACGATTGGGGCGACGACCACCACAGTGATCGACCATCGGTTTATTTCGTACGCCAACGTCGCAGAAACAGGTCCCTATGCTGGCCCAAGAGTGACTGGCGGGTTGCTAGCGAACAGCTCGGGTGCGCCTGTCACACTTGGAGCGACGTACAGAGTCACCGATTGGATTCCGTTCTCGTTTCCCTATCCTGCGAGCGTTGTTACGCGGCGGCTTCGATGGCAGGTTGGTGATTCGCCCATTCACGGCGTGGGTATCACCGCGTACAGCGCGACGTTGGCGAACTATCAGGCGTGGGTGCAAGGAATCGAGCTCTGACTCTTGAAGCCTTCGTGATTCGCGGCCACACTCGTGAATTGTGAATCAGGGGACACAAGAAGGCATCTCGAGGGCACAACAGCTCAGGACGTGGGCTCGGGCAACGGTTCAGAACTATCGTCCTGATCCCACGCTCACTCTCTCACCTGGTGACAAACCAGGCATCGTCAGGCATCCGTTCAAGCTTGCCGATCGCAATGAGTACCTGAGGCAGATCAGAGGCTCAGGCATCTTCAAACGCGCCGAAGAAGCAGCCATCCAAGACGTAAAGCTCTCGGAGCTCTATGGGCTTCAACGGCACGTCAACGCTGAACGGTTACAGGCGCACTACGACAATCCTGGACTCATTCCGATGGGGACTCGTGCGCCTGGTCACGGTGGGCTTGTGGACGTGCCCACGATTGTTCGTGTCGGAGGACGCTTGTTTGCGCATGATGGACATCACCGCGCTACCGCCGCACATCTTCGAGGCCAGCCTTCAATTCGAGCTCGCGTGGTGGATCTTGATGCAGCGGGCTGGAAAGTTCCCGATCAACCAATGAATGGCGGTAATAACGGCACATGAGCTCGTGGAAACGATGGTCTCTCATCTTCGTTGGAAGTTGCATCGAAGCAGCGATGCTTGGCTACCTCGCTCGTGCGATCGGCGTGACGTGGATCTTGGCACTTCTCGTTGTGGGATGGGGGATCTCCAATTGGATTCGCAGCATGCGGCAAGACGACGAGCGAAAGAAGCAATCGGCCTTCGATCCCAAGATGAAATTCGTCATCAATCACGTGATGAAAACGACCGACCCTGACGAAATCTCCCGCATGTTTCAGGAAGACATGCAACGAGCGCGGCAACGATTCGAGCAATGACCTGGGCTAAGCTCCGCGCACCACATGCTCGACATCGAAGAGATTGCGGCGATGTTTAAGCCGCTCATTGTTCCCACGTACGAATGCCTCGGGCATCTTGGGAACAGGCATGCGAACGCCATTACCAAAGCAGTCGGGCCCAAGGTTTTCGAGAAGACGCGTCGCGAAGGACGAGACTTCGAAGCAAAGAAGCTCACCGATGCGACCTATCGCACGCGGCATCATGCTCGAGAGCTCGAACGCCATCACGAATACAGAGCACGCGAAGATGTGAAAGCTCGCGAACGCATACGAAGTTCTCTGCGAGCGGCGGCAAAGAAGGAAGAGCGGAGGCTTCAACGTGACCAGACGACTTCTTGCGACCAAAGGAATCGAAATCACGACCCCAATACTCATTCACGGGGACAACATCCGAGCGATGACGCGAATGCTCAAAGAGGGAACGCGAGCTCAGCTCGTTTACCTCGATCCGCCGTTCATGAGTCAGAAGAAGTATGTGATGGAGGACGGGTCACTCGCGTTTGATGATCGTTGGCTCGATCGTGGACATTACCTCGATCACTTGACCCAACGGGTACGGCTCATTTGGGAGCTCCTCTCGCACGATGGCTCGATGGTCATCCACTGCGATCCGAAGATGAGCCACTACATCAAGTGCTTTTGCGATGAGATCTTTGGTGAGGACCATTTCGCGAGCGAGATCATTTGGCGCTACCGCCGATGGCCCACGAAGACGCCCAACTTCCAACGTGTGCATGATGTGCTTCTCAGGTATCGCAAGGACATCACCACGCCACCTCGATTCGTTCAGTTCTATGAACCACTCGCGCCATCCACACTCGAGCAATGGGGAACGACGAAGCAGCAAGCGCTCTTTGATGAGCACGGTCACCGCACCAAGAGCTCCAAGACGAGCGAACCCTCGAAAGGTGTTCCGTTGGGTGACGTTTGGGACATCGGTGTGATAGCTCCGGTTTCAACAGAGCGATCGGGATTCCCAACACAGAAGCCGCTCAAACTTCTCAGACAACTCATCGGGACGCTCACGTATGAAGGTGACACGGTGCTTGATCCTTACTGTGGATCTGGAACCACACTTGTGGCGGCAAAGAGCATGGGAAGGCGAGCGATTGGAATCGACTCGAGCAAGCTTGCCATCAAGATTTCTGAAATGCGTCTCGAGAATACGGAGGCGTTCATTGCTTGATGAATTACACATCGCCAATCACATCTTAAAGGTCTGCCAACAGTGCGGTGGAACGGGCGAGTACGTGACTTTTGGCGGCATGACCCATTGCGTGAATTGCGTGAAGCAATCCGGCATCGTGCTTGTCATCAATCCATTCCGTGAAATCCTCGCGGTTTCGAATCGCAACTACGGCGGGTACTGCATTCCGGGTGGCAAAGTCGAAGTGGGTGAGTCACCACGGCAAGCCGCTGCACGCGAGCTCCGCGAAGAGACCGGACTCGACGTTATCGAGCTTGTATGGATGTTTCGAGGCTATTCAGCGAGCGAGAGTGGACGTGAGGTTCACTGTTTCTTTGGATCGGTACTTCGTGGCGAGGTGCGACAAGTCGAAAAGGGAACGGAGATCTCTTGGATGACACTTGAGGAGCTCCAAAAGACAGAGCCATTTGGCGTTTTCTACAGACATCATTTTCCGGATGGCATCGGTCATCTTCGGGAGTCAATCCGATGAAACGTGGATCAAGCGGACGAGAAAACCCGAGCTATGTTGAATTCCTCAAAAGCCACGGCGGCTATGCTCCGGAAATGTTGCAGCGAGTCGCACAAGAATCGAATCGATCAGCGTGGGTACGATGGCGAAACACGCGATGTTTCAAACCGAAATGTCGCCGTCCAGCCACGACAGACGGTGTGTGTGATTTTCATGAAGAGGAAATGCATCGATGAGTCTCACGCTTCTCCGAACGGCACTTCAAGTTAGCGTGCCTCTCTACATGGCGAGGCTTGCTCAAGAGCCGTGGTCGCGCATTCTTGTGCGGGCTCGAGAGTGTGCTCAAGTCGTGGCTGAGAAGGGCGACATCATCCTGTTTCGATCAAAGAAGCCTGGTCAAACGGCCGTTGTGTTCAACCATCTCGCGGAAGGCATCGCGTGCCTTGCTTTTGCACCTGGCGGAGTGAAGATCTTCGAGCTCCACTTCCAAGCGCAGCATCCTGAAGATGGACTTCCAACGTCTGAAGAGCTCGCATGGTTCACGAAGGAATTTGAGCGGAGCATCCACGGAATCACATGACCGAAAAAGGCTACTTCCCCGATCGATCGCTCTTGGCGTTCAACAAGCGAGAGACCATCGCGCATGATGATCCCACGTCGTACAGCACGAAGGTCGGTTTCGAACGTTGGGAGAAGTACCGCCAAGAACAGCTCGCGAAGATGACGCGCGAATCGGGTAATGCCGGATGCAACTTCTCGAGATGTCGCGCACTCTGGCCGGACTTCGAGATAGAACGCACCGAAGGATTGGATTTCGTGACGTTCAATGCGACGTGGACGAAAGAGAAGTACGAACGCATCAATGGACGATGGGAAGCGATAAAGATCCCCTATCAACTCGCGCACACCATTCGTAAGGGCGAAGACGAATCCGATGGGCGTCGAACGCTGATCAAGGAATGCCTGAAAGCCGTGGTAGGCTCGCCGAATGGCGATCGACGAAGCACCGGATAGCGAAACAGAGCAAGCCGAACACCCATCTCCGGACAGCTCCGCGCCCAAGAAGAAACGCGGTCTCGGACACATCGCAGATCCGCCAGACGATCGCGATTATCGCGCGACGTCGCTCTTCGGAGCTCCACGAAATCTCTCGGGTGAAGCTTCACTCGAGCAGTGGGTGCACACGATTTGCGATCAACTCGATTCGTCGTCGTGCGTAGCCAACGCGGTTGCGAATGCCATTGACATCAGGCTTCGCAAGATGGGGCTCATCGCTCCATTTCCAAGTCGACTGGCGATCTATGCGATGGCGCGTGTCTTTGGTCGCTTCTCAGAGAAGGATCCCCTCACGGATGGTGGCTCGATGCCACGTCTCGCGTTCAAGACGCTTCGCGACATTGGTGTGATCGATGAGGCCAAGTGGCCCTTTGATCTCAAAATGGTCAACAAGGAGCTCCCTTGGGATGTGCTCCAACAAGCGAGCGCGTTTCGATTGAGCTCGTGGTGGCGCATTGTTCCAAGCGGACTCGCGCGAACCGTAGAGATGGCGCACGCAATCGATCAAGGCTACCCCGTGCCATTCGCCACGCTCGTGGATGGCACGTTCATGGGTTGGGAGCCCAGCGAAGAGAATCACAACTGTCTCGATCCGATGCCGTTCTACGACGCGAGCAAGGCTGTTGGCGGACACATGCTTCTGGCGATCGGGTACACCACGCTTCCGGATGGTCGTCGTCGATTCAAGATCCTTAACTCGTGGGGTCCTGGATGGGGCAACAACGGTTACTTCTTCGCGGACGAAGAATGGCTCGCGCAAGACGTCGTGAGTGACTGTTACGTCGTTCAAGTCGGCGCGGTGTGATAGCAATCGTTTGAGACGAATCCGAAGGAGCTCAAATGGCCGATCCGTTGAAGCAGTGGGCAAACGCGAAGCTTGGCAAGAAGCCACCTGGAAAGGGGTTCCCTCCCAAGGCTGGCGGACCACCCGCGCCAGGCGGAGCTCCTCCACCAGGTGGGCCACCCAAGCCACCCATGGGCGCTGCACCACCAGGCGGAGCTCCTCCATCTCATCCCGCTGCTCTTCCACCGGGCGCTCCTCCCGCTCCTCCCGCTCCGCATCCACCGCCAACAGCCGCACCCGTAGCGCCGCCAGACATTCGAGTCGCACAGCTCACGTGGCTCACACCCGAACAGCAAGCCGAGCTCCAAGGCAATGCGCCTGATCCGCCACCCACGTGGATCGATCCCATGAAGTGGGAACAGGCCAAGGTGCAGATCGGCCAAGCCTGGCAAACGTTGCCTGAGCCGCGTGCGGTCGCGACGTTCTTCGTCCATCAAGCCGAACAAACAGCGAAAGCAGCGATGCCACCTGGAATGCCTCCTGCTGGCGCTCCACCAGCCCCTGGCGCTCCACCCGCAGGAGGCGCTCCACCTCCGCCCCATCCCGGTCCCCCGAGGTTCTAATGGCATCCTCAAGCCGTTTAGACAGATCGATCTGTCTAAACTCACAACTCTTCGTTTTCATAGCGATAATCATCGCTGGATGCGCGGGATGTCCCGGAAACAGTCCCGATCCACAACCTCCCGTCGTTCAACCTTCGGACGATGGGGGCTTTCCCATCGTCACGCAGGACGCGTCAGACGGTGAAGACCCAACGGTTGGACAGGCCAAGTTTCCGGATTGTGTGAGGGCATGCGCCAAGCTCAAAGCGGCGCCATGTCCCGAAGCCAACACGCCAACAGGTGGGAAGACTTGCTATGCGCTATGTCGCGATGCTGAGAATTCCGGCAAGTACACGCTCAAACCAGCATGCATCGCAGCCGCTGCAGGGATCGCGGAAATCCGCGCATGTGGCACAGTGAGATGTGTATCCAATGCCAAGTGACATCAAGAAGTGGGCGGCATACAGAGCAGGGGGCGAGATGCCCGGTGAAGCCGCGCACAAGGAGCTCCACTCGCGGTATGTCGATGCGCACGCAGCGCACACTGCAGCTCCAACAGACGCGACCAAGAAAAAACTCGAACAGGCAGAGAGCGCGCTCAAGGCATCGGGGTTGAAGCGGAAGAAATTCATGGAGGCGGCGGGCGTCGACAAAGACGACTGACCTCATGCCGTACAAATCAAAGGCACAAGCCGCCGCAATGCACGCCAAAGCAGACGCGGGTGAGATCCCTCAAGATGTCATCGATGAATTCGATGAGGCATCGAAGGGAAAGAAGCTTCCTGAGAAGGTGAAGCCCATAAAACAGTGGGCGAAAGCCAAACATGGCAAATGAACGTGAAAACATTGTTTGTTATTTGCGGCATTGCGCAACGATGCAAATTGGAACCGTCCTCTCATCAGAATCACGTGAGATTGTTGGTTGGTGCGCATCGTGGATAGAGAATCGTCTCGATGAGAAGTGGGCTCGTGATGTGGCGGCAATGACCGAGCATGGGAACGAAGAACAATCCAGGCTCGTTTGACTGTTACGCCAACGCTGCTCCTGATGAGCCGATGTTCGTGCTCCTCGCTCGTGATCGACACGCACCTCTTCTCGTGAGGGAGTGGGCCAACATTCGTGAAGAGCAGAAAGAGAATCCTGCCAAGGTCGCGGAAGCTCGAAAGTGCGCTGGCGACATGGAGGATTGGGTTGAGCGAAACCGACCCAATGAACGACCGCGCAATGGTGAGCCGGGATGGCTTCACGAGCTCAAAGAGCTACGTGCATGGAAACGTCATGTCATCGATGTTGCGGTGCAGATCGCTGAACGTGCACAGCCTTTGGCGTTTGCTCTTGGTAGTGATGGAACGGTCGGATCTGCATTGATTGAGGCTTCGGAATTTCGAGAGCTTCAAAACAAGTACGGCATTGCATGTGGCGCAATCGCTGCGTTGAAGACCGAAGTGGAGATGTGGAAGCATCTGACGCGGAATCCCCGGTAATGCGAAGACTCGTCGGAGCCCGATGCCGCGTTCAAGTCACCGAAGATGATCTTCGGTTGTGCAACATTCCAACGAGTTTCCAAGACACGACGTACAAGATTCCCGTGTGCGCCGGATGCCAAATGAAAGACTTTGCGCTCACGTGCCTTCAAAGTGAGGGACTTTCGGTGGGACTTCATCCAAAGACGCGATACGAGAGAATCGGCAAGTCGTGAGAAAACTCCGAACAGAAGTGGTGGTCGGTCTTGATCTCTCGCTCCGCGCAGCCGCCGTGTGCGCCATTCCTATTGGATGGGGGCAAGATCTCACCAAGGTTGTCACAGCGGTCTTCGGAGCATCGCTCACGCAAGATGCAACAACACGTGATCGACTCGAGCGCTTGATTCAGATCGCGCATGACATCGAGCTCTTTTGCATCCACCACAAGGCAACGCATGTGGCGACCGAGGCTTATGCGTTCGCAGCGCGTTCATCGTCAGCACACGCGCTCGCAGAGCTCGGAGGAGTGGTCAAGACCAGGCTCCTCGATCACCTCGATATCGTCACTGAGAGCATTGTGGCGAGCCAAGCACGAAAAACGCTTCTCCAAAAACTCCCACGCAAGAAAGTGAAGGAGTACACCCTTCGCAATGTGAGGCGTCTTGGCGGCGTCACCAAGACATGGACGGATGACGAGATTGACGCGATGGTGATCGCAAATCATTTGCTCATGACGTGCGGCGGTGTAGCGATGACGTTTGAAGGAGAATGAGCAATGGCGAGCAAACGACGCAAGTTTGATCCGGTCACGGAATCGACATGGGAGCGTTTGAGGAGTGCTGGACATGCACCCATCGCCGGCAAGCCTCACGGTGCAGAACGCATGGACCAGAATCCAGCGTTTATGGGACGTGAAGTCAACACTGTTCCTGCCCCGAGTGCAGTCATGGTGCCGATGAAGCTCGCGCCCGATCAGATCTCATCTGAAGCATCATCCTTCGACGGGATTTGTATTGTGCTTCGAATCGACCTCACACTTCCACTTCAAGCCGATCCATCTCAACTTGGAAAGATGGTCTCGGAAGTGGTTCGAATGGTGAGTGCAATAGGCGATGTACTCCGCATTGCCGTCGACCCTGATGGCATCGACATCGAGATTGATCCGGACGACGTCACGATGAAGGATCTTGCACGCAAACGAAACGCTATCCGAGCTCGCCTCCAAGTGATGCTCGCGGCCTAATCGTCATCCTCACCAAGCGGCACGCGTGGATGAACAATGGGTTGGTCAACAACCTTCACGGACGGCACGGGTTCCGTGTCCGCTTGTGGATCGACACTTGGTTTCGTCAGATCACGAGGCCAATAGAGGACGTCTGGATCAAGGTGCTCTGCAAGCACGATTGCCGCATTCTGAAAGAGCAACTTGTTGGCTCGGTTGCGTGGTCGAAGTCCACTGATGGTCTTCTCTTCGGGCATGAAGCATTCGATCGCAGACGTCTCGAAGTCCATCACGCGTAACGCTGCTTCGAGGTTTGGAAACTTGAACGCCGGGCCACATGCCCATGAAAGGGAGTGCGCACCAAGCTGGGCATCTGCTGGCCATGCTTCGAATCCGAGCTCGTTCCCATTATTCGACGCAGAGAATCGATGCGCGAGGTAGGCATCGTTTTGCGCGAGCTTGCCCAAGAGAAGCTGTTCGAGGTCCAAAGGCTCGAGATGAAGCTTGACCACTTTTGCGGCGGCTCGATAGCCCAGACGCGCGAAGTCCGGCCCGTTCTTCACTGCATTCCAATCCGTGATGATCTCTTCGCGCGTTGCCAACGATCCATCAGCTCGTTTGAGCGGAAGGTGAAGTGCGAGAGCTAACGGATCAACGAGAGCGCCAACGCCGATGCTCACAAGATTTTTGACGTCCACGTAGAGATGCGGGACTTCTCCTTCCATGGGCGCGTTAAATCGATAGAAAGCATCTCGAACGGCATCTCTCATGATGCTGGAAGCCTAGCGTGATAATGCTCTTGGCGTGCAGACCAGAAGGACCTTCTTGCTAGCCGCCTTCGACCGACTAGTGCCCTCACTTCTGGTCTGCGCTCTAAACATCGGAATCATTTATGGCTGTTACAGAAGCAATGGTTCTTGCGGCTTTGTTGAAGCTCGAACCACACGCATTGCATCGCTCGACATTTGAACGAACAGCTAAGGCCATCGCCGATGCATCCAACGCATCACCACTCTTTGGCGGTGATCATGGAGCTGAGAAGACTGCTGACTTGATCGCATCGGTCGCTGACTTCGAGTCGGGTCTCATTCCAGATGCGGAAGGTGATTGCATCGCAAATGGAAAGCTCGTGCCCTCAAAGGTTGGTGTGTGCCCAACAGGATCCAAGCCCCATTCGTTTTGCGCGTTGCAAGTGAACGAATCCAACTTCAAAGAGCTCGGCATCACACGTGAGTCAGTACAGACAGACATCGATGTGTGTATTCGATCTGGACTTCGCCTCATGCACATCTCGTTTGCCGTTTGCCGAGCTCGCCCTCTTGAAGAACGACTCGCGCATTACGCTGGTGGTGGTGAAGGATGCCCGACCAATGAGGATGCCACGAAGAAGTCACGACACCGCGTGCTGAAAGCCCTTTGGCTGTTCAAGCAAATCACATCGCCGTGATAGTGTGCCCACATGGGCACTCCTCAAGTCGTTGTGTGGGACCCAGAAGACATCTTCTGGGAAGGTTCAGTCGTCGATCAACAGCAGGCGCAATCGCTCAAAGCGAGAGGTGTTTGCCTTCTCCCGTGCCAACCGTCGCTCTTCAGGCGATCGGGCATTGGTGGATACATGCGTCGTGGGTGGGGTGCGGGCTGGCCGCTCGAGACCTCTCACCCAAGTCTCTTCTGTCCGCTCACCATTTGGGCAGGACCGGCAAACCGCATCATTAATTGGATGGCGCGTGTGCTTCCTCCACCATCCCAGCTTCCAAGAGCTCGAGAACAAGGACTTGACCTTGTGGGGATGATTCGTCTTGCGAACGATTCATCGCAAGCGACAACGCACCAAGCCGCGCTATCCCCCGGAGCTCCCTTCACCGATGCTCGTCAGCTCGGACGAGTCGACAAGCACGATGGGTGGACGATTGGCGGCACAGCCAACATTCATCCGGTACAAGATGGACACTATGGCTTCGCGCTCTTCGGTTCGTGCCCTGGACTCCGCGTTGCTTGGGCGGCCATCTCAGTGTTGGAGACAATGCAATGAAGTTCAGCAAAGTATTTCTTCGACGAAAAGGCGGGGCGGGAGCTGTTCCCGTTATCGGCAACGATGGATCAGCGGGTGCTGCGAATCCGCCCACGGAACCACCTGGCGGGCGTGACAACGCGCTTTCGATCAAGCCCTACTCAAACTCGGGGTGGCCATCGCATCGCATCGCTGTCTCGTACGCATCAACATCAGGTGCAGTGGGCACGGACCTCCCGTGCGAAGCGTGGTTCTTCGATCATGCGGCGGGCAAGTGGTATCTCCTTGAAGCTTCGAAGACGCTCAAGCTCAATCAGGTGACCTTCTTCGATGCCATCAGTTTGATCGATCAAGCACCGACACAAGCATCACTCCAAGAGCCGTCGAGTGGAGCCATCGAGGTCTTCATCAAGATCCAAGACAACGCGACGCCCAATGGTGAGTACATCTTTGGGATCGGTGCAGATCTGACCACGCTCGCGGTGTGACATGCTTCGCATGTGGTTTGGATCGAAGCTCATCGCCCTTGGAGAGTGGCTTTTGGATTTTAGACAGATCGATCTGTCTAAAGTTCAGAAGTCCTCGGATTCAGAGGACAATCAACCTCTTCCAACGGTGAAATTGAGCCCTGAAGCGCAACGCATGGTGAACGAGATTCGAAACTCGCCACCAACTCCACCACCACCACGAGAAGCGTTTCCAGCAGGCAGCGCATACGCACGGATCGAAGAAGCACGTCGGCGTCGAGGCGGCTTCTAATCCGTGATAGCGAGAAGAAGTGGCTCGCTACATCCTCGCCAATCGAATTCCATTCGAAGGCGTCGAGCTCAAAGCAGGACGTGAAGTCACCGACGATGTTACCGCGGAGCGAATGCGCCAAGCGGGCGGCGTACTCATTCCGCTTCCTAATCCGATAGTCGAAGCGCGCGCAAAGATCGCGCTCAAGCAATCCGCACACGGACGTCGTGAGGCGGAGATTGACATCATCGTCGCGGCCATCGCCGAATTCATGGCGACGTCGGTTAGCGGCGTTCTGATCATCTCAGCGAATTGTCTGGTCACGGATGTCGTGAACGATTGGGTATATGTCACTGGCCCTGCGGTCGCTGGGCTCGCGCAAGTGGCGAAGGTGGACGTCGCCAGCTCGGCAAAAATGCCGGCGATTGGAATCATCATCAGCAAGTCGGATCCAATCACGTGCTCTGTGATGCTCTGGGGTATCGTCGTGCCTGGACTCGCCCTCACCCCGCAGAAAGTTTATTTTCTTGATACGACGAGTCAGATCATGCCAAGTGTTCCGGCAACGCGACCGATCTTCCTTCAATCCGTAGGCCAGGCTCTCGACGACACTCGGTTTCTTGTGAAACCATCGATCACGTACACTAAGCTCACTCCCTGATCCCCATGGTCGCCAAGAAGAAGATCGCCAAAGCGAATGGAACCGCGAAGGTTTCAGAGAGCACGACAGACGAAGACGGGTTTCTTTGTTTGAAGGGCGATCAGCTTTGGAAGTGGCGTGCTCTTGAAGCAGAGCATCGGGCGGCGAATGTGGAGCTCAGTATGGTGAGCCAACGCATCCAAATGGAAATCGCCAAACATCCCGAGCTCCCGACACTCCTTGCCAAGCAAAAGGAGATGTTGAGCACCATTTCCATATCCCATGCGGAGCTCGTAAACGTCCAAGCTGAGATTGAGAAGGCGTTCGGCGTTTCGCTCAAAGAATGCGCTTTCGACGATAAGACGGGAAGGCTCTACAATCTGACGGCGGATGGCCAACGGACTGCCGTGAAGCCAAGTAAGAAACGAAGGAGAGTCGGTCATGGCATTGCGTAAGTTCATCTTCCAAAATCAGACCGAAGGCTTCTTCGAGGAATTCACGAGTGGTGGCGCTGACTCGCTCGACATGGGAACGAGCAAGATCGTCAACATGGCGGACCCAACAGCCGCACAAGATGCCGCAACCAAGTTCTACGTCGACAGTGTTGCGACAGGCTTGGACATCAAACAATCGGTGCGCGTCAAAACGGCGGGCAGCTACGCGACGTGGACGGCTGCGGGTGGAGGCGTTGGAAAGACGCTCACGAGCCCCACAACAGCAGTTACCAACAACGACTTTGACACCAGCGTCACGGTCGCAGTGGGCAACCGTGTGCTTGTTACTGGGCATGGCGGTACGGACACCACGCCTGATCTCTCGAACGGCATCTACACTGTCACTCAGCTTGCGGACGGCGCTGCACTCTCAACGATTCTCACACGCGCAACCGACGCCGATCAAAACGCCGAAGTCACGGCGGGCATGTTCACTTTCGTGACTGAAGGAACAACATCCGCAGATACCGGATGGGTGCTCGTCACCAACGATCCTATCGTCGTCGATACGACGGCTCTTCAATTCACGCAGTTCACGACGCAAACCAACTTCACGTTCGATCAAGGCCTTCTCAACACGGCCAACTCGATTACTGTGGAGCTCGATACTGCAGCGGCTGCACAGACAGCAGGTGCCGCAGGAGGTTCGTCGGGTCTTGAATTCGATGTCAACACGGCGGCGGGTAAACTTCGAGCGGCCGTCGATGCAACAGGTGGTTTGCAGCGCAGCGCAACGGGACTCGCGATTCTCAATGACCCACTTGCCAACACAGCGGGCAACAACCCATCGCTTTCATCGGCGGCTGCAGGTGAGAAGGTCATTCGAGCTCCGAAGACGGAAGAGAACTACATCGCCAATGAGGCGATCACGGTGGGAAGCCCTGTAGCGTGGGCTGCGGGTGTCAACGACAAGCTTGCCAAAGGTCGCGCGGACTCCGATGCAAAATCACGCATCGTCGGCATTGCGCGAACAGCGGCTGCGGCACTCAACGATACACTCGCCATTGTGTCTGAGGGCGTGGCAACCGGCGTTATCGCAGCGGCTACTGCAGGTGACCCCTTCTACTTGCAGGACACGGGCGGCGTAGGAACGTTCGCCGCCATTACCGCAAACAAGCGAGTCATCCGCATTGGGTTTGCGAAGAATGCGACGGATCTTTTCGTGGACATTGCCGATTTGGGCAAAAAAGCGGCGTAGCAGGCTGAATTCATGGCTGTTGGTCCGGATCGCGTCCAAGTCCTCAAGCGAGAGTCTGCGGCTCTTGGAGGCGATCCTGCGGATGATGTCGACTATCTCGAGCCCATTGCAGCGCAAACAGATGCAATCGAGACGGCGGGCGTGTATCTGCAGGATGGTTCGAATCGAGATGAGAACGTCTGGATCGAACGCAATGGGCAAGACATGCGCTTCAGAGATCAGAAGGTCACCACGCCGGTCACGCTCGTTTCTATTGTGCCGGGGTTTCGTCGTTCGTTCCTCATGATGGGAGGTTGAGCGATGGGTGAGACTCTCAAGGTTCTTGGCCAGAGCTCGCCAGCGGCGAACACGCTCACGGACCTCTACACCGTTCCAGCTCTGACGCAGGTGGCGTGTTCATCGATTGCGGTGTGCAACCAAACTGCAGCCCCCATCAAGTTTCGCGTATCGGTTGCCGTTGCAGGTGCTGCGGATGCGACGAAGCAGTATCTCTACTTCGACGTGACATTGGGCAAGAACGATACGTTTCTCGCAGTGCTCGGCATCTCACTTGGCGCGGCGGATGTTGTTCGCGTTCAAGCTGACGCGGTGAACGTATCGTTCAATCTCTTCGGCGCTGAGGTCACTTCCTGATGGGGCAAGGAAGTACAACACAGCCCGTAGCTATTCGAGGATCTGTTTCAACAGCCAACTCTTCGACAGCAAACCTCGGAATCAGCGGCGTCTTCACTGGCGCATTCGAGGAGATGACTGACTTTGCGTTCATCGCGGTCTCAATCATCGCAGATCAGGCATCGGCATCGAACGGACTCACGTTTCAGTGGTCAAGTGATGGTGTGAATGTTGATCAAAGCGACATTTCGAACGTGCTCGCAAACACGGGTCGATCATTCGCGCTCACCGTTCGCGCTCGCTACTTCCGCATCGTCTACACGAATGGTGTTGTTGCGCAGACAGCTTTCCGACTGAACACGGTCTTTCATCAGAGCGGCGTCGGCACCATCACGAAGCCAATCAGCACCGTCATCACGGATGATAGTTTTGCTCAGCTCATTCAAGCAGTCATCACGGGGAAGCGGACGGATGGGGCTTACGGAACGGTTGGACTCGATAACTCGAATCGATTCCAGATCGCCCCACCTGGTTCGGTCGCAACGACCAAGGGATTCTCGGATGGGAAGGTCGTTCTCTCAGCCATCGCGGTCACTGCGGTGCGCGCTACAACCTACACCGAACAAACAGCGAACGCACAGCGCTCGATCCTTTCAACCAGTGCCAATGATGCTGCTGCAGGAACGGGAGCTCGAACCGTCCGTGTCACTTATTATGCGTTGGCGGCGGGCGTCGTTACTGGGCCATTTACTGAGACGATTTCACTCAACGGCGTCACTTTCGTCAATACGATCGCAACCAACATTTGCTTCATCGAGAAGATCGAAGTCCTCACGGTTGGATCGGGAGGAAGTAACGCAGGCGTCATCTCGCTTATGTCAGCGACAGGCGGCGGCGGTGTTGCTGTTTGGAGTGTCGCGGTTGGTGATAACAAGACGTTCGGCTCACACCACTACGTTCCCAATGGCAAGACGGCCAACATCACAGGATTCGTGGGTGGGATCAAAGGTGGCAACGACACGACAGGGTTCTTCCTGCGAGCTAAAGACCCCACGAACGCAAACAGCGCAGAGATTCAGATCAGCGACGCGTTGAGAGTACCAACGGGGTCGCAATCCAATCGGGTGTATGGAACATCGATTGAGGTTGTTGGGCCTTCTCGCATCACGGCCTATGCTGATCCTGACACGGCATCGACTCGTACGTACTTCGCGTCCTTCGACTTCTACGAGCAATGATTCATGGGAGCTCTAGCCACATATCGAGTCCAAGCATCACTTGCGGGTGCCGCCAACAAGGTGATGCTCGGAGTGATGAACCCCGCGGGGTCGAACGTCGTCATTCGCATCACACGGTTCAGCATCTACATTCCCAACTCATCGGGTACCACGGTGGTTGTGAGCTGGGAAGCTCGGATGGCGACAGCACTCGCGGGCGGAACAGCACAGACGCCCACGAAAGCGGACTCGAATGATGCTGCGAGTGCGGCATCGTGTGTGACTGGCGCGACGACCATCACGCCAACAGATCCTTCGCAGCCACTCGTTGAAACCGTTGTGGTGCAAACCAATGCTTTCCAAGCACCAGACGCGTGCCGGTTCGATCTCGCAAGATACCCAGAAGAAAAGCCAGTGGTGCTACATCCGGGTGAAGGCTTCTATCTGAAGCAAATCGAGAGCAACACGTCGACGCACAAAGTTGGCATCGTCTACACCGAGGAACGGCCATGAATCGTTTTTTCATCTACTTCATCGCGTTGATCACGATGATCACGATGATTGCGTGTGCGAGTGGAAATCGCGGAACGATCCCTGAACCCACTGGCCGAGTCGTCTCTGGTTCAACGTCATGCAAGACGTGCCCGGACGTCACGCCCCAACACAAAGTCATTCTTGTGCATGGCCGAAACGACAGCCCTTCGAGATGGAACACTCTCGTCACGAGTTGGAGCTCACGCGGCTTCACTGAAAATACAAATCTCTTCCGGATCGATCTCGCGGCGTACTGCACATCGAACACGTTTTGCGCAATGCTTCCCGCTCCCGATGGGACGGGTGCAACGTACGTAAACGAGAGCTACGCAGCGTGTCTCAAGAGGTACATCGACGAAAAAGTGCCGTGTGATGCGGACGCGGGGACATGCCCAGACATCGACATCGTCACGCATTCGCAAGGTGGCATCGTGGGGAGATACTACGCGCGGTTCCTTGCAGGTGCAGGTTCGCCACCACGGCAGGTAAATGACTTCGTGGTCATGGCCTCACCCAACAACGGCATCACCAATTGCACGCTCGCTGGCTCGTGTACTGGCGTGAATCCCGAAGACTGCCCGGATTCTGCTTTCATGCACAAGCTGAACGGTGTCTCACCACAAGGCGATGGGTCAAACGATGAAACGCCCAACGCGAGTGCGCTTGGACCTGTGCACTACGATGCGATCCTCTCGACGGGAGATAAGACGGTCGTTCCGTGGTGCACGGCCTTCTACATCCTCAATCCGCAAACGCAGCAAGGTGACGATCTGAATTGCTCGGGTTCTGGAAACTACACGCTCGATCCAGACGCCGACTCATGCAAGCTCACGAACGTCCAACACTTGGCCATTCCGTCGAACACGACGGCCATCAATCATGCGTATTGCCAAGTGACCGCGGACTAAACCCATTCTGCGTTAGAGTGGGCTTATGGCGAATCTCTCGCAAGCCGGCGCAATCGCGATCGATGGCAAGAATGCACTCGCGTTCTCAAGCTTCGGAGCTCGCAACACCACGATGCCGGGCATTCAGCCCCGGTCTCTTCTCGTGGGTGAGCGGTACTACGAGCTCGATCGTCTCGAAGCGCACTATCGAGGCTCGCAGCACAATCACAAGGGCTTCGACTTCGAGGGTCGTGTCTTCAGTCCGCAATCAACAGTTCCCATCATCAGCGCGGAGAAGTTTCACCAATTTGTTCCGCTCGCGTCACGTCGCCCAAGCGCGCGGTACCACCTCTCGAAAGTCATCGTTGACTCATTCACGAGCCTCATCTTTGGCGAGAATCGGTTTCCGCAGATCCATGTTGATGGCGACGAACGTGACGAAGACTTTTTGCAGACTGTTTCGCGCGTAGGCCGACTTCCAATGCACATGATCCGAGCTCGCACGCTCGGAGGATCCATGGGCACGGTGGGTGTGTCGTGGGCATTCTACAAAGGCCGCCCTCGGTTCGAGGTCCACAATGCCAAGAACCTCTACGTTCACGCGTGGGCCGATCGGTGCCTTCTCATTCCTGATCACGTGACGGAGATCTACACATTCTTTCGCGTGCAATGGGATGGCTCCAAGAAGGAATTCATCAAGGTCTACTATTGGTTTCGTCGCGATTGGACGCCCGACGCTGATATCATTTTCAAAGATGCGCTCTACGAAAAGGACAAGGATCCATTCTGGGAAATTGACGAGCAAAAGAGCATCGCGCATGGCGATGGTGTCATTCACTTCGAGTGGATTCAGAATCTTCCCTCTGACGAGATTGATGGGTTCCCAGATTACGAAGGCCTCCTTCAGGAATTCGATGCAATGGACATTCTCATGTCTGTTGTGCTCAAAGGCGCCACACTCAATCTCGATCCAACGCTCAAGTTGAAACTTGATCCTGAGCTCGTCTCGCGTTCCGGCGTGCTCAAAGGATCTGAGCATGCGCTCGTCGTTGGCGAGTCTGGTGATGCGGACTATCTCGAGCTCTCAGGCACATCGTTAGAAGCGGGAACGAAGCTCATTGAATCGTTTCGACGCACTGTGCTCGAGACGGCCCAGTGCGTGGTTCCCGATCCTGCAGACATCGCAGCGCAAGGCGTCTCGAGCGTCGCGATGAAGGTGGTCTATGCACCGATGCTCTCAAAGACAGATGTACTTCGTGAGCAATATGGAACAGCGCTTGAACGCATTCTGACCAACATGGGCGAGGTTGCACGTCGAAATCTTCGCGAGCCCAAACCCATGATCGATGAGATGGGCCAACCCGTGATCGATGAGATGGGCCAACCCGCGATTCAACCACCTCCGGTTCTTCTTCTTCCACCACGCATCGAGCAATCACAGACACTCGATCCAATCAGCAAGCTCCCATTAGTTGATCCTGTAACGGGAACGCCGCTACCGCCACGTCCTGTCAAGATTCCGCGTGAGCCTGGCGATGGTGGAGAGGTCAATCTTCAATGGCCCCCCTACTTCCCACCAACGCCTGATGATCAAACCAAGATGGTGACAAATCTCACTGCGGCGACTGGCGGAAAAGCCTTTATGAGCGAAGAGACGGCTGTGGAGCTCGCAGCGGCGGCCTTTGGAGTCCAGCCCACTGAGGAAAAGAAGCGCATGGAGGAAGAAGGCGCCAAGATGGCGGGGCAGCAGGCGGAGATGTTCCCTGGCATTGGTGGCGCTGTGGCGCCAGGGGGCCCGCCACAACCGGTAATGCCGGATCAGGGTGTTCCAGACGAAGGACTCAATCCTGAGGAATCGTGAGCGTTCTAGGAGCCATCCAAGCTAATCGCGAAACGGCGATTCGAATTGCGCAACGGGTTGGAACAACCAACACGCGAGGAATGCTCAAAGATGCTGAGACTCAACTCGTGGAGCGGCTTCGTGCGATGCCTCCAACAGGCACGTTCACGGAAATTCGAATGCGCGCGACGTTGGCGCAGATTCGAGATGTGCTTCGTGGGCTTGTGCTTCCTGGAATGCGTGATCTCGCAATCGATGGCGCAGAGCAAGCGGCAAGCGTCGCAGCTACAGGAACAGTCGATTACCTCAACGCAGCCGAGCGGCAATACAAGGGCATCGGGACACAAGCTCTCGCGCTCGACGAATCCTCGATCATGGATGCCGCGACATCGGGAGCTCGTGCAAGTGTGCTCCGACGTCTTGCCTCAAGTGGCACACCTGCCGAGGGAGCAGATGCCGAGCCGCACAAAGCCAGAATCGGCATTCTTCAACGTTACGGAATGAACGTGGTTGGACACTTCGAGAACATTCTTCGAACGAATCTCCTCACACGTTCATCGTTCGAAGACACGCGCAAACAGATTGTTGATGCGAGTCCCTTTTTGCAAGGAGCTCCCGCGTCTTGGTCAGAGCGCATCGTTCGTACAGAGACGATGGGCGCGTATGGGCGTGCGACGTTCGAAGCGACGCAGGAAGCACACGAACAACTCGGAGATCTCGTGAAGATTCTTTGCGCGACGTTCGACAATCGGACGGGTAGCGATTCGATCGCGTGCCATGGCGAGATCCGTCGTCCAAACGAGCCATTCGAGACGTGGTTTGGATTGATGCAACATCCGCCCAATCGTCCCAACGATCGTGAAATCGTCGTCACACACCGTCAATCATGGCCAATTCCGCCAACACTTGCTTGGCGGCCTGATGGTGAGATTCACGCGCGATGGAAGCTTGAGAAACGAAAGGGTGCAGCTCCACCACGTCCTCTCATGACGACTGTGGACCTTGGCAGTTTCGGAAGAACGCGTTGACCCATTTCTTGATCACGCGATGTTTTGCGCGAGGACGCGAACGGCGCATTAGTGCGTAGATCTGTGCACGAGAGAAGGTGATGGTCAAACACCCATGAGCATCCGTGTTCATCATCATTTCCTTCTTGCCGCATTCTGATACCTCTCCCTCGAACAGGAGATTCTGACCATGGCGACCTACTACATCATCAACACCATCGTATTCGCCGGGGTGAAGAATCTTCCCGGCTCGCTCATCGACAGCACGATCGATGACGTTCCAGGACTGCAGGCAGCGGGCGCTCTCCTTTGGCCGAGCTCAGATGCGACGGTTGCAACTGCAGCAACGAATGCAACGAACGCGCATGTCAATCGGGGCATCAATGAAACCGATATGCAAAACATCATGCAAGCGGCGGTCGATGCCTCGCAGAAAGCGACTGAAGCAGCAGACGCAGCATCGGCATCGCCGGCAATTACAGCGCGCGTTCAAAAGAAAACCGTGGTGGTGACGCAAGCCATGATCGCGGCTCTCGGCGCGTTCATGACTGGGACCATCAACATCGACACAGTGCTTCCGAGCAATGCTCGTCTTCTCGGAGCTCAGGTCGATGTCGCGACCAAGGTTCAAAATGCAGGTGATACAGATGTCACCTCGGTGGACGTCGGCGTAGCCGCTGATACGCAATGTGCGATTAAAGGTGTTGATCTCAAAACAGTGGGCGCTGCGGGTGATGGGCCTGCAGGAGATTCGACAGGGTGGGTTGGACAGAAGAAGAGCGCAGCTCAGCTCATCGCAACCATCACGAGCACCGTGAACCTCTCAACCATCACCGCGGGAGCATTTTCCGTGGATGTATTCTACTTCGTCCTCGCGTAGCCGCTGATCTCGTGCTTGCGTAGATGTGTGTCAAAGCCATTTAAGATCACCACGCCGGCTCCGCTCAACCAAAACGCGGAGCCTCAACGGCAAATTGCCGATCTCAATCCTGCCAAGGATGATCGGCATCTCAACGAAGAGTGCATCAATGATGTGCCCGATCATCCGCCGCGCATTCCGTGGCCAAAAGCAGAGCCACTCGAGCAATCCGGAAAGCCTTTCAAGGTCAACAAGTGACGTGAGGGCATTCTCCGGGTACATCTGTTGAGACAGGACAGGAGAACGAACATGGCAGAAGGCAAAACTCCGGGTGATGCGGCGAATTCCCCTTTCGGTGACTCGAAGGGAGCAACGCAAGCGACGGGTGCATCTTCGGGAGCTCACAACTTCCTTGAAGAGCCAACATCAAACACGTCGGATGGTGGACGCGACTTCACCAAAGAGAATCGCCCACAAGAAGCTGGCGATCCTGCCGATCGTTACAACGAGAGCTCTGTTCCGGATGGTGGAGATTTGCCATTCGAGCAGACTGACGACACGGCGGACAATGATGAACGTGGGATGCAGATCGGACAGATCGTCGACAAGCCGAAGGCGAAACCCTTCAAGCTCTCGGGGGAGTGAACGTGGATTCGATCGTCCTCTCAGGAACGCTCGTCAAAGGACCGCTTGGCGCGGGTGATTGCGCGTTCCCCGCAGGGACGACAACGATTCCTTTCTCGAGCTATCCCATTCAGAAAAATGCGGCGGCTTCGTTTTCTGCGGCGAAACAAGTCGATTCACCATCGGCATTTGCAGCGCTCGATGGTGTCGGGACAAGCGAAACTGTCACGCAAGGAAACTTCCTGTTCCTTCGGACAACAAGTCCATTTCAGCTCCGACTGACAACCAAGGCGGACTCAGGCCCAGACGTCGTGGCCGTCATTCCCGTTCAAGGTCTCGCCATCATCGAATTCCCAACAGGGAATTATTTGCTGCTTCTCGAAGCCAAGGGGTCGGGCACCATCGAATACGTTGTCTCGGGTAACCTGTAGATCAAAGCTAGTGAGAGGGCTTCATCTCTCGGCTAGACATCACTAGCCCGATCCTCGCGTCGGGTGATATCCCTCTCTCGTTCACGCGGAGGACCGTCACATGACCATTGGAATCAGCGCAACTTCTCTCAAGTCGACACTCGACAACGCCAACCCCAACACACTTCCGGACAAATTCCGGACGATCAAGGTTGGCTCTGTGTTGCGTGCAGGCACAACATTCCTTCGCAAGAAGACCCCTGTGGCGAGCTCGTACAGTCTCGCAACGCTTCTCGCGCTCGTTCTTCCGGATGACGCGAAAGCTCACAACATTCATCGCGCGTACGCTCGGACAGCGACGGCGGGGCAGGGAGAGCTTGCCGTGGTCGCATACGGCACCACGCCAGCAACGGGACAGATCGCAGTCGGCCCCAATGGCGACATCGTTACGTTGGCCGCGGATGCCATCACGAGCGTCGATGTTGTCTACCAGCCCGAGAAGCAGGACATTCAGGAGACAACTCTCGCGGTTGCCGCCAACGTCCTCACGCTCCCTTCGCAGTTCACGGGGCAGGGTGTCATCAATCTTCTCGAAGTCGAGGCGACGATCGGCACGTCGGTCGGCAAGAAGATCGTTCTCGTTCCGGGTGCAGGAGCTCCCGCGGCGGGACAAGCGCGTCTCAACCTGGACAAGTCGACGGTGACTTTCGCGGCTGCAGATGCAGTCACGCAAGCACGTGTGAAGTTCTCAACGGTGCCCACAACGGACGTGGATGCGCTCCTCACAGGCGATTCCGGCACACAGTAATCCACGCAAAATCAAGAAGTTACAAGTTTAGACAGATCGATCTGTCTAAACTCAAAATCAGTCGAGGGAGAGAACCATGTCGATGCAAGGAGATACGGGAGTGGGGCAACAGCCCCCTGGTGGCGCGAGCACACCACAACAGGCGCCAACCCCGCCCGTTCAACAGCAAGCGCAGCAACCACCTCCCGTCTCTCCTCCCGTTGCTGCGCCAGCCCAGCCCGCCATCCCCGTTCCCATTCCAGCTCCCGCGGGGCGAGTCCCAACGCGCAAGCTAATTGGTGATGCTGACGACATCCCCAACGACGCCGATCTCATCGAGCTCCCGCCAACAGCTCTCAAAGGACGGCTCGATCGATACGCGAAAAAACAACTTCGCGAGCGATTCGGAACGGACAACGTTGATCAGATTCGAGCGGACCTCGATGAGCTTCGTGTCATGCGCGCGGAGCGAGAAGAGAGACGACTCGCTGACCTCACGGAAACGCAGCGACTCACCGAACAACTTGCGGCGGCTGAACGTCGTGCGGTCGAAGCAGAGACGCGCGCGGAACAGGTGCAAACCGAACGTGTAGTGGCCGAGCAAGACCACCATGTCGTTGCGATCGTCGCGCAACACATCAACCCGCGGTACATGAAGCACGAGCTCAAGAATCTTGCAGAGTACATCTCAGGACTCTCAGATGCAGAGCTCGCTGATCCAGATGCCGTGGTTCAAGCGTGGTGTCAGCGCGCGGTTGCGGAAGATGGAGCGTTGGCCATTCCATCAACGGGCGGATCTGCCATTGGCGGCGCTGGGCCGGTTGTAGCACCCACTCCCGCAGTACCCATTCCAGGACAACCATTGACGAATGGTGCGAACATTCAGCGTCCGCAAAATGTGAATCCTGCGGGGATTGCAGCGCCGAAGACATTCGCGCCGGGACAGGCGGGAAGCGTCAACGACAAGGAATGGCGTGACTTCAAGAGGCAGAACGGTTGGAATTTCTAATCGATCGTTTGCGCGATACGCGGAAGTGAGTGTAACTTCCGGATTGTCAGCTAAACGGTCGAACAACCCCAAATACGTAGGCACGCCTCACGGTAAGAAGGTGGAACGGGGTGACGCGAACGTGAAGGAAGACCCGAGCTTGGTCGCTCGGAGACCACTTCACTCTCGGAGGTCATCCACATGTCTCTTTTTCTCGGCATTCCACCTGCCATCCTCGATCTGAACCAGCGCGGTCTCATCGAGAGGGCGTTCCACGATTCGCTCTATCCGAACCTCGCGTTCCGCGCGGAAGCAGCGCCGGAAGAGTGGCCGATGAACACCGGTAATGAGGTCTTCATGACCCGAACCGGACTTCTCGCGCCCGCCGTTAGTCCACTCACACCAGGTGCGGACCTCACACCCCAGAGCTCCTACAACGAGCAATGGTCGGCGGAGCTCAATCAGTTTGGATCGGCGGATGACGTCGACATGCCAACGAGCGCAACAGCGAACGCATCGCTCTTCATGCGCAAGATTCACACGTTGGGCCTGAATGCAGGTCAGACAATGAACCGTGTTGCACGAAACGCGCTCTTCAAGAACTACCTCTCAGGACAGACCGTCGCGAACACGGCGCTCCTTGCGGGAGCGACTACCATTCAGGTGGCTGCGCTCAACGGGTTCCGGTTCGTCCTGAATCCAACAGTCAGCGCACGTCCAACCCCCGTCAGCACCACGTCACCGCTCGCGATTCGAGTGGGCACTGGTGTCGGCGCCGTGGCTGCGAACGTCATTGGTACCATTCCCGCGGATCCTGCGGACCTCGATGGGCCAGGAACATTGCTTCTCAGCGCGGCACTCGGCACGGCATTCGCTGCAACGCGGACGCCAATCAAAACTCTCGTGGCGCCTCGGATCGTTCGTGCATCGGGCGGCGATTCGATCGATGCCATCGGTCCTGCAGACACATTCGTCTTGCAGCAAGCCATCAACGCCGTTGCGTTCCTTCGCAACGCGTCGGTTCCGCCGCATGAGGACGGCTTCTACCACGCGCACATCTCGCCACTGGCGAATGCGCAAGTCTTCGCAGATCCCGTGTTCCAGCGCCTCAATCAGAGCTTGCCTGAGCACGTCATCTACAAGGAAGGCTTTATCGGCACGCTCTCTGGCGTCATGTTCTTCATGAACACGGAAAGCCCAGCGCTCCTCAACAGTGGACAGCTCATCGACACATCTGCTGCAACGGGAGCTCCCGTAGGTGCGATCGGGCGGTACGCGCGCGAGCTCGGAGCCGAAGTCGTCAATGGCAACGGCATCAACGTTGGTCGCGTCGTCATCACGGGGCGTGGCTCGATCTATGAACGCTGGCTCGATGAGCAAAAGGCGTTCATGAGCGAGGCGGGCGTCACGGGCAAGATTGGTGAATTCACCGTCGTGAACAACGGCATTCAGATCTTGACCGAACGGATCCGTCTCATCATCCGTGCGCCGATCGATCGCGCGCAGCAGAAGGTCGGTCTCGCGTGGACCGCTTCCACGAGCTTCCCTGTGCCTTCGGACATCCTTGCGCCAAACGGAGTGGAGCAATTCCGTCGCGCAGTGGTGCTCGAATTCGCGGCGTAGTAGACTCTCACGCGTAAGCCAAGCACTCCTCCTTGGGTTGCGCGTTCAGGTGGGCGACGGGTGTTCATCTCCACGGGTGAGCACCCTTCGTTTTTTTGGAGTACATTCCTCGTGAGGTGAAGGAATGGCACGCCGAGTCCCAACACAAGTCGAAGTCGCGGAAGAGTCGCAAGAGAACGCTCCATCAATGCCCGGTGGCGCGCCAGGTGTAGAACCCGAAGCCAACAAGCCGGCATCGCATCTCGCGGCGCAGTTCCAACCACCCGATCCTGAAGAGCTCGCAAAGCTCCCGCGTCCCAAGGTCTTTCGTGTGACCAATGGAGGGCGCTTCGTTCAGAGCGGGATGCCCGTACAGATCCGCGTTGGGTCGCGCGTCTCAGAGGCCACGCACGATCTTGCCGCGCTCAAACAACAGGGCATCCATCTCGAAGAGATCTTGAGCGGGTGATGGTATTTCCTTTCGAGAAGATCACGCATTACGGAACGCCTGAAGATGACTTCGTGCGCGTGACGGATCATTTTCATCTCGAAGGAGATCAACTCGTCATCGATCGGCGCATTCTCTTGCGTGCATCCATCAATCACATCAGTCTTGATGTCTCGCTTGGTGGTCGCACAATGGTGAAAGAGAGCTCGTAATGCCGGCCGTCGTCACCCCTGAGGAGAAAGTCCGAGCACGCCACCATTTGGGTTATCATAACGTGGAAAGCGTGATGACGTTTCAGCTTGGCGTTCCTGCGGCGATGCAGACGTCATTCATGATCGAAGGCGCGCTTGATCGCATCATGAGCACACCGGGTGCGATTGAGAAGTTTCGCCAGATCCTCTGTCGGCTTGATGCGATTGAGAACCAAGTCTTCTGCGGATCTGATCTCGCGGACGTTGAAGTGCTCGACACCATCACGATCAATCGAAAACGGCTTCGCGAGCTCGCACAGTATTATTCCATCGGATTGGGCATGCTCGAGAACCTCTTAGGCATCGTTCGCAATCCGTGGGACAAGAGGGCATGGGTTCTGTCGGCCGATGGTGGGATCAACGTGCCTGTAGCGGGGTGATGCGATGAAACGATTTTGGTGCTTGGCGATTTTGGGTCTGGTGATGGGGTGGAGTATCGGCAATGCCGCATGCTCGCCGGAAGCCAAAGCCATCACGGATGTCGTGGTGAAGAAGCTTCTCGCTGAGTGCATCGCAGAGAACCCCACCATCGAAGGCGTGGAGCTTCAAAAGGTGTGCGGGTTCGCAGACGATCTTTGGCCGCTCGTGCGAGATCTCGTTTCAGCTCAGAAGAAGGGAATGGCCAAGGCAAACGCAATGCGCGATGCTGGGGCAGATTCTTCCTGTAAGTGATGCATGCTTCCGATCAAGAAGTGGGCAGAGGCCATCAAAAAACTTGATGAGAAGCACGCCATTTGGACGTCCAGAAAGCCTGCTTCCAAACGTGAAGAGACCGGGGGAGAAGAAGCGGCACACGACCTCGAGATGGCTGATGATGGGCTCGTGCCCGCCAAACGTGCGAAGCAGTGGGCTGAACGTCGGAAGAAAGCGGCTTAGGCATGGCAGCGATCAAACAATGGGCGGCTGCGCAGAGCGGCGGATCGATGCAGGTTGGAGAGTGGTACATCCAATCTTTCAGCGACAAGGACATCTATTTTCACGTTGAGTCGGTTCAAAAAAACGGCGGGATGTCGGGAACGCAAATCGAAATCGATCACACACGTCCACGAGCAAATCCGAAGTCCAAAAAAACATCGGTTCCCGTTTCATTCCAGCGATTGTGGTCGAAGTCAGGGCCACCAAGTCACGAAGGTCCGGAGAAGTTCTAAGTGGCTTGCGCATGCGGCATTTGTACGACTTGCATCGCCACACGTGGCGCGTGCGGTCCTCCGCTTGTTGAGAGGCTGCAACCAACCGTCGACAAGCTTCGTCAACGCTTCACGAGCTTCGGTCTGAGGAATTACGTCGTTCTTCTCGTTTGGACGCGATGGGGCGGACTCGAGCGAGGGGAAGGCCACGAAACCATCCTTGCTCAAGTTCCCATTCTCCCAAGGCCCAAGGTCATCGATCTGACCAGCGTGAGCCTCTCAGCCTACTCAGCAGGCCTTCTGCCAGTCGGAAGCGTCCGGGTTGAGGAAATCACTGGGCAGCTTACGGAAGACGTTCTGATGGGCAAGCAGATACCCCCACAGCCCTATCTCGATGCTTGCGGAGCTCCGCACATCGGCGCGGGGCAAGCACTCCCACCCGACATACTGGCGCGAACGAGCTCGGAGATGATTGGGCAGCCATTCGTGCGCGTTCGTGATCGCGTGGAAGAGCCCTTCGAATTCTTCTACGAGATTGTCGAAGACAGACCCAACTCAACGCGCAAGCGGTTCCGACTTCTCTCATCGCCATTTCGTGATCCAGGGAAGTTTCAATGGATGATCACGCTCGAACGCATGAGTGAAGATCGGCAACGTGATGGGCATCTGAGTAGTGAATCGCGTGATGGCATCTGATCTGAAAAAGTGGGCAACGGCCAAGACCAACGCGATTGGTGAGAAGCTCTATGTCGAGCTGGCTGAAGACTATCCGCCCGAAGCTCGCTCATGGGTGCGATCGGTGCCGTGGAAAGGGCCAACGAACGTGCCTCTTTCGGACATCGACTTCTCCGATCGCGAGAGTTGGACAGCGACCAAAGAACCATCGCGTGTCGAGTCGTTTCAGATGAAGATTCGGAATGGTTGGAGAAAGCCGATCATCCTCATTCAGAAGCCGAACGCGAAAACAGTGACGGTAGTGGATGGGCATCATCGAGCACTCGCGTATCAACGTGAAGGATTGTCTGTTCCGGCGTATGTTGCCAACACCCCAACATCGAATGGCCCGTGGGATGGGATGCATCGACGGCAGTACGATGAAAGCGTGAGCAATGCCTGATATTCGGCAATGGGCGTCGTCGGTGGTGGGCGGACCACAAGACTCAAAGGCGCGTCTTCCTTTGGCACAAGATGTCAACCTTGGAACCGCCACACTTCCCGCAGGGCACCTTCCCGGAATGAACGTCCCAGAAGGCGGATCGTCATGTTCCAATTGTCGGTTCGTGGCGATTGATGGGGAACAGGGAACGTGTAACGAGCCCAACTTCCAACAGTGGAATGGCGGCGCGGAGCTCCCTGCGTCTCCGACAACGTATTGTTCCGATTGGTGGCAACCGAAGGGTGATCAATGAGACGTGAGATTGAGATTCGGGGTCGAGGTCGGCGGCCGGCCTTTATCAAGACAAAGCCGAAGACACCCATCGTGGTCATCGAGCAACGAACCGATCCGAAGACGGGTGAGAAGAGCGTCGTCGAGCGGAGTATCCATCCGCCGCGCTAGACCTCATGCCAGTCAGTTTCAATCGAGAACACAGAGTCCTGCCAGTGCCCGATGAATTTGGTCTCTTCGCAAGCGTCGTATAGGACGTGTAGAAGATCGATCAACTCTTGGAACGATGTTGGTTTGAGATTCGTGACATCGAATTTCTCGATGATTCCCAAAACGGATCGCGCGAAAAACCCACGCACACCGGATGGGATCCCTGCGGATTGTTGGTAGGAAACACCTTCCTTTTGCATGATCTCTTTGCGATCTTGCCAAACTTTGGGAGTCACTGAGAGTGTTCGCTCGTTCTCTACCGATGAAGCTGATTGAGTCCACTGGATCCAGAACAAGCAAAGCAACGTGATGTTGCCATCGACATCGTATGCGTAGGTGCACGCTCCTCGGACGTCGGGACCAAGAATGCGCTCGAGATGGTGATCGAGAGCATCGGAGATTTGTTGAACCTGAATGACCGACAAATCTCGGATCAACGCAGGGAATTTCTCCGACTCTTCAAATGTCAGAATTTTGGTGTTGGGATCGAAGTGACGGCACCAACACTCACGGTTGGGAAGGTTGCAGTCTTCACAGCGCGTTGAACGACAAATGCATGCTCGCCGAATGCGAAGGCAAACCGGACATTCTCGTTTGCTCATATCCCATTGATGCCGCGCTATGCTCTGAACCATGTCCAAGCGGTTCGAGAGCAACGAAGCAGGGCAGATTCAAATCCACATCACGAAGGGGTTTGAGAAAGCCGCACACACTGCCATCCATGCTGCAGCTCTTCACATCGTTCAAGACATACAGGTACGACTCATCCCCGCGCAAAAACCTCCACCTGTAGATCGCGGCATCTATCGCGCAGCGTGGCGTGTTCGGTCTACCAAACGAGGTGCGGACATCATCAACGCGTCAGTACAAGCGCCGCTTATCGAGGGCGGCGTACGCGCAGCCAACGTCAAACCAGGTCGCGTGATGATCGATGCGCTCGCGAAATGGGCCAAGCGAAAGGGGTTGGTTGGAGGTAAGGGTAAACGCGCGACTGACGCCGCTCGTGGCGTTGCATTCGCCATCGCGCATAGCATGAGGAAAAAGGGCATCTTCAATCGCGGATCGGCAGGTGGCAAAGGCGGGCTTCGGATCCTCGAGCAGGGGCTTCAAGGTCTTGAAGGCTACCTCAAGAAGGAGCTCCAACGAGCTCTTGGAAAGAGCTTCAAGTAATGGGCATCCCCAAGCTCTCAGACGGCCTTCTGAAGCTCTTTCAAGGTACTCCTTGGGGAGCTGTCGGATTTCCGCCCAAGCCCAATCCGCCCCCACCCGCGGCCGATGGTCGCACAGCATGTCTTCGCATCCTCGCACGCTACATCTCCGAGCTCACATTCTTCCGTGAAGGTGACGTTGACCGCACCACGAAGAAGCGCGGAGCTCCCATCGACTTTCAGATCCCACTCGATGACATCCACATCGAGTGGCCAGACAACGAGTCGGACCTTCGATTCCCATCCATCGCGTTCATCTCGGGCAACGTGCCGGTTGCGTACGAGACGATCGGATTCTCCACTTACCTGCAAGAAGACTCGCGCGATGTCTATGCCAAAGGCACCGTAATTCAGTGGCAATCCGAGTACATAGAGAATCTCGTCATCGAGATTTGGTGTGCAAAAAAGGCGGAACGACGCGCCATCCTCGCTGGACTCGAAGCGGCGTTCTCACCATCTGAGCAGAGCTACGCCCTTCGGTTTCGAGTGCCCGACTACTTCAATCAGCTCGTTTCGTTCTCGCTCGAACAGCGCGAGCTCTTCGATGAACCGGACAATGTTCTGAACCGACGACGCGCCAGACTCACGCTCGACATGCGGTTCACGCTCGTGAGCTTGGTCAACTATCTACCGGTCACCGTTCAGGCCGAAGTTGCAGTGGATGCTGATCCGCAGACGAACGACCTCATTCAGCTCCAAGACCCACAACCCACTGATCCGCGCATTCAGCTCTTGATTGACGCTGAAAAACCGTTCGTTCCCGATCCCTGCGATCCATTCGGACCGCGGGATTCGGAGTGACGAATCGCGATCATTGCCGCAATCCCCCAAGCACGTGTACCTTTCGACGAAACCGCGTTTCGTCGTCTAGGGAGAGATCCACATGAGTGTTTTTTTAAGAAGGTTCCTTTCGGACCCAGGAAACGAGGTCTTTCTCGAAATTGAGTCCGTAAATATTCTGGATTTGGACCCTCCTGCGTCCATCTCCGGCGTCGGAACGGGGACCGTCATTTGTGCTGGCGAGTACGAAGATGGCGAGTTTGCGACGGGCGGGAACGCCAACGGGATGGACAACAACGTCCGCATGGTCGAACCAACAGGGACGACCGACTTCGTCAACTCCCTTGGGGAGCTCGGATACCGTTACGGCGGTGTACCAGGCAACAACCCATCAGCGCGGAAGCGTCGCGTAGACGGAGCTCTTGTTGATGAATTCTGGAACGGCAATGCGTTCGTTCAGCTCAACGGAAAGAAGTTCAAGAGGCTCCTCTGTCTTCGCGTGGACACGAGTGTGGGAGCTGTCGAGTTTCAACGACGCGCGTTCGTAACAGGGCTTGCATCGTTCGCGTACAACCTCGAACCCGCGCAAGTTCTTGCTCTCGACATTGGCGCTGGCCCAGTGAGCGCGACATTCAGCGCGACGGCTGCAACGGTCAACAGCGGTGCGGGCGTCTACCCAACACTCTTCACGGGTGGTGAAACACTCACGCTCGGGTACGACTCGGCGGCCAACTTCATCGTGACGTTTCTCGCAGCGGATCAGACAAAACTGCAGGTCATCGCGCGCATTAACGCGTATGCAGGCTTCACGTTTGCGTCGGATGGTGGCGGCAACATCATCACGTTCACGGCCATTCGGCGCGGAACGGGCAGTCAAGTGCGCATCGTCGCAGGCACGGCCAGCGTTCTCACAGCGCTCAATCTCACGCTCGCCACGACCGCAGGCACAGGCAATGTGTCGGACATCGATGCAGTCGTCTTCAATGAGATCAAGGTGATCGTTGAGGCAGCGATCACAGGAACGACCGTCGAACAAGATTCCTCGGGCCGTCTTCGCGTCAGCAAAAACTTCGTGGCCTCGGGCGACTACATCGAAGTGGGACCGGCCACGACAGCGACGGCTCTTGGATTCGTTGCCACGCAAGAAGGATCGAACGATGGCATCGCAAACCTTCGATCAACAGCGCAGACATTCCCGACTGTTGGAACGGGTGTGCTCTCGCTTGGCGTGGATGATGAAGCCAACTTCAACGTGACGATCGCAGCGGCGCAATCCCAAGCAACCGTCATCGCGAACATCAACACGGCGGCGGGCTTCACGATGGCAACATCGCTCGATGCCACTCACATGCTTCTCCGCGGTCGGAAGAATGGCGGACAGGTTCGCGTGGTCGGAGCTCCCGCTTCGGTCCTCTCTGACCTTGGGCTCATCGTTCAGACCATCAGCGTTCCAGCGATCGTGGCGGGCAACATTCCCGCGGGAACGGTCGTTCGTAATGCGCTCAACACGCGCGTCTTCGTCACGATGCAAACGCTTCGGTTCGATGCTCCGACGCTCATCGGATCGGTCTACACCGCGAATGCCGGACCGTTCTCGGTCAAGGTTCGTCATGCACTCGATGATGGATCGGGGCTTTCAGGAACAGCAGGCACCATCGTTGTGGTGGATCAACCACCCGACCTCGGGAGCTTCGACGTCGTCAATCCGCAACTCATCACCGCGGCGCTCTCCGAAGCGGCCATCGATTCGCAGTACGCGACGGCTCTAGATGCCACGCTTGATCCACAACAGCCTTCACGCGAAGCGAACATCATCTACAGCGCACGTCAGTCGAACGCGCTTCGTCGCAAGGTTCGAGAGAATGTGCTCAGCGCATCGAGCAATCTCTTTGGGCGAATGGGAATGGTCCGACCACCACTTGGGACATCTCGAGCGCAAGCACTCTCGCGTGTGGCGGAACCGGGCGTGGGCGCGTATCGCGATCAACGTGTTGTTTACACGTATCCAGGCGTCCGATCCCTCGTTCCGCTTATCGCGCGGCGGGGTCTCAGCGGTGGTGCAGGCTTCACTGCTGATGGTCTTGTGGACCTCGGTTCAGACGGCTTCCTTGCGTCGATCCTTAGTCAGCTCGCGCCGGAAGAGAACCCCGGCCAGCTCACATCGTTCACCTCGGCGGTTGTTGCGCTCGAGAGCTCGTCCAACGCAGCCAACTACACGGTGGACGACTACAAGCTGTTCCGAGCAAACGGTATCTGTGCACCACGCATTGATGATGGCGTTCTCATCTTCCAGAGCGGCGTCACGAGTGTTGATCCGGGAACCTTCCCTCAGCTCCGCAACATCGCGCGTCGTCGTATGGCAGATTTCATCCAGGACACGCTTGCACGAAGGGGCCGAGCATTCGGAAAGAAGCTCAACACCTTCCAAAGGCGCCAAGCCATCACGTCGGAGTTTCGTGGGTTCCTCGACAGCTTGCTCTCGGCAAACAATCCGGCGTTTCAACGGATTGCGGGCTACACGCTTGATCCCAAGAGCGGCAACACGCCAGACACGTTGGCGCTCGGCATATTCCGACTCATCATCAAGGTGAGGACGCTCTCATCCATCGATGCACTCGTGCTCGAGACGCAGATTGGTGAATCGGTCACGGTCACAGAACAACTGCCCCAAGCGGCCTAATCATCTAGTGTTGTAGATGCACTAGAACCGAGGATAAGAGGTCATCAATGGCTGCTGAGAGTAGGATTCGAGGACAAGAAACTTCTGTGCTCATCGTTCGAGATGGGGCTCTCGAAGCCTCACTCGTGGATGTTCGAAACTTCAACTTCGCACATCAACTCGAGATTCAGTCTCAGGGTTACCTTGGTGAGAAGTCAGAACGCAAAGATGAGATCTACAAGGGCGTGAAGGGTTCGATGGAGCTTCACCTCCATAACCAAGAATTCATCGCATTCGAGCAAGCGATCCTTGATCGAGCGCAACGAAACACACCCGACGTCATCTTCAACATCACGTCGGTCCTCTCGTTCCCAAACGGACAGACGCCGACCTTCTTGTTTGCGGACGTGAAGTTTGGGGAGATTCCACACGACTTCCCGGATCGCGCCGAGTACGTCTCGGTCAAGCTCGACTTCGAATGTGAAAGGGCCATAGCCACTTCTAGTTAGTCAACAACCCAACCGAGTGCTGTTGGTTGGTTAATCGAACGAGCGTTCACGCAGCCCATTCGGAAGAAAGGCCCTCATCGAAAACGTGCATGATAAGGTTCCTTCGCTACGGAGGGACTCATGGTCGAACAAGTCGAAGAGAACGGGCAAGCGGACATGCCGGAAGAGGAATCGCCTCTCGAACGGATGGGAACCGCTCTAACGAAAGATACGAGTAACGTCATACCTGAGTGGTTTGTCACACCTGCTCAGATGAAAGCGCCACCAGGTCGGAAGATCGTCATCATGCGATTTCGTCCTTCATGGACACTTGCTCCTGAAAAGGGTGAACGCCAAATTGTGTGTTGGCAACTCACGGAGCTCGAAGAGCATCAAGCGGCGCAACGTGCACGTGGAGATGATCGTCGTATGGTTCACGAGATGGCGAAGCAATGCATTCGCTACATCGATGGGCAGCGTGTCAATTGGACCATGACCCCTGGTATGGGTGCGAACATCAGCGCATTCTGGGATGAAATTGGAAGCGCGTGTAGAAAGCTCGTCATTCATTACTACATCAAGGCCCACACGTTGCCCGATGATGATCAACTTGATTTTTTCTCCAATTGCATCACTTCAACGATCTCAATGCCGGCCGAGTAACTAAGCGCGATCTTCTTTCATCGCCTGTTTTTGGTGCGTGGTGTGAGTCGTGGAGTGATGCGTCGTGGCATTTGCGAGTCGCAATCGATCCCGTTGCGCTTTTGAATACACGTAGGAAACAGAAAGCGTTTTGCGCGCGCTACGGCAGACAATCGTGGACGCAGTGGGCTAATCTCCCAGTCACCGATCTCATTGAGGCAACGAATTTCATTGCGAAATTGGTCTCTGAAGAGAATGTATTGATGGAGGAGCGATGACTGAAGCTGCAGAAGTTCACGTTCGGCTCGTCATTGACTCCAATGCAAAGAAGGAGACTGAAAAGCTCAGAGATGGAATCTCCAATGTCAACAAGAGCCAGAAGAAATGGCATGGCGGCGTTCTCGAAGGAAAAAAGATTTGGGGTGGAGTTGGTGACGCCGCGAAGCTCGGATTAGGTGTTGCCGCAGGTGCAGCGGTAGCCGCTGGCTCAGTAATGATCGGTGCCGCGACTGGCGCTGCAAGCGCGTACATGGAGAGCGCTGCTCAAGTCAAAGCGCTTGCCGGAACGTTGACTTTGCTTGATGAGTCCGGAACGTCCTTCAAAGACATGAAGGACGTTGCTGGCGATCTTCAAGATCAACTCGAGAGCGTTGCCTTTGCATCGGGACAAACTCGAGATGCGATGATGGCGACATTTACTAACGTGATTGAACGTGGTGGAAAGACCATTGATCAAGCGGTCGAGCTCACAGAAGCCATGGCGTCGGCAGGTCGCGCCATTCCACAAGGCGCCGAGGGAATCTCCGAAGCTTTCGAAGCCATTGAGATGGGAATCATCCGTGCGAAAAATCCAATCGTCGGAATGATTTCAGCAACTCATCTCCTCAAGGGCAACGCCAAATCTGTCGCGCAACAGATGCAAAAGATGTCGCCAGAAGCTCAGATGAAGTTGGCGGAAAAGGCTGTCGCTGCAATGGGTAAAAAGATGAAGGATGTTCCTCTTGGTATTGGAGAGATGACCAAGGGAATGGAGCTCTTCGTTGATCGGCTAGCCGCGGCTGCAGGCGCTCCGATTGTCAAAGCCATCGGTCCGGTTATGGGCAAAGTTCATGGATGGTTGCAGGACAATCACGCGCTTCTTGGAAGCATTGCGGTGAATTTCGGTAACACGATGGCTCTCGGAGTCAAAGCTGCAGGTCCATTTGTTGACGAGCTCATGGGCATCGCGAAAAGTATGGCGATTGAAATGAACGCCACGACAGGACCAATGGCCGATCTTCGAACAACGTTTCAATACATCTATGACAATCGCGGTCTTCTTGCGAAATCTTTTAGAGATGTTGCTAGGGCCATGAAAGACGTGATGTTGCTGACCGTGAAAGGCGTTCAGCAAGCGGGCAGTTTTTTGGGATCGGTGATTGATAAGGCTTCGAAGCTCGGAGAGGGTGGGAAGGCCGCTGCACAACAAGAGGCACTATCCAAAGGCAAAGAAGCTGCGATGGCAGGGGTACGCTCAAAAGAGGGTGCCGTTGGGTTTGAGAAAAAAGCGGGAGTTGTATCTGCGCGCGCTGCCTATGCAGATGCAGGTGGAGCTCTCGAAGACTTCGACAAGGACATGCAATTCGCGATGAAAAATCACGCGATGATTATGGAAGACGTTAATGCCCAAGCTCGTGCGGCGATCGGCGGCAATGCAACAGCATTTTCCAAAGCATGGGAGGAAGCATCCGGCTTCAATGATGCGGAATCCATGAAAGCGGCTGCAACATTTCTGGACGGAAGCGAAAAGCTCAAAGATGCATTGGTCAAAGGCGGCGACAATGTTGTCAAGGGAGGTCTTGATGCGTTCATCGCCAAGCTTAATTCCCTTGGTTTGAGCAACATCGCCGAACAGGTTGAAACGAGCCGCACGGAAGCGACCAAGGCAAAACTTCCCATCGGAAAAACTCCCAACATCAATCAGACCTTCACAGGCTCGATCAATGTGAATCAGGATTTCAAAGACGAAGATCCAGAGCGTGTGGCCATCGTGTTCCGAACCGATATCGCGCAACACGGTCTTGCCCGACTGGGAGCGCGCACGTCAACATAGGGCACGTGATAGCTTTGGGGTATGGCAATGCCCACCATGATCGGCAAAACGGCTCTGAACCCCCGTAGCGGAGCGCGACAACCCCTCGATGAAGACGTCTCTCCAAGCGATTTGGAGGACGAATCCGAAAGCCTCTCACCTTCCGGTCAGGATGCGCCCAACGTGAAGGGCGGCAAGCCCAACCCCCTCAAGTTGTGGGCGCGGAGTATGTTGGAACGCGGAGCGTGATTCGTGCCCTTCGATCCAACAACCCTCGGTTACGACTCTACGTTGATCATCGAGGAGACTGGTCCTGCAGGACCGGGAAAGAAGCCACGTCGCATCGTGCTCTTGGGATCGGGGCTTCCTTTCATGGGCTCGGAGTGGGCCTTCGAAAACAACGTCATCACCACATGGTATCCAGGTAACCCCGTTGAGGCGACGCAGCAAAACCTAGGACCACGCGAGCTCCCTTCCACGTGGCAAGGCGATTGGCGTCGTACGCGTCTCAGCAGAACCCCATGTCGGTTCACCAACGATCAAGGCGCCGAAGTTTCAATCATCGATCCACAAGGCCTCCGAGAGGCGTTCGAGCTCATTGGTCGTTCAGGTATTCGGCTTCGCGTGACGTGGTCTGTCAATGCGAACGAAGGCCAAGGAAACAGCGCAAGCGGGTTTTCTCAACTCAAGAACACGCAGATCCTTCGCGAAGGCCTGATCAAGAACGCGCACTTTTCATTCATCCGTCACACGGACATTGGATGGACTGTTGAATTCAACTGGGCATCACGTGGCGGCACTCAAGACCGCGTGGTCAGCGTTCGATCGGATGAAGATCTCGATGCAGCCTCGAACGCACTTCTTGTGAACGCAGCAGGCATCAATTTCGCGCTTGAGTCATCGATCGTGAAGGCGAAAAAAGACGTTCGAAAAAGCGCAGTCAAATTCTCGCTTGGGCAATTCGAAGCCCTCGCCAACGCACCACTTCAAGCCGTCAATTCGTTCAATCGGCAGATCCAACAGAACGTCTCGCAGATCAAACAGCTTGGCTCAGTCATCAACACGTTTCGAACGCAGCCAGCGGCCATCACGGGCAGCTTCATCAATCTTGCGAAAAACACGCAGTCCATCGCGATCAACTTGATCGATACGCTTGGGCGACAACCACCCGAGGTTCAAGCCAACAAGACGCGCGTGGCATCACTGCTTCGAGCGAATCGTTATTTCGCGTCTGTTGCCGAGCAAGCACGACTCACAGCCGAATCTTCGCGAGATCTGGCGCTTCGTCTTCGAGCTCCACTCGTGCAGCGTGGAGGAGCTCCCGTCATCTCGGTCCAAGAGTCGCAAACGACGCGGGCGGGACAGGTTCTCGGCGTCCATGTTTGCCATGAAGGCGACACACCTCAGAAGGTCTCGATTCAGTATTACAAGACGCCCGACCACGGATCCGACATCCTTCGAGCGAACAAGCTTCCGCTTTACCAGCCATCATTTCTGCCTGGTGCTGTGCTCATCATCCCAGCACTCGGCAATCACCCCAGTTCGCTCTAGATTGGTGCGATGCCGCCGCTTGAGTACGAACCACAGACCCTTTATCCGAGTGCACGCGTCACGCTTGCGATTCGCTTTGACGAATTCAAATACAGTGGATCGGCAGATATCGCGAAGATTCGAGACCTCAAGCCCATCACACAAATCAAGGGCAACAAGGACCCACGTGGTGCACTCAAGGTTGTGGATGATCCAAGCGCGCCAACAGGCGTCAAACGATTCTTGCTCGCAGGTCCCACGACACCCACGACCAAGACATCTGTGGGCACCACGAGTATCGACGAGCTCACGAGCGACATCCAAGGCATCATCCCGAAGAAAGCCACATGGCATGTCAATGGGATCCAGAATGGAGACCAGCTTGATCTTGAGATCAAGTGGCTCGACATGCCGCTTGATCCACGCATCATCCGGTCGTGCGCGGTTGACTTCTACCTAGGCACCATCCCCGCGAATGAATTCGCGAGAGGAATCCAAGGCGAGACGACCGAAGGCGCGCACATTCCGATGAATCTCATTCAAGACACATTCCGTGACCAACGCGGGGTGATTCGATCAAACCGCCGATTTCGAGGATGGGTCGATGAGTGGGAGATGAGCTGGACGGACGATGAACCCATCATCAGTCTCAAATGTACGGACTACACGCGACTTCTCTTGAAGCAACAACAGCCCATGGGTGGAAAGATCGACATCAAAAAGCCGATCGATGAAGCCATCGCGGAATACCTGAAGCAGTTTCCTCAGCTTGCTGGCATGACGGTGGAGTATCGGCCTGCGGAGCTCGAACGTTCAAAAATTCCTGTTCTCAAAGATGTGCTCAACAATGCTGCGCACGATGCCAACCTAGGACCCCCGAGTCAGGGCGGGGGCGGTGACGATAACACCGTGTGGGATTACCTCGATGTTGTGGTCAAGATGACCGGCCACACGATCCGTGTCGAGGATCTGCACATCATCATCCAACGTGCGACGTCGCTTCTCGATGGGCGAGCAACGCCGCGAGAGGGTGATCCCTATTTTCCTCGTATTCGAGAGAGTGGCGCTTACGACGTTCGGACGTTCGTGTGGGGTCGCAACATCTCAGAGATGAAGGTGAGCCACAAGTACACGCATCAAGAAGCAAAGGGCATTGAGTGTCGATGCTCCTTTCCAGGACGAAAGAAAACGCTGGTAGCGCGATTCCCTGAGAAGAAGGATCGTCCCACACATCCTCTGCCTGGTGGCGCGGGAGAACAGCATTGGAAAGTGGTTCTCGTAGCGGGCGTCAAAGACGAACCGACACTCAAGCGCATTGCGGAGGACTATTACAACAACGTCTTTCGTAACGAGCTCCTCATTCAGCTCAAGACCAAGAACATGTCGAGTTTCGGAGGCGACGCGTCTGATCCTGATTTGCTCGACATGAAGTTTGGCGACAACTTCAAAATCATCATCGATCGTGGTCCCTACACTGTTCAAGGCGTCATTGAAGATGATCTCTCGAACGCACAACGCACGATCACGCGGCTCAAATCGATTGGGTACACGCAAGACTTCGCGGAGAAGGCAGCAAAGGCCTACACGAATGCAGGGTTTCAGCGTGTCTTCCGTTTGAAACAGATGAGCGTGACGTGGGATATCGATGAAGGCGTCTCAATTGATCTCAGTGGGATCAACTACGTCGAAGCGCGCGCAGACGCCCCGCTCGACGACGGCACCACAATGCCGACAGGCAAGAAGTAATGCACAACTTCCTCGATCTCGCGCTACTTCGACAAGCCGTCAAAGGACCAGGCATCGATACGAGAAGTTGGGTGAGCTACGGCACCATCGCTGAAGATTCTCCCGACTCACACAGCGTTCGATTCAAAGACGAAGAAGGCTTGCCGTTTCCAGAAGGCCCGCTGATCTCTGTTCTGCTTCATCCTTCGGGCATCCCCATCACATGCCGTGTTGCCGGAGGAGTCGGAGGCATTGGAGAGGCTGACTGGGCGCCATTCCTTCAAGGTGATGAAGTCATCATCGTCATTCCAGAAGGCAACACGCACGCAGCGCCCGTCATCGTCGGACGCCTCAACAACGAGCTCGACACCTTTCCGCTCGTGGTTGCGGGGCAGGACGTCACTGAGAACACGTTCGCGTTCAGGCGAATGCGCACGCCATTCATTCTCGAGACGTCTTCGAGCTACCTCGTTCGGAGTGCAGTTACGGGAGCTCAGTTCGGCATCGACCAAACGGGACAGGTCATCTTCAACGATGGTGATGGCTCACGCTTCTTCATGGGCGCGGATGCCGTGGGCATGTCGACCGCGGATGGTTCAACGAGCATGCAAATGCTCGTGGCCGAACAACAGATCATTCTGACTGCAGGGAACGTCACGAGCTTTCTTCTTGATGCGGTCTCTTCGATCCTCACGACAAGCGGCACGCTTTCCATTGGCACGTCAGGGCTTGGTGTTATGTCAGGGCTTGGTGTTGTGCCAGGCGGAGCTCTTCAACACGCGGTGACGCTCGAGCAGGTTCTCTCGCTCTTGATCAATTGGACGATCCTCCTTGCAGGTCCCCAAGGATCAACGACGTTGGCATCTGAGCTCGGAGCGGCGGGCAAGCTTCTTTCCACCGTTCCAAGTCCGTTCCCTCAAGCATTCGACACAGCGCTGTCTGCGATGCTTCTCCTCGCAGCGAGCCCTACTCCAAGCACACCCACGACAGCAGGCGGGAGTTACTTCACGTGGCCTCTCACCTTCACGCCAATTTTTGGTGGGGTCAGTGCGGCTCTTGCTGCACAAGCAAGCGGATCGTCAATCGACCCAACAGGATTCGTTCCTGGTATCGGTCGATCCGGCTTCATGTACTAAACGCGCTACGCTGGGGAGCATGGCACAAGGCAAAGCGTGTGATCTCCCATCGGCAGATGCATCGTTCAACGCACCATCTGTCAACGCATCGCTCTGTAACTTCTCGATCAAGCTCCCATCCTTCAAGGTTGGGTTCAACTTCGCGCTACCCGCGTTTGCGCTCCCATTCCCAAAGTTTGGCTTTGCGCTCTCCTGCGATCCATCCGCCCCCATCAGCGTGAGCGCGGGGCTCGAGTTTGGCGGTGGGAAGGTCGCCTGCTTCGACGTCTCACCTGATTCGTCCGACGTCTGATAAGACTTCGGGATGGCTCTTCTCGCACAGATCAAGCTTGTTCAAGGATTGAGTACACCTCCTGCGGGACAGGCGTTGATCGGAGTTCTCACAACCACGGTTGTTGCCTCAAATGGCAATAACGCAGGAGTGGTGACGTGGGCATGGAGTGTCATCGACAAGCCGCCAGGCAGTACGGTCGCAGGACCGGGGCTCGTATCCTCATCGCCAACATTCTCATTCGCTCCTGATGTTCGCGGCGGGTACCTTCTCGAGCTCACTGTCCGAGATGCGCAAGGGGTGTCCTCCACCGATCGCCGCGTCTTTCAGGTGACCGAAGCTTCGGGCTACATCATTCCACCCTTCGAAGCCAAAGCATCCGCATTCAATTTCGGGGGGCAGACGCGTGGATGGGCGAAATATCTCGAGGAGCTTCTCCGATTTTTGATTGCCGGCATCGGTGGTGCAGCGGCTGTCATCTTTGATGGCGGCGGATCACAGCAAAACCTCCGCTCGACTAAGACAAATCAGTCGCCAATCAACAACACGAAGACAGGCATCGTCAACTTCGCGTCACGAAGCTCTGGTGGGACAGCAGGCGCCGTAGGCGATTACGTGACGATATCGGGTGGTGATCGTCACGAAGCGGGCTCCACCGGAGCTACCATTTGTGGTGGGCGTGCGAATGAATGCAATGGTGTGGACGGCGTCGTGGCGGGAGGAACTAGTAATACCGTTGCCATAACTTTGGGGTTTGTCGGCGGTGGTCAAGGCAATAGTGTGATTGCCAACGCTGGCGGGTGTGTTCCTGGTGGATCCTATGGGACGGCCAGACGCTCGGGCGAGATGGCCCATGCCGATGGCCCCCTCAGTACGATCGCACGTCGACAGGCATCGCAATACATGGTCAGAGGCCTATCGACCGGTGCACCCGTCGTTCTCTTGGACAATTTGGGCGGCCAGCTCATAACACAATACGGGAGAATGTATCTCATTCTCGCGAAGGTCGTTCTCCAGAGGACCGATGCGGTAGGTCAGTCTTCGCAGACACATATCCTCACTATTCATCAAGACACGTCTGGCTTTTGTGTCATCGACCAAGACTCACAGATCAATGTCTTCGCTGGATCTAGCGGCGGCGTTGTCGCATTTTCTGTTACGGGGGCGGATGGGAATCTAGTTGCCACACTCACCACAGGAGGTGAAACCGTTGATGCCTTCGTTGTGTACGACTGGGCCGAACTGACGAATGGAGGCATCTAATGCCTGTTGATTGGGAAGATGAACATCGTTTCGGAGATCACGAGACGTTTGATACGGCTATTAGCGAACATCAAAACCGCGGATTCAGTGTGGATGATGATGCGAGCTCGGAAGAAACTGAAAGGTACTTCCGAGGCTCCGTGACGAATTGGTTAAACTCCGGATTCAAGATTGATGAAGAAGCGACCAAGAAAGAGATGGAAAAAACCAAGAAGCGGTGTGCTGTGCTCAGAGGTCTCGACGCAAAAAAAGAGATGATCTCTGTGACAGTCACAGCGCCACGGTGTGTCATCATGACTCGAGAGATCTCGAGCCGAACACTCAAAATCTGTTTTCGGATGGCAGAATAACAATGCCAGGTTGGGGAAGTGGTCCGTGGGGGGATCTTCCGTGGGGAGATGATGACGCCACCTTTGCGCTTGTTGCCGCCCTCGCTATCCGTGAAAACGTCATTCGCGTTGCGTTCAACCAACGTGTTTTTCTGAACGGGCTTCTCGATTCGTTCGATGCGAGCACTCCTAATAAATGGTCGCTAACTCCTGACACATCAACCATGGGGTCAGATGGGCAAGTAGCTCGGCTTGCAACCGTCGTTCGCGTAGAGCTCAGCGATGTCGATCCAATCAATGTTGGACATTACGTTGATCTCACACTCGATCGTCCGCTCACCTCACATCCCGCTCAATACACACTTGATGTGAACGCGGTCTACAACGAAGATCTCACCGAATTCATCCCTGGCGATACACTCTCCATCCCCGCGGTCTTCAAACAAATCGTGCCTCCGAGCTTCGACACGGCGAAGCAATCACGCGACATCGCCAATCCTCAATCTCTCGGCGGAACGCTTCTCTCGGGAGCTCCGGGGCTCGAGTCACTTCTTGGGACGCTCCGAACAGACTCCACGGGTGACTACTCGTTTGATCAAGGCAGTGACCAGATGCGCAAGCGCATTATTCGACGACTCATCACGAAGAAGAATGCCTTCGCGCACCTTCCTGGATACGGCGTGGGCATTCCGTATCTCGGCAAACAGCTCCTTGTCGCTGCACGTCTCGCCGCAGTACAGGCGGACGCACAAGTGCAGATCCTTCAAGAACCAGACGTTGCCAACGCCACAGTGAAAGCCATCATCGATCGACAGAACCCAAACATCGTGCGCTTTCAGATCTTCGTCACACCGAAGCAAGGCGCGCCGTCCAATTTCGAGGTTCCGTTCAACACAGCGGGGTGAGCTGATAAGGTCGGGGCATGCCTCCCGACCTTCCGACGCGCAGCCAATTATTTACGCTCGCACGTGACTATGTCACGTCGCGCAACACAAAGATCGATCCCAACCAGGTCAACATCGAAGGCTCGGAGTCCAACATCATCGCGGGGACTTCAGCCATCCTCGCAGCGGCGTGCATCGCGCAACTCGGTGGACGAACAGCCGCTCTCACGCTCGATGGGTGCGAGACGGATGAAGACCTGGATCGGTACGCGTTTGATCGCTACCAAGAGCTCAGGAAGGGCGCCTCTCCTGCGCTTGGAGAGGTCACCATCTCGCGCGTGACAGTGGCGGGTGGAGCAGGGTCGGTTCCCATTGGAACGAAGCTTGGAACGCTTACAGGCGTTGAGTACATCACCACAACGACGGCATCGTTTGGTGTGTTGGATCTTGTATCACGCGCCGATGTTCGCGCCGTGGTCGCAGGTAAAGCAACGCAGGTCGACAAAGAGAACATTCGACGGTTCTCGAGTCCCGGTGATCTCTTCGATCGCACGCTCACTGTCATCAACGCAGCGGCGACAGCGGGTGGTGAAGATGCCGAAGACAACGAGACGTTCAAAAACCGTTTGCGAGATTTCTGGCGGACCGCACGACGCGGGATTCTCGCAGCCATCGAGTTTGGTGCGAAGACGGTTCCTGGTGTCGTCTCAGCGATGGCGATCGAAGTCTTGTCGACAGGCGGGCAGCCAGCGCGACTTGTTCAGCTCTTCATCTCTGATTCGTCGGGCGTTGCTTCTGATCAACTCGCGAGTCTCGTTTACGCCGCGCTCAACGAATATCGCGCGGGGGGCATCCAGGTTCTCGTGTCCACATCTGTTCCGCTCATCGTCAACATCAGCCTTCATCTGACATTCCGCGCCAACATCGACACAGCGACACTCACTGACAACATCAAAGCCGCTGTTGAAGTCTTCGTGAACAGCCTTCCGGTCAATGGGACGCTCTACCGCGCGGAGCTCAACTCTGTTTTGCAGCGTTACGTCGAGGATGGACTCATCGTGAACGACAGCACCATCGTCACGCCAACCGGTGACCTCGTGCCCACAACAGGGCAGACGATCCGAACGACTTTGGCCAATATTACGGTGGTTTGATTCGTGGTTTCGTAGAGTTACAGGTTTAGACAGATCGATCTGTCTAAAATCTCTAAGGTGGACTGAAGCGCATGACGACCCCCAAAACCGGAGCTCTGACGTTCGATGATTTCCAGGCGATTTGGCGAAGCATCGTCGATCGTGAGTACCGTGAACCACTCGAGCGCGCGGGCGATGGGCACGGCATCGAGGTCTTTGCGCAAGCGTGGCACGTCTTCGAACGCATCTCACGCGCCATCGATATCACCACGCAAGCCATGTTCATCCTGCCTTGGAGTGGACAGACCAACCCATCAGCGGCGGGAGAGGCCAAGGCAACTGTTACGCTTACGTTCGCGCGAACGCTCTTGCAACGAGCTCCTCTCAGGCTCGCAGCAGGAACAATCTTCGCCGCGCATCAAATCGTTGATTGGGGTGAGAACATTGGCGAAGAAGTTCTCACGGGGCTTCTGTACGTCCTAACGGATGATCTCGTCTTCCAGCCTGGCGACAGTGGACCGTTCACAATCCCTGCCGAAGCCGAAAAGGCGGGGTACAGCTACAATGACCCTCAACCCAATACGATCGTCGTCATCCCGCAAGTTGGGTACAACTTCGAGAACGATCTGGCAGATGTTCTCTTCGTGACGCCCGTGGGGCTCGTCGCTCCGCAGGTCTGTGGTGTCTTCATCCGCGCAGCCAACCAGGCCGACATGTTTGTGTCGGAGCACGTTGGACAGCAATTGCTTCTCACTGTGGGCGCCAACGCCGGCAACATTGCGCGCATCAAGACGTTCTATCCGCCCGATGTGCCCAATGGGCTCGGCTCGATGGTGGAGCTTGAATTCACCCAATCGGTTCAAGGATCGGCATTCGCGGGAACGTTCCAGGTTGGGGAGGAGATTTCTTTCACCAATGGCGGTCCTGAGGTGCTTCGTGGACGGCTTTTGGGCTTCCGGACCGTGGGAGGTGTCAAAAACCTTACGTTCGTCGTTCTGAGAGGCAATCCGGCGTCTGTCATTGCCACCACGCTGGTCACCGGAGTTGTGAGCGCGGCGACCTTGACGGTTGCGTCCCTGATCTTCCCGCAAACGTGGGTGGGTGAAACAGGGACGGCTGCCTGGCGCATCTTGCAGTGGGAAGCCGATTGGAATCTCACGGTCACCAACGTGTTGGCGCCTGATGGTGGTCTCGCAGGGTGGCTCGATGAGCTCGGAGCTGAACGCGCGATCGATCGCGCGACCAAAGAATCAGATGTGCTCTACAGGCAGCGCATTGCTGTTCCTGCAGACGTCGTGACGCCCAATGCCATCAAGAGATCCCTCAATCGCTCTCTTGGCACCATTCCTTGGTGCTTTCGAGAAGTCGGCACGTCCAAGCTTCCCGGATTCTTCCTTGATCAAGATGCACTCGACACGGACACGTTCACTATCGCGGGTGTGCTCACAGGAACATTCCTCGCCAATGAACGCATCGTGCTTGAGCAGTTCATTCCTGCGGGACCACTCCTCTTCGTGGTGGGCGGATTTTTCGGTGGGATCCTCGGCGGCGTTCTCTCGTTCATTGCAACGCAGAACAAACCGCCAACCGTACTCACACCACCCGGTTCGTACCGTGTTCGTGGGCTCACGAGCGGCGCCATGTTCGTTTGCTCGGCAAGTCCGGTCATTGGGGCGGGAATCGTCGACAACCGATTCCGATACGTCCTCGATTACGCCTCGTTCCGAGCGTATTTTCTCGTAGGACTCACGAATCTCAGTGTCGGAGAGTTTGGATTCGCGTTCGATGCGGGCCCGAATAACGCATGGGGAGCTCCTATCTTCTTTGATGGGTTTCCTGTGGGCGCGTCAGCGATTTATGGGCGTGCAAGACAAGCTCTCAATCAGGTAAAAGCGGGCGGTGTGGGCTTCGATTTGTACCTCATCGATGAACCTTGTACTTAGTGGAGATGCAGGTTGATCTCACCACGGTACTCAGTGTTCTGAGCACCATCGCGTCACTCGGCTTTGCAGCTTGGCTCACGACTGCGCGCTACGCATGGTCGAACCGAGAGAAGGACATCGATCGTCGCATCGAAGACGTTCGATCCCTCGCGGCTGCGGTCGACACACGCCTTCACACCGAAGAGAAAGCGACCATTCGTCAGGATGGTGAGATCTCACTCGTGAAGCAGACGCACGGCAACATCGACGATGATGTCCAAGAGATCAAGCGGACGATGGTGACAAAGGTGGAGCTCCAACACCTGATTCGAACGACCGATCAGATTCTGCAGAAGATCGAAGGGCGCCGATACACGCCACCTGCCATTGGGCGCGTCGATCCTTCTGAGCTCCCGCCCAAGCGCTAAGGCTTCACGGTTTCGTCAGGCGTTGGCTTGTGAGCGGCAACGGGAGAGCCACGTCCGGCGATGTGCTTGGCGGCGTCTTCTGCGCTCTGCCCGAGGATGAGCGCACCAACGAGATACTTCACCATGCTCTCGACTTGGTCCCACTGGGCTTTGCCGGCGAAGAACGCTCCGAAGGCAGCAGTCACAACAGCAAGCACGATGAGAGCTTTAGAAGAGCCAAGGATGCGCATGAGGGGATTCGTGGTGTTAGGATTCATATCGCACGGATAGCTCAGATCCCTTTGAGATGCATAGGCAACGGTGCTTGACCGGCAGGTCCGCAACGAGACACTGACACCACGGCATCCCACACGGGTGGTGGAAGTGGGCAAGGGAACAGCACACGTGATGCTCCAACGCAGAAAGGCCACCCTTCGAGAGGGCAGCCTTTAGCTGGGAACCGAGTGTGCGGGGCGTTGTGGTTTCCACCCTAAGGAAACGCAGTGTGAGTGCGTTTTGCGTGTATGCCCCACGCGATTGGTCCCAACGCGAATCTATGCAGCCACTCGAGGTTGGTCAACCTCTGAAAGAGAAGCGAGCTCATCGAGCATCGGATTGAGCTCTCGAGATTTTATCCCAGCTCGATAGGTTCCTTCGCCAAGTCCGCGCTCGAAGTGGTTGATCTGGCAACGCACGACAGCATCGAGCTGCCTCATTCCACGCTCGCTTTGGCAGTGTGTCGCGCGATGGATCCCACACCGCACATACCGTTTCATTGCGCGTATCGTCTCGTCGCGCGTCAGACCCCGATAGCAACACGCCGCAACGAGGATCCGGATGGCGGGCCATGATTCATCATCGTCCATGCCTTGCTCGAGAAGTCGAAGCACTTCGAGAACGAACGCCGATCCGCAAAGAACAGCATCGGACGGTCGGATCGTTTCAATGGCAACGGGTGTGATGTGTGGCGTAAGGACATCCCAAAGCGCTTTCACGTTCACGAGTCCTGAACCACCCACGACGCGCTCAATCTCGATGGCGCGAAGATGTGAGCAAGGCTTGGTGATGTCGCGTCCAACGAGCCTATGACCAGCGCCAAGTGGTAATGCGCACGTGCGTCCCGTGCCATCAGAATTGATCTTCGGGAAGCTCTCCACACGCTTTGGATCAGCATCATTGGTGCGGGTGAGTACCAAGCTCCGCCAGCTCGCAGCGATCCTCGCTGCTTCGGTCACAGGTACCGCGTCTTCGAGCAGGATGAACGCGTGATACCCGCGCGGTGTCATCTCGACGTGAACATCTTCATCGAGGCTCATTCGAGCGGCGAAGACGAGCTCACTGCATTGTTCTGCGATCCACTGGCGACGAAGCGTCTTCTGACTGTCTGCAGCGCCGATGGATGGATGGATGCCGTGCGTTTCCCACCAAGGACGTGGTGGTTCTTCGTGCGCATCGAAATCTAGGATGATGAGCCGTGTATGCGTGAAGCCAGAAACGGCGATGCGATCTTGTCCCGAGAGCATTCGCTTCAGAGCATCACGACAGAGCGGAGAAGGAGTTTTCTGCCATCCCTTCTGTCCAACGGGATACCGGTACCTCTTCCCGTTCCGGATGCCTTCCTTCCATGGTTGGTCGTGATTGCTCACACGCCAGTAAGACCGACCACTGAGCTCGAACAACCTCTCGTAAGCCGACACGAGTCCATCCCACTCAACATCCGTTCGACGCTTCCGTTTTCTTGGGTGCCCAGGGGCCCCAACACCCCCACGGATTCCTTCCCCTAGAGAGTGATCCGAATGTGTACGAGAACACGAAGCTTTTTGGAGGAGCTTGCGAGACGACTTTGGGGGAAGTAGATTTGGTTTCACTGAGAGGCGCCTGTTACGCTGACTCGGTCGAGACCCCAGGTGCAAACTGAGGTCTCTTTCTATTTGGATGGGATGGACTGATCTATAGTCGCATTCTCACGAGTGCGGCAAGGATGTCGAAGATGCATCCACTTTTGATTGCTATCCAACAATTGCCCGGTCAGAAATGGGCAAAGCTCCGAAGACGACGCCTTCGAGATGATGAGCTCGAAGAACGAGATGGTGTTCTTGTTGCTGTGAACGCTGAGACCGGCGTGGTGCGACCAGTTTCACAAGCCAAACTTGATCGGCTTGCGGAGATTGTGGCGGAGTCATTGGCATCGCGTGCTCTGAATGCAGCGAACAAGAATGCCATGATCGTTGCTGGCGTGAACGTTCACCGTCTTGTCGAGGTAGCTCGCAACGTTGTGGCAATCCACGCGCAGAGTAAGCAAGCTCGTAATCTCGAGTCGATCAGAGATGCGACGAAGATGTTGCATGAGGCGATCGATGAATTGCGCGCGGTGGTGAGCGGCAAGGATTGAGTATGCGGAAGGCGAGCGACACGGACCTTGAAGCGAATGCAGCGCTCTTCGAATCTCTCGCGATGATTCGTGATGCTCATCTTCCCAACCCGTGTCCAAGCTGCAAGTCCATCGAGGATCACTTCCAATGCATGCGGTGCAAAGAGTGCATCCTAGATGATGGCGCGTTGGATCGGGTTCGTGAATATGACGCTTGCCCAGAATGCCGTTGTACCAAATTCCAAGGCGTCATCATCAAGATCCCTTGGGCGATGACCTTCGCGGAGTCTCTTCGTGAACAGGTTGAGAAGGGTAAGAAACCAACGGCGAAGCAGCTTGCCAAGGTGCACGAGCTACGACTTCAACTTGATCAAGGATTGCCTTTCATTTGGGAGAAGCCAGCCATCATGTGGCTCACACCCAAGATGCCAGTGTGTTGGGATCGCGGTGTTCGATTGCTTGAAGATGCCGGTAAGCTTTCGGCTGATGAAGTCTCCAAGCTTGTGACCATCGGCAATGACGAATTTGTATTTCTCACACAAGCGGCGGCACAAGAGGACATCGATCGCGTGAGGACTCTTCTTCGAGCGTGCATCTACGAATGGACCGGATTCACAGCACTCGTGACACGTCCATATTGGAGGGCTGTGATGACGCGTCTAACTGTGCCTGTATCAAATTCAGTTTCTCTCGAACGCGCAACGCACGATTTTTCGTACTTCATGATTGAGCTCGATAAAGTTCATCTGTGGCTTGTGGGTCGAAAACCACCTCTCGTGCGCGACGACTGCCCGTCACATCTTTTCGAGCTTCGCGATCAAGCATGTCGTGGTGACGATGAAGCCGCACTTGTCCTTCGCGATGCCATCATGGAAGGTTCAACGCAGACCGCGATGAAGCGTGGACGCGTGTGAAACCATCCAAGCGCAAGCCAACACGGCGTGATCTGTTAGTCGTGATCGGACGACTTCAAAATCTTGTTGGTAAGGCATCGGCGCAGAACAATGACCGGAACCAACATCGTGCAGCACAAGTTACCGCGTCTCTCGATGCAGCTTGCGCCCTCTGCATTGAAGCTCGGTCGCAAGATTCTCCCATCGATGACAATCTCGGGCCGTGGGGAATCCAAGACCTAGAAGCGAAAGCGGCAAAGAGACAGGTGTGAGCCGCAAGATCAAAGTCATCATCGACAACAGGATTCGTGTTCGCGTTGGTGACTCGGAGCTCGCTGATCATCTCAAGGCGCGGTTCACGCACGACAACCCCCATCGTGAAGCGCTCCGGTACATGGACATCCCCGGATGGTGGGCCGAACCGAAACGATACGAGACGTGGAACGATGATGGCGATGGATGGCTCTCGGTTCCTCGTGGCGGATTTGCTCGAGTCAAACAAGAAGCTCACAACCTCGGGCGTGGCCTTCACGTCGAAGACCATCGTTGCCTAGGAACGCCCCAAGCTGGCGGGATGCCGGATCATGACCTCTCGCTCTACCCCCATCAGCAAAACGCCGTAGAAGTCATCCTCGCCAGGGAGAACGGCCTTCTCAAGGCTCCTACAGGCTCAGGCAAAACGTCAGTCGCGATGGCCATGGCCGCGAGAACGGGCCTTCGAACGCTCGTCATCGTTCCAAATAGGGTCCTTCTCGAGCAATGGTCCGAACGTGCGCAACGCGAGCTCCACCTCACACGAAAGCAAATCGGTGAAGTGCGCGGTGGAACGTTCAGGATCGGAGATATCACGATCGGCGTTGCTGCGAGCGTGGGCAAGCATGCATCCAACCCTGAGTTTGCGAGGCAGTTTGGAACGGTCATCGCGGACGAAGTGAGCCTCTTCGCTGCAAAGACGTTCTTCTCTGCCATCGATCCTCTTCCGGCGCGGTATCGCATCGGGGTCTCAGCGGATCACAAGCGCAAGGACAAGAAGGAATTTCTGATCACGGATTTGTTCGGTGACGATCCCACGACGCTTCATCAAAAGGATCTCATCGCGAGCGGGCACATCCTCGATGTCACCATCAAGATCGTCCCAACCAACTTTCGAGCGGATTGGTATGGGCTCGGAGAAGAGGATCGCGAAATCGATTTTGCTCGACTCATTCGAGAGATGTCAGAGGATCGTGATCGGAACCGGCTCATCGTCGAGGCGACAAGAGAAGCCGCTCGTGTCGGGCAAGTCGTTGTGTTCGCTCACACACGCGAACACGTCCTGAATCTCGAGCAAGTTATCAGCGGCATGGGAACGAGCACAGGTCTCCTCATCGGCGGCGATGACTACTCGAAGGTGTTTGCGCACACGATCGAAGGTCTTCGAAAGGGACAAATCCAAGTCGGCGTCGGAACGTACAAAGCCATCGCGCTTGGCGTCGACATTCCAAGGCTCGGGTATGGCATCGCGGCGACACCTATTGCAGCAAACAAACAGCTTCTCCAACAAGTGCGCGGAAGGATCTGCCGAACAGCGACGGGCAAGGTATCGGCAACGCTCGTCTACCCGTGGGACCGTTTCGTTTTTCCAACGCACGCAGAAAATCTCGCGCGATGGAATGCGAACACGGTAATCCTTGATCCGATTACGAAAAATTGGATTCCTGCGAAAGATTGGGTCAAGCAAAACAAATCGCGGTAGTAATGCTGTTGGGTTCCACCACCAACCCGAGGAGCAGAACGAATGGCGCGACGTCGACTAGAGAACGGGACTCCATCTTCAGAACCCGTACAACCTCAAGGATTGGTTCCACCTGAGGCGTTCGCATGTCCTTTCTGCAAGAGCAAAATGCTCTCTGCAGAATGCAAACAGATCGACAAGATCACGTGGGCATGCGCGACGTGTAAGGCGGGGCTCTCTCACGCAAATGCAACGACGATCGATCCACCACCCGCCAAGCCGTCAAAACACGAGCCACCCAACGAGAAACCATTCGAAGTGCTCGATGGGAACGAGAAAGAAACTATAACAGTAACTTGGGGTGAAGAGCTCTACACGCCACGACAGTTTTGCTCGTATCGCGTCGGGCCCTTCTCCGCTTCAACGACTGTTCGAAAGGGAGAAACGCGCGTTCATGCGGGGATGCGTTTGATGGAGGAGCTCAGAGCTTTTGCGGATGTCGAACGTCGCGCAAAGCGCCAAGCATTCACACAATCGCTGAGGGAGCTCTTCAATGAGACGAAGGCATCATGACCGCGCGCAAGAGAGATCCTCAGTCCGAGATCTTGGCGGCGAAGGGTTACCTGGATGAACCAGAATCCAAACCTCCTGCATCCCTTGGTGATTGGGCGCAAGCCAACAAGTCGAAGACTCCTCCAAGAAACGGAGTGGCATCGAGCTCGATGAACAAGGCTCTCGCCGAAGCTGAGAAGCGGACGGAGACAGAGGATTGGGCGGGAGCAAAGCCACTCGTGTTCGTCGCGCTCTACCAAGGGCTTCACACGCATGTCTATGGCGTAGAGCCAGGCGAGCTCGGAACCAAAGAGCGCAAATTCGCAGCGTGTGCGGCGGCGCGCATGCTTAAGAACGAATTCGATAATGACGCCAACATCATGGCGGAATTCTTTCGGTGGACGTGGAAACGTGAAGCGAGCAAACACAAGTGGCGCATTGAAAATCAGCGCCCACACTTTCGCATCACGTGGCGACTGATGTTCGCGCGGACGTTGCTCACCGATTGGAAAGTCGAAAAGTTCAGTCCGCGTCATTCGCGTAAGGAGCAGGGCACGTGATCGCACCTCCAAGCACTGATCTCACGAAGACTTCTCACCCATGGGCCGTCTATCTGCACCACCGGGCACGTGTGCTGCGTTGGCTTCATGATCAGGGCAAAACGCCAGAACAAATTGTGAGTGAGCTATCGATGGATCCGATGCAAGTGCGATTGATTCTGATGACCGTTGAGGAGCATCCCGAGACTTACGATCAAACGTCGCCTGTTCCAATTCCGCGTTAGATCATCATGGCAAGGCGTTTGATAGCGGGGCCCAAGAAGGCTCAGGCTGAGGCTCGTCCGATTTCCGTACCTCACGATCCAGTGAGTGAAGCGGTCGTCATCGCGGCATGTGCTCACGATCGAAAGATTCGAAAGACGCATCTTCGAATCCTCCGCGTCGATCACTTTCTCGTTCGTGAGCACGCTGAGATTTGGACCGCGTTTGGTGAGCTCGAAAAGCAAGGGCTTGAATACGACGTCGAAGCGATCGAGCGCTTCTCGAGCGCGAAGGCCGCGCAGACCATCCAAGAAATCACCGAAGCTCGCACAGACGTTCCGCCAAATCTTGAATGGCACGTCCAGAATGTCATTTGGGACAAGATCCGAGCCGATGCGATCAAGGGCCCTATTGCATCTTTCTTTGAGGCAGTTCGCGATCCAACGGCGGATCAAGATCGCGTGCGCATGTTTGCGCGACAAGTCTCGACGGCATTCGAAGGAGGAAACGATCGAAGGTTTCTTCTCGATGGCAAAGAGATGGTTCGCCAGAACATGCGCGACCTCGATGCGCGTCGCGAAGGACGAGAGACGTTTCCTTACGGCATCGATGGTCTCGATCTCTATGAACCTGAAAACGGCATCTCGAGACGCCGTCTTGTTGCGGGCACAAGGCCGGGCATGATCACGGTGGTGACTTCGAGCTCGGGAGCGGGCAAGACCACGGTGACAGCTAACATCACGCTCGCTCTTCGACGTTTGCAGCGGCGTGTTCTCTATTGCGCATGGGAGATGAGCGGACGACTCACGCTCGAGATTTTGGCGGGGATGGAGCTTGGTTGGTTACGTGCAGATCTCATGAATCCTGACAACGCGCCGACAGATGCACCCGTCAACACGCGCGAAGGTCAGATCGCGCTTGAGGAGATGCAACACGAGCTCAACAAATACATTCGATTCGCAGAGAATCCTTTCAAGAAGCGCATCGCAGAGAAGCCGTCGAATGAACGGAACCTCGACATCATCCATCAGCTCATTTCGGATTCAGGTTGCGAAGTGTTCATCGCTGATCTGTGGAAGCGTTGCCTTGCATCGGGCAAGGCCAAACCAGACGATGAAGAAGATGCGCTCGTCCGCCAGCAAGCGATGGTTGAGGAGCTCGGAGTGCACGGCATCCTTCTTCAACAGCAACGCCTCAAAGACATCGAGCAACGGACCAACAAGAATCCCACACGTGAAGGCATCATGGGCTCAAGTGCTTGGGTCGCCATCGCGGATTGCATCCTCGGCATTCACCGTCCATTCCTGTGGAAGAACGTCTCGGATGATCGGCTTGAAATAGACGTGCTCAAGCAACGCTATGCGCCGTGGCCACTCGCGATTGAATTCGATTGGGACCCCACACGCGGACTCATTTCAGGAGGGCGATCGATTGCATACACAAGGCCAGGTGAGACGAGTGAGTTTGATCAGGCAACGGGAATGGGGAAGTTTCTTGGTGGTGGCGGTAAGAAGCGAAGGTCATGAGCGTCGCCATCGATCACGTCATTGTTGTTTGCACAGGATGTCGTCGCGAACGCACGGTCTATTTTGATAAGCCGTTGAACGGTGCTCAAGAGCTCGTTGTGTGGATGAAGACCAAGCTGACGCCGTGTGGATGCGGCGCCACAACGTGTGATGTGAAAGCGCATATTCAAGGCACATGACGCGTGTTGAGAGCATTCTCAAGCGGCTTGGAATCGAAGCGACCAAGCACGGGCCAGAATGGGTGGCGCTCTGTCCCAACCCATCACACGACGACCACAAGCCTTCGTGGCGCATCCGTGACGATCCGGGCGGTCCACGCGAAGGGTTCCACAAATGTTGGCCATGCGGATTCGGGGGCGGGCTTCTCCATCTCGTTCGGACGGTCCTCGATCTCAAGTATCGAGATGCGCAAAAATGGCTCGAGTCCGAAGAGCTGGCGGCGCCTCCACCTGCAGGCGTAGAGCTCGCCATTCGAACGAGAACGGCCTTTCGTCTTCCGGAGGGTGTGGAGCTCAGTCCCATGTCACGGTGGGTGACGTCGGCTCGGAAGTTTGCGGAGAAACGAAGTATCACGTCATCACAAGTCGACAAGTGGGGAATGGGTTACGCCATCGAGGGAAGGCTTGAAGGTCGCATCGTCATTCCTGTTCGGAACAAGCGTGGCCAACTATCGGGATACACCGCACGTACGTTCGTCAATCATCCGAAGCGCTATCTCGAACCAGAAGCATTCGAGCGCGCCAATCGAGGTGTTCTCTTTGGGGAGCAGTTTTGGAGTAAAGGTCCCGTCATTGTGCTTGAAGGCGCGATCAAGGCGCTCGCGGTTGAACGTGTGAACCCAATCAATCTCGCGGTGACTTCAGGAAGTGATCTTGGAGCAACGATCGCGCTCAAGCTCGCGACATTCGATGAGGTCATCATCGCAACGGACAACGATCCCGCGGGCGACAAGCTTGCTGAGCAGATTGGATGGGTGCTCGATCGCCAACAGGTCTACAACCACCGTCTTCAGTTTCCGAAGGGCCGTGATGCCGATCAGATGGATCCAACGGAGCTCAACGAGTTGATAGAGTTGTCCCTATGCGCAATGCGATAGCGCGGGCCGAATGGAGACGGTCCATTCTTCAAACGATTGACAATCACGGCGGGAACCTCAATCGCACGGCGAAGACTCTGGGCATCACACATTCGTGGTTGCGAAAACAGCTTAAGGTCTTCAAGCTTGAGGAAGACGTAGAAAAGATTCGGGCTTGGTGGGCGATCAAGTTTCGACTTCGAGACTAGAGAGATCCTCAGTGCGGCAAGGATGGGGTAATGGCACGACCACAACACACGTTGACAGCTCTCGCGGCAACCAAGCCAGAACAGGCCATCCGTCAGATTCGATCTGCGATGCGAGATGCTAACTTTGAGTACGTTGCAGCGGCTGCAGTCCTCGGCATGTCCCAATTTCGGTTGCGTCGCCTTTGCAAGGAGCTCTCACTCAGCGAAGAGATCCTTAAAGGACGAATGCGTGTTGGTGGTGATCGGCGTGGACGTCCAGCCATTCCCACTCCTCCTGTGAAGATTCTCAAGCGAATTTTGGAGGATGCTGCGGGCAATCTAAACGAAGCAGCTCGTAAGCTGAATGTTGCTGCGCCGACTGTCGCAAGGTGGGTTGAGGAGCTCGGTCTCTCAGTCTAATCAACGAGTTACAAGTTTAGACAGATCGATCTGTCTAAACGGTTGGATGCCGAAAAAAACCGTTGCAAAAACCATTTCGTGAGACTACCTTCAAGCGATAGAAGGTGGTGACGCGATGTCGAAGTCGCTTCATGAAGCCGCTCGTAATCTCACGGGTGGGCAAGCGGGGTTTGCCGAGTTTGAACGGACGACGGGCAAGCTCTGGTCATGGTGGGCGAGGCGACTAGCGCGCGATGTTCCCGCATACCTTGATGATGAGGATGTGAGGCAAGAGCTTCTTATCGAAGCGTGGCGATCATCTATGCGATGGTCCGCTACTCCCACGTCCGGACGTGAGGTTGCAAAACCACACACGTGGATCGCACAGTCGGCCATTCGTGCGGGACGAAAGGCTGTGATGCGCGCAAGGGGGGTCAATCGTCATACGTGGCGATTTGATGATCCGTCACGTCACGACATCCCGTATGAAGAGATGGATATTTCCGTAGACGCGGAGCAGGAGAACGCGCTTCTAGGAGATGCCATTGTGCGCGAAGTTGCCGCGGAACATGGCGTGATTGCGGCGCTCGTGGTTCAGGCCATGACGATTTGTGAAGGAGATCCAGAAAGCGCGGCAAGGATGATCTATGACGACTGCGACGCCCGCCTGCTCTTCCGAGCCTGCAACGAAGATGATGTGCGTCAAACCATTCGAAAAACGCTTGAAGAAGTGACAACGAGGAGAAACGAACGATGAGCACGCTCGAAGAAATCCTTCCGGACATTCGCAAGGTCGACAAGAAATTCCTCTTCAAGTCCGCGGAAGGCCTCGGACTCAAAACCTCCGACGTTCGCGGCACGGCCAAGGTCATTGCGGCCGAATTCGTCAAGCTTCCGGACTCGCAACTTGCGGAGTGCACGGAGTGTGATGGCAAATTCGATGCGAAGAAATTCGAAGGTTTGCCGTGTCCTTACTGCGGTGGGACCGATGATGAAGGCGCGAGCACCGATGACTCCATCATTCCAGCGCCACCCGTCAATGGGTCGGTTGTCCTCGCTGGCGCACGAACAGAGAAGGACCTCAATGCCGCGGTGAAACGCGTGCATGCTCTCCAATCAGAGGGCGGTAAAAATCTCTGGAATCTCGGCAAGGCCATTGGGCAGATCTATGACGAGCACCTCTGGAAACAGCGCACGAACGAAGAAGGAAAGGCCATCTACAAATCCTTCGAGCAGTTCGTGACGAAGGAGCTTCGGACATCGAAGCAGACGGCGATGTGGTTGATGGATGTCTCGAAGGCGTTCGATGAGAAGCTCGCGCTTGAGTATGGCATGACCAAGCTCGGACACATCCTTCAAGCACCAAAGGAGGATCGCCAGCTTCTTCTCGATCAAGTTGCTGCGGGTGCAACGGTTCGCGAGATCAAAGACAGTGCACGAGAATCACGCGCGGCACATGGCGGACGTGAGCTCCCACGTGAAACGGATGCTCGTGGTGGACGGATCGGCCGTCGCGCCAAAGCCGTTGCAGCGACCAAGAGCAAGAAGACGTCAGCTGCGAAGAAGACGGCTGCGAAGAAGGACACCATCACCGTTGCCAAGCTTCTTGGCAAATTCCAGGTGAAGTTGTTCAAGAAGCCAGAGAAGAAGGGCGAAGAGCCGACAACGCGCGCTCGACGTCTCGCGGACAAACCGTGGGGACAACAGACGCTCGAGAATGGCGTGGTCATCACGTACATCGTCAACACGAGCTCTGCGGGCGAGATCTTCCTTTCGTGTAACGTTGAACGTAGTGATGCCTGATCCACACCTCATCGTCGTGTTCGCCGATCCCATCACTCGGAAGGTCGAGATTGAATTCCCGACCCCCGAGGGTGGGATTCTTGAACCAGAAATGGTCAAGATGCCGGGTGGAGGAGAGAGGGCGATTCTCTACTTCGACAAGGCAACCCAAGAGCAAAAGGCGCATTACGTTTTTTGGGATAACGGCACGCAAGAGCGTATTCGCGAGCTCACGGCAAATGGGCGTGGGGCCGGACTCCGGCAAACGCTCAAGTGGCTTTTGAATATGCGCATCTGGGAGGTGCAGCAGAAGACGGGTTGGGAGTATCGGTTGGAAGTCATCTCAAGAGCCAAGACTCCCGATGCTTCTGAACGCATTCGTTGATGGCGATCGGCTCGCACTCGTAACTCGCTCGTCGGGTAAGAGAGTCGTTCGATCCGTTTCGGCAGAGTGGGTTGTCTTCCTTCGAGCAGACAAGGTTTCGACCAACATCGAAAATGGGCTGCGGTCATCCGCGGCCGTCAAATCGATCCGCAGAGAAGGTGAATGGCTTCGGATTGGATTTCTCGGTCCGGAGTCGCGTCGGATTGCGACGCAGCGAGAGGGATTTTTCGCGTGTCATGGGCTCGAGCATTTCGAGGGCGACGTAGATCCTGTTCGCCGTTACCTCACGGACACTGACACGCCGATTGGGAAACCGAATCGCTGTTACTTCGACCTCGAGACGGATTCGCGCGTGCCTTTCTCGCGAAAGGATCAAGCGCGCATCCTCTCTTGGACAGTCACGGACGAAGTCCAAGGTCTCGTCGCGCGAAACATCCTTGCGGAAGATACGGACCGTGCGGAAGCCACACTTGTCAGCGAGCTTTGGAAGGCGCTCGAACCCTACGATCAAGTCCTCGCGTGGAATGGTGACGGCTTCGACTTCCCAGTGCTCGGAGCCCGGACCGATCATCTTCGCGTGAAGGCCGATCCAAGGCTTTGGCTCTGGCTCGATCATCTCCTGCTGTTCAAGAAGATGAACATGCACGCTGCAGAGTCGGGCGATGAGAAGCGCTCGATGAAGCTCGATGCAATTGCACAAGCTGTCCTTGGAGAAGGCAAAGACAACTTCGATGCGCGAAAAACTTGGGAAGCTTGGGAAGCGGGCGGTGAATCGAGAGCTCGCCTTCTTGAATACAACACGAAGGACGCGATCCTTCTGCCCAAGATCGAAGCGAAGAAGGGGTTTGCTCTTCTCTTCGATGCCATTGCACAAGCGTGCTCTGTGTTCCCAGATACATCGGGGCTCGCACCAACGCGGCAAGTGGACGGCTTCATGCTCAAGCTCGGCATGAAGCACGGCAAACACTTCGCATCGCGTGTTTACCGCGAAGGAGCGGGCGAGAAACAGTACAAGGGCGCGCAAGTCGTCAAACCCAAGATTCATGGCATCGGACGGGACATTCACGTGTGCGACTTCTCGCGCATGTACCCATCCATCATGCTCACGTTCAACATGAGTCCGGAGACGCTGACATCAGCTCCGGTCAATGGACCTCTTCCGCCCAACACGTGTCGCTGTCCGACCACGGGAGAGACCTTTCGAACGGATGTTCAAGGTCTCCTTTGCATCGCGCTTCTCGAGCTCATCGGACAACGAGACTTCTGGAACAAGAAGAAGGCATCGCTCCAACCGGGTACGGCGGAATGGCACGACGCCGATTCACGATCGAGCGCGCTCAAGAGCACCATCAATGCCTTTTACGGCGTCTTCGGAAATGCTTTCTCGCGGTACTTCGACTGGCGGATCGCGGAGTCGATCACGCAAACTGGCGTGTGGCTCATCAAGCAAACGATTAACGCGATCGAAGAGCGCGGATGGGAAGTCGTTTACTCGGACACGGACTCGTCATTCGTTCGAGGATGCACGAAGCAAGAATTCTCAGTATTCGTCGCATGGTGCAACACGGATCTCTATCCACCTCTCATCGCGAAGTGCGGATGCGCCATCAACGACATTTCGATCGCGTACGAGAAGGCCTACGACCGACTGATCTTCTCCAATGCAAAACGTTACTGCAATCCTCCGGAAGCTCCCATTTGGATGGCAGATGGCAGTTTCAAACAATTGGATGATGTTCGTGTTGGAGATGTGGTTTTTGGGTGGGTTGATGGGAAGTGGGGCGTAGGACGGAGGCAGCCAGGGAAAAAAACAGTCACAAGAAAGCGTATTTTTGGAAGTGACAGGAGTCGTAGAAAGCTCACAACTTCTGAGGTGGTTGCAGTACACAGGCATCGCGCCACGATTGTTCGTGTGACATTTGAATCTGGGCGTGTGTTGCGATGCACACCCGATCATCGGTGGCGCATTCACGGACGATCAGGAACGTATTCAGACTACGTTCCTGCAAAGGTCGGTCGAATTATTTCTCATGTGGTCGATCAGCCACGACGTCTTTCTTTTGATGAACAGCGTGCTGCTGATTGGCTCGGTGGGATTTGGGATGGCGAAGGATCTCTTGCGAGTGATAATCGTGGCCAGATTTTGATTTCACAATCGCGCATCAAAAATCCTGAGGTGTGTACGCGTATTGAGGAGTCGATCAAAAAACTTGGTTGGAATTACGGTGTCAGGACGCAACGATCCGCGGGGAATGATTGCGAGACATTCAACATTCACGGAAGCCTGCAAGAGAGATTGGAATTCATAACGTGGTGCCGACCTGCGAAGGCTGGTCGGATGGCCAAGTCTCTTTTCAAATCTAGGTTTTCGAATCCAGATTGCGTGGTTTCGGTAGTGCCGGATGGTGAAGGCGAAGTTATTGGATTGACCACAACGACGGGGAATTACGTTGTGTGGGGATTTGCATCGAAAAACTGTGCCACGTATTCGCACTACAAAGGCAAAGCTCCAAAGCCGCTTCCACAGCTCGATGAGAAGTTTGATCCCGATAAGCACTCGCATCCTGAGGTGAAGGGACTCGAGTACAAGCGCGGCGATGCGACGAAGCTTGCGGCGAAGCTCCAAGAGCGCGCAATTCACATGCTCATGCTCGGAGAGGAACGAATCTCTGAGTATGAAGATCTCGCAGAGCAAGCGCTGGATCATGTGCTCAACGATCCATTGCCTCTCGAAGAAGTTGTGCAGTCGGCCGGACTCTCGAAGGGGCTCAAAGAATACAAGACCAAGGCCAAGAAGGACGGTTCAGAGGGAGCGGACATCATCCACGTCGCCATCGGCAAGGAGCTCGCGAAGCGCGGCTATCAGATGGGCGAAGGGCAGCGTGTCGAGTGGGTCATCATGGATTCGACCACTACACCGATGACGGCTGTTCCCGCGGAGGACTACAAAGGGGAGTGCGATCGGTTCTACGTTTGGGAAAATCGCGTCTGGAAGCCCACGCAACGGCTTTTGGAAGCAGCCTTCCCCGATCACCTATGGAGGCGACTCGAGCGCATTAGGCCGCAGAAGGGACGTCACAAACCGCCACCTAAGGACCAAGCGGCGTTCGACTTCCCAGTGGAGAAGCCTTCGGTACGCATCCCCCCACGAATGCTTCCACGAGAGCCGTTTAGACAGATCGATCTGTCTAAACCTGATTTCACAATGACAACAACACCTTGGGAGCTTCATCTCAGCGATCTGGATGATTTTGGCGTGCTCAGAGAGGTGCTTCTCCGCTTCCCTGGCACGAGACCAGTGAAGATCGTTGTTCATCTCCAAGATGGGGTGCGGGCGCTCGCAGACTCGAAGCTCACGGTCGATGGATCGTCAGCTCTTGATCGATCTATCGAAGGAGCTCGCGAGAACGCGTGGTTTGCGGCAATGACGTATGCAAATGGCTAGACGTCTCGTTCAACCACCTGCCACTGATCCCTTTGACATCCCCAGCATCCCGGATGCCACGGATGATCCCTTCGAACCACAGGACCCAAAGCCAGCGAAAAAGAGTCGTAAGAAGAAGAGTGGAGATTTCACTGAACCACCTCCCTTGGGAGCTCCACACGTCGTGGGTGGTGAATTCTTCTACTGCGCGGTTTGTCTTGAACCGCAGTACATCGCGCCATCGGGAGATCCGAAGACCACATATTGCGAGAATGCGCATGGTGGAGCGGCATCGCTCGATCAAGTAACCCGAGATGAACGAATCGAAAAAGCCAAACAAGCAACAGCCCTCGAGACGTCGGGCAAGCTCGCCAAAGAGATTGCCAAGACAGAGGAAGAAGAACGACACGCGAGAGCTCGCAAGCGATTCGACTTCGAGGTCTCGAACGCAGCGAAGAAAAGTCCCCTGCGTCCCGATGTTCAGCGCGTGGTCGAGTCGGTCTTCGTGGACGACATTGGTGGGCTCTACGATGTTCTCGAGAAGGAGCTCCATCTTGGTGACGATCACAGTGATCGTGGATCTCTAGCGGCAAGACTCGGCAACGCGGCATCGAACATGCGGAAGGCACATCGCATCTTTGTGACCGCGAAGGTCGAGAAGGAGTCGTGGGAATCTCGTAACAACGTCATCTTCGGTGCGATGTGGCTTGAAGCGACCAAAGCTCTTCAAGAGGAGAAGGACGCGAAGCAGCGCAACAAGCAAATCACGGATGGTGATGTGAAGATGAAAGCGGCGGCCATCTTCGGGGATGAGTGGCACGCGCAAGAAACCGAGCGGCGCCGAGTGAAGGAGATGGTGGAGTCACTCTCCAATCTCGTGGATGCGTGGACAGCTCATCATCGAGCTCTCGAAGTGCTTCTCGGCAAATCGCGATGAAGGCGGTAATGATGGGGTGGGACGTAGATCCCAACAACCCAAACCAAGAGCAAAAACATGGCTGCTACTGAATTCGAAGCCTTTGACGACTTTCTCAATCACTCCGGTCCAAAGATGCGTGGGGGGTCACGTCTCAAGAGCTGGCACGACGCCAGCAAGCTCGATGCGTGGCTTCACACCAAACGTCTTCCGGTGGGTGTCTGGCGGCACTCATTCCCGCAGGTCATCATCCAAGAAGACAAGGACACGCGGAAGATCACGAAGCTGATCTACTCGCTCCCTATCGTCTGTCATGAGGATGAGAGCGTTCTCAAAGAGATGTACGAGCGCACGCCATCAGGAGAGCGCAAGGTTCCTCCTGTCCGATGCCCGGTGTGCAAGCTCATCGAGTATGTCAGGAGTCAGGTGGCCGCTGGAACGATGAGCTGGATCGATGAGCTCTTCAGATTCGAGGGCGCGTCCGATCCAAAGCACAACACCATCATCAGAGCGGGTGGTCTCTACGGTGCGTTTGGATCGCGCAAGCTCACCGACGATGAGAAAAAGGAGATGAAGTCGGTTGGCATCTATCCGCAGACGGCGTGGAAGTTCAATTGTATGCCGAAGCTCTCCTATGTCTTCCCGATTGTTGACAACAACAACATCGCGGGCGGCGTACAAATCACAACCGAGCCTGATCTTCTCAAGAAGAAGGTGGTCGCGACCATCATCAAGGAGAAGGAGTCAAACGGCGCCGAAGAGGGTGATCCGACTATCAACCCGTATTGCATTCGGTTCGTCTATCGAGAGGAAGCCGAAGATCTCAAGGACAAGTACGACGCGCTTCGCATCAACAAGATCCAACTGACTGAAGAGGTTAAACGGCTCATCACGAGCGACGCGCCAGATCTCTCGCAATACCTTGATCCGTTCAACGCAGCGACGATGCGATCTCGGATGGAGAAACATCTCACGGACGGCGTTGAGCTCCCATTTGACACTCTCTTTTCTGGCGTCCAAGCGAAGGACGAAGATGAGGAAGACGAAGACGCATCAGAGAGCAAAGAAGAGGAGAAAGAAGAGAAGCCAGCGCCCAAGAAGACGACGGTAAAGAAAGCCGCGGCTGCAAAGGCGGCGAACGAGAATGGTGCAAAGCCAGAAGGACCAAAGAAGGCTGGACGTCGGCCTGTTGCTCCACCTGAAGACATGGGCGACCCATGTGATGCGTGCAAAGCGCCCATGAAAAAGGGACAGCTCGAATGCGGAAAGTGTGGCGCGAAGTACGCCGACGACGATGGGACTGACACGGGCGACGATGTGCCATTCGGCTGAAAGGACTTGAACGAATTGCTAGGAGGAACCGACCTCCTGACGACGCTGCGAATCAACGCAGTGAGAGAGCTTCAACAACTGAAATCCCCCCTTCACTGTTGAAGAACGAAGAACACGCGAAACTCTCACGAGGTGACCTTCAAAAGCGCTATGCGCGCCAATCGAAGGATCGCAAACGGTGTAGCAAGCGGGGATAACAGGCCCGTACGTTCAAGGTGATCAATGGCACGTCGAAGTCTCGTTCCTGAAAACAAAGAAGGTGCGAAACGTCTTGCGGCGCTCGCAAAGGTTGCATCGCGGTTCAAGTCACTCAGGCCAGCGGTCGACGTGCTTACTCGCGTCAAAGCGGTCCCGACGATATTCCCCGACATCGATCGGGCTCTTGGCGTCGGGGGGTATCCCATCGAACGATTCACGCTCGTCCATGGACCGAGCAATCACGGCAAGACGGCGTTCACGCTTGGACTCATGAGCTCGTTCATCGCGCTTGATCATTTTGCAATTTACATCGATGCCGAACGCACCACCCCTGGTGATTGGGTTCGGAAGATGATGGGGGATCGGTTTGATGCGCCGCACTTTGTTGCGCAGAGACCTGCGACGTATGAACAGCTTCGGAAGGATATTCGAGAAGCGCTTCTCACGATCGCGAAAGCAAAAGAGGACGGCGAGATCCCACTAGATACGAGCGCGATCATCGTCGTTGATTCGTTGAAGAAGCTCGTACCCAAGAATCTCTGGGATGAGATCTTCGGACTGCGCGCGAAGGGTGAGAAGGAGAGCGGGCTTCTTAGGCGCATGGGACAAATCCAGGCTGCGATGAATGCAGCGTGGCTTATGGAGCTTGTCCCTCTTCTCGAACAGACCAACGCTGGATTCGTGGCCATCGCGCGTGAGATGGAGAACACGGATGGGAATGAATTCACACCAACCTACAAGGTCGGTGGAGGTCAAGACGTCATCTTCGATTCATCTGCAGCGATGCGTGTTGAGCGTGCATCGTGGATTCAGGAAGGTGAGGACAAGAATCGCAAAGTCTACGGCGAGAAGCATCGCGTGACGATCTACAAAACGAAAATCGCAAGTAAGGAAGGCAAGGTCGAACAAGCCTTCTTCCACACTTCAAATGGTCTACTTGTTCCCGAGGGCTTCGACCGTCCACGCGATGTGATCGAGCTCGGGCTTGATCTTGGCATCGTGAAGATGACGGGTGCGTGGCTCAGTCATGAAGGCGAGAAACTTGGGCAGGGCAAACACAACGCGGTAAAGGCTCTTCACAAGAATTCGGAGCTGATGAAACAAATCGAGGCAGAATGCCGCGCCAAGTTTGCGGCGTAGCGGCAAGGACCAAGCATGAGTAACGAAGACATGGATCTGTTCCTCGGGGCGTCTGTACGAGCGGGAACAAAGAAGGCCTGGACGCCCCAACAAGAGGCGGTCTTCGAAGCCGTGGTCAAAGGCCAGGGAAACCTTGAAGTGGTCGCACGAGCAGGTGCGGGAAAAAGCACGACCATTCTCGAGTGTGCCGTGAGACTTCCTCCCAAGGTGAACGCGGGACTCACGGCGTTCAATCGGACGATCGCTGATGATCTCAAGGCCAAGGCGCCAGACTCACTCAAGGTCCGCACGTTTCATGCGGCGGGATTCGCGATCCTCAAAGCGCACGATCGTCACTGCACGATTGACACGGACAAAGGCATTTTGCTCGCGAAGGAAGCAGCGGGGATGGGCGCGCCGACCAAGCTCGTTACAGCGGTCAAGCGTGCGGCTTCGATGTGCAAGGCTTACTTGGTCGAAGATCTCGAACGCGCCCAAGAAGTCTTCGAGGATCATGACATTGATGCGGATGGTCTCGTCTCGCAACGCGAGCTCGCGCAAATGGCGTTCGCGGCGATGAAGAGCGCCAAAGAGATGCCGGGACTTGTCGACTTCGACGATCAAGTCTGGCTCCCGATCGTGCTCAATCTCAAGCCGAAGTACGTCAATGACATCGTCTTCGTGGATGAAGCTCAGGACATGGCAGAGAACCAACTCCGTCTTGCGTTCTCACTCGCGGGCGGGGTCGGACGCATCGTTGTCGTCTATGATCCGTTCCAAGCGATCTACGAATGGCGTGGCGCGGGTACTGCGATGTTCAATCGCATACGATCTCAGCTTCAAGCCAAACAAATGCCACTCACGGTGACGTTTCGATGTGCACGATCCATCGTGCGCAAAGCCAACGAGCTTGTTCCTGATCTTGAAGCGGCACCCAACGCGGAAGAAGGTCTTGTTGAAAATCTCGCAGTGAATCAGCTCATCACCAAAGCCAGACCCGGTGATGTGATCATCTCGCGCACGAACGCGGCGCTGATCAAACAATGCATGGCCTTCATCCGAGCGGGCATCAAGAGCAACATCGTCGGGCGCGATCTTGGAAAGACCCTCTCAGGAATGGTGACAAGGTCTCAAGCAAGTTCGGTCACGGATCTTCTCGATTGGGTTGCCGCATGGCGCATGAGGGAAGTGGATAAGTGTCAAGCAAAAGACCAGGATCCTCAACCCATCACGGACAAAGCGGCATGTGTGGAAGCATTCGCAGACGGAGCTAAGAGCATCGCGGAAGTGCTGCGCAACATCTCGGTCATGTTCGATGATGGGGATGATCGAGAACGCGTTCTCTTCTCGAGCACGCACCGATTCAAGGGCATGGAGCGTGATCGTGTGTTCTTGCTTTGGAGCACGTATCTCAACGCGAGAACGGTTCGTAATGAAACCGGTGAATACGTGACGCAGGCGGTAACGTTTGAAGAGCGGGCGCTTGCATATGTGGCTATCACCAGAGCCAAAAAAGAGCTATACCTCGTAAGATGAGTGAACGATGGGCAGCACAACGGCGGTATCAAGAGCGGAACAAACATCCATGCGCGTGCGGAGCTCTGATTCACAAGACGAGTCAGCGGTGCAAAGCCTGCGACCGGCGATGGCGTGTTGAGGAGATGTCAAATCGCCCTGTCCGACTTCGCCACGGGTTCGCGAAACGTGTGAAAGGAAAGCAGCGCCCTGAATATTACATTTGGGCGTCGTTGATTCAGCGCTGCACAAATCCGTCAGCGCAGCAGTATGAGAATTACGGAGGTCGCGGGATCCGAGTGTGTGTCAGATGGCGAGTATTTGAAAATTTTCTGGCTGATATGGGACCACGACCACGCGGAGAACACCCATCGGGACGAGCTCAGTTCACGATTGATCGAAAAAACAATAATGGGAATTACACACCCAAAAATTGTGTGTGGGCGACGTACAAAGAGCAGGGCACTCATCGGACGACGTCACACGTGGTCCGATTTCGTGGTGAACGAATGACACTCCAACAATGGTCCGAGAAGCTTTGCATCCGATACAAAACGCTTCACAACCGATTGGTGAAGTTGGGATGGTCGGCCGAACGAGCACTCACTGAAGCCGTGCGGCCGAAACGTGACTGTGAGCCGCGATGAAGTACATCGCCACCTCAGACTGGCACGCGGATTGGGTCTCTCATGGGGTGAGGCGATTCGATGAGATTCAGCGTGCGGTTGAAGCGAGCTTGAAGGTCGCGGAGAAGGAAAACGTTGATGCGTACTTCTTCATGGGTGACCTCGCCAATCCAGACAATGGCGCTGCGACCATTCGAGCGATTCGATTGATCCTCGAGACGGCTGCAGCGTGCGAGGAGATGGAGATCCCGTTCTTCGCTGTGTCGGGCAATCACGACGTCATCGAAGATGGATCAGGAGACACGGTTCTCTCTCCACTCTATGCGATGTCAGCGCTCACGCATGTGTTTGAGCAACCACGTGCAACTGTGGTCAATGGGTTTGTGGTGATCGGACTTCCGTATCCCGCCGCGACCGCTCCATACAATCCTTCGGAGCTCGATCTTGTGGCGATGTATCGCGAGCACGCACAACGCGAATCCATGCCGTGTTTCGTTCTCTCGCATCTCACCAACATTCCCGGTGTGCAGCGTGGTGAGGAGAGCTCGGAGATGAATCGTGGGCGTGACGTGAAGTATCCCGTCGAACGTGTGTCAGCGTTCGCGAAAGAGAACATTCGCGTGACGGCTATACAAGGTCATTTCCACAAGCGCCAGACGGTGACATTTCCAAACTTCACACTCGAGATTCCAGGTGCGCTCGCGAGGCTTACGTTTGGTGAAGAACGACACTCACCCTGTTTTCTCTTGGGAGAAGTTTGATGCTCAAGATGAAAAAGGATGCAAATTGCAAACGCCCCGAATGCGTCCATAAACTCGAGCTCGGAGCACAAGCACGGACCAGTGAAGGAGCGATGGATGTTCTCATCGACTTTCTACTTGAGAACGGAATCATCTATGTGATGGGCGCCAAGGTCCTTCGTGAGGACAATGAAAAGCTCGCGCGTCTCTGGATTGCGGACCACGTTCCCGAGCTTCGCGTTGGTGACATGGTTTGGAGTAAACGTTGCAACGAACATTGGACGGTCGGTGCTATCGAAACTGATTTCATCATCCCATGTGGGTGGCCACTGTCGTGGGAACCAAAAGACTCGTGTGTGTTCGAGAAGGCCGCAACGGATGATGAACATTGGAAGCTTTTGGAAGAGCTCGCACGAATGAATGATCAGAAAGATCCCAGATGTCGCAGCGCGATAGTAGAGATCATGAAACGGCAGTCATCTAGCGTTCCGATCGCGATGCTTGATGCGATTGAAACAGAACGGATGCGCCGTGGCCCGTAGACTCGTCTCTCAGAAGGCCGTGCGTGAAATCCGCATTGAGAATGCGCGAGAGCTCATCACAACGACGCCTAACGCTCACGAAGAAATTCTCGAGCATGCGACGGATGCCATCGTGCGTCTCAAGACGCAGCACAACGACAGCGATGTTGAAGTGCGGGCAGCGCACGAAGCTCTCTCGAGTGTTGCTGCAAAGGTTATTGTGCAACGAGCACCAAAACCCAAATCGCCGGTTCTCGAGACCAAGTCGTCCATCACTGCACGACAAGCCGTTTTGGAGCTCACGGAAGAGAGCTCGTTCCACGACAAGCCTAAGCTTCGTGATCTTTTAGAACGCATCATGAGCGAGTGCGGCATCTGAAGCGGCAAGTATGCGGGTATGGCTCGACGACTCGTTACGCCTCCTACAATGCCAGCTCTCGACACAAATCGACTCACCAAGATCACGATGACTCGTCACGGTGACAAGTGGACCGTGGTTGAGGAACGCGAAGGTGAACAGAACGGAGAGACATTCTCTGGGATGGATGACTTTTACGAGAACCTCTTCCATTTCATGCGGCGCTACGACTGGCGTGGAGGGTGGAGGTTGTGAGAGTCGCGAAGATCTGGTTTGAAAACTTCCTGTGCTTTCGCGGGCACCAAGAGCTCCAACTCGAGTCGCTTGCGTACGCGGTTAGTGCACAGCGCGATGGCGATCGGGAGAAATCGAACGCGAGCGGCAAGACAGCGTTTCTCGAGGGCATCGGGTTTGCGCTTTGGGGCAAGCACCGACATCGCACTGAAGACGCATGGATCTCCAACGGCGAAGATCATGGGGGTGTCGGGCTTGAGCTCGATGATGGGACTTGCATCATCCGTACGCGCATTCGCGGCAAGTCCACTCGGCTTCAATTGATTGAGCATCGCGGAACGACTGAAACAGAGATGACGAGAGACCAAGCCGAGCTCCGTCTCATCGAGCTCATTGGGATCAACGAGACTGACTTCTACGCCACGAGACACCTCGAACAGAGGCAGGTCGCGAGATTCATCCTCAGCAGGCCTGAGGACCGCATGAACAGCGTTTCTACTTGGGTGGGGCTCGGACCACTCGAGCGTGCGGAAGAGCGCGCCAGAGACCTCCTGAGCACAGTGGTGACGCAAATCGAGACGGCGGAGCGAGTACGCCAAGGATGGCAGGAGAAGCAGACACACGCACTTGGCCCGTTCAAGAATGCCGAGGAGCTTCTCAGCGCGCGAAAGGACGCAGAGCAATCACTCACGATCCAAAAGCAAAAGCTCGAAGAGATCTCCACCAAGCGGTTTCGCGTGGAAGCTGACGCGACGTTCCGCGCCAGCGTCGAGCAGTATGAATCGTTGATCGAAGAAGGAACGAAGCTCAAAACCGAGCTCGATAAGATGGACGGTGGTGTCCTCAAGCTCGCGTTCGAGTCAGCGACGGAATGTCATCGAGACATTCTCGAGCAACGCGCACAGACCAATCTCAGACTGAAGCAAGTGGAAGGACCAGCGCGGGGAACGTTCGACGGAACGTGTCCGGTTGCCGAGCTTCAATGCCCCATCAAGGAGCAAATCAATCAGCGACGTGGGGCTGCGAAGAAAACTCACGAAGCAGCCATCGCTCTCAACCTCGAAATGAATCTCAAGTTTGCGACCACAGCGGGCGATCTCACCAAGCATCGAAATGCATTCCTCGACTATCAAGAGAAGCAAGCTCGCCTCAAAGAAATGCGAGCTCGGGCGCTCAAGCTCCAACCGGATATGGAGCGACGCCGGCAAGTCGATCTGTCTTCTTCGCTTGAAGAGCCCAAAGCTCAAGAAGCCGATCAAAGAAAGGTGGTCGATGAGGGTGTATCGAAGGTCACGCACTTCACGTGGGCAGTGCAGTCATACGCGGATGCAACCAAGCTCATCGAGGTGCAGAACGCGGAGATCAAAAAACTCACGCTCGCCGAACAGACCGCATCACAAGCAACGCTCATCTTTGGTCGTAATGGTGCACAACGAAGAGTCGCTGAGTCTGCTCTTGCGCAAATAGAAGCACGAGCCAATGAAGCTCTTGATGTCAGCAACATCAATCTGCAGGTCAAAGTGCAATGGGCTCGCGAAGGGCAGGGACTCGCGACAGCGTGTGAAGCGTGCGGCCATCCATTCCCGAGCTCCACCAAGGTTCGGGCATGCGGCCGTTGCAATGCTGCACGCGGACCCAAGCTCGTTCACCGACTTGACTTGGAGCTCTCGGATAGGTCGGCCGCGCTCGAAGATCTTGCAGGCGTCACAGTGGCCATGGGCGCGGGTGCGTGGCTCAGGGACAAGCGCGGATCGCAGTGGGGAACGATCCTCATCGATGAGGCATGGGGACAACTCGATGCTTCCCACCGAAGAGCGCTGTCTTCAGGACTCCCCAGCATGTTGAGAAGTTGGGGAGCGGAACAGGCTTTTATCACGGCACATCACGCGAGCGTCCTCGACTCTCTACCGGCAAGGATTGAAGTTTCCAGGCAGGGAAAGTGGAGTGAGCTCAGGGTGATCGGATAGAGTGCGTGGATGGCCACATCAGCATTGAAGACATGGGCTTCTGCACGCGCGGGACAAGCAACCAAGACACCTGCAGAAGTCAAAAGTCCTCTTCCCAAAATAGCGGTGGAAAAGAAGCCAGAAAGAGCGCCTAAAGCGAAGCTCCCACCACGTGTGTGGCACAACGATCATGCGGCAAACGATCTGCCGAAAGAGACATGGCACGAGCACTACGACAAGCATCCTGACGAAGGAGGTAAGCCGACCGAAGCTCGTAAAGCTCTCGTTCACGATCCCATCATCACGAAGGCATTCCAGGGCAAGACGCCCGTTGCAAAAGGCGAACAGAAAATCGCCATCATGACGATGGGAGCTCCCGCGTCGGGCAAGTCGAGCGGTCTGAACGGCATCGACACGAGCAAGTTTGTCGTTGTCGATCCTGACTCCATCAAGGGAAAGCTTCCTGAATACAAGAAGGCAACTCAGGATCGAAACAACACCTACAAGGGTGCGGCGGCAATGGCTCACGAAGAGTCGAGCGCTCTTGCAAAACAGATCACGAAGAAGGCCATTGAAGAAGGCCACCACGTTCTCATCGATGGCACGGGCGCAAATCAGGCCTCATTTCTGAAGAAGCTCAAAGAGCTCAAAGAGAATGGCTACCACGTACATGTCATTGGCAGTCATCTCGATGTTGGACAGGGACTCGAACGTGCTCGGGTTCGCTCAGGCAGCGAGGGTCGGCATGTTCCCGAAGAGGTCATCAAAGAGGCGTATCACTCGGTCCCTAAGAATTTTGAGGCCATCTCCAAAGCCGCTGACTCGTTCCATTTCATGGACAATCGCGGCAAGGAATCGAAGCAGGTGTGGTCCAAGGATGAAGATGGTGAGCATGCACACGATCCGCACTTCGTTGCCCAATTCAAGGCGGCGCACTGGGGTGAAACACCATCAAAAGCGCCCAAAGACCAAGCCGAACAGCTCAGACTTCTCAAAGAAGGCCGCAAGAAGAGCTAGCGCGGATCGAAAAAAACCATTACACTTTGAATGTAGGAGGTAGACCAATGGCGGCAACGAAGAAGGACCCCAAGGATCTGACGTTCAGCAAGGACCCCAAGGTGAATGCGATCCTTCACAAGGTGGGAAACGAATTTCTCGAGGGTATGAAGAACGAGGATCCGGATGAGGAGAATTTGCACGAGCTCGATGAGAGCGTGCCACTCGAGAAACGAGATGATCATCTCGGCTGAAAAGAAACCTTGACAGAAACCCTTCTAGACCTCATATTCAGTGGTGAGGGAAGGAAGGTAGAAGATGGCAACGACGTGGACGAAGCTTCGGAGTGGCGCGTGGGGCCTTCGGGGCACGGGACTTCAGGAGGGTAGCTCTGTCACGGTCACCAAGTGTGATGGGAGCTCCCAAACGGTCATTGTCGGGAAGGTCCTCTGGACAGGTCCAGATGGTGTCCAGCTGGCCGACGTGGGAAAGGCTGCGGGATCGGCGTCCACAGGGCAGCCCACTCGCCGTGCTCGACGTCGCGGTGCTCGTTACTGTGAGGGTTGGGGTGCTGATAATCCTCATCCACCACGCCCCCCGTACACATGTGATGAGTGCGGAGGTGACGAATGACACGCCGCGAACGACTCGAATCGAAGGTGGAGAAGAGGCAGGAATGGGCGGGCAAAGCTCACGCGCGTAGTGACGCACGATTCAATGCTGCGGATGCCATCTCGAGCCGAATCCCCTTCGGGCAGCCAATCCTTGTTGGTCATCACTCAGAACGACGTGCAAGGCGAGATGCCGACAAGATTTGGACCAACATGGGCAAGGGCATGGAGGAGCATAAGCTTGCCGAGCACCACGAGTCCAAGGGCCAAGGTCTCGCGAGCCAACTCGAGCGAACCATCTTCGACGACGATCCAGATGCGATTGAACGACTCGAAGCACGCATCGCAGATCGCGAGAAGAGCGCGACCTACAACAACGCGCTGAATGCCGCATGGCGCAAGGGCTTCAAGAAGGGCGGCGCTGAGGGAGCTATCGCGGCGCTCATGGCCACGGGAGCTTCACAGGCGCTCGCAGAGACGCTCGCGAAGACCGCGCTGCAGTTCTCATGGCTGACGCGCAAAGGCCCGTGTGATGCTACTGGCGAGCGCGCAGCCATCCGAACGGACAAAGAGCGCATCATCCGAATCAAGGCGAAGCAAGCTCGCGCGGAGCTCGCGCAAGCCACTCCAACGGGCGTGCTCATCGAAAATCTTGCGAGCGGCAACATGACGCCGGAGTACGTACGTGTGACGTTTCCGGAGAAGCCCTCACGAGAGATCCTCACATCCCTCAGGCAAGCTGGCTTTCGTTGGACGAATGGAAGTTGGGTGGGCCTTCGTCTCTCGCTTCCAACCGAGCTAGGAGCGCCATCGTGAGCTTCTTGTTCCGAGGTTCGACAACCACACCAAGCGGCGTCTACGAGCGCGCTGGACTCATTCCAGGGGTCCGCGTGACCCACTTGCGACTCACCTTCGACCACCCAGCGTTTCTCAAGCTCTCGGACAAAAACGGACAGAAGCTCATCGAGACGTGTGGACTCGAGTGGGCCAACCGTCAGTGCTCGCTCACAGCAGCGTTGAATGCGGTTCATCGCACGAGCCCTAACCGAGAAGACTGTATGCAATTTGAGGCGTTCCTAGAGACGATGGAACGCGCTGGCGCTGACACGATTCATTGGTGAATCAAACCTTGACAGAAACCTCTCCCATACGTACTATAGTGGTGTGGGAGAGATGATTATGAAGATCGCGATTCGCCTTTCGTACCAGGTTCCTCAGTTCACCAAGTCACGCAAGCTTTCGGGGTACAGACTTGAGCACATGGTTTGCAGTAATGCCATCAGTGAAGAGGATTTTGCGACCACGTGTGACCATAGTGTGGAGAAGCTTCTCGAGTTGATGGGTGTGAAGGATGGTCATGTCGCGCGACGTGTTGCCGTCAAGTTTGGGCTAACTACCGGATCAGAAACTGATCTGATTCGCTATACCGGCGTCAGCATTGCACACATCGAGGAATCGGAACGCATCGCCGCGATTGATGAACGTTGGGTGTGAATCAAACCTTGACAGAAACACATCCCAAGCACATATTAGATGCGTGGGAGAGATGACAATGGAGACGGTTCGGACGCGTGACTTGGTTGCTGAGATGATGGTCCTTTCAAAGGCCGTCGAGATTCATCATCGCGCCATTCAGGCGGCTCAGGAGAAGGCTGACCAGTCAGCTGAAAACTTCCAAGCGTGGTTCGGGTTCTACCCGTGGGAGTGCCCCGACTACGCGCCAGGGTGGGTCTCCAACAAGGCCGCCATCGAAGCTCTTGAAGAAGAGTCGGGCTACTTCTACGCGTGCCAACGTGTTGGTGACATCGAGCTCGCGCTGAAGCCCTATTCCGGACAGCTCGCACTCCGCACTGCGCCCACCAAGGAATGGGCATCGTGGAAGCTCTGGACACTCGATGGCGAGACTCCCAAGGCCCACCCGACCATCTGGACATGGCTCACCAAAACACTTCAGGGGGCATCGTCGTGAAACATCCAGGTCCGACACCAGAAGAACGGGAAGCAGAGCTCGATAGACTTCATGAGGAAATTGCAAACTATCGCGTGCCATGGCGGCACGAGCGGCTTTGAGGATGACTTGATGCGTAGGCTCAGTCCAAAGAAACCTTGACAGAAACCAGGGAATGACGATATTCAGTGGTGAGGGAATGAAAATGGAAAAGAGCTCGGTTGTCGAAGCGGTCACGGTGGCGTTCGGGTTGCAGGTTGCGCCAAAGCAGGGTGCGTTCGGGGGATGTGGACGCGTCTACGTGTGCGTGTCGGGCGACAAGGCCACGATCAATGCCGTTGCAGCGGCGGCGAAGAAGCTCGGGCTGATCTTTCAGCGAAAGGCTCACTACGGACTCGGGAACGCGCTCTACATCGGGTACGACAACGCGGATGGGCGCGCGATAGCACGGGGCGAAGCGATTGCAGAATCGCTCACCAAAGCCGGTCTACCCGCCTACATGGAAGCGTGTGGTGACTGAAAGAAACCTTGACAGAAACCTCTCCCATGGTCATAATAGATGCGTGGGAGAGATGGAGGTTTCGATGATGTTGGATGTGTGCGTGATGAGCAAGGCGAAGAGCACGATGTATTTTCAGAGTGAGTTTGGACTTGGCGTGAAGAAGCTCGAAGTCACGGGACTTGAGATCAATGTGCGCTCGCACGCCCAATACACCGCGGCGGTTGAGGCGATCTTCGTGCCAAGGAGAGCTCGCAAACAGCGTGTTCTCGTTCAGACCCACAAGCCAAGCTTGCTCGTTCTCGAGGGCTGGGGACATCCCGAGCCAGACGGTATCTTCCTTCCTGCGGAAGAGGGCGCAACGCTCCTCACTGGCCGCTACAGCGCTTGTGATGAGCGTTGGCAGAGCGACTTTGATCAACGCATCAATGCGTACGTCGCGAGCTCTCAGGCAGTCGTAGAGCATGACTTCCGGAATCACAACACACATGGACCGGCGAACTACATCAGTCCGGCGAAGCAGCGGGAGATTGATGCGCTCGTGGCATCGTTCTCCCCGGCTCCCGAGCTCGACATTCCCGATACGGATCTCGGTCCGTGCGAGTCGTTCTGATGGGCACTCGTTGGGAAACGGGCGTTCGCTGTCCTTGAACGACTCAAGTGCATCGAGCTTGTCGACTTCGGGGAACACAACTCGTTCCGTCCGACCGCCAGGGGTCGAGAAGTGCACGAACGAATCAAGTCCGAACGAATCAAACCTTGACAGAAACTCCACCAATGCACACTTTAGTGGTGCGGGGGAGAGGATCCCTCGGAAGGAGTCGGCAAGTCGATGGCACGGGTTCCAGCGTGGAAGATGAAGGTTGCGGCGGTGGTGGCGGCGAACGCAGAGCTCCTCGTGAAGCTCGAAGCGATGGCCAAGTTCCCCTCGGAAGCTTGCGCGTGCGGCAAGACCACGACGCACGAGCGTTGCCGCAAATGCGGTTTCTGCGAGCCGAAGCACGGCAAGGAAGTGGCGATCTGGTCGAACTACCGTGTTGTCGGCGCGAACATCGGATGCGGCGAGTGTGAGGCGAAAGCCAACATGTACTCCTCTCCCATCTATGAGTGGGCACCACGTCCCACGTTTGCGGCCAAGATTGGCTCGGAATTCGCCGTGAAGATTCACAAGGGTTACACGCTTTCAGAAAAGCAAATCGCCATGGCTGAACGACTCTTCGCGGAAGGCTCACAGCCCGCCAAGCCGACCACCACAGAGCGTCCGGCTCTCACGTGGCTCTCTGTGGCCTCCCCAGCATTCAAGCCCGTCTACACGCTCGTAGCGCGTGACAGCTTCTCGTTCTTCACGATGCTCTCGGACAACAAGATCAAGTGGTCGAACAAGGACACGCTCGAGAAGGAAGACATCGGCACCATCCGCGAGATGGCACGAGATCTCATCGAGGAGCGTACCGGGTACGAGAAGCTCACCACACCTGCTGAGTATGCAGATGCCGGCAAGGCGGCAAGTGGAGACAACGTCCTCGCGAATGCCATCCAAGCGCTCTTTGAGACCCATTGTTGGCTCCTTCGTGAGAAGCGCGTCACCGAACCGATGAAAGAGGCAGCATGAAAGGCGCGTTTTCACTCAACACAATCGGAGATGATCGGAGAATGTGAAGAGAGATGCCGGTTAGCCAAGCCAAGAAAGACCAGCTCGCAGAACTCGATGCGAAGATCCTCACGTATTTGAGAGCGCGACACACCCCTTCCACGGGCGCTGACATCACGTTCTACACGGGCAGAGGTGTTCAAGGCATGGCACTTGTCTCGCGACGGCTCCAAGAGCTTCGCAAACAAGGCCTCATCGCATTTGAAGGGCACCCAAGCTCGGATTGCTCGGGGTGGGTGCTCCAAAAGAAACCTTGACAGAAACCAGGGATGCATTACTATTTGTGTGTCGGAAGGAGACACCAAGATGGACGCGGTGATGGAGCAAGCGGTTCGGATCTCAGAAGGCAAAGCGGCCGAGCGCGAGATGGTGCATGGCGAATTCATGCGCACATACGGTTCGTATCTCGATGAGGATGAGCTCCGATCGTTCAGCGCGGGTGATTCGGTCACGTTCACGGCGCGCGGTCTCAAAGTTTCAGTGGCGATGATTCAACGCCAGGCAAAGCCCACGATGCCTGAGAAGCGACCTTGGCCCGTCGTTCGCCGATTTCGTAACGGGCAGGATCCCAAGCTGATGTGGGCGCCTGAGTCCCACGAGCTGACAGACTGCACGGTCGATCCTCCGGTTCGTGCGGGCGAATCCTTCTCGATTGTCCGTCCAGGGTGGGAGCGCTGGCCACTTGGAATCGCGAGCGATCACTACAAGGTCTTCGTGAATCACCTCGTGACCGACTCTGCGATTCGCGAGCATGCATCCCAATCGGTCACGCCGATGTCAGCACTCATGGCGGGGCATGGTTATCACGTGGCGCACAGCTACAGCGTCAAGCATGGCGATGTCTGCAAAGCGTGTGGCAAGCTCCGAGATACGCACCCACGCGAGGAGTGCCAAATCTATGAGCCCATGGAGCTTGAGGGCGCTCGTCTCTCGAGTCGGCTCGTGGTGGCTCACTCCTACACGGGTAAGGATAGTATGGTCGCCTCGATGTGCATCTAC